>Ga0307440_1000070_pt1 | contig 41046 bp, 39 predicted proteins | sample SalMarWE160410MG_FD_202150 | JGI IMG/M metagenome (GOLD analysis project Ga0307440, IMG submission 202150) | Salt marsh sediment microbial communities from the Plum Island Ecosystem LTER, Massachusetts, United States - WE1604-10 | ecosystem: Environmental > Aquatic > Marine > Intertidal zone >...
TGCGAAGAGCGCCATTTTAGCACTCGCCGCTTGCGTCTGCCAACAAAATGGGGGCACGGAGGCTGATTTCAAGGGGTGGGAGAGGAACTTTACTTATGGCATGCGACCATAGCTAAAGGCCCGGAACCGGATATCGCCCCATGGTGCGGCTCGCCTTGACGACCTGCCCCGACGAGAGCAGCGCGAAGGCACTGGCTAATGCGCTGGTGGAGCGGGGCGTGGCAGCCTGCGTGACATGCCTGCCGGGTGCCCATTCGGTGTATCGATGGCAAGGCCGGCTATGCGATGATGCCGAGGTGCAGCTTTTGATAAAAACCACAGAAGCGCGCGCGGCATCGCTCCAAGACGTGGTTGCGGAGCTGCATCCTTACGATGAACCGGAATTGATCATTTTGCCCGTCACGGGCGGCAGCCAGGGATACCTGCAATGGATAGAAGACGAATTGGCGGATACGGCGCGCGACTGATTGCGTTCGCCTTGCTGGGGCTGCTGGCCCTTCAGGCTTTACCGGCGTTTGCGAGCGGCAACTATGGCCGTTTCCTGCCCCCGGATCAGGCGTTCATGTTCAGCAGCGAGGCCGTGCCGGGCGCGGTCGAGCTGCACTGGAAGATCGCTGACCACTATTACCTGTACAAGCGCCAGTTCAAGGTCATGCCGGGGAGCGGCGGCTTGGGCAAGGTGGATTTCCCGCAGGGCGACGTCAAGAACGATCCCAATTTCGGCAAGGTCGTGGTGTATCACCACCAGGTCACCCTGCGGGTGCCGGTGATTCAGTTGCCGGCCAGTGGGCCGGTGCAGTTCAAGGTGGTTTACCAGGGTTGTGCCGAATCGGGCCTCTGCTATGCGCCTTTGACACGCAAGGTGAGTTTGCAGGTTCCACCCGGCTCGGCTGCTCCGGCGGCAAGCGGGAGGCAGTCAACAGGGGCCGGGCGGAGCGGCGAGGTAGGTGCCTCTGCAAGCGAACAGTCACGCCTGGCCGGTCTGATCCAGCATGCCAATCCGTTCTGGTTCGTCGTGGTCTTCTTCGGCCTCGGCGTCCTGCTTTCGTTTACCCCATGCGTATTGCCGATGATCCCCATCCTGGCCGGCATCATCGGCGGTGAGAGCGAGAACATTTCCACGCGCCGCGGGATGACGTTATCGCTGGTTTACGTATTGTCCATGGCACTGGTCTATACCGGGCTTGGGGTAGCCGCAGGCTTCGCGGGCACCGGGCTGCAGGGCCTTTTCCAGGCGCCCTGGCTCATCGGCCTTTTCGCGGCGGTCTTTGTCCTGCTCGCCGGCGGCCTGTTCGGCTTCTATGAATTGCGCCTGCCATCGGGCCTGACCAACCGCATGGCAGCGTTGTCGGGACGCCAGCGTGGCGGCACCTGGATCGGGGTGGTGTTCATGGGCGCCCTCTCGGCGCTCATCGTCAGTCCGTGCGTGGCGGCGCCGCTGGCCGGGGCATTGATCGTGATCGGCCAGGCCGGCGAGCCCGTACGCGGCGGCATCGCCCTGTTTGCCCTGGCCCTCGGCATGGGCGCGCCGCTGGTGATCTACGGCACTTTCGCGGGCCGGTTCCTGCCCCGCGCCGGCAACTGGATGACGGCGATCCAGCGTTTATTGGGCGTGGCCATGCTCGCGTATGCCGTATGGCTGCTGTCCCGGATCATCCCGGCCCCGTTGACGCTGGTGCTCTATGGCCTGGTCGGTCTCGTGGCGGCGGTTTTCCTGGGCCTGTTCGGGCGCTTCCCCGAGGATGCAGGTGCGGCATCGCGCCTTACCCGGGCATTGGCCGTGGCGGTCTTTGTCTGGGCCCTGGCGCTTTTGGTCGGGGGGGCTGCGGGCGGCCGCGATCCACTGCGGCCACTGGCTCCGCTGACAGGCATGTCGACAGGCAGGCGGGCGGCAGTCGAGGTCTCAAGCCTGAATTATCAGCGAGTGACTTCGATGGATGGTCTGCAGATGGCCCTGGCCAACGCGGCCCGCCAGAGCCGGCCCGTGATGGTGGACTTCTACGCCGACTGGTGCACGTCCTGCCTGGAAATGGAGCACACCACGCTAAGGGATCCGCAGATCCGCTCGGCTCTGGGGCATTTTCGTCTGCTCAAGGTGGACGTGACCGAGGATACTCCGGACGGCCGGGCGTTGATGAAGCATTACGGCTTGTACGGCCCGCCCGCCTATATTTTCTACGACGCGCAGGGGCGTAGGCTGCAAGGCGATACGGTGGTAGGTTTCGAAAAGGTCGCACCGTTCATGCGGCATGTACAGAAGGCCTTGCCCCCTGCGTAAGGCCATGACTTGCCAGAATGGCGAGTTTGCTGCAAAATGGCAGGTCTTTCGCGCGAGTTCTCGGCAGAACGCCGCAAGATTGACCTGAATGGCAACCCTTTTACTGCTTAATGGCCCCAACCTCGACCGGCTGGGCGATCGTGAACCCGATATTTACGGGCACGACACGCTTGCGCACATTACAGACCGATTGGCTGCGCAGGTCAAGTCCGCCGGCCATCGGTTCGAGGCCTTCCAGACCAATGCCGAGCACGCCATGATCGAGAAGATCCACGCGGCCCGGGGCAAGGTGGAAGGCATCGTGATCAACCCGGGTGCCTGGGGCCATACCAGTCTTGCCCTGGCCGATGCGTTGGCTCTTGCCGAGGTGCCTTACATCGAAGTGCATATCAGCAACGTATTCGCCCGTGGCGGACGCCGGGCAGAGCTCATGCTGGCCGGGGGCGCATCCGGCCTGATCATTGGCTGTGGCAGCCGGGGCTACGACCTGGCAGTGGCTGCGTTGCTGGCGCGCTTCTCCTAGCCCATTACACGATTTATGAATTCCATCCGGGAGTGACACCATGGATATCCGCAAAATCAAGAAACTGATCGAATTGCTCGAGAGTTCGGGCATGACCGAAATCGAGATCACCGAGGGCGAGGAATCGGTACGCATCTCCCGGCAAGGTACGGCCTATTCAGCCCCCGCAATGCCCGCAACCTCGATTCCGGCAGCCGCGCCTGCCCCGGCTCCAGAGGCACCTGCCGAGAATGCAGCGCCGAAGGCGCCCACTGGGCACCCGATTACCGCCCCCATGGTCGGTACCTTCTACCGTTCCCCGGCGCCGGATGCCAGTCCCTTCGTCGAGGTGGGCCAGAGCGTGAAGGAAGGTGACGTGTTGTGCATCATCGAGGCGATGAAGATGATGAACCAGATCACCGCCGACCGCGCCGGCACGGTCAAGGCCATCGAGGTGGAAAACGGCGACCCGGTCGAGTTCGGCCAGACCTTGATCCTGCTCGGATAAGGGGCTGCCCATGTTTGACAAGATTTTGATCGCTAACCGCGGCGAGATTGCCTTACGGATCCTGCGTGCCTGTCGCGAACTCGGCGTCCGCACGGTCGCGGCCTATTCGACCGCGGACCGCGACCTCAAGCACGTGCTGCTCGCCGACGAGGCCGTGTGCATCGGCCCGCCCGCCGCGGCGAAGAGCTATCTCGACATCCCGGCGCTGATATCCGTAGCGGAAGTCACCGATGCCGAAGCGATTCATCCCGGTTACGGCTTCCTTGCCGAAAACGCCGATTTCGCCGAGCGCGTGGAGCAGAGCGGGTTCGTGTTCATCGGCCCGCGCGCGGAAACAATCCGCCTGATGGGCGACAAGGTGTCCGCCAAGCAGGCCATGCGCGAGGCCGGCGTGCCCACCGTGCCCGGCTCGGACGGCGCCTTGCCCAACGACCTGGCCGAGGTGCAGAAGATCGCCCGCTCGGTGGGCTACCCCGTTCTGCTCAAGGCAGCGGCCGGCGGTGGCGGCCGCGGCATGCGCGTGGTGCACAGCGAGGCCGGGCTCGGCAACGCGCTCACGCTGGTCAAGTCCGAGGCCAAGGCGGCCTTCGGCGATGACAGCATCTATCTCGAGAAATACCTGGGCCATCCGCGTCATGTGGAAATCCAGGTCCTGGGCGACGGCAAGGGCCATGCGATTCACCTGGGCGAGCGCGATTGCTCCATGCAGCGGCGCCACCAGAAAGTGATCGAGGAAGCGCCGGGGCCCGGCATCACCCCGAAGCAGCGTGCGGCGATCGGCAAGCGCTGCGTCGAGGCCTGCCAGCGCATCAAGTACCGCGGCGCGGGCACCTTCGAGTTCCTGTTCGAGGACGGCGAGTTTTATTTCATCGAGATGAACACGCGCATTCAGGTCGAGCATCCGGTGACCGAGTTCATCACCGGTGTGGACTTGGTGGCGGAGCAGATTCGCATCGCTGCCGGAGAGGGACTTTCACGGCGCCAGGAGGACATCGAGTTCCGTGGTCATGCGATCGAGGCGCGCATCAATGCCGAGGATCCGAAAACGTTCACCCCGTCTCCCGGCAAGGTCACCGAATGGCATGCCCCGGGTGGACCCGGCGTACGCGTGGATTCGCATCTGTATGCCGGCTATTCTGTGCCGCCTTACTACGATTCTCTGATCGGCAAGCTGGTCGTGTGGGGCGAGGACCGTGCGACGGCGCTGGCGCGCATGCGCACGGCGCTCGACGAGATGGTGGTCGAGGGGATCCATACCAACATCGACCTGCACAAGAGCCTGGTACACGATGCCGCGTTCATCGCCGGCGGCACAGACATCCACTACCTTGAGCACAAACTCGAGCGACGCTGAGCCTCGCGCCGCTCGCATAGAGTTGCGGGTCCGGACCACGGCGGAAGAGGCGTGGTCGCTCAGCGACGCCCTGGAATCTCTGGGCGCGCTCAGCGTTACGCTCGAGCCCCTGGGAAACAGCGCCCCGCAGTTGGAGCCGGCACCCGGGACCACGCCGTTGTGGCCGGAGCTCGAACTCCGCGCGCTTTTCGCGCGGAGCCGAGAGGCCGGTCGCGCCACGGAGCAACTGCGTGCGGATGGCTTTGATCTGGTGCTCGCCGAGTGTCCTGAACGCGACTGGGTGGCGGTGGGACGTGCCGGCCTGGAGCCTTTCGAGGTGGACGGCAAGTTGTGGATCGTACCCGACTGGTGCGAGACGCCCGACACGGAGCTGCCGGTGGTTCGCATCGCCCCGGGCCTCGCTTTCGGCACGGGCAGCCATCCCACGACGGCGCTCTGCCTCGAATGGCTGGTCAGTCATGAACTTGCCGGGAAGCGTGTCATTGATTACGGCGCAGGCTCGGGCATCCTGGCGTTGGCCGCAGCGCGGCTGGGTGCCGTCGATGTCATCGCCGTGGATAACGAGCCTCAGGCGATTGTGGCGGTGTGCACCAATGCCGAACTCAATAACCTGGAGGTCTCTGCCGTTGCGCCTGAGAAACTCATGACCGGCGAGGCGGATATCATCGTCGCCAACATCCTGGCGAGACCATTGGTTTCGTTGGCCCCCGTTTTGCTGGATCATCTGGCTGCCGGTGGGGCACTGGTTCTGTCCGGCATCACCCGCGATCAGGCCGATGTCGTAGCGGCGGCCTATGCGCCCGCGGCCCATGTGGTGGGCATGCGAAACCGGGGAGACTGGGTCTGCATGGAATTGCGGCGGAACTGACCGGTCTGCCCGCCCAACCGATCTGCGGATAAACTGAACGCATGGTTACCCAGTGCACGGCCTGTCAGGTCTGGTTCAAGGTTACGCGCGAGCATTTGCATGCCGCGCACGGCCTCGTGCGCTGTAGTGCCTGCAATACCGTATTCAACGCACTGGCCACATTGCGTCATGACACGCCGGAAGGCGCCGTTCTCGCGGGCAGCACGACCGCTGTTGGCGGTGTAACCGCAGTCGGTGTCGCACAGCCATCGTCCCGGGAAGACGAAATACCGAAAGTCGAGAGGGGAGCAGATGCAGAGCCGGCCGAAAAGCAGTCGCGCGCCAGGGGGGATGATGAGGATACGATGCGGGACGGGTTGCAGCTGCAGCCCGCGGACGAAAGCGGATCTCCAGGGGGCGAGTCTTATTTGGGCATGCCGATCGAGGAGCCGGGGCCGCAACCTGAGTCTGAATCCGTGCCGGAAATTGCGCAGGAAGCCGACAGTTCGACTTCCGCGCAGGAAACTCTAAACGAGCTCGATCTCTACCTGGCCACGGCACTGGATGATACCGGTATCGATAAGCGTCCAACCGAGACACGGGACGAGATGGGTGACACAGACACGAGCTCCGGACCGACAGCGCCGCCGGAAGAGGCACTCGACAGCCAGCGGGGAGCGGACATATCGGAAGTGGAGCTGGAAGCCGGAAAAACGGCTGCGCAGCAGGGAATCGGGGAAGAAAACCGGAACAGCGAAATGGCGCCGATGCCAGCCACGGAACGCGGCGAGCGCTGGCAGCGACGCTTGTGGAGTCTCGTACTGGGGCTGGCCTCCCTGGCCCTGGCTGGCCAGATCGTTTATGCGCAACGCGAGGCGCTGGGCCGCATGTTCGGCCAGCCGCGCTCCGCACCGGTGCTCCGTCAATACGCCATCTCGGGCGCCGCGTTGGATGCCGCACAGCAAGGGGTTCTGGTTCTGAAAGGCGCGCTGGTGAATCAGGGACGCCGTGCGCAACCCTTGCCGCTGATCCGTGTGACCTTGACCGACCGCTACGGTGATACGGTGGGCGCGCGAATTTTATCGCCGCCTCAATATGGCGCCGGTCAAAAAACCTTGTTGCAAGCGCACCAGCACTTTATGTTCCACGTCAAGCTTGCAGATCCGGGTTCAAGCGCCGTAGGATTCAGCCTTGTGTTGTGCAAACATCGTGGGCATTCAATTCTGTGCCAGGACTCATAGTCACAACGGGTAGCAACTATATGGGGCTGGAAAGTTGACACTCGAAGCATTAGTGCAGACGCAGGACGCGCAGTTGGTAAAAACTGAAACCACATCGCCGGATCAACAGCCGTTGCGCGAATGCCTGGCGCAGCACCTGGATGCTTATTTCAGCGAATTGGATGGCGAGGTTTCCGGGACGCTCTACAAGCTCGTGATCGCCGAAATCGAGCCGCCGCTCTTCGAGCACGTGCTCAAGCATACGCGCGGTAACGTCAGCCGGGCCGCGGAAATGCTCGGTATTCACCGTTCCACTCTGCGGCGCAAGCTGATCAACTACGGGCTGATCTAAATTCCCCTATATTCGGGGCTAAGCCTGCCGGGCACGTATAATTGGCCCCCGCGATCAGACCGGTTCTTTGCCCATGTCCTCCGAACGGCCCATCCGCCGCGCCCTGCTGTCCGTGTCCGACAAGACGGGGCTCGCCGATTTTTCCCGCGAACTCAGCGCTGCGGGCGTTGAACTGATTTCCACCGGCGGCAGTGCGCGCGAGTTGCGCGCGGCCGGGCTGTCCGTAATGGACGTGTCCGAAGTGACCGGCGTCAGCGAAATGATGGGCGGGCGCGTCAAAACGCTCCATCCCCGCATCCATGGCGGTATCCTGGCCCGCCGTGGGGAAGACGAGCCGGAACTCGAGCGCCATGGGATTACACCCATCGACCTCGTCGTCACCAACCTTTACCCCTTCGAGGTTACGATCGCCAGGGAAGGCGTCGGCGAAGCCGAAGCGGTCGAGCAGATCGACATTGGCGGGCCGGCGATGATCCGTGCCGCCGCGAAGAATTTCTCCGCAGTGACCGTGGTGGTCGATCCCGCGGATTATCCGGCTGTAGCTGCCAGCATCCGCGAACAGGGCGGGGTGAGTCTCGAGGAGCGCCGCCGGCTCGCCGCCAAGGCGTTTGCCCGAACCGCCGCGTATGACGCTGCCATCGAGCGCTGGTTTGACCGCGACGGCGATGCTTTTCCGAGTATTTATGCGCCGCGATTCGAGCGGATCAGCGAATTGCGCTACGGAGAAAACCCGCATCAACGCGCCGCCCTTTATCGCGAAGCGCAGGCGGGTGCCGGCACCGTGGTCAACGTCCGCCAGCACCAGGGCAAGGCCTTGTCTTTCAATAACCTGGCCGACACGGAAGCAGCGCTCCATGCCGCAAGCGGATTCGCCGCCCCCACCTGCGTCATCGTCAAACACCTCAATCCCTGCGGCATAGCCAGTGCGGAGAACCTGCACGCCGCCTATACGAAGGCCTTTGCCTGCGATCCGACTTCGGCGTTCGGCGGCATTATTGCCTGCAACCGCATGCTCGACGCTGAGACGGCAAAAGCGATCGTGGCCAACCAGTTCGTCGAAGTCATCGTTGCGCCGGATGTCACCGACGATGCGCTTTCGGCTTTATCCGCCAAGCCGAATGTGCGTGTCCTGTCCTGTGGCGATCTCGCCGAACGCCGGGAAACGCTCGAATTGCGCCAGTTGGCCGGCGGCGTTTTGCTGCAGGATGCGGATCCGCTGCGTCCGCTCTCTGCCGACGCGGAAGTCGTGTCACGGCGCTCGCCTGACGAGTCCGAATGGCAAGCCATGGACTTTGCCTGGCGCGCCGTGCAGGCCGTCCGTTCCAATGCCATCGTGCTGGCTACCGAAAACGCGACCATCGGCATCGGCGCCGGCCAGATGAGCCGGGTTCTGGCGGTGCGCATCGCCGGAATCAAGGCCGAAGAGGGTGGACACGATACGACGGGCGCCGTGCTCGCCAGCGATGCCTTCTTCCCGTTCCGCGACAATATCGACGAAGCGGCGAAAATGGGGATACGCGCCATCGTTCAGCCGGGTGGCTCGCGCCGTGATCCAGAGGTGATCGAGGCGGCGGATGGGCATGGGATAGCCATGATCTTCACCCACGAACGCCACTTCCGCCACTGAGACGGCGTCAGTTGGCCGATAACTTTGTTGCGGGCCTCTCTGCGCTGCTCATGCACTTCTAGTGCACTCCGCTGCTCGCGAGCCCCGCGCCGCGTTCTCGCCCAACTGACGCCGTCTCTGCGTCTCCGTTGAAAGCTGCGGGCGCTGCTTATGTACTGATGCGTATACTCCGTTGCTCGCAAGGGCTGCGCCGTGCGCTCGAACAACTCAGGCCACCTCAGCGTCTTCGTTGAAAGCTGTAGGTGCTGCTCATCATGTACTGACAAATGCACTCCGCTGCAGCGAGGGCTGCGTCGCATTCTCTCTTGACCGTGGTCAGCGCGTGTGCGCGATAGCAGGTTTGGTCATGGTCCGGGTGCGGCACGTGTGCTACATTCAAACGAATGGATGAATCGTCCTCGTCAGCCCCGGCCAAGGCGCCAGCTGCGCCGCCGCCACTGCATGTCCTGGCGGATGACGGAGGGCGCCGGGCGTTGTTTCTGGATTTCGATGGGACGTTGGTCGATCTGGCGCCTTCGCCGGAGGAAATCAACGTACCTCCGGAATTGCCCCGTTTGCTTCAGGAACTGGCAACGGATTTCGCCGGCGCCTTGGCCATTTTCACTGGCCGCACGTTGGCCAATCTGGATCGCCACCTTGGAATCCATTTGCCGGCTGCGGGTCAGCACGGCGTCCAACGACGCCTGAAAGCGGACGAGCAACCACAGGAAATCCCCTTGCCCTCGCTGGACGGGGCGCGTTCCAGGCTGCATGAACTGATCGCGGCCTGGCCCCGACTGTTGGTCGAAGACAAGGGCTCGACGCTGGCCGTGCATTACCGCGCCGATCCCGGGGCCAGGGAACAGGTTCATGCCCTGTTCGAGGAGATCGTTGCCGCCTCCGGGAATACTCTGGAGATACAGGAAGGCAAATATGTCTATGAGCTGCGTCCCGCGGGCGTCGACAAGGGCGTGGCCTTGAACGCTTTTATGCAAACGCCGCCCTTTGCCGGGTGCCTGCCTCTGGTGGTGGGTGATGACGTGACCGATGAAGCCGCTTTCGAAGCGGCCCTGCGCGCCGGCGGGTCTGCGGTGAAGGTCGGTGAAGGGGTGACATGTGCACCGTGGAGCATCGCTAGCCCGTATAAGGTGCGCATCTGGCTGCAAGCTATGTTGGAGGCCGGCCGATGAGTGTTTCGGGTTCACGCCTGGTGGTGGTATCGAATCGCGTGGCCGTGCCACGGGCGGGGCGTCCCGCCTCCGGCGGTCTTGCTGTGGCCGTCAATTCTGCGCTCGCCGAGCGGGGCGGCCTGTGGTTCGGTTGGAATGGCCGCGTTGTGTCGGAGCGTCCTTCGCGTCTGTCGCATCAGCAACGCGGCAACGTCGAATATGCCACCACGGCGCTCAGCTCTGCCGACCATGCGGATTATTACCTGGGGTTCGCCAACCGCGTGCTGTGGCCCCTGATGCATGAGAGGCTTGCGATGCTGACCTACCGGCGCCATTATGAGAAGGCTTACCGTAGCACCAACGCATGGTTTGCCGAGAGCTTGATGCGCCTGATGCAGCCCAACGACATGGTATGGGTTCACGATTATCACCTTGTGCCGCTCGCCTCCGAATTGCGTCAGCGCGGCTTTCGGGGTTCGATCGGTTTTTTCCTGCACACCCCGTTTCCTCCGCTCGACATATTGCGTTGCCTGCCCATCTATCGCACATTCCTCGAGTGGTTGTGCGCCTATGACCTGATCGGGCTGCAAACCGACATAGACCGGCATGCGTTTCTCGATGCGGTTGCTTATGACCTGCATGCGCGCCGGAGCCGCGGGGGAGGGGTTCGTTTCAATGGACGGGAGACGGCAACAGGTGTTTTCCCGGTAGGCGCGGATGTCGATGAAATCGTGGACCAGGCGCGCCGTGGACGCAGTTCGCGCCAGGTGCGCTCCTTGAAGCAGAGTCTGGCGGGGCGGCGCCTGATCATCGGGGCGGATCGGCTGGATTACTCGAAGGGACTGATTGAGCGCTTGTGTGCCTATGAGCACTTGCTTGATGAGCACAAGGAGCTGCACGGGGACATCGTGTATCTGCAGGTTGCCGAACCGTCCCGCTCAGAGGTCCCAGAGTACCTGGAAATGCGCCACAGGCTGGACCAGATGGCGGGTGAAATCATTGGCAAGCACGCGCGCTTCGACTGGATGCCCATCCGTTACATGAGCCAGCGAATCCGGCGCCCGACGCTTCTTGCGTTTTTCTCGGCGGCCCGGGTCGGACTTGTCACGCCGTTGCGTGATGGCATGAACCTGGTTGCCAAGGAATACGTGTCCGCCCAGGAGCCGGGAGACCCGGGTGTGCTGGTGCTTTCGGAATTGGCAGGTGCCGCGCGGGAGCTCGATGCCGCCATGCTGGTCAATCCCTATGACGTCGAGGCTACGGGGGATGCTATCGCGCAGGCCCTGAACATGCCACTCGATGAACGCCATGCGCGCTGGAAGCAGCTCATGGCCACGGTGCGCAAGAACGATATTCTCACCTGGAGCGAGCGGTATCTGGGGCGCTTGGAAGCGACCCGGCATGGGACGCAGTGATGCAGAGACTGATCGGTGATATCGGTGGAACAAATACCCGCCTGGCCCTGGTGCAGGAAGGCACCGAATGGTCGCACATGCAGAGTTTCCGCAACGACGAATACGACTCCTTGGAAGCGGTCATCGAGCATTACCTGCAGTCGCACGACGCCCATCCCGATGCCGCGGCGTTGGCAGTGGCAGGTCCAGTGCGCGATGACCGGGTGCGACTCACCAATCGTGGCTGGGTGGTCGATGCCATAGGGTTGAAGCGGAAATTTTCCCTTGAATACTGCCGCGTGGTGAACGATTTTTCGGCGGTGGCCATGGGTATCCCCGCGCTGGAAGGGGATGTTCTTGAGCAACTGGGGGGAGATCGACCCAACAGCGAGGCGCCGATTGCTATCGTGGGGCCGGGCACAGGCCTGGGCGTAGGCGGGATCGTGCCGGGCGACGGTGGAGGGCGCATTCTCGTGACCGAAGGCGGCCACGCGAGCTTGCCGGCGAATGACGATCAGCAAGCGGCGATCCTGGGCACCCTGCGCCGGCGATTCGGGCACGTGTCCCGCGAGAGAGTTATTTCCGGCCAGGGCATAGAAAACCTCTATAGGGCGTTGGCCGAGATACAGGGGCTTGATGTCGAGCCGCTCTCCGCGGCCGAGATAGGCGAAGCAGCAGCCGGGCGCGATGACACGCTGGCCAACGAGACCTTGGACCAGTTTTTCCGATTCCTCGGAGCAGTCGCAGGCGATCTTGCGCTGTCCTATGGCGCGTTCGGGGGCGTTTACCTGGCAGGCGGGATCGTACCGCGTTACCTGCAGAGATTCCGCGATTCCGGATTCCGGCAAGCGTTCGAGGCCAAGGGCCGGATGAGTGAATACCTGAAACCGATTCCTGTTTTCGTTATCCTGCACGAGGAAGTAGAATTGCTCGGGCTTGCGGCAAGTCTTGATGCCCGCGAAAAAACAGTTCCCTGGCCCCATCTGTGAGTCAATTGAAATGAATAGGCCCGAAGCGCCAGATAACATTTTGATCAGCCTGATTATTCCCACGTATAACCGCGAAGAGCTGCTTGTGAACACGTTGCGCTGTGCCTTCGGTCAGGATCGTGACGATTACGAGATCGTGGTGGTCGATCAGACACAGGAGCACGAACCGGCTACCCGCGATTTTTTGAATGAAAATGCCGGGCGAATAAACTTGGTTCGTTTGCCAACCCCTTCGGTTACTGCGGCTCGCAACGCGGGCATGCGTGTTGCCCGGGGTGATTTTTTCGTGTTTATCGATGACGATACGAGTTTCGAACCGGATTTTCTTTCCCGTCATCTCGAAGCCCATACGGACGGCATGGGTGCAGTGCAGGGACGAGTTACCGAGGACGGCTCTCCGGAGCATGATCACCCTACCTGGGTCAATCGCTGGATTCGCTTCCGGGGCGGAGACAATTGTCCGCATGACGGGACAACCAATAACCTGACTGGCTGTAATTTTTCCGTACGGCGCGAAGTGAACGAAAAGATTGGTGGCTTCGACGAGCGTTACATGGGCGTTGCTGTGCGTGAGGAATCGGATTACGCCCAGCGGATTATAGCTGCCGGTTACCGCATCGCTTATTCGGCACAGGCTGCAGTATTTCACCATCGCTCGAATCGTGGTGGACACGGCGAGGGGGGGGATCCCATATTTTTCAACCCCGCGTATTATCAAAGTGAGCTACTTTTTGCCCGTAAGCATTTTTCACCGTTGTCTGTGGCGTTATACCGGGTGCGGTTAAGATTGCGAGGACGACGTGCGATCAGGCGCCTTGTCAGACAAGCTGATAAAGCAGTGGACAGGGCGTTAAAAATCAAGGAATAAGCCAGCCGCTCTTTGCCATGCTGCTGCATTGAGTTCAGTGTGCGGATGGCTGTCCGTTGGCGCACCAGCGTTGCGGATTGAGGGTCTTGCCCTTGTAACGAATCTGGAAGTACAGCATGGGTTTTTTCTGGCCGCCGCTGGCTCCGACCGTGGCCACCAGATCGCCCGGTTTCACCCAATCGCCGACCTGCTTGTAGATGGTTTCGTTGTGGCCGTATACGGTCAGGTAACCGGCGCCGTGATCGATCATGAGCACCAGGCCGTAGTAGGGCAGCCAGCCTGCGTAAGCGACACGACCGTAAGCGATGGCGTGAATCGCGGTACCTGTCGGGGCGGCGATGCGCACGGCCTCCCAGGTCAGGTTGCCGCCGGCACGGCTGCTGCCGTAACGATTGACGAGGCGTCCGGCGATCGGCCAGGGGAGGCGGCCCCGCAGCTTTCCGAAATCCACGTCGTCGAGCAGGTTGGAGGGCACATCGGCAAGGTCCTGATTGACCGAATCGATTAGTTTCGAGAGACGGCGGGCGTCGCGTTGCAGACGTGCGGCGCGGTCGTGTTTGCTGGCGATGTCCCTATCGAGCTGTTTGATTACGGTCTGGCGCGTTTGCCGCGTCTTTTTGAGATCGGCAAGCGAGTCTTGCCGTTGCTGCATAGCACGGGTGAGGTCGGAGGCGGTGGCGGCCAACTGCTGCTGCAGCGACTGGTAGTGCTCGATGGTCTGGCTCAGGGCCATCAGGTGTGCTGCCCGTGCCTTGGAGTAATACCCGTAGTAGCCGAGCATGCGAGCCACGGTGGCCGGATCGTTACCATTGAGTGCCAGCTTGAGTTGGGGTTCGCGGCCGAGGACAAAGGCCGCACGCAAGGCTGCTGCCAGCTCCTTGCTGGCTGTTTGCGCCTGCCCTTTGGCCTGTGCGCTTTTGGCTTGCAATTTCTGTTGTCTGGCTTCGAGCGAACGCATTCGCGTATTGAGTTTGTCCAGGGCCCGGGTCGTTTCCGCGATTTTTCGCTCCAGTGCCGAGAGCTGCGCCTGGATCCGGTGTTTGCGCTTCAGATCCGAGGCTTCCTGGGCCTGCAGGCGGGCGATCTGGGTGCGCAAGCGCTTGAGTTTGGCGGGTTGCTCGCTGCTGGCACGAGCTGCGGGAGATGCTGCGGTACAGGTGAGCAGCAGCCCAGCGAGCAGGCCGGCGAGGCGTAACGACCGGTTCAACGGCGGTGCCGGAAGGTGCCGATCAGTTGGGTCTGCGCCAGCACGTGGCCCGCGATGGCCTGGAGCACCCTCTCGCGGTTCGGATTCACCCCTGTCAGATCTCGGTCGGTATCCAGCGCATACAGGGTGAAGATGTAACGATGCCGTCCTGCCGGCGGGCAGGGCGGCGTGTAACCCGTGTGCCCGGTGCTGTTCACGCCTTCACGGCTTCCCGGCGGCAGCGATGCGCTCTGCGCTTCGCCCAAGTGGTTGGTCGAAGCCGGCAGATAAGCGACGACCCAGTGGATGTAGGTATGGGTGGGCGGATGGTCGGGATCGGGCGCGTCGGGATCCGTCACGATCAACGCATAGCCTCGGGTGCCTTCGGGTGCGCCGTGCCACACCAGCGGTGGTGAAACTCCGGTCCCCTTGCAGGTGAAACGTTGCGGCAGTTCGCCGTGGTCGGTAAAGAGGGGTGAAGACAGCGTCAGGGCAGAGGCACTGGGGCTCATGGCTATCCCTGCGAGCATGCCCAGCAAGGCGGCAGCGAATGAGAATCGTGGCATGGCATCAGTGTGTGTTTCGGACCCCTGGAAAGTCTAACTGAACCCGGCCATGAGGGCGGGGATGGGCATCAGTTGCCGGCATGGATGACGATGGCATGCAGCTTGTGGCGGGCCAGTTTGTCGCGCAGGCCGTTGAGCTTCTCGAGATCGCTGAGTGGGCCGATGCGCACGCGGTGCCAGGTCTCGCTCTGGACGTCCACGGCCTGTACGCTGGACTGGATTCCCCACAGCGCTAATTGCGCCTTGAGCGCTTCCGCCGCTTTCGCGTCGCGGAAGGAAGCCACTTGCAGGATGTAGCTGCCGGCTTGTGCCACGGGTTGGGTGGCCGGCGGTGTGGCGACCTCGCGGCTTTCGCCCGAGGTTAGGATCTGGGTCGGATGCTTGAGAAGCTGATAAAAGTCGAAGTGAGGTCCCGAGGACGTCGACGCCGCACCCGGGCGGGTCTTGGACAGTTTTTTGCCCAGGGACTTGGCGTGTTGTAGCGTGCTGGTTTCGGCATGGTGCAAGGCGCGCTTGATACCCGGGAAAGCGACGACGAGGATTACCGCGATGACGCCGCCCGCGATGAACCACAAAAACCCCGAGCCGCGGCGCTTGCCGCTTTCCTGAGGTTCTTTGAGGTCGGGCTTCACATCTGCTCCGGCGCACTAACGCCAAGCAGGCCGAGCCCCGCGGACAGGGTGTTGCTGCAGGCCCGGGCCAGGCTGAGACGGGCGTTGCGCATGGCGGCCTCGTCAGTGATAAACGTACAGCTGTTGTACCAGACATGGAAGGCCTGCGCCACCTCGCCGAGGTAATGCACGACCTGGTGGGGCGCACGCTCGGCGGCCGCGGAGGCGACGACTTCGGGCAGGCGCGACAGTTGCAGGATCAGCGTCAGTTCCGTGGCGGCGGTCAGCGGAGCCAGCTCAGCCGTATCCCCGGGCGGCACCCATTCCAGGCCCTTTTCGTCGAGTTGGCGAAACACGCTGGCGATGCGCGCATGCGCGTACTGCACGTAGTAAACGGGATTGTCGTTGGTGTGCGACTTGGCCAATTCAACATCGAATTCCAGATGCTGGTCGTTGGAACGCGACAGATAGAAAAAGCGCGTGGCGTCGGTGCCGATTTCGCTGATCAGGTCATTGAGGGTGACGAAGTTGCCGCTACGCTTGCCCATGCGCCCCGAGGAGAGGGTGACGAACTGGATCAGACGGGCTTCGAAGGCGTCGCTGCGCCCGGTCAGGGCCTCGATGGCTGCCGCTACCCGAGCGATATAGCCATGGTGGTCTGCGCCCCACACGTCGAGCAACAGATCATGGCCGCGCTCGAGTTTGTTGAGGTGGTAAGCGACGTCACTGGCGAAATAGGTGGTGCTGCCGTCGCTGCGCTTGAGCACACGGTCTTTTTCGTCACCCAGTTCGGACGTGCGCAGCCACAGTGCGCCGTCGGCCTCGTAGGTATGGCCGCGTTTGTCCAGTTCCTGCAAGGCATGGTCGACCGCTCCCCCGGAGGTCAGGTCGGCTTCGGAGAACCAGCGGTCGAATTCGACGTGAAAGTCCTCCAGTGTCTTGCGGATGGCTTGCGTCTGTAATGTCAGCGCATGCGCTTTGAGCGTTTCATAGTCGTTGCCGAGCAGGGAGCGTGCCCGCGCGATCAGGGCATCGACATGCGCCTCCTTGTCGCCCTCGGGAGCGTCAGCAGGGAGTCCCTTTGAAACTTCGGCCCAGGGATGATGCAAGCGTTTCGTGAGATCAGCGGGCAAGGCCTGGGCCGTGTGCGCAATGTAGTCGCCGGGGTAGGCCGCCTGCGGCAGCACGGGCGATTCGCCGGCTTCCGTTAGGGCCGCGAGCCACACGCTGATCGTGAGTATATCGGTCTGGCGGCCGGCGTCGTTGACGTAATACTCCTTGTCCACCTGGTGACCGGCGGCGGCAAGGATCCGCGCAAGGCTGTCGCCGTAGGCGGCGCCGCGGCCGTGACCGATGTGCAGGGGGCCGGTCGGGTTGGCGGAGACGAACTCGACCAGGATGCGCTGGGCATTCGAGTTGTCTTGTTCGCCCCAACGGTTGCCGGCAGCGAGTATTTCCTGCAACTGATGATGGTAGGCGGCAGGGGCCAGGAAGAAATTGACAAAGCCGGGGCCGGCTATCTCGCAGCGGGTCACGAGCGGCGAATCGGGCAAGGCTTCCACCAGGCGCTCGGCAATGGTCCGCGGCGGCTGCTTGAGTGTGCGCGCCAGCACCAGGGCGGCGTTGGTCGCGAAATCGCCGTGGCCCTTGCCGCGGGCACGTTCGACCGCCACGGCGCCGCGGGCGTCGGCGGGCACTTCGAGAGTGTCCAGAGCCTGGGAGACCAGGGATTCAATCAGGTTTTTCATGGCATCAATGTCGCTTCAGCGCGCAGGCACGCATTGTAAGGAAAACATCGGTCGGGCTGGCGTCAGGCCAGGGTTCGCTGGACGATTTCGTACACATCGGCGGACAGCGACTTCGAGGCTGCCATGCGTTCCAGTTCCGTGCGCATTTTGTCCCGGCGTGTCTCGTCGTAAGATCGCCAGCGCGCGAAGCATTTGACCAAGCGTGCCGCCACCTGCGGGTTGACGGCGTCGATGGCGAGCACCTGGTCGGCGATGAAACGGTAACCGGCGCCGTCGGCACGATGGAACCCGACGTGGTTCTGGTGCGCGAATGCGCCCAACAGGGCGCGGACGCGATTGGGGTTGCGCAGCGTGAAGACGGGATCCTTCATCAACTCCTGCACGCGCTCCAGCGTGTCCGGCGCCGGGCGCATGGCCTGCAGCGCGAACCATTTGTCCAATACCAATGGATGTTTGGCGTATTGCTGCCGGAACTGCTTGCTGGCTTCGCTGAACAATTCATCTTCGTGTTCACTCAGGCTACGCAGGGCGCTCAGCCGTTCGGTCATGTTGTCGGCGGCATTGAATTGTGATCGGGCCCGTTCCCGGTGTTCCTTATTCCCCAGTGCCGTCAGCAGCTCCAGTGCCGCGCCGTGCAGGCTGCGCCGGGCGGCATGTTCCGGTTCATAGCGGAAAGGCTCCCGGCTCTGCGTGGCGTTCCACGTCTTGAACAGACGCTCTTCCAGGCCTCTAGCCAGCGCCGTGCGCAAGGCGTCTCTCGCCTCATGCAGTGCGTCGATGTCCACGGTATCGTAGGCCAATGCCAGGCTGGCCTCGTTCGGCAAGGTCAGCATTTCCGCGATCAGGTTGGGGTCTTCACTGTCCGCTGCATCGAGCATCGCCGCCATGGACGCCACGATGGCCTCCGTGGTTTCCACCGCGGGCCGCGCGTTCTCGACATGACGCCGGATGGCGTTGGCGATCAATTTCTGCAGGTTGTCCCAGCGGCTGAAGGCATCGTCGTCGTGACGCACCAGGAAGGCTAGTTCCTCGTCGCTGTAGTCGAACTCGAGTTTGACCGGTGCGGAAAAGCCTCGTAGCAGTGAGGGCACGGGCGGTGATTCAATACCCGTGAATACGAAGCTCTGAGCCATGTCCTGTAACCAGAGCGTACGCTCGGTCGGCGCGTCCCCGCTGGATTCGCCTTCCAGAACGAGAGGCAGTGCCCGGCCGTTTTGGTTAATGAGGCTAACGGCGACGGGGATCAGCAGGGCGGGTTTCTCCGATGCCGGTTGTCCCGGGCTGTCGCCGTGGATCTGTTCCAGGTCCAGGACATAGCTTTTTGCGTCGGCATCGTAATGGCCCTGCGCTTTTACCCGGGGTGTTCCCGTGACCGCATACCAGCGGGCAAACTGGGTGAGGTCGACGCCGTTGGCATCGGCCATCGCCGCGAGGAAATCGTCAGTCGTGACCGCTTGGCCATCGTGGCGTTCGAAGTAGAGGTCCATGCCGCGGCGGAAACCCTCCTCGCCCAGCAGGGTTTGATACATGCGCACGACCTCGGAGCCCTTCTCGTAGACGGTGGCGGTGTAGAAGTTGTTGATCTCGATGTACTGGTCAGGCCGCACAGGGTGCGCGATCGGGCCGGAATCCTCGGCGAACTGGAACTGGCGCAGGAAGCGGACGTCGTCGATGCGCTTGACCGCGGAACGTGTCATTTCCCGGGAAAAGCTCTGCTCGCGGAAAACCGTCAGGCCTTCCTTCAATGACAACTGGAACCAGTCGCGGCAGGTTATCCGGTTGCCGGTCCAGTTATGAAAATACTCGTGCCCGATCACGGCCTCGATGCTGGTGTAGTCCTGATCCGTGGCGACGTCGGGATCGGCGAGCACGTACTTGGAGTTGAACAGGTTGAGTCCCTTGTTTTCCATCGCCCCCATGTTGAAATCGTCCACCGCGACGATCATGAAAGTGTCGAGGTCGTATTCGCGACCATAGCGTTGCTCGTCCCAGGCCATGGCGCGTTTCAGCGAGGCCAGGGCATGATGGGCCCGTTCGCGGTTGTGTTGTTCGACATACAGTCTCAGTGCAACGGTGCGCCCCGATGCGGTGCGGAACTCGTCCTCGAGGCAGGCGAGGTCGGCTGCAACGAGGGCGAAAAGATAGGACGGCTTGGGATGCGGGTCGTGCCACTCCGCGAAGTGGCGGCCGTTATCCAGTGCGCCTTCCGCTTTCAGGTCGCCGTTGGACAACAGGATCGGGTAGCGTTCGCGCGAGGCTTCCACGCGCACATCGAAGCGGGAGAGCACATCCGGGCGATCGAGATAGAATGTGATGCGCCGAAAGCCTTCGGCTTCGCACTGAGAGCAGAAATTGCCGGACGATTTGTACAACCCCGACAGGGCCGTATTTGTCTCGGGGTGTATACGCACCCGGCTGGTCAGGATGAACTGTTCCGGCGGCGAGTGAATCAGGAGGGCCTCGTCTCCGACCTGGTAGCGCTCGGGCGCCAACGGCTCGTCGTTGATGCGCAGTTCCAGCAGCTCCAGTCCGATGCCATCAAGGATCAGCGGATCCGCTGGTTTGATCGCTTTCGGATTGCGGCGCATGGCCAAACGCGCGGTGACTACCGAGCCTTCCTCCTCCAGGTCGAACAGAAGGGACGTGGAGTCGATCAGGTACGGCGGCGGGGTATAGTCTTCACGGTGTATGACGGTGCGCGGACCCGGATCGAGGAGCATGATTGACCAGTCGGTTGAAGTTGAATCACCCATTATAAGTGTGCCTGCGAAGGTACCGCAGGGCATTTACGTGCACGTGCCGTGGTGCGTGCGAAAGTGCCCGTACTGCGATTTCAACTCGCATGTTGCCCCGGCGGACGGAGCACCTTTTTCGGATTATGCGCGAGCACTGGTGGCGGACCTTGAATACGAGCTGAGCATTCGTCCGCCGGGGGTAGCTCCGCAAACCTTGTTTTTCGGCGGCGGAACGCCCAGCCTGTTGCCGCCGGAGGTGGTGGGCGGTTTGATCGAGCGCATCCGGGCTCTGAGCGGCCTGGCCGGAGATGCGGAAATAACCCTGGAAGCCAATCCCGGCACGATAGAGCGCGGCCGCTTCGCAGACTATGCGGCGGCTGGGGTCAATCGCGTGTCGCTGGGTGCCCAGAGCTTCGATGACGGACTCCTGCGCCGCATTGGCAGAATCCATTCCGCTGCCGAAACACTGCGGTCGGTTGACGAACTGGCCGCGGCGGGAATGGAAAACTACAACCTGGACCTGATGTATGGCCTCCCGGGCCAGGATGAGACGGCTGCGCTGGCCGATCTCGACCAAGCTATCGCCTGCGGTCCGGCGCATGTATCGTGGTATGAGCTCACTCTGGAACCCGGCACCGTCTTTTACCGCCGTCCGCCGCGTTTGCCCGGAGAAGATGATTTGGTCTGCATGGAGTCAGCGGGCCGAACGCGACTTGCGGAGGCGGGCTACCGGCGTTACGAGGTCTCGGCCTATGCCCGGGATGGCGCGCATTGCCGGCACAATCTGACTTACTGGACATATGGCGATTATATCGGCGTTGGTCCGGGCGCCCATGGCAAGCATTCGGGGCAAGGCTCCATTCGGCGTACGGAGCGGATTCGCTCGCCTGTGCGTTGGTTGCGCCTGGCGGGCCACGCCGAAGCCTGTTCCGAGCGTGAAGTCCGACAGAACGAGCGTGTTTTCGAGTATCTGCTGGGAGCGCTGCGTCTGACCGAGGGGTTCGCTTGGGCTGATTTTGAGCGCCGTACCGGTCTCCCACGTGCATGTCTGGAACCGCAGTTGTCCCAGGCACTGGCCGAAGGGTTGCTGGAATCGATCCCTGGCGGGGTGCGACCGACCGGTTATGGTATGCGTTATCTGAATGAGCTCCAAGCGCGTTTTCTACCCGACTGAATAGGGTTCTCCATCGTAGAAACAACGGGTTATGCACTGCCTTTGAACCCTTGCTCAGAAAACGCGGCTTAGCGGTATTGTTACAGTTGGATAACAGACCGGAGAAATTATAACCTATTGATAAATATATAATTATTAAGAGTTGGCGAAAAATGCGTCAATCCAAAGATGAACGCATTCTGAAACCTGAATGACAACAATTTCGTCAATTCGTCCACAAAGTTTTCCACAGGGGTTGTGGAAGAATCGGTTTTCCCATTGGCTTAGAGGTAGTTAGGGGGATTTCGTGAGAATGGCTTTGCGATTTACTGCCTAACTTAAAATTGCCGATACAAAGGCAACTGAAGTGAGAAATGAAAAGCAGGAGCCCTGGACTCCATGGCCCGGATAGCTGGTACAATATCCTGCTTTACGGCCCTTTTTGCGACCATGAAAGAAGGCATACATCCTGCATACAATGAAATCGACGTGACCTGCAGCTGCGGCAACACCTTCAAGTTGCGTTCCACGCTGACGGAAGCCCTGCACGTCGAAGTGTGTTCGGCCTGCCATCCGTTCTACACGGGCAAGCAGAAGATCGTTGACACCGCCGGGCGTGTGGACAAGTTCCGCCGCAAGTACGGCGCGTCCGCCAACTGAGCAACGGCCCAGCCGTACGCTATGATTGCGCGCCGGCTTGACGCTGGCCGCGTTTGGGGAAAGTCCGGCTTGCCCAAAAGACGGCGAGTGGGCGTTACCCACTGAAACACTAAGGAGATTGGTGATGTCTGAGCGTTCGTCCCAGTATGAACTCAATGCGCCGGACGGCACTCGAGTCGAACTCGAGGCGCGGCAGCCGACCATGGGGCCGGCCGCACTGGACATCAACGGTCTCTATCGCGGGCAGGGCGTTTTCACCTTCGATCCCGGTTTCGTCTCCACCGCCAGTTGCGAGAGCGCGATAACGTATATCGATGGTGAGAACGGCGTGCTTCTGTTTCGCGGTTATCCGATCGAGGAGTTGGCGGAGAACTGTACGTTCCTCGAGGTGTGTTACCTACTGCTCAACGGCGAGTTGCCGACCGAGCAGGAATTGCGTCATTTCGAGAGCGAAATTCGTTACCACACGCTGTTGAACGAGCACGTGCTGCGCTTTTTCGCGGGCTTCCACCCGAATGCGCATCCCATGGCCATGATGACGGCCGTGGTGGCGTCATTGTCGGCGTTCTACCATGAGACGACCAATATCCACGACGCCGACGACCGCGACCTGTTTGCCAAGCGTGTGATCGCCAAGATGCCGACCGTGGCTGCGGCGGCCTACAAGCACATGATCGGGCAGCGGTTCATGTATCCGCGCAACGAGCTCGGCTACGCGGAGAACCTGCTGCACATGCTCTTTGCTGTGCCCAGCGAGCCCTACGAGGTCAATCCGGTGGCGGCGAAAGCACTGAACCTGCTGTTCATCCTGCACGCCGACCACGAACAGAATGCCAGTACCTCCACGGTGCGCCTGGCCGGCAGTTCAGGTACCAATCCCTACGCGGCGATCGCCGCGGGCATCGCCTGCCTCTGGGGGCCGGCGCACGGCGGCGCCAATGAGGCGGTGCTCAAGATGCTCAACGAGATCGGCTCGGTCGACAACATCGACAAGTTCGTGGACAAGGCCAAAGACAAGAACGATCCGTTCCGCCTGATGGGCTTCGGCCACCGTGTCTACAAGAACTATGATCCGCGTGCGAAGATTATCCGCACCATGACCCACCAGGTGCTGGAAAACCTGGGTGGCCGCCAGGAGCCGTTGCTCGAGCTGGCGCTGAAGCTTGAGGAGATCGCGCTCAAGGACGAATATTTCGTTTCGCACAAACTGTATCCGAACGTCGATTTCTACTCCGGCATCATCTACAAGGCGCTGGGTATCCCCACGGACATGTTCACCGTGATGTTCGCGATCGCGCGCTCGGTGGGCTGGGTGGCGCACTGGACCGAGATGGTGACGGATCCGCGCATGCGCATCGGCCGTCCCCGCCAGCTCTACACCGGTTCCGCCAAGCGCAAGTTCGTACCTCTCGACAAGCGTTGATCGCCCAGGTGCGTCGCTAAAAACTCTCGCCAAGACGCAAAGACCGCCGAGAATCTATTTTTGCGGGCGTGGCTAATCGTAGCCTGGTAAGTGGTTGGTTCGTAATAGGAAATCTTTGCGGCTCTGCGCCTTTGCGAGAATTCCTTTTGCAGGTCTCAGCCGGTTACGGACTGGCGGTTTTCCGCGATCAGTTGCTCCAGCGCCGCTTTGCCGATGCGCTGCATCGGATGGCCGTCCACGGCATCCATGGGCGCCTCGCGCAGCTCTTTCAGGTTGAAAACCGTGATTTCCACAACCTGGCCGTCGATCGAAAAAGCGAACATGGGAACGTCGCGCACACTTCCGTTGCGCCAGCTGTGGCGGCGGGTGTTTTCCTCGTAATGTACGCCCAGATCGGCCAATCGAAAGACCAGGCGCTCGGGCGGTTCCACAAATACATGCAGTTCCACGCGGGCGTGAGCCGTGGCGACTTCTGCGAGGATGGCGCCGGTAGCGCGGGTTTCCATGTCTTCCAGCCGTTGCATGACGTCCAGCGCCAGCCTGCGCAGCCGGTCCAGGCGCTCCGGTTGGGAGGAGGCTTCAAACAGTCGCTGATGTTCTATAAGGGCCGTTTCGATTTCCCGATTGGTGGGCAGATGCTTGAGCGCAAGCCCGAGGTGCGCGGCCGCTTTTTGCTTGGCGCCGAGAAAGTCATGCCGGCCTTCCTCGGCGATAATGCGCGCCGCTTCCTGGGCCAACAGGCGTCTGGCATGCTCGGGTTTCATGGCTTAGCCGCCTCCACCTCCGCCCCCGTACAGGCTGGGGGTTTTCTGTGACTGGCTCATCGGAGGCAGGTTGTCGCTGCGATAGATTTCCCAGATCGCATTCGGGTCACCCGCATTGCAGCGCAGGCCGGTTTTCGAGTCGATGCGGACGGTGACCAGGCCTTCGGGCATGGGAGTCGGGTTTTCCGGCACGCCTTCCAACGCCGGGCCCATGAAGCTGATCCACATGGGCAAGGCAGCACGTGCGCCGGATTCACCCGGGCCCAGTGAGTGGGGCTGATCGTAGCCGACCCAGGTCACGGTGACCAACCGCGGGCCAAAACCGTCGAACCAGGCGTTGGAGAAATCGTTGGTGGTGCCGGTCTTCCCAGCCAGATCGTCGCGGCCGAGGCTGCGTGCGGCGCGGCCCGTGCCGCTGGTGATGACACTGTGCAACATGTTTGCCATGAGATAGGCGTTCTGCGGGGGCAAAGTGCGAGGTGCAAGCCTCGGCACGTTGGTCGGCTGTGAGACCAGCACTTGTGCCGAGTGTTTGGCGGCTGCCGTCTGGCTCGCCGCCGCAACCGCGGAGGCGGGTGAGGAGACACTCATGGGAGCACTGGGCGCGGTGGCCGCAACCGTGGCCTCCGCAGGCACGGGAGCCGTTGCGGCGGTGGAGGCCGAACAGGGTCCGCATGCGACCCAGGGGTTGGCTTGCGCGAGAAGCGCTCCGCCCGGCCCGGTCACGCGTTGGATGTAATACGGCCGTACCAGAAAGCCCCCATTGGCGAACACGGCATAGCCGCGAGCCATGGTGAGGGGACTGAGGCTGGCGCTACCGAGCACCAGGGTCAGGTTATGCGGCAGCTCGTCGGGCGTGAAGCCGAAGCGTCGGGCCCAGTCGATGGCCTTGTCGACGCCGATACGCTGGAGAATACGCACCGACACAATGTTGACCGAATGCACGAGCCCTTCTCGCAGGCGCATCATGCCCGAAAAGTTTTTCTCGTAATTGCGTGGGCGCCACAGGTCCGATAATTGCTGGTTGGCTACCGAGACAAAAGGCGCGTTGGATATCAGTGTGGAAGCGGTCAAGCCTTGGTTCAGGGCAGCGGAGTAGACAAAGGGTTTGAACGATGAGCCTAGTCCCCGGCGGGCCTGGATCGCCCGGTTGAATTTGCTTTGCTGAAAAGAGAAACCGCCGTCCAGCGCAACGATGGCCCCATCATAGGGATCGATGGACACCAATGCGCCCTGTACCTGCGGGATTTGCCCGAGTTCCCAGCCTGATTTGCCGTTATTTATCGCATAGACCACGTCGCCACGCTTGAGGAAGACGTCGGCCTTGTCAGCATTCCCGGCGGCCCAGTTGAGCCCTTGCCAATCGATTTGGACAGCACCGTGGCCCTGGACGTAAGCGGCGACCGATTTGTCCTTGACCTGCGTGATCACGGCGGGTTGCAGATTGGCTACCGCCGGTGTTGTGGTGACAGCCGCCGCCAGAGTGGCCGTTTCAGGGTGGGGCGGCAGCTTGATTTGCGCCACCGGCCCGCGCCAGCCCTTCTCGCGGTCGAGGCGTTCGAGGTTGGCGACAACGGCTTTCTCCGCGGCTTTCTGCAGTTTGGCGTCGATCGTCGTGACGACCTGAAAGCCCGCGGTGTAGGCGCTTTCACCGTATTGGCTGGTGATGTAGTCACGAACCATTTCCGCTACATAGGGTGCGGACACGGTGACTTGAGGGCCGTGGGGCTTGGCCGTGATCGGGGCGGACATGGCACGCTGGTAGGCGCTTTGGTCGATATAGCCCAGATCGTGCATGCGTCCGAGCACATAGGCGCGGCGTTCGAGCGCACGCTTCGGATCGGCCAGGGGATTGAAAGCCGAGGGTGCCTTGGGCAGGCCGGCGATCATCGCCATCTGGGCCAGATCCAGTTGCCAGACCGTCTTGCCGTAATAGAGTTCAGCCGCGGCACCCACGCCGTAGGCGTGATTGCCGAGGTAAATCTTGTTCAGGTAGAGGCGCAGAATGTCTTCCTTGGACAACTCGTGCTCGATGCGCTGGGCGAGGAAGACTTCGCGGAGTTTGCGGATATAGAGCTTTTTGCGTGTGAGGAAGAAATTGCGCGCAACCTGCATGGTAATGGTGCTGGCGCCCTGTGACTTGCGCCCGGTTTCGATCAGATTGATCGCCGCACGGACCATACTGCGTGGATCGACGCCCGAGTGCTCGAAGAAACGGTCATCCTCGGCGGACATGAAAGCTTCAATCAGCAAAGGGGGGATTTGCTGGTACTCAAGCGGGATACGGTGCTTGGAACCGAATACCGCCATCAGCTTTCCGTCACGTGTGTAAATGCGCAACGGCACCTGCAGGTGAATGTCTTTGAGCACCGCCACCGACGGCAAACTGGGGACTACATACAGATAAATACCGACTAGGCCGACCAATCCGGCCAGGGACAGGGCGGCGGTGGCAATGAGGCTGTAGCGCAGTATTTGGCGGCGTCGGATCATCGGAGGATTCCTACACAATTAATCGAATTTTGCATGACTTGCATTGACATCTTCAACCAATGCCTTATAGTTGGACATCAGGTCCCCTTGGGGTTGGGGCTCCGCATGGTGCGGGGCCAAGAGAGAATCAGATTATGGCACGTAAACCACGAACCAAACCTGTGCTCGGCTTGGACATCAGTACCTCCTCGGTAAAGGTGGTAGAACTGGCCAAGGCCGGCTCATCCTATCGTGCGCAGACCTATGCGGTCGAGCCGATGCCTGACAATGCCATTGTCGACAAAGTCATCGTGAATATCGAGGGCGTCGGCGAAGCTGTGCGCCGTGCTTACAAGCGCTCGCGCAGCCGCCTCAAGGACGCGGCGATCGCTATCGGCGGGGCAACAGTCATCACCAAGACCGTACAGATTCCCAAGGGTCTGAACGCGCGCGAGCAGACGGAACAAATCGAATTGATGCTGCCGCGCATCATTCCATTCGCGCTCGAAGAAGTGTCCTATGACTTCGAGGAGATTGGTCCTTCCGCAAGCGACGAGAACAGCACGGATATCCTGCTGGTGGCCACCCGGCGCGACAATGTTGAGCATCGCCAGGCCGTGCTCGAGGTTGCGGGCCTGAAGGCCGCCATAGTGGATTGCGAAGTCTTCGCGCTGGAGAATGCCTACAAATTACTGGACGATGCGGTAAACGATAAAGATGAGGACAATGTTGTTGCCCTAGTCGACTTCGGCTCTGCAACCACGTCTTTCAGCGTGTTTGAAAACGGGCGCATCATTTATACCCGCGACCAGGCATTTGGCGGCAGGCAACTGACAGACGCGATCATGCAGCGCTACAACCTCTCGTACGAGGATGCCGGACGCGCCAAGAGGCGCGGAGGACTGCCCGAGTCTTATCATGAAGAAGTCCTGGTGCCTTTCATCAACGACATGGCCCAGCAGGTCAACCGGGCACTGCAATTTTTCTATGCGGCGACTACCGAGCATACGAAGGTCAAGCAGGTTTTCATTTGCGGCGGCTGCGCATCGATTCCCGAGGCAGCTGAGCACATCGGCGAAAGACTGGACTTGCCGACCCGAGTTGCCAATCCGTTCACATCGCTCAAGCTGACAGGCCGCGCCCAGGCACAGGGTATCGAACAGGATGCACCGGGGCTGATGGTTGCGTGCGGCTTGGCCATGAGGAGTTTCAGCTGATGGCGCGCATAAACCTATTGCCTTGGCGTGAATGGGAGAACAGCCAGCGGCGCCAGCGTTTTTTGCTCTCGCTGGTGCTTTCGCTGGTCGTGGGTATCGTGATTATTGTGTGGGGGACGTTCATGGTAGGCGGTGCCATGAGTATTCAGCAGGGTCGCAACGCCTACCTGCGCCAGCAGCTTGCTCAGCTGGATCAGAAGATCAAGACGATCAAGGATCTCAAGAAGGAGCGCGAGTCGCTTTTGCGGCGCATGCGGGTGATCGAGAAGCTGGAGCAAAGCCGCTCGCAGGTGGTTCATTTGTTTGACCAGCTTACCCGCACGGTTCCGGACAGCGTTTATCTCACCGGGTTGAGAAACCATGATGGCGTATTGTCGATAGACGGCGTGGCCCAATCACCTGCCGGCGTCTCCACATACATGCAGAATATTGCACACTCGCCGTGGTTGGGCGATCCTAATCTGACGGTGGTCCGCACGCAAAGCGAGGGCAAACTGAGCCGCAGTGAATTCACTGTGACAACCAAACTGATACAGCCATCCGACAAGAAAGGCAAAGATGCCGATGGAGGTGGGTCATGAATTTTCAGGACCTGAACAATCTCGATCTGCGTGATATCAATTTCTCCAATGTCGGAGAATGGCCCTTGGCAGGGCGTCTATTCGTAATGGCAATAATTGTGGTCATCGTACTTGCGATCGGCTACTTTCTGGTCATACGCGGCAAACTGGAAGACCTCCACTATGCGCAGCAAGAGGAAGTGTCGCTCAAGCAGAAATTCGAAGCCAAGCAGCGCCTGGCGGCCAATCTCGATGCCTACAAGGCGCAGCTTGCCCAGATGCACAAGGATTTTGGTGCTCTTCTGAGGCAATTGCCCAGCAAGACGGAAATCGAGGCGCTGTTACGCGATGTGTCCCAGACTGCGCAGGAAGACGGTCTGGCACAGCAACTGTTTCAACCCGGCAAGGAACAGCGCAAAGGCTTTTATGCCTACAAGCCGATTTCGATGGGCTACCGGGGCAGCTATCAACAGATCGCCAAGTTTGTGAGCGATGTCTCGTCGTTGCCCCGTATCGTCACCGTGCGTAATTTCGAGATGGCGCCCATCAAGAAAGACGATGGTAGCGAGCTGAATTTCTCCGTCACCGCCTATACCTACCGCTACCTCAGCGAAGGCGGTGTGGTCGTGAATAAAGGACGGAGGGGTAGACGATGAATGCCGCGAGCATGCGTCGTGTGGCCGTGTGTTTGGCCATATTTTGTGCCCTGCCACTTGCGGGCTGTGGGGATCAGGCTGCCCTGCAAGCCTGGGTGGCGCACGTCAAGGCGCGTCCGGGCGGAAGAATAGCACCGGTACCCAAGCCAAAACCCTACGAGGGTTATATCTACTCGGCGGGTGGGCTGCGGTCGCCGTTCATTCCTTCATCCAAGCCGGATAACAGTGTTCGTCCCAATGCTCACAAAAAACAGTTCCTGGAGCAGTTCCCACTGGATTCATTGAAGCTGGTGGGTGAGATTCAAATCAACGGCACCAACTACGCATTGATCGAAGACCCGCAGGGGTTGGTCCACAAGGTCACTAAAGGTAATTACATGGGGCAGAACAACGGCCGCATCACGGCGATTCTGCCGAACGGGATCAGGTTGACTGAAATTGTGCCCAATGGCAGCGGCGGGTGGCTCAAGCGCCCCGCGTCGCTCTCGCTGGCACAAAAGTCTGGAGGCTAAATAATGAAACACCATGCATACAAAGGCTTGATGGCAGCTACCCTGGCTGCGGCGTTTATCGGCTTTGCAGTAGGGCAGGCGCAGGCCGATCAGACACGGTCCCTGACATCTGTCAAGACAGTCACTCTGCCAAGCGGTGCCGTCGAGGTCGACATGACGCTCAACCAGGCGGCTCCCAAGCCCCTTTCGTTCAGCGTTGACCATCCGGCCATGATAGTGCTTGATCTTCCGGGTACCGGTGTGGGGCTCTCGCAGAACCAGAAGATGTTCAACGTGGGCGATCTGACCAGCGTGCAGGTGGCGGCAACCAGTAGCCGCACTCGCGTCGTGCTCAATCTGCAGTCGATGACCGCCTACAAAACGCGTATCGACGGCAATCATGTTTACGTAACCCTCGGCGGTGGCAAGAGCCAGATGGCCAGCAACAAGATGAATGCCGGGGAGAATACTTTTGGGCCCAAGTCGGGCAGTTCATCCGGTGCCCGCCAACAAGTGACCGGCACGGACTTGACCGGTGTCCATTTCCATCGCATGCCTGACGGAGGTGGCCGTGTTGAGATTGGTCTGCCGGGTCCGGACGTCAGCGGGAACGTCAACCAGGTAGGCGATCGCATCACGGTGCATTTCCCCGGTGCTACCGTTCCGAAGAAATTGGAAGAAAGTCTGGGGGTAAGCGACTTCGCGACCCCGGTATCCACCATCACAACCCGCAACACGCCCAATGGCGCGGAGGTCGTGATCAAGGGTTCGGGCAACTTCACCCAGATGGCTTTCCAGGCCAACAACACTTTTGCGGTCGAATTGAAGCCGGTCACGCTCGCCCAGCAAGCCACTGCGCTGAAGCAGTACAAGGGCAAGAAGCTGACCTTGAACTTCCAGAACATACCGGTGCGTTCGGTACTGCAGATTCTTGCCGATTTCACCGGCAAGAATATCGTCGTATCCGGCAATGTAGGCGGTAATATTACGCTGCGCTTGCACGATGTTCCCTGGGACGAGGCGCTGCACATCATTCTCCAGACACAGGGTCTGGCCATGCGCCAGAGCAATGACGTCATCATGGTGGCCCCGGCATCGGTTTTTGCCAGCCAGGAACAGAGTCAACTGGAAGCGAGAAACCAGATTGAAAAACTGGTACCGCTGTCCACGGCCTATATCCAGGTGAACTACGCCAAGGCGGGAGACCTGGCTGATTTGATCAAGTCGCAGAAAACTTCCTTGCTTTCGCCCCGTGGCTCCATAACGACCGATGCGCGTACGAATACCCTGATTGTTCAGGACACCAATGAGCACATCGACCAGGTGCGCAAGCTCGTGCATGTGCTAGACATTCCAGTGAAGCAGGTGCTTATCGAATCCCGCATCGTAGTTGCCAGTAATACCTATCAGGAGTCGCTCGGTGCGCGCTTCGGCATTACAGGCGTACAGACTGGTGCCAACAGCACTATTGCGACGACCGGGAGCTTGACCGGTACCCAGCAGATGCTGAACGGGCAGTCTGCCGGTTCGCCCGGACCCTACCCGACGCCGACAAACCTTAATGATTTGCTGAACGTAAATCTGCCGGCCTCCAACGCTGGCGGGTCGGTAGGCCAGCTTGCGGTCGCGATACTCAACCACAATTTTGAAGTGGATCTGGAGCTTTCGGCGCTCCAGGCGGAAGGAAAAGGCGAGGTGGTATCCAGTCCGCACGTGATTACGGCCAATCAGCAGCAGGCCCATATCGAGCAAGGTGTGGAGATTCCCTATCAGAATGCGGCATCCAGCGGTGCCACGACGGTTCAGTTCAAGAAGGCCGTTTTGAGCCTCGACGTGACGCCACAGATCACGCCGGACAACCGGATAATGATGAAAATCGAGGTTCGCAAAGATAACGTGGGTCAGACGGTGCAAACCGCCAATGGTGGTTCGGTGCCCAGTATCGACACGCGCCGGGTCAACACGCAGGTGCTTGTTGATAATGGCGATACTGTGGTGTTGGGCGGCATTTACGAGACTAATGTGACGAACTCTGTTAGCAAAGTCCCGCTGCTGGGCGATATCCCCTTGCTGGGCTTCCTCTTCCGTCAGAAGTCGAAGACCAACAATAAGGACGAGCTGCTGATTTTCGTTACACCCAAGATACTTGCTGACAGCTTGAGCCAGTAATTACGAATACGAGCCGGGTTCTCGAAGGGGTAGTTATGAAAAAGAAATTTGCATTGATCGCAGTATGCAGCTTGGTTTTCACCCTCGCGGGCTGCGGTGGCAACAGTTCCTCGCTGGGTAGCGGCGGTAGCAGTAGCGGCGGTACCGGGACCGGTGGTGGCGGTTCGTCCGGTGGTCCCGTCGAATTCGGCAGCGGCAGCGGCTCCAGTTTTGTCCAGGGCGTACTGGGCGTGTCTGTGCCCAGTCTTTCGGCCGGCGGTTCGACCACGATTTCCGCTTCGTTACAGAACTCCGATGGTACTCCTTACACCACTTCGGCGACGGTGACGTTCACTTCACCGTGCTACCAGAACGGGTTGGCCACTTTTTCCAGTAACGGCACGACTACGAACAGCGTCAGCACGAGTACTGGCCAGGCCAATATTACCTACACAGCCCAGGGTTGTAGTGGCAGCGATACCATCACAGCCACGACCTCGGCGGGGGGGATTAATTTGACCGCCGTGGGGACGGTGACCGTAGCCGGCGCGTCAGCCGGCTCGATCCAATTCGTGTCCGCAAACCCGGCCACCATTTCCCTCCAAGGTGGTGGCGGGCAGACCACCTCAACGGTCATTTTCAAGGTCTCGGATGCCTCGGGTAGCCCTGTGCCCAACGTTAAGGTCCAGTTTTCCCCGAATACCACGGTAGGAGGCATCGTACTGACCCCCACGAGTGCCACGACAAACAATTCCGGCCAGGTGCAGACCGTGCTCCAGGCCGGCACCCAGCACACAACGGTACGTATAACCGCCCAGACTACGAATCAGGCGGGCACTACGATTTCCACCCAGTCGCCCGGCATCGACATCAGTACGGGGATTCCCACCGAGAAGAATTTCTCGCTCTCCATCAGCAAGCACAATGTCGAGGGCTTCGACTATGATGGCGTGACCGACACCGTGACGGTACTCCTGGCGGACCGTTTCAATAACCCGGTTCCTGACGGCACTGCGGTGTCGTTCACGACCAATGGCGGACATATTGATCCCTCCTGCACGACAACGAACGGCACTTGTTCGGTGACCTGGACCAGTGCTAATCCCAGGCCTTCGGGCTCCGGCCTCTCCGTGCTGGGGCACGCGGAAATCCTGGCTTACACTACGGGCGAAGAGAGTTTCACGGATGCCAACGGTGATGGCGTATTCGACGATAACGACCAATTCAGTCTCTATACCGGATCGGGCGACAACTTCTTTGGTCCGCCTGCGCAGGACGACATCGGCGAAGTTTACCTGGACCAGGATGAGTCCGGGTCATATAAGACCGGCGACTATTTCTTCGACTTTAATCAGGACGGTGTCAGGAATGGGCCGGACGGTAAATACCATGGCCAAGGATGCGTGGGCACGGCCACGGTTCAATGCGGCACATCCACCCTGGGTATTGGCGAACAGAGCTGCATCGTGATGTCCGGATCGAATCTGTTCATATCCGGTCCGACCAGCTTGAGCGTTGGCCAGACGGCCACCTATACGATCACGGACGAGAATGGCAATGTCCCTGCCGTCGGTACGGGGCTGGGGATAAATTCCAGTGGTCCCTCGGTAACCATTCTTCAGACGTCAGTACCGGATATCGGTTGCGGCAGCTCTCCGCCAGGCTCCGGAGTTTACTCCTTCCAAGTTTCAGTGTCTTCTACGTCAGCTACGGGCAGCTTCCTAATCAAAGCGACGGACCCCGTCTCGGGAACGGTAAGCTACAGCCTACCGATTCAGGTCAACTAATTGATGGTGAACGGGTGTCCGCCTATGTTGGACACCCGTTCAAGGCACTGCCGAAAATCCGGGTTGCCTCCACACGACCCGATTGACTCCATCCATCTGGATGTCTCATAGCCGGGCTCGTGGAAAAAATAATTCTTTATGCCGTTCAAAGGAAATGAATCGATAGCGCTCGTTGGTTTGCCGGGGAGCGGCAAGTCGCGTGTGGGCGAATTGGTGGCTGAACGTCTCGGCTGGGTCTTTGCCGATACCGACTGCATCATCGAGACCCGAACTGCAATGACCATCGGCGAGCTCGTGGCGACCGAAGGATGGACGTGTTTTCGTAGTCATGAGCGGCAGGTGCTCGCAGAGCAATTGCAGCAGGAGCGTATCGTTATCGCTACCGGTGGGGGGGTTGTCGAATCACCGGAGAACCGCATGGCCATGAAGGCCGCCGGGCTGGTCTTCTGGCTGCAGGCGCCTTCAAAGCTCCTGCTGGAGAGGTTGGCGCGGGATACCACGAAACGACCGCTGTTGAGCGGTTCGACAGCAGAGCGGTTGGCGGAACTGGTAGGACGACGTGAGCCTTTGTATGCGGCTATCGCCGACCATCGAATCGATACCGGTGAGCTGGACGAAACCGCGGTTGCGGATATGATTGCAGCTATCGCGCACCAGTAACAGGAGCAGACACGTTGAGACAATTGCGTGAACCCGGTGTGGGTTATCCCGTATGGATCGGAAGTGGGAGTGAGCCCGCGGGTGCGTTGAATACCTTGGCGACTGGGCGTGATGTGATGGTCCTGAGCGATCGCAACGTGGCTCCACACCATCTGGACAACCTGTGCCAGGGCCTTGACAGTGCGGTGCGGATCGAAAAACTGGTCCTGCCGGCAGGCGAGGACAGCAAGTCGCTCACCGGTTTTTCGCGAGTGCTCGACACGCTCATCGACGCTGCATTTCATCGTGATGCCTTGCTGGTAGCGTTGGGGGGCGGGGTGATAGGCGACCTTGGCGGTTATGCAGCGGCTTGCTACCAACGCGGCATTGACTGGGTCGCGGTGCCGACCACTTTGCTGGCCCAGGTCGATGCTGCGATCGGCGGAAAGACTGCGATCAACCATGCCCAGGGCAAGAACCTTATCGGCGCCTTCCACGATCCCTTGGCCGTCTGGGCCGATCCCTCGCGCCTGGATAGTCTCGCGACGAGGGAATACCGTTCAGGCATCGCCGAAGTTATTAAGTACGGCCTCGGCCTGGACGGCGATTTCTTTGCCTGGCTGGAGGAGAATGCCGAAGCACTGGACGGGCGTCGGTCGGACGTGCTCACAACCGCCATCGAGACCAGCGCGCGCACCAAGTTGAAGGTTGTAGCCGCCGACCGGACGGAGCGTGGGAGCCGTGCCCTGCTCAACTTGGGACATACACTGGGCCATGCACTGGAAACGGCCTTGGGACACGGTACTTGGTTGCACGGCGAAGCCGTGGCCGTGGGCCTGCTTGTGGCCGCCGAACTTTCAGCACGGCGAGGGACATTGGAGCGGGGATCAGTCTCGCGGTTACGTGCATTGCTTCAGGCCTTCAACCTGCCCGTGAAATTCCCCGCGGACGTTGACCACGATACTCTCGCACACGCCTTGGAACTGGACAAGAAAATCCTTTCGGGCCGCTTGCGGTTTATCGGCCTGGAAGCACTCGGCAAGGCGGCTGTCTGGAGCGATGTGGAACAGGGCGAATTCTTCGCAGCGGTCAATGCCGCGCAAGAAGCGGGCGCCGGCTGATAAAATGCCGCGAATTCGACTGTGGTGCGACCGGTGCCAGCCATTGATCCCAGAGACCGATTAATTTTCGCGCTGGACGTGCCCACGCCCGACGCGGCACGCGCCCTGGTGGACCGGCTCGGCGAAACGGTCAGCTTCTACAAGGTCGGCCTGGAATTGTTCACAGCTGGGGATGGCCCGCAGCTGGTGCGCGACCTCAAGGCGGCCGGCAAGAAGGTCTTTGTGGATCTCAAGCTCTTCGACGTCCCTGCGACCGTGGCGCGGGCCGTGTCCCGACTGGCTGATCTCGGGGCTGATTTCATGACCGTGCATGGCAACCAGGCCATGATGGAAGCCGCGGCCCAAGCCAAGGGCGCGAGCAAGGTGCTCGCCGTGACGGCCCTGACCAGCCTCGATCAGGGTGACTTGGACGATATGGGCTTCCAGTGCGATATCCCCGCGCTCGTCGCCTCACGCGCCAGACGGGCGCTGGAAGCCGGGCTGGACGGCGTCGTTGCCTCGGGCCATGAAGCCGCGATGCTGCGTCAAAAGCTGGGCTCCAGACTCATGATCGTGACCCCGGGCATACGTCCTGTGCTCAATCGCGCCGCGGACGACCAGAAGCGCGTGCTCAGCCCGGCCGAAGCGATCGCGGCAGGTGCCGATTATCTGGTGGTTGGGCGTCCCATCCGCGACGCCGAAGATCCGTGCGCGGCGGCCAGCGCGATTATTGAAGAAATCAAAGAGGCGGTGTCCCATGCCGGTTAGCAATCATGACTTCCTGTGCGCCTTGCGGCGCGAACCGGTCAGCCGTCGCCCGGTCTGGATCATGCGTCAGGCGGGCCGTTACCTTCCGGAGTATCGGGCCATCCGTGAGCAGGCCGGGAGTTTCCTGAACCTGATGCAGACTCCGGAGTTGGCGGCCGAGGTCACGCTGCAGCCGCTGCGCCGCTATGATCTCGATGCCGCGATCATCTTTGCGGACATACTGACCATCCCCGACGCCATGGGTCTGGGGCTGAGTTTCGTGGCCGGCGAGGGCCCGCGCTTCGAGCGGACCTTGACGCGCAAGTCCGAGGCCGACGCTCTGCCGCTGCCCGACCCCGAGCGAGACTTGGGCTATGTGTTGGCAAGCATCAGCACTGTCGCCCGGGAACTGGACGGCAGCAAGCCCCTGATCGGTTTCTCAGGCGGCCCCTGGACGCTGGCAGCCTACATGCTCGAGGGGCGGTCAGGCGGTGGCGAGTTCAAGCGTGCGCGCGGAGCGTTGCACTCGGATCCCGAGTTGGGCCAGGCCATCACGGCGCGGCTCGTGCCCGCCATAGCCGATTACCTGATCGCTCAGGCGCGGGCGGGAGCCGATGCCCTGATGATCTTCGAGAGCTGGGCGGGTTTGTTGACTCCCGACGGTTTTCGGCGATACTGCCTGGAGCCGGTGGCGGCGATCGTGGAACGTCTCAAGGCCGATCCCGACGCACGTGACAAGCCGTTGATCGTCTTCCCCAAGGGGGCCCACCAGCATGCCGCGGAACTGTCGCGTCTCGGTTTGGACGCGCTTGGCCTCGACTGGACGGCCAGCCTGGGCGAAATACGTAAGGCCGCGGAAGGACGGATAGCTTTGCAGGGCAACCTCGATCCCGCGGCCCTGGTTGCGCCCGAGCCGCAACTGCGAGCCGCCGTGCGCGCGGTCATCGACGACTACGGCCAAGGCCCGGGTCACGTATTCAACCTCGGTCACGGCATCACGCCCGACATCGACCCCGAACAGCTCGCCATCGTCATCGACGAAGTCCACAAAAGCGCGGTCTGAAAACTTTCACAAAGACGTCAGGAAAGCGCCTATTCGAAGTTTGCCATGCGCGCTGCATGATGTGATTGCCAGCAAATCCTTGACCCGGATTGTGCCTGACCGTAATCGGGTAATCCTGTGACTAGCTTGCCTCGGAACAAGGTAATGCGGGATTCAAAAGATGCGCTCGACTACTTGCGTTCAGTTCGGTTTATTTCTGACTTAAGGCGGGTGGCAATACGCTTTCTTGCAACTTCGTCAAGCCGGGTTTCTGCGGTTGCTGATTCCAGGACCTTGCGAAAATGACCGGATTTCATCCACCGGCGCAGGAGGGCGAGCTGCTTCTTGTATTGCTGACAACCGTCACACATGTGCAGGTGAAGTCGCAGCATAAGCCGGCTATGCCAACTGATCGGGTGATCCATTTGATCGGATAGGGTGCGGGCCGCTTCGGCGCAGGTCATCATCACGCTTCATTTCCTGTCGATGGTTGGGAGAACCATGAGCGTTGTATGCAGTCACGCAGTCCGAGACGTGCGCGATGCAGTCTGACCCACAGATTGGATTTGGAAATACCTATGGAATCACAGACCTCATCGCTGTCCACGTCGTCGATCTCGATCAATCTGATGGCGACCGAAAGCGTTTTTGGAAGACCGTTGATACAGCGCTCGATCATATTCCAGAACTGGTCGTGCTCTACCATGCTGTCAGGGTCTTGCCAAATACCCGGCGGCTTCCGCCAGGCACCTGAGCTGTCGAAGTTGCGTTCCAGAAGCGTATCGTTTCCGGGTTCGATTTCGATCTGGATTTCGCGTGTGTTATGTCGGAATTGATCGAGTATCTTGTGCTTGAGGATTCCGAACAACCAGGTCTTTTCACTGGATTTGCCTTGATATTTGCTACAGGCGTTAAGGGCTGCAAGTAAACATTCCTGTACGGCATCCTCGGCTTGGGTGCGATGGCGCAATCGTGCATACGCATAGCGAAACATTTCATCCCCGTATCTGTCCAGCCAGCTTTCTGGATCCAGTTCGTTTTCCCGGGAGGCTTTCTCTGGTGAGTCTTTCACAATAGGATCTCCATCTGGAGGAGGAAGGTTGCCATCGGCATTCATGCGGTTTCTTCAGTGCAACGTCTTGCAATGCATTCCGAATGCGTTTCGATAGCCGAAACCATCTTCCTGACCAGTGCGGGGCGAGAGAATGACGGGTCGTCCATGTAGTTATTCACACTTGCGGCTGAGAATATTAATACCATAAAAACAATGGCGATCACACCTCCTGCAAACAGGAGATACTCCGCCACTTGTTTGGAATGTCCTCTGAACATGTTCCTCTCCTTGAGTTCTGCATTGGATCATCCCTGCCAAGCTTCCGTTGCTCTCCGTTGTGCAAAGCAATGGAAAGGGGTGATCATCGAGATATTGCCACCTTCGATGCGCTCAAAATGGGGTTTGATCGAGACCGTTTACCTGTGCCGGTAAGCGTCACGTAACCGGCACCGAGAATCGCTCCGTACACGAGGCTGAGCACCAGTAAAAGTGCGACGCCTACCCATCCGAAACGCCATGCGAAGAGACCGGCGTGTCCGAGAGGCGCAACTGTCAACATAGCGAGCAACCAGGCGCCGAAACCGAATAAGGCACCACGTACGGCTGAGTGGCCCGGGAGGTGCGGATAGAGCCAGGCGAAGGCCAGCCCCCCGATGACGATTGCCGCAATGAGGAATATCATCCATCCGCCGATAACACCTGTATGGGTGGCTTTGCCGATCAGCATCGCTGGGTCGAGCCCCGGCAATACACCGTTTAGTGTCTTGAGCAGCAGGATGGCGCTGAGTGCGGCAGTCGCCATGAATGCGGCGCCTCCGCCGCCCAACCAGCGGTTGAGGTCTGCGTATGCGAGCGTTGAGTCGGCGGGTTTGAAGCCACTCGGGAAAAGCCGTGTGAGCAAGTGATCCAGAGAGAGCCGGCCCGGGCCGTAAAAGGTCAGTGCCAATAGCATGAGTCCCCAGGCTTGGTGGTCCGGGAAACCCGTTGACCAGATGTCGGGGTAAGATGCGACGGCAATGATGTTGTAGACGAACAGGAAACCGGAAACGTATCGCCCCATCAGACCGAAAGCCAGAAGCGCCGGAAACACGAGTTCTGCGAAAGTGCCGGTATAAGCGGCGACGGCAGGGCTGAGCAGGGGAGTGTGGTAGACGTATTTAAACAGCGCAATAGTGCCGGGCATGTCCGCAATTTTGGTCAACCCGGAACGGAAAAAGGCTTCGGCGATCCATAGTCTCATGAGAAGCATGGCAAGGGGTGTCGAATAGGCGAGCCAAGCGTTCACCCGTTGGGATAATCCCAGTCCGCTTCGTACGATGTTCTTCATCTTGATTCTCCGAGTGTCGATGTGGCGGCGAAGATGCCAGCCGTATGGTGGCGTTGTAAGCACGCCTCAAGGTCGAACGAATCGCTCGATTCTTCGGCGCATGCCAGTGCCGCAGTCAAGCACGCCCCGTTCGCGCAGGCGTCGAGAAACACATACTCTCCGGCATCCAGTGCCAGTACCAGAACGTCGTCATGAGGTCGTACGATCAAAACGCGCTCGCTACCAGCGTTCAGCGCAGGTGGTTCGCCGGGCTCGTCCTCGAGGCAGTAACGCCACAGCGTCAGGACCGGGTATTGAGACGCCACAAGCCGGACGCTCGGATGGATCGGCAGCCGTTCGTTGCCGGGGAGAATCGAGGCCGGGTCGAATGGATTGGCGTCGGCCGCGAGCAGCGCTTCCTGTCGTGCCCATTCGAGCCGGGCGATGTCGGCCAGATAGGGGATATTTGCCGCCTCGGGAAGGTGAGCCAGAAAATCGGCGAAGCCGGCACCGTATCGATTGAGATCTCCGTACGAGGAAGGATGTGCGCCTACGAAACGTTGGGTGGCGCCTTCGAAAAAGTCGTCGCCCACGAGTCGCGCCACGGCGGGGAAGCTCGTAAGCAGGGCATCGGTGAAATTGAGCAGGTAACTGTTGCGGTACACGGCCATGCGTGCTGCTGGCGTCAGTCCGGCGCCGTGCACCCATTGCAGCACGCGGCTATCTTCGCCGCGAACGTGGCGGACAAATTCCTGCTGGGTTTCAAGCAGCGCAGGCACGTGTTCTCTCCAAAATCGACTCGGCATGATTTGCTTCGTCCAACAGGGTCTCCAGCGGCGGGATGTCGCGGTCCCACTCGATCAGGGTCGGTCGCGGTCCCAGGCGCCCGATGGCATGGGTATAAAGATCCCAGACCGGCGTCGCGACGCGCCTGCTGTGCGTGTCGATGAGTAGGGTCACGCCTTGCACATCTTTGCGAATGTGTCCGGCAAGATGAATTTCCTCGATCGCTTTGACCGGCATCGCGTTCAGATAGTGGTATGCGTCGAAAGCGTGGTTGACCGCGTTCACGTAGATATTGTTGATGTCGAGCAGAATGCCGCAGCCGCTGCGCTGAGCGAGTTCTGCCAGAAATTCCCATTCCGGGATGATTGAGTCTGTGAATTCAAGGTAGCTGGATACGTTCTCGATCAGGATTCGCCGGCCGAGAAATTCCTGCGTCTGCTCGACGCGTTCAACGATGTGGGTAAGCGCCTCCGCCGTATAGGGCAGGGGCAGGAGGTCGTTAAGGTGTACGCCTCCGGCAGCACCCCAGCATAGATGCTCGGAAACCAGGCCGGGAGAAAACCGATCGACCAGGGACTTTAATTGTGCAAGATGCATGTCGTCGAGCGGGTCCGTCGAGCCCAGTCCCAGGCCTACCCCATGCAGGCTCAGCGGGTACTCGCAACGCACTTTTTCCAACAGTCGCAATGTCGGACCACCGGCGGCAAAAAAGTTTTCGCTATGGACTTCAATGAAACCAACTGCCGGTCGACGCTCAAGTAGTTGGGAGTGATGCGGCGGCCTGAGGCCGATCCCGGCGTGTGCCGGGATCGACTCCAGTGCCGGACACGAATGCTGTCGCGCCGGGGATGACATCAGCCGGCGTTACCGGGTGTGGTGCTGCCGCCCGCGATCTTATGACATAGCCCCGCCGGAACGAGCAGAAATGCGCTCGGATCGCGGGCCTTTTTATCCTGTCCGGCGCAGGAGTGCCCCGGCGATTGGCAATCGTTCTTGAAGGCCGCGTTGATGCCGTAGCATTTTTCCATGCTGGTGCTGGTGGGCATTGTTTTCATCGCGTGTGCCTGGCTCATGTTGCCGGCAAAAGCGCCTTGAGTGCCCGCAAGAG
>Ga0307440_1000071_pt1 | contig 40961 bp, 39 predicted proteins | sample SalMarWE160410MG_FD_202150 | JGI IMG/M metagenome (GOLD analysis project Ga0307440, IMG submission 202150) | Salt marsh sediment microbial communities from the Plum Island Ecosystem LTER, Massachusetts, United States - WE1604-10 | ecosystem: Environmental > Aquatic > Marine > Intertidal zone >...
CGCCTCCAGTGTCTTGAGCACAGCGCGAACGACACGGTCCGCGTCGGGCAGATGATGCCGTTCGGTTCGTTTCAAGGGTACGACGATATCCCATCCGGTGACCCGTTCGATCGGAGCCTCCAACGAGTACAGGGCCTCTTCCTGGATGCGTGCGATCACCTCTGCACCGAATCCTCCAGTGCGCTGCCCCTCATGGACGACGACCGCCCGATGCGTCTTGCGTACGGACGACAGCACGGTGTCACCGTCGAACGGAGTGAGAGTGCGCAGGTCGACGATCTCTGCTTGAACCCCCAGGTCGGCCAGCCTGTCCGCCGCTTGCCTGGACTCGCGTGTCATCGACCCGTAGGTGATGATCGTCACGTCGGCACCGCCGCGCACGACCCTCGCTTCTCCGATCGGAACCCGGATCGCCTGGTCCGGCACATCTTCCTTGACCGAGCGGTACAGACGGATCGGCTCCAGGAAGATGACAGGATCCGGATCGTCGATCGCCGCGAGCAGAAGGCCCTTGGCGTCATACGGCGTCGATGGAACGACCACCTTGACGCCCGGGATGTGCGTGTAGATCGCCTCGGTGGACTCGGAGTGGTGCTCTGCTGCACCGATCCCACCCCCATACGGCATGCGAATGACCATTGGGGCGGTGAATCTGTGCCGCGAACGGTTCCGGATGCGACCTACGTGCGACACGATCTGGTCGTACGCGGGGTATGAGAAGCCCATGAATTGGATCTCGACGACCGGACGCAACCCGGCAACCGCCATGCCGAAGGCGGTTCCCACGATGCCAGACTCGGCGACCGGGGTGTCGATGACTCGATCCTGACCGAACGTCTCGAGCAGCCCATCGGTGACCCTGAAGACACCACCGGTTCGCCCCACATCCTCCCCCATCAGCACGACGTCGTCGCGCTCGGTGAGCGCGGTTCGCAATGCATCGTTGATCGACTGCGCAATCGTCTTCATTCGACGTCGTCCTGCTGGCGCGCGAGGTCGGGCGTGAGCCGTTCGAACATTGCTTCGAAGATCTCCGGACCGGTGGCCGGCGGGAGCGACTCGGCGTGGCGGACGGCTGTTTCGATGCCGTCACTCGCCTCCGTCAGGACCTCGGCCTCCCATTCCTCATCCCATGCGTCTTCCGCAACGAGGTAGCGGCGCACCCGCGCGACCGGGTCGAGGACTCGCCACGTCGCCTCCTCCTCGCCGCTGCGGTACCGGCCGGGATCGTCCGTGGTCGTGTGCGGTCCGGCTCGGTAGGTCACGGCCTCGATGAGGGTTGGCCCTTGACCGGCGCGCGCCTTGGCGGCCGCCGCGTCGGCCGCGGCGAAGACGGCAAACAGGTCATTGCCGTCGACTCTGACCCCCTCCATGCCGTAGGCGAGCGCCTTCTGGGCGATCGTCTCCGAAGCGGTCTGTCCGGACACGGGCATCGAGATCGCGTAGCCGTTGTTCTCACAGACGAACACGGTCCCGGTTCGGTACACGGACGCGAAGTTCATCGCCTCATGGAAGTCGCCCTCCGATGTTGCCCCATCTCCGAAGTAGGTGATCGCGATTCTGTCCTCACCTCGGATGCGGGCGGCCCAGGCCAAACCCACGGCGTGAAGCATGTGCGCACCGACCGTGATGGAGGGAGGAAGGACTGGCACGTCATCGGCAGGGTGACCACCCCGCTCGTCGCCCATCCTGCCGAGCAGCAGCAGCTCCCAGCCGTACCCGTGCATCCACATGGCCGCGGCGTCCCTATATGTGGCGACCATCCAGTCGTCCGGCCGCAACGCCGCAGCCGAACCGATCTGTGCTGCTTCCTGTCCTCGCAACGGGGCATACGTCGCGAGACGTCCTTGCTTCTGGATCGCCGTCGCCTTCTCGTCGTAGCGGCGTGCAGTCAGCATCGCTGCGAACAGCTCACGCGTCCGTTCTATGTCGACCGGTGGGTCCGACGTCAGTGATCCGTCGGGGCGCAGGATCTGGAGCATTCCGAGCAGGCTAGTTCAGCTTCCAGTCTTCAGTCTTCAGTCCTCAGTCCTCAGCTGACAGCTGACAGCAGACGGTGGCCAGCAGACGGTGGCCAGCAGACGGCTGCCCAACACCGCGCCCGGCGCAACGGTCTTACCGAAGACCGAACACCGAGAACCGACTACTGATACAACGACTCCAGGTTGCCACCCCAGCGGGCCATCACCTCGCGACGCTTCACCTTGAGGGTCTGCGACAGGATCCCGTTCTCCTGCGTGAAGTCGTCCTGCAACAGCACGAAGTCGCGGATGCGCTCGTACGACTTGATCCCTTCCGATGCTGCCTCGATCTCCTTCGCGAACAGGTCTCTGACCTCTCGTTCGTCGATCAGCGCCGCGTGGTCGTCTGCCGGGATGCCGCGCTCGCCGGCCCACTTGATGAGCGCGGCGAAGTCCGGGACGATCAACGCGACGTTGTAGGGCCGGTTGACTCCGTAGATCATCACGTTCGATATGTAGGGCGATAGCCGAATCTGCTCCTCGATGGGTGCCGGCGCGACGTACTTGCCGGTTTCGAGCTTGTACTGCTCCTTCACCCTTCCCGTGATGTAGAGGTAGCCGTCCTCGTCCAGATGACCGATGTCGCCTGTGCGGAGACCACCGTCCTCGGTGAACACGGCTTCGTTCTCGGCCGGCAGGTTGTGATACCCGCGCATCACACAGTGCCCGTGGATGATGATCTCCCCATCGTTCGGATCGGCAGTCGCGACATGGTCGAGCGTGATCCTCACGCCGGGCACGGCGGGACCAACCGAACCGATCTTGCGCTTCTCGACCGGGTTGACGGTTGCGAGTGGTGATGTCTCGCTCAACCCGTACCCCTGAAGCACCACGATGCCGAGAGCGTCGACGAACTTGTTCACCTCCGGTGAGAGCGCGGCGGAGCCGCTCGCTGCGAGCCTGAGCTTCCCGCCGAAGCGTTCCCGTACCTTTGAGAACACAAGGCCGTCGAACAGCCGGTGCTTCAGCTCGACCAGGGTGCTCGATCGACCTTCACGAGCAAGGTCCATCCGGCGATACTCGTTGCTCACGGCTGCGTCGAACAGCTTCTTCTTGATGCCGCCCTCCTCTGCCATGAGCGCGTTCACGCCGTCGTACACACGGTTGAAGATGCGCGGGACGGCGATCAGCAGGGTCGGTTCGATCTCCATGAGGTTGTCGGGGATAGCGGCCGTCGACTCGGCGATCGCCATCGACCCACCAATCGCCATGCAGAGGTGGAGTTCGAGCGTCTGACCGAAGCTGTGGGCCCACGGAAGGAACGACAACGTCCTGTCGCTGGGCTTGACCGGTACGACCATCAGTGCCGCGCTCACATTGTCCGCCAGGTTGGCATGCGTCAGCAGCACTCCCTTGGGATTCCCCGTCGTGCCCGATGTGTAGATGATGTCGGCGAGACCATCCCTTGCCACGTCGGCGATCGGCGCAGGATGTTCGGCTCCCAGCGAGAGCAGCTGTGCGAACGTGTGTCCCTCGTAGCCTTCCGGGGCGTCAATCACCACGACATGTTCGAGCTGCTCGTGTGGATGGGCGGCGACCCTGCGGGAGATGTCGGCGTTGGCGACGAACAGGACCTTGGCGCCGCAGTCGTCGATGATGTAGCTCCAGTCTTTGTCGAGTTGCGTCTCATACATCGGAACGACCGTCGCGCCGAGCATGTAGGTGGCTCCCGCGACCACTGCCCACTCGACGCGGTTGTTGGAGATGATCGCGACGCGATCACCTCGTGCAACGCCTAGTTGGACGAGCCCCCCTCGCATCTGCTCGACGGAATGACCGAATTCCCCGTATGAAGTCCACTGCCACGTGTCGCCGATCTTGGTGCCAAACATCGGTCGCGCGGCGAACTCCTCGACTGCATGCTCGTAGATGTCGACGAGTGTCTGGTAGCGCTGTATCAGTTCGGTCATCGCTCCTCCTGCGCGTATACCCCCAGCCTACGTGGCTTCGCTCCGGGATCCGCTCAAGAAGAGGGTCGGCGATACCGATATTCTCTGATCGGACCAAAGGGAGACACGTATGGGGCTCGCCTCCAAGACTCGCGTTCTTGTCGCGCTCGCACTCGTCGTCTCGGCACTTGCCGTTCCCACTGCGTCCTCCGCTGAAGAGATCTACCCGATCATCTTCCCCGTGCTCGGACCGAATCACTTCACCGACACGTTCGATGCTCCCCGATCGGGCGGACGAACCCACGGGGCCACCGACATCATGGCCGACAAGATGACCCCGGTGGTCGCAGCGGCGTCGGGAACCGTCGGATGGATGCAAGACGAGCAAGGCGGCGATTGCTGCGCGATGGAACTCCGCCACGATGACGGCTGGGTGAGCTGGTACATCCACCTCAACAACGACACACCCGGAACCGACGATGGGCAAGGGTGGGGATTCGCACCCGGCATCACGACTGGCGTGCATGTGCAGGCGGGGCAGTTGATCGGCTGGGTAGGTGACAGCGGCAACGCGGAAAACGTGGCTCCACACCTGCACTTCGAGCTTCACCGCCCCGACGGGACCAACTTCAACCCGTACGAGAGTCTCCTCGCTGCGACGATGATCGGTCAGCCGATGTCCGACGACACGGACTTCGATGGCGTGCCCGACGAGACCGACAACTGCCCGACCGTGGCGAACGCCGACCAGGCCGACACCGACGGCAACGGTATAGGCGACCTCTGCGACCCCTGGGTGGATGTTCCCCCGAACCACTGGGCGAGGTCGTCGGTCGACGCGCTGTACGACGCCGGGGTGACGCTCGGGTGTGCGACCGATCCGATGGCCTACTGTCCAAACGATCCGGTGACACGTGCCGAAATGGCCGCGTTTCTCCTACGCGCACTCGGAATCGACGACTCCCCGATCTCGTTCGCCGGATACTTCGCCGACGTTCCTCCCACTGATTGGTACGCGAGCCTCGCCGAGGAGCTGTACCTTCAGGACATCACGACCGGATGCGCGATCGATCCACTCCGCTACTGCCCGGACGAGTCGGTCACTCGTGCCGAAATGGCCGTGTTCATCGTCAGAGCACTCAAGGCACCGGTCGGACAGGCCCAAGGATCGTTCTCGGATGTCCCGACCGACGCGTGGTACGCCCCATACATCGAGGAGCTCGCCCGGCTGGGTATCACAAACGGCTACGCAGACGGTACATACCGACCGAGAAACACGATCACCAGGGCCGAGATGGCTGTGATGGTGGATAAGGCCTTCCTCGGCGGATAGCGTCAGCGCTGGGAACCGGCCAACAGCTCTTCGAGTTCCTCGACCGTCATCAGAACCGATCGCGCCTTCGAACCTTCGGACGGACCCACTACGCCGCGCTGTTCGAGCGTGTCCATCAACCTCCCCGCCCGGGCGAATCCGACACGAAGCTTGCGTTGAAGCATCGATGTGGACCCGAGCTGTGATCGCACCACGAGCTCCATGGCCTCGCGCAGTAGGACGGCGTCCTCGTCGTCATGTTCTTCGGCGGCCTCGTGTTGGGCTCTCGCAGCGGCAGCTTCGATGACCTTGTCCTGATACTTGACCTCTCGCTGCCTCTTGACCCAGTCGACGATCTTGTGAATCTCGTCCTCGCTGACCCACGCACCTTGGATACGCTCGGGTCGCGGGTGGGTAGCCGTGGCAACCAACATGTCCCCCATGCCGACGAGCTTCTCGGCGCCGCCCGTGTCGAGGATCACCCTGGAGTCCGCCATCGACGCGACGGAGAACGCCAGCCTGCTCGGGATGTTCGCCTTGATGACACCGGTGATCACGTCCACTGACGGGCGCTGCGTCGCTATCACCAGATGGATGCCCACGGCTCTGGCCATCTGAGCGATCCTCACGATCGCGGCCTCGACCTGCCGACCGGCGACCATCATGAGGTCGTTCAACTCGTCGACGACCACGACGATGTACGGGAATCGATCGAATCCGTCGTTGTCCAACAGCCCGGCGTCCCACTTCTCGCGATACCCGATGATGTCGCGCACCTGCGCGTCGGCAACGAGGTCGTACCTCCGATCCATCTCACTGACGACCCACTGCAACGCGTCGGCGGCCTTCTTCGGGTTCGTGATGACCCGAGTCAGCAGATGTGGAACCCCGTTGTACTGACCGAGTTCCACCCGTTTCGGGTCCACCATGATCAGCCGCACGTCCTCGGGGTTGGTACGCATGAGCAATGACGTGACCATCGAGTTGATGCACGAGGACTTGCCTGCTCCCGTCGCGCCGGCAATCAGGACATGCGGGAGCTCCTCGAGGTGAAGGAGTTTCGGGTTTCCGGAGATGTCCAATCCGAGTCCGACCGTGAGAGGATCCTTGTCCGTTGCGGCTTCCTCAGAACGGAGCACGTCGCCCAGTGTGATCAGCCGACGGCGCCGGTTCGGCACCTCGACACCAATCGCGCTCTTGCCGGGAATGGGGGCGAGCAGACGAACGTCCGGCGTGGCGAGAGCGTATGCGATGTCATGAGCCAACCCTGTGACACGCGCGACCTTCACACCTGGTGCAAGCTCGATCTCGTATCGGGTGACGGTCGGACCGGGCACGATCTTGGTGAGGTGGGCGTCGACACCGTGCTGGACGAGGGTGTCTTCCAGTTCTCGGGCGGTCTCTTCGAGCGCTCTTCTGCTGTGCGCCTCACCTGAACCGGTCGACAGCAGCTCGAGCGGGGGGATCCGATATCCCTCACCCGGTGTCGGAGGAGGCAGGGGGATCGATGTCTGGCCGGGACCAGGCTTTGGTTTCGACTTTGGTGGACGAGAGACGGTCTGTGCCTTCTTCGGGGGTTGCGCCGTGACCGCGCGATGTTTCGGGACGGGCCTGGACCTGTGCGATGGTGTGACCGGGACACGCCGGGGTTCCGTCGAGACACGCCTCGCCCACATGCGGAGGCCTTTCGCGATCTCGACGATCGCGAGCCACACCTGCCGTACCGAACTTCGGGTGAGAATCAACAGACCGGTACCGGTGACGGCAAACAGGACGACGAACGCCCCCCAGAAGCCGATCACTCTCCTCAGAGGAAACGCGATGAGTGAACCGACGGCCCCGCCGCGATCCTTCACGAGCTCGATGGACGACGACAGGGAGACCGTTCCCGTCATGAGGTGAAACAGCGCGAGTGTTCCCACGAATGCGAACGCGACGCCGGTCGCTATCCGTCCGGAGGGCGAGTGGCGGCCGTCGGCGATCAGCAGGATGCCGATTCCAGCGATGGCCACGGGCACGAGGTACGACCAGAGACCGAACAGCAGCTCTAGGCCGGCAATGGTCCATCTGCCCGCCGGTCCGGCCTGACCGACGAACGCGAGCGTGACCAACACCGCGATGACGATCAGCACCATCCCCCACACATCGTCGGTCTGCCGACCGAGGTGTTCACGAATGCGTGTTCGAAGCGACGTGAAACGCGTCGCCAGGGTGATCTTCGACGCCTTCGAGCGGCCGCGCGTCGCGCGTGGCGTCTTCTTCGTTGTCCGAGACACCCGCTTCCGCCCGCTTGCTCCCCGGCGGGTGGGTGTCCGGGTTGCCATGTTGGCGTAAAGCCTACACGAGGCGCGCGCGCGGACCAATGATCAGATCTCGAGCACCACCGGAACGACGACCGGGTTCAATCGAGTCTCTTCGCGCACGACACGACGCACTGCGGTCCGCATGGCCTGTTTGACGACTGCCGCCTCGCAGGGTCCCTCTTTCGAGCCGAGCTCGCTCAGGATCGCGTCTCGTGCCTTGGCGAGCACCGGGCTCGGGTCACCCATCAGCCCGTGGCTGTCGAGCTCGGGCCCGTACGTGACGTCGGCGGTCCCATGATGCACACCGACGGTCGCGATCACGACCCCGTCGTCACCAAGCCGCCGCCGGTCACGCATCACCTCGGGACCGATATCTCCCGAGCTGTCGAAATAGACGTAGTCTCCCGACACCGCCCCCCGCTCGATCCTCGTGTCGTCCCCGTCGAGGACTATCTCATCTCCGTCCTCGAGTGTGAACACCTCCGGGACACGCATCTGCCTCGCGAGGTCGGCGTGCGCCCTCAAGTGGCGGTACTCCCCGTGCACCGGGACGAACGCTCGCGGTCGCACGACGTTGAGAAACGTCTTCAGCTCGTCCTGTGCCCCGTGCCCCGACACGTGAACGTGCGCGTTCCGCCCGTGATAGACCGTCGCGCCCGTCCTCCACAGTCGACTGATGACACGCGAGACGGCCGCCTCGTTCCCTGGGATGGGCGTGGCACTGACGAGAACCGTGTCGCTGGGATTGAGCTCGACGAATCGATGCCTCCCAGACGCGATCAAGGACAGCGCGGAGAATGGTTCCCCCTGACTCCCCGTCGAGATCACCATCTGGCGCTCCGGGGGGAGGTCGACGAGCTGCCCGATATCGACCACCCGATCCTCGGGGATGTCGAGGAGGCCGAGCTCACGGGCGACACCACTGACACGGTGCATCGATCGGCCGATGAACGCTATCACTCTCCCCGCCGCAATCGCAGCGTCGGCGATTTGCTGCACTCTGTGGACATGCGAAGCGAAGCACGCCGCGATGACCCGTCCCGGTGCGTGTTGCACGATCTCCGAGATTGGGACCTCCAGAGAGATCTCCGAAGGCACGAAACCCGGCTCTTCTGCGTTCGTGCTGTCCGCCATGAGTAGCCGGACCCCGTCCCTCCCGAGCGCAGCGAACACCGGCAGATCGGTCGGCCTACCGTCGATCGGAGTTGGGTCCAGCTTGAAGTCCCCCGAGTGCACCACCAGTCCTTCGGGCGTGTCGAACGCGATACCCGCACCTTGCGGGACGCTGTGGGACACAGGCACGAACATGAACCGAAACGGCTCCTCGTGGATCCACTCGTTGTCGGCAACGACCCTGAAGTCGCCCTCGACGCCGAGCTCCTCAACCCTCGTTCGGGCCAATGCAACCGAGAAGCGGGTTCCGAACACGGGGACATCCACCTCACGAAGGAACTCGCCGAGTGCCCCGATATGGTCCTCATGTCCGTGCGTGAGGACGACGCACACGACATCGTCGCTCCGCTCGACCACCCACTCCCAATCCGGATAGACCAGATCGACCCCGACCATCTGCTCATCAGGGAACATGAGCCCGCAGTCGATCATGGCCAGCTTGCCGTCCTGTTCGAGCACGGCGCAGTTGCGACCGATCTCACCCAACCCGCCGAGGAAGGTGACGGAGACGCTCACAAGTCCTGTGCAATTCCCAGCGCACGTTCGATGGCATCGACCGTCGCCTCGGATGCCGGTACAAGCGGAAGTCGGGGCAGGCCAACCGGTCCCCATAGTCGGTTCATCGCCGCCTTGACGGGCATCGGGTTCGGCTCGAGGAAGCATGCGTAGGAAATGGGCAGCAGTCCGTAGTTGATGCGCATCGCCTCTTCGACATCGCCTTTGGTGAACGCCTCGACCATACGTTTGATCTGACGTCCGACGAGATGCGACGTCACCGACACGACGCCGACCGCACCCGCGGTCATCATCGCGAGCGTGTACGAATCCTGCCCCGAGTAGATGGCGAAATCGTCGGGTGCCGCCAGTCGTGTGTGGGCCGTGTGGTCGATATCCATGACGGCGTCCTTGACGGCGACGATCCTCGGGTGGCGAGCAACTTCGGCGAGGGTCTCCACTTCAATGAGACGACCGGTCCGCCCCGGCACGTTGTAGAGGAGCACAGGCACGTCCGACGCGTCGGCGATCGCGGTGAAGTGCGCGAACAGGCCGCCTTGCGACGGCTTCGAGTAGTAGGGCGCAACAGCCATCACCGCGTCGCATCCCACGTCGACGGCCCGCTTGGTCAGCTCGATGGAGGCCGCCGTGTTGTTGGACCCGGTTCCTGCGACGACCGTCGCCCTGCTGCCTACCGATTCGACAACCGTCCGGTACAACGCCACCTTCTCGTCTGCGGTCAATGTCGGTGACTCTCCTGTTGTGCCGGTGACGACGAGACCATCCGACCCGTTCTCGACGAGGTGCGCCGCGAGACTCCACGCCTGCTGGTAGTCGACGTTGCCATCACCGTCGAACGGAGTGATCATGGCGGTCAGAACCTGTCCAAATGGCGCCATCGCGGTACCTCCTTCGCCCCCCAAGCATAGGGGCCTCCTCGCCCACGGACGTGCACCAGCTACCGACAGCACCAACTACCCTGTCACCACATGGAGCATGTGAAAAACGTCGACACGGCCGGGTTCACATCCGACGTCGTCGAACGCAGCAGAGAAACACCCGTGGTCGTCGATCTCTGGGCCGAGTGGTGCGGTCCGTGCAAGGTGCTCGGGCCCACCCTCGAACGCCTCGCCGACGAGTATCAGGGCGCCTTCGAACTCGCGAAGCTCGACGTCGACGCGAACCCCGATCTCGCCCGGCGATTCCAGGTGCAGGGGATTCCGACCGTCATCGCCTTCAAGGACGGGGTGCCGGTGGCCAGATTCACCGGTGCGCTTCCCGAGTCCCAGATCCGTGCCTGGCTGAAAGAGTTCGTTCCGTCCGAGGCAGACGAGAAGGCAGCAGTCGCGTCAACGATCGCGGCGTCGGGTGATCTGGCGACGGCCGAGGGACTGTTCCGCGAGGCGCTCGCAGTCGACCCCGTGAATGAGAAGGCGGCAACGGGACTCGCGGAGATTCTCATCGCCGGCGGCCGGACGGACGAGGCGCTTGCAGCCCTCGCTCCGCTGCCGTCGACCCCAGCGGTACAACGTCTCACAGCGGCGGCGCGCATCGCCCACGTGGACACCTCGACCATCGAGGACCTGGAACGAAAACTGGCCGACGATCCCGACAACGGCCCGCTGCTGGTGCAGCTCGGAACGGCTCTGTCAGCCGCCGATCGCACCGAGGAAGGGCTGCAGCATCTGTTGTACGCCGTCGGCCTCGGCGGCGACACACGGGAGGACGCTCGGGTCGCCATGCTCGACATCTTCGAGGTACTCGGTCAGGATGACCCGTTGACCGCCCAGTACCGTCGCAAGCTCGCCAGCGCGCTTTTCTGACGTCTACCCTCCGACCCACCAACGAACCCGAGGTACCCATGGCCAAGCAGTACGACAGCGCGCCGGATGTCACCATCGACCTTTCGAAGACCTACTCGGCGATCATCCACACCAATCACGGTGACATCTCGGTCGACCTTTTTGCCGAGGAGGTGCCGCAGACCGTCAACAACTTCGTGTTTCTCGCCTCGGAGGGCTTCTACGACAGCGTGGTCTTCCACCGTGTAGTTCCAGGGTTCGTGGTCCAAGGCGGCGACCCGACCGGTAGTGGGAGAGGAGGCCCGGGCTACCGGTTCCGTGACGAGCTCGACCATCCCCGTGAGTACACGCGCGGTATCCTCGCCATGGCCAACGCCGGGCCGAACACGAACGGCTCCCAGTTCTTCATCTGTCTCGAGGACGTCGGTCTCCCCCACGCCTACACGATCTTCGGCGAGGTCACTTCGGGTATGGAGACGGTCGACTCGATCGCGTCGACGCCACTGAGGGGTGAGCGGCCGATCGAGGACGCGTTCATGCAGTCCATCGAGATCACGGAGAGCTGACAGCCAACAGTTGACAGCCAAGCGGGTTCTAGAGCAACGCGTCGAGGCCGACGGTCACGCCTGGGAACCGAGCGACATGCCGCACGGCAAGAAGCACGCCGGGGATGAACGCCGCCCGATCGGTCGTGTCGTGGCGTATCTCCAGCACCTCGCCTTCGTTGCCGAACAGCACTTCCTGATGGGCCAGGAGCCCCGGAAGGCGCACCGAATGGATCGAGACGCCGTCGACCGAACCGCCCCTCACCCCTGCCACGAGCTCGGTCGACTCGACGGCACGACGCTGCTCCGCGCTGGCGCCTGCGATGCGGCCGGCCGTGGCAACCGCCGTCCCCGAGGGCGCATCCGCCTTCCTGTCGTGGTGCAGTTCGATGACCTCCGCTGCGGCAAAGTGCGGCGCGGCCAGCTCTGCGAAGCGCATCATCAGGACCGCGCCGATCGAGAAGTTCGGGACGATCAGGCAGTTCGGTGGCCCATCGCCCCACATCGACCGCACCGCCTCGATTCGCTCCGTGGTGAACCCGGACGTTCCCACCACGGCGTGCACGCCGAGCGACCGCCACGACGCCAGGTTCTCGACGACCACGTCGGGGTTCGTGAACTCGACGACAACTTCGCATCCGGCGATGGCTTCCGGGGCACCGGCCACCGGCACCCCTCCTATGACCTCACCGACCGCTCCGGGGTCGAACAATCCGCCGAGCAACAGATCTTCAGAAGAGACGATCGCCGACGCCACCGTCCTCCCCATTCGTCCTCCTGCCCCTGAGACGCCCACTCTCATAGGTATCCCTCCAGATCGTCGATCGGGCCAACCGCGGTGAGCACTCTCGGTCCCCGCAGCACCGCTTCGGCCGCGTCATGCACGTCATCGACTGTAACCGCATCGACCCTGCCGATGAGCTCGTCAACCGACAGGTGCTCCTGGCCACCCAACTCGTCGCCTCCGAGATGCATCATGCGACTGTTGGGATCCTCGAGCGCAAGCGCCATCGATCCCCGTACGCCGCCCTTCACTCTTGCGAGTTCCTCTTCGGTGACCCCCTCACCGATCAGCGCTCCGATCTCCTGATCGAGCACTTCGAGCACGACCGGAAGGTTCCGCTGCTTGGTGGCGACGTAGATACCGTACGCGCCGGTGTCGTCGAACGCAGCCCTGAAGCTGTACACGGAGTAGGCCAGTCCCCGGCTCTCTCTGACGGCATGAAAGAGCCTCGACGAGGTCGTCCCCCCGAGTACCGAATCCAGCACTCCGAACGCGTACCGCTGCGTGTCCTTCCTCGACGGACCCAACCCTCCAAGGACGAGGTGCACCTGTTCGGTGTCCCGCCAGATCGTGTGTGTCAGCGATCGGGGACTTGCCGGTTGCAGCATTCGCCGTTCCGGTCCTCCATTCCAATCTCCGAACGTCCCGCCGACCAGGTCGACGACCTGATCGTGATCCAGGTGCCCGGCGACTGCCAGCACCGCGGAACCCGCTCGGTAGCGACGTCGCCAGTACCGCTGGAGAACCTCGCCCGTGAGGTCCCCGATCGATTCATGAGAACCGAGCACTGGATGCCCGAGAGGATGCCCGTCGAACACGGCTGCGAGAAACCCCTCATGCACGCTGTCCTCGGGATCGTCCTCACTCATCGTGAGTTCTTCGAGTACCACGTCCCGTTCGGACTCGACATCGGCAGGTCGAAACGCCGGCCTCTGTACCATCGCAGCAAGTAGCTCGAGTCCTTCGGCGAGGTCATCGTCGAGCAGACGAACCCAGAAGCATGTGGCGTCCTTGGTGGTGAACGCGTTGGCTTCGGCACCTATGGCGTCGAACCGCTGAGCGATCTCGAGAGCACTCGTCGACTCGGTGCCCTTGAACAGCAGATGCTCGAGGAAGTGAGATGCCCCCCTCTCCCGAGGCTGCTCGTCGCGGGAGCCGGTGTCCAACCAGAGGCCGACCGACAGCGAACGAATCCCCTCCATCGGTTCAGTGATCACCGTGAGGCCGTTCGGCAGCACTGTGCGGTCGAAGAACATGGACGGATGATAGGAGTCTGTCTCGAATGCCCGAGAACGCTCTACAGTGGCCCCCCGTGACCGAAACGATCCCCGTCTGCTACCGACATCCCGACAGGCCAACGCGGTTGCGTTGCGCGTCCTGCGGACGGCCGATATGCCCCCAGTGCTCCATCGATACGCCCGTCGGCCAGAAGTGCGTGGACTGTGCAAAGTCGACCACGAGGGTCGTGAACGGACGCGCCGCCGTGACGACCATTCCGCCGGTGACGGCGGCCCTCCTCGCCATCAACATCGGACTGTTCATCGTTGGGACCTACCTCATGCCATCGCTGACCTCCGCGCTCGATCAATACAACCCCGCAATCCACGCAGGAGAGTGGTGGCGGCTGGTGACGGGCGCGTTCCTCCACGGTGGACTGCTCCACATCGGTTTCAACATGTACGCCCTGTGGCTGTTCGGACCGCAGATCGAGCGTCAGGTCGGGTCTGCGTCGTTTGGCGCGCTGTACGGCGCATCGCTCCTCTGGGGTGCGGTCGCCTTCCTGATCCTCGTGCCGGCGGGAGCGGCCGTCGGAGCATCAGGCGCGATCTTCGGGCTGTTTGGCGCGTGGATCGCCGCCTCCTATCGGATCCGACACACACCCGGCGGGCGGCGACTCTGGCAGCAGCTCATCGTGCTGCTCGTGATCAATCTGGCGTTGGGATTCGCCGACCGATCCATCGCATGGCAAGCCCACCTCGGTGGGCTCGTGGCCGGGGTGCTCATCGTGCTCGCGTGGCAGAGACTCGATCGAAGGACGACTTCCGCAGCCAGGACCGCGGTTGCTGCCGGCATCGGCATGGTCGCCGTCGTCGCAGCAATTGTGGCGGTACTAGTCGGGTGATGTGACAATGGGGGGCTGTGGCAAGAACGCCTACCCCCCTCACACAGTTGCTTCCTGCCGACGAGCAGGCGATCGAAGCGGTCGTCGCCCGCTATCAGCAAGTCGCTCCCGCCGTCACTCGGTTCGCGCGATCGCTCGCAGGGAACGATGAGCTGACGGTCCTGCTGGGGCCGGACTCGGCGGCGACCGAAGGCGAGATCGTGATCAATCCGGCGATCTTTCAGGCGGCGTACACCCGAAACGCGCCCGTCACTCCTACCGAAGTAGCGCTCGCGTCGGCACTCCACGAGGCCGTCCATCTTTTGGCCACGGATCTCGACGAACGCCGACCCGTCCCCGCCCACTGGGGAACCGAGCTCGGTGACACTCCGGCCACGATCCTCGATGCCACCTCCGGCCAACCCGATACGGAAGCTCTGTTCTTCGCGCTGGAGGATGCACGGCAGGAACACGTCAACCTGGTCAGATACCCGGGTGCCCTCTCCGTGCTGTCCGATCTCTATCAGAGCGCCTTCGGTCCAGCTATGGGCCGGTCGAGTTCACTGGCTCAGTTCGCCCTCGCGTGTTTCCTCGAGGCAGGGAGGTACCCGCTTCCCAAGGTCACGATGCATCCGAAGGCGTTCTCTGCACTCGAGGAAGCACACCCGCTTCTCGCACGCGTCGCCGACGCGGCAGACGCGTGGGAAGTCGCCGACATCGCCTTCGAGCTCGCTGCAATCGCGAGGCGCCACGACCTGACTTCACCGGCCGGCGGGCCGACAACCGATGCCGAGAGCATTCGAGATGCGGTCGACGAAGTACGACTCCACTCGCCGATCGTCCAGGATGCCGACGGCTATGAGGGAACCAAGGCGGCCGCAGACGCGAGAGCCGGCGCTGCCGGGCGCAAGGCACCCGCGCAACTCGCAGGGGAGGCATCAACGGACCAGCTCCTTCGAGTGAGTCAGGCTCCCACCGTGTTCCTCCCCACCGGCCAGAAGGGGAAGTTGCTCGTGACCACGTTCCCCGACCGTTTCCGGTCGTTCGCCGCTCGAGGACGGGCGGACGTCGAACACGCGGCACGCCGCTGGTCGGTCGCTCAGCATCACGTCTCCGGAGAGCTCCACCCGTTGTTCGTCGCCAACCAGCGCAGAGGCCTGCGTGCCGGCTTCGATGCGGGCGACCTGTCCCCTTATGCGGCTCTGTTCCTCGGTGCGGGGTTGTACAGGCGCATGTACGAGCGTCGTGATCTGCCGATGCGACGGGCATACGCGGTGAGCCTGCTGATCGACGGGTCGGCCTCGATGCTCCAACGCACCGGATCATGGGCAATGGCGGCTGCCACGCTGGGCGCTTGGACGCTTGCCCGCCTGTCGGACGAGCTGCAGATCGAGTTCGAGATCGCGCTCTTCAACCGATCGTTCGCCGCCAGGGTGGACGACTCGGAGCAGTCGTTCGAACGCCGCCGCCAGCGAACCCTCGGTGGCCTCCGCCAATCTCGGGGTGGTGATGCCGAGCGGCTCGCCAATACGGTGAACCACTACCTGATCAAGACGTTCGACGAACCCTGGCGACAGGCGGAAGATCTTCTCGCCGGCCTGTTCTGGACGGCACTCGACCCGGCCGCGGCGGCGACCGAAGCACGGCGCAACCCTTCTCAAGCGCCTCCCGTCTCCCTCTTCGAGAAGGCGGCGAATGTCGACGAGTTCAACCTGGTGTACGCGGCGCAGCGCATGGCGCAGCGTCGCGCGAATGTCCGTGTCCTGGTCGTCCTGTCGGACGGGATGACCCGGGGGTCGTCCACTGCTCTCGCGAGAGCGGCCCGTGACATCGAACGAACTGGAACCACCGTGCTTGGCATCGGCATAGGCGACGCTACCGTGCACGAAACGTACGGCCGCTATCAACTCGCCGAACAGCCTGAGCAGCTGACGAGAGCGATGATCGATGGCGTCCGATCTGCCCTCAGGCGAAGTCTCGCGCTCTGGGGTGTCGAGACCTGGTGGTCGAGAGCAGCACGAAGCGAAGGAGCCCACCCGTGAAGACCGTCACGTTCACCGATCCGACGGGCCGAGGAGAGCCGATCGAACTCGAAACGTTCGATTATCCAAAAGGTCTCGACGAGCAGCGAGAAGGCAAGATTCCCGAGCCCGATCCCTACTACGTCGACTTGGGGATGCTGTACCGCTTTGCGGCGGTCGAACAGGTACGACGCTCGACCGGTCCCGAGTTCGTGCCCCTCCATGTGGCCGTCAGGGGACACATGGGTACCGGCAAGGACCACGACATCGAGCAGTTCGCCGCGCTTCTGCGTCTCCCCTACTACCGGATTCCGCTCACCGGAGAGGTGCGCGACGTGACGTTGATCGGCTCGACCCAGCTCCATGGCGACGGGAAAGGAGGAACCGAGAGCCGATGGGAAGATGGCGACATCACCAGGGCGATGCGAGGGCCCGCACTCGTGAACCTCTCTGAGCTGAACGCAGCAGGCGCCGAGACGCTCTTCGCACTCCACGGTCTCCTCGACCGCTACCGGACGCTCGACTTGCCCAACGGGGATGCCGTTCGTCTTCGCGACGACGTCCGGTTGTTTGGAACCATGAACCCGACGGACCTTCGCGACTACGCGGGAACCCAGACCTTGAACAAAGCGTTCGCCGACCGATGGGTGATTTGGGAGAAGGACTTCCCGTCCGCCGGACAGATCCAAGAGATGCTGCAACGACGATACCCATCCCTGAGAAGCGAGTTCGTCGAAGCGATCGCGCGCCTGACAACCGAGGCGAACGAGTCGTTTGTCGCTCGCGACGCGGGGACTCGCGTCGAAACGCCGATGAGCCTGCGAACCGTCCTCGACCGCATCCCGACGGGGCTCGTGGTGTTCGCCGCCGACGAAGACCCACTCCAACGAGCCTGGACAGAATTCGTGCTGCCACACGTCGACCGATACGACAGAGACCACTACGACACCGTCTGGAGTGCGGTCGTCCGCAAGGGACCGGCCGGTCCACCATTCGCCGACTGACGACTACCCTCGCCAGATGCGCCCATACAACACCGGCAACGACACACTCGATCGGCTGATCGATGAGCTCGTCACCTCCGCAGGCGACGGGGCCCAGGAGGACCTGGTCAAGGAGCTGATCGTCTCTGCCGTCAAGCTGTACCGCGACCACGCCGACCGGGGCGACGTCAAACTGATCAACGCCGCCGTCAAGGAGCTTCGGTACTCCACGCTGATCTTCTCCAAGTACCGGGACATCCCGAAGGTGACGGTGTTCGGATCCGCCAGAGTCGACGAGCAGAACGCCAACTATCACCTCGCACTCGAGTTTGCGAGAGAGATGGTGAACGAGCGAGGCTGGATGGTCGTAACGGGTGCAGGACCTGGAATCATGCAGGCTGCCAACGAGGGGGCCGGAGCCGACCACTCGTTCGGCGTCAACATCAGGCTCCCTTTCGAAGACGCGGCGAACCCGTTCGTCGATGCGGAACGCACCATCAACTTCAAGTACTTCTTCACCCGCAAGGTGGGATTCATCAAGGAGTCCCACGCCTTCGCTCTGTTCCCCGGCGGGTTCGGGACAATGGATGAGACGTTCGAGCTTCTCACGTTGGTCCAGACCGGCAAGAGCGACTTGCACCCCATCGTCCTGCTCGAGGCGGACGACACCGGCTACTGGGAGACGTTCAACGAGTTCGTTCGACAGGACCTGCTCGGAAACGGTCTCATCGCGCCCGACGACCTGGCCCTCTACAAGACCACGAACAGTGCTTCGGACGCCGCAGACGAGATCAGCCATTTCTACGCGAACTACCGGTCGCAGCGCTACGTCGACGGCCGCCTCCTTATCCGTGTCAGGACGACCCCGACGGAGGCACAGCTCGCCAACCTCAACGATCGCTTCGCCGATATCGTCGCAAAGGGCGAGATCGAACTGGTAGACCCCACCCCAGTCGAGATCAAGGATGGGGACTCGCTGGACGACGCGCGGGTCGCGCTCTACTTCAACCGGAGGTCCTACGGCAGGCTCAGGCGCCTCGTCGACAGCCTCAACGATCTCGTGGAACCCCGGCCCGTCGTACATCCACCCCCAACGTTCAACGTGTAGACCGACCCAATCGGGCATCCGTACCGCGACTATCCTATGGGGTCGTGCGTGAGATTCTCTCTGACCTCGTAGCGGAGGAGCAGTCCCTCGACCAGCTTCTCCAGAAGATCGCGATCCGTGATTGGACGCGGCGGAAGACGGCGCGTGGATGGACGATCCAGGACATCGTGGCTTTCCTCGCATCGTCGGAGGAGTTCGCTCTTTCGGTCATAGAAGACGGCGAAACGCCCATTCGCGAGTCGAACGCATACGGATCGCTGGACGAGTACGCGTCGTCGGGCATCGAGCGCGGCCGATCGATGCGTCCACAGGACGTCATCGAGTGGTGGCGTGGTGCACGCGCGGGTGTCGTCGACGCGCTGTCGAGAATGGGGCCATCCGAACGTCTCCATTGGTTCGGCGGCAACATCGCTGCCCGGTCGTTCGCCACTGCCCGTCTGACGGAAACGTGGGCGTACGGTCTCGACGTCCAGGCAATCGCGAGCATCGAGACTGAGGACACGCCACGGATCCGACACATCGCGAGGTTCGGCTGGCAGTCACTTCCCCATGCGTTCAAGCGGGCCGGTCACGTCTACGTACCAATCAGACTGGAGGTCATCGGTCCGGCCTACGCGAAGTGGGTTCATGGCCCTGAGGACTCCGATCAACGCATCAAGGGCGCCGCAGGCGAATGGTGTCGTGTCGCGACCCGACGGATGAGGGCAACCGACACGTCCCTGCGTGCCGAAGGCGACGTTGCGCGCTTGGCGCTCGAGATCGCAAGTACAGCCGTCTGATGCAGAACCATCTCATCGGGATGGTCCACCTTCTCCCGCTCCCCGGCGCACCTCGGTTCCAGGGCTCGGTGGAGGTTCTCGTCGGACGCGCGGTCGACGACGCGAAGGTTCTGGAGCAGGCAGGATTCGACGCGGTGATCGTCGAGAACTTCGGCGATGCCCCGTTCGTCAAGGATGCGGCGCCGCCGATCACTATTGCGTCGATGGCTCTCGCCGTTGCCAGTGTCGTCGCTCAGGTGTCGATCCCGGTTGGTGTCAACGTGCTTCGCAACGACGCTCTGGGTGCCATGGCCATCGCAGCGACCACGGGGGCATCATTCATCCGCGTCAACGTGCTCAGCGGTGTGATGTTCACGGACCAGGGCATCATCGAGGGTCGGGCGGCCGAGGTTGCTCGCATGCGAGCCGAGATCGCTCCGCACATCCAGGTGTTCGCAGACGTCTTCGTCAAGCACGCGGTTCCGCCTGCCGGACTCGAGCTGGCCAGGGCGGCCGAGGATCTCGCTTTCCGAGCAGGAGCGGACGCGCTGATCATCTCAGGGACCGCCACGGGCGCACCGACCGATCTGGAGCCGGTCGGCGCACTCCGAAAGGCATGTCCGCACGTACCATTGCTCGTCGGCTCGGGCGCGACCGCCGACTCCGTGGCCGACCTTCTCGATCAGGTCGACGGGGTCATCGTCGGCACCGCCGTCGAAGTCGAGGGACGCACGGCCAACCCTGTGGATCCCGATCGTGCAGCGAGGTTCGTACGAGCGGCGCGGATGCATTGATGAGCGGCGCGATACTTCTCGAGATCGACGGTCGGACCGCGACGATCACCATGAATCGGCCCACAGTGCGCAACGCTCTCACGGGCACAGGAGTGCTGGAAGGTCTGTTGTCGGCCCTCGATACGCTCAGGGACGACCCCGACCTCTCGGTGCTCGTCCTCACTGGTGCGGGCAGCGCGTTCAGCGCCGGCGGCAACCTCAAGGACATGCGGGCAAGCGAAGATATCTTCGAGGGTTCGGCCCGCCAGATCGCCGAGTCCTACAGGACGAGCATCCTCAGACTCATGCGCACTGTCGCATCGCTCGACCTGGTGACGATCGCATCCATCAACGGGCCGGCGATAGGCGGTGGGTGTGACCTCGCATTGCTCTGTGATCTCCGGTTGGCGTCCTCTCTCGCCAGATTCGGCCAACCGGTCGTCGATCTCGGGCTCGTACCAGGCGACGGAGGCGCGTGGATCCTGCCGAGGATCGTAGGGTGGCAACGTGCCGCAGAGCTGATCTTCACCGGTCGGATCATCGATGCCCACGAGGCACTCGCTATGGGTCTCGTCCTCGAGGTCGTCGAAGCAGACCAGCTCACGGACCGAACCGGTGTGTTGGCGTCGACGATCGCGAAGAAGCCACCGAACGCCCTGCGCCTGACGAAGCGACTCCTCCGGCATGCCCGTACCGCCGACTTCGACGCCTTCCTGGATATGACTGCAGCGTTTCAGGCAATCTCACACCACAGCGAGGAACACCGCCAAGCGATCACTTCTCGATCCGAAACCCCGTTTTGAGAAGGAGATGGAGCAGCCCCTGCGCGGGATCCTTGTAGCTCGCCGGCCGGAGGATCTGCTCGAACCGTTCGAGGTACCCGAACAGCGCTTCGAACACGTGGGTCAGTGAGATCGTGTGAAGATCACTCGTTTCGGACCTCCCGAACGCCACCAGCCTGGTGCGGACAGTCCCACCTCCTGGAGCCGCGCTCTCCACGAGACCCTTTGTGTGAACGTGTCCAACGACGCTGTCGAGCGCGTCGCCGTACAGCCAATCGAAACGCCTCAGGACCGAGTGCAGCACTTCGTGCCGTTTCAGGCCGGGGTTGAACTCCGCGTGGCCTTCTTTGACCTCTCCCAGAATGACGTCGATGAGACCCGGCCGGAGCTGGAGCCGCTCGTCTCGGATCTCGAGCATCCGGCACTCCCCAGGTTCGTGCGGGTCTCCTTCGAACACCTCACCGGGCATCCTGATCGCGATGATATCGACATCCGTCGCTGCCTCGTAGGTTCCGTCGTCGAGTCTGCGCTGTACCTCGAACTCGGTGACCGTCAGGTAGCCGTTGATGCGAAGGTACGCCTGTACCAAGTCGACTGAGATGTCCATTGGGCCATTCTTGCGCACTCTGACACCTGGGTCGTACGACCCATTTCCGAGCGCACACGTAGAGTGGGTGTAACACCACGCGATGCGGCTAGACTTGAGAGACGCATGGACACCGTCGTGCTCTCGGAACTTCTCCAGCGACACGCCACATGGCTCGCACCACATGGTGAACGCGTCGCGCGCATCGCCACGGCACTCGGCAAACGGCTCGGACTGGACGCCTGCCACCAAGAACGACTGGTCGCCGCAGCCGAACTCCACGATGTCGGCAAGGTTCACGTACGGGCCGACATCGTCAACAAGCCGGGTCCCCTCGATCAGAGCGAGTGGAAGGAGATGCGCCGGCATCCAGTTCACGGCTACTGGTTGCTCTACCGATTCGTCCAGCAGGAGATCGCCGAGGCGGTGCTCTGCCACCACGAACGCTACGACGGCGCCGGATACCCGTTCGGCTTGTCGGGCACCACGGTCCCGTTGCTATCGAGGGTGTTGGCCGTCGCCGACGCCTACGACGCCATGACCAACGACCGTCCGTACCGCCGAGGTATCGACCCAGCTGCCGCTCGGCTGGAACTCGAATCCAACGCTGGGTCGCAGTTCGATCCCGAGGTCGTCGAAGCAATGCTCGGACTGCTCGACGACCAGCGCCTCGTTGCCGTCGCCTGAGCTACTTCAGGGTCATCAGGTAGGCGATCACATCGTTCAGTTGCTGATCGGTGAGCTGCGTTCCAAAGTCCTGCGGCATCGTATCTGCAGGGAATCCCTCCACCACCTCGTCGTTCGGGTCGGTGATCATGATCTTCAGCATCTCCTCGGTGGTGATGCCCCTGTCGGCAGCGTCACCGGCCGAGTCCGTCGCGATCCCTGCCAAGGAAGGACCGACGATGACCTTGTCGGGTGTCAGCGAGTGACAGGTCGCGCATCCCGCATCGGAGCCGATGGTCGCCGAGTTGAAGATCTTCTCCCCTTCACTCGCGTCCGACCCACCTCCGCCACAACCGACGAGTATCAGGGCGATAACAACCAGAAGTGCAAGTTTCTTGTACATAGTTCCTCCCACGGGACAATGACAGTATTGCCGTCATTCGCTTCGACTGTCGAGCAAACGCAGGTAGTCGTAGCTGAAGATGCCGCTCTCGTGACCATCGAACAAGATCCTGAGGCCGTATGCACCCGCCGGCTCGATGGTTCGAATCACCGGCGCAAGAGCCACCCAGCTCCCGGGAGACTCCCTGCACACCGCACACGGGCAGGAGCGCCGCAGCACGTCGGCCGCCAGTTCCGTCACCTGCCCATCCGGCCAGGTGAGCACGACTCGACCCTCGCGCTCCAGAACGATCCGGGTCGGCTGATCCATCAGGGCATGGTACCCAGAGGGGCTCGCTTCGCGAACCGCACCACGCACCTCGTATCCTGGCCCTGGGAATCCCGTTCGCTCGAAGCGGGCTACCGTACGCGCCATGCCCGAATTGACCATTAGACCGGGGCATCCGGATTTCCTCGATCTCCCCTGGGATGAGCCGCTCGAGGATTGGGAGACGCCCCGCCTCGTTGACCTGCCGCGAGGCATCTCTCGCCACGTCGTGCGCTTCGTGTCGTATCGCCACGGCATCTACGCGATCAAGCAACTCCCCGAACCTGCCGCACTTCGCGACTACGGCGCGTTGAGAACGCTCGAAGATCGCCAAGCGCCGGCAGTGACTGCCGTTGGCTACGTGACAGGACGCGATTCGGACCGAACCTCGGAGAACGCCGCCGCGCTGATCACCCGCTATCTCGACTACGCCTTCTCATACAGGGAATTGCTCGAAGGACCGGGTTTCGGTACGCACAGGGAACAGCTCCTTGATGCGTTTGCCTCTCTGCTCGTAGAACTGCATCTCGCGGGATGCTTCTGGGGTGACTGCTCGCTTTCGAACACGCTCTACCGCTGGGACGCCGATGGCATCGTGACCCACATGGTCGACGCCGAGACCGCGTCGATTCACGACGGGTTGTCAGACGGACGGCGCGAAGAGGATCTCGACATCATGACCGAGAACGTCGCTGGCGGCATGGGCGACATCGCGGCTGAACGTGGTGTCGATCTCGACGACGCCGACTTGGAGCTGGGATTGGACATCGCCGGTCGGTATCGAGGGCTGTGGCATGAGCTCTCTGCCGTGTGGGTGGTCGGCAGGAACGAGCAGTACAAGATCGCCGAACGTATCGCACGCATCAACGATCTCGGATTCAATGTCGAGGATCTGACCGTCGCCTCGGCCGACGGCACGCTGGCCCTGAACGTGAGAGTCGGAGGACGATCGTTTCACGCGAACCGTCTCAAGGAGCTGACAGGGGTCGAGGCAGGCGAGCGGCAGGCCTCCACGATTCTCGACGACCTCTACTACTACACCGCCAAGTACGCCACCGACACGCCTGCAACGGTCGCCTCGTTCCGGTGGAGAGTCGACGCCTTCGAGCCGATCCTCGACCGGCTACGGGCAATCCCCGAGGTCGTCGATCCTGTCCAGTCCTACTGCGACCTACTCAACCACCGCTACCTCATGTCGGTGGAAGCGCGGGAGGATGTGGGCACGGAGGCGGCCTTCGAGAGCTGGATCGGGGAAGGCATGCCGGGATTCGACCCGAGCGTCGACGGCTGATCGGCTCGCCTTCAGGAAGTGCTCTTCCCGCACATCTGGCAGACCTGCGTCGTGAAGCCTGCCGCCAGGCCGCTCGCCTGCACGCTCGTCCTCATCGCCAGATGCACCGGACCGGCCGACTCCACGACCACGGAATCCACTGCCACGACCACCGTCGAAGCGGCCCCAACGACAATCGATCAGGCCGACTTCGACTTCGGCCCGGCGAGGACCGCGGTGGCACGGTTCCCGATTGGTGATGGCAGCTACTCCACTGCCTACCAGCTTCTCGCACCGGTCGACGATCTGGTCTACACGATCACGATCTCGTATCTCGACCCGACCGGTCGGCAGACGACCGATACCGCAACGGCTCTCTCGACGTTCCAACCCCTGAGGTAGGTGCTCGCCCCGCTCGCAGTCTCCAGTCCTCAGTCTTCAGAAGGAGCGCGACGTGAACACATTTCGCCACAGCAGGGCGAACCTCTTGCCGAGCAAAACCGACAACCGAGGAGCACGAAGTGCTCCTTATCCGATGCCCGGGCGAGCTCCGGTCACCCCTCCATCGACGGGAACGGTCACTCCCGTGATCCAGGATGCAGCATCCGAGGCGAGATACAACACGGCAGCAGCAACATCCTCGACCTCTCCAAGCCGATGCAGCGGGTGCAGGTCGGCGGCCGCATCCTCGTTCATCTCCCACAGCAGTCGCGAGAACCTCGTCTTCACGATCCCCGGGGCCACGGCATTCACCCGCACCTTCGGAGCCATCTCGAACGCGAGCTGCCGCGTCAAGAAGATCAGTGCCGCTTTCGACACGTTGTAGGCACCGAGCAGTGGTCCAGGCACGAGGCCACCAACCGACGCGACGTTGACGATCGAGCCGCCGTGCTCGCGCATCCAACGACTCCACACCTCTCGAGCGAATACCAGCGGTCCCCGTTGATTGACGGCCCACGTCTTGTCAACCGCGCCGAGATCGATGTCGGAGATGTTGCCGGCGACCGGGTTCGTCGCGGCGTTGTTGACGAGGATGTCGCACGATCCGAATCTGGAGATCGTCTCCTGAACCGCAGCCGCGACATGGCCCGGATCGTCTGCGCCGCCGGCGACCGTCACGAGGCGCTCTCCCCCGCCGATCCGCTCGGACGCCTCCTCCAAACCAGCCTGCTTTCTTCCCGTTACGACGACACCAGCGGCCCCAGAGGCAAGGAACTCTGTCGCAATCGCCTCGCCGATTCCTCTGCTTCCTCCGGTGACCAGTGCGACTCTGCCATCCACCCGAATATCCATGCGATCCCTCTCAGTGCCGCTTGACGCCGCCGTACTTCATGCGCGTGTCGTCGATTCCGGCAGCCCTCCCCTCATACTCGGGGTTCCTTCCGGCGTCGACGACCTCGCCTATGAACAGGGTGTGCGTCCCCACGTCGACCGTCCTCACCACCCTGGCTTCGAACCAGGCGATTGCATCCTCGAAGATGGGCACTCCGGTTGCACCCTCACGGAATCGCCTGCCGTTCAGCTCCATCCCTTCTCTGGTTGCCGGCTTCGAGAACTTCACGAAGACGCGAGTGTCCTCCGGCGACCACAGATTGACAGAGAAGGACCCACCGTCCGTGACGAGCTTGTGGGTGTAGGCCGCCTTGTCGATGGACACGGCAACCGATACCGGCTCCATCGATACCTGTGTGATCCACGACGTGGTCATGGCGTTCCACTCCTCTCCGGCACGAGCCCCTACGAGGGCAAGCGCGTTCGGGATCAGCCACATCACTCCGTTGATGAGTCGTTCATCGAGCATGGCCACGACTCTACCGCTCTGCGAACCTTCGACCGTCCAACTCGTTTACGCTAGGGGCGTGCACATGCTGATTGCCACGACGGGCGTGCTCCCACCGGGCCCTGTCGCGGATCTCACCTTGAGGCTGGTCGGCGAAGAGGGCCGCGTGTCCGTGCTGACGGTCGTGCCGGCCCCACAGGAGTTCCTCGACACTCTCGAACTGGAACTCTGGCACCCACTCGGAGACGCTCCCCGAGGTGACAGCGCGGACCGGACCGCCAGGTACGTCACCGAACGCGGCGAACGACTCTCGGCACCCGTCGTCGCCGCCCTGGCGGCCCGGGGCATCACACCGAGGAAGCTCTTCCTGGAAGGATCCGATCCTGCGAAGGTCATCTGCGCAACTGCCGACGACACAGGAGCGGACCTCGTGCTCCTCGGGGTGACTCGCAGGCTCTTCTCCGACGGGGCCTGGAGATCTGTGTCCACCGAGGTCATGGAGCAGACACACGTTCCCGTGATCCTCGTACCACCGATCGAGCAAGGGGGCCCCGAAGGGCCCCCTCGAACCGATCCTGACTCGCTGGACTAGATGAAGATGATCTGGCCGCCTTCGGCAACGTCGAGAAAGTCGGAGGCGCTGATCACATCCTCGACCTCCTCGTAGAGATCGTCTTTCGTGTAGCCGAACATGTCGAATGTCAACCTGCAAACGTGCAGGTGTCCTCCTGCGTCGCACACCATCTGGATGAAATCACGATGGTCGGGAACGTTCTCCTTCTTCATCATCTTCTTCATCATCGAGGTCGCCATCGCGGTCACACCAGGGATCGCGGCGATCGCGTTCGGCATGCCCATCGAAGGATTGGCGAGCGGTGTGACCTTCAGATGGTCCATCTTCTTCTTCAGCACCGCGTCCAACCCGTAGAACGTGAAGAACAAGTGCAACTCGATCCCTTCGGAGACGGCGGCGTTTGCGATCACCATGGATGCCGTGGCCCAGTCGAGGGTTCCCTTGCTCAGGATGATGCTGACCTTGCGGTCGGTATCGTCATCGAACTTCGGCATAGTCGTCCCTCCTCACACGCAGCCCGTAGGCTTGGGAAGCCCCGAGATGTACGCCATCTTCTTGGCGGGCTTTTTGGGGAAGAGTTCGTACAGCTGCTTGGTAGTCAGTCCGGTCTCGGTGCTGACACGCCTGATCGTGGCCGTCTCTCCCATCTCCGCATAGTCCGCCCGCAGGAAACGAATCGCCTTCCAGTGGTCCTCGGTGAGCGAATCGATGCTGATCTCCTTGGCGAGCGCTTGCGCGAGATCCTCGCTCCACTCGCTCAGATCGGTCATGAAACCTTCGTCATCGACGCTGATCTGTTGACCGGCAATCACTTCGGTTGCCATAGGTGCTCCTTTACTCCTCACTCATTGGTGCCGTTCCGGACACCGACCTCAGGGTCAGCATCAATCTGGCCAAACCCTTCTTTGTTGCCGGATCGCGCATCTGACGGATGAGTTCCCGCCAGGTGATCCGATCCGGAATCTCTTCTTCGCGTACCGTCGATGCCGTGTTGCGCACCATCGTCATGATCTCGGGCTGGGTCATCTCCCTGACTGCTTGCAGGATCAGCACGATGTTGTCGCCCAGCGCGCTCACGTCCTCCTCGCTGAAGTTGGTGACGATGTTCTCGATGACCTTGCTGCCGCCACGGATGAACCCGAAGTAGCCGCGCCGTTCGAAGTCCTGAAGCGCATCCATCAGCGATATCACACTCGCCTGGGTGATCGGGGTGAGTTCGTCGATGAGCTGCTTGAACGTCTCCAGGCTGTCCACCAGCTCCTCGAGGTTCTTCAGGTTCCGCACCAGCTTCTTGATCAGGTGGGTCAAGTCGTCCAGCGACGCATACTCGTCGACCTGTTCGAGCTGCTTGACGGCGTACTGATATGCCTGGTTGGCGATGGGCGTGAGATCGGCGATCAGTTCGTCCCGCTCCTGTCGACGCCCTCGCATGACGAGCGCTTCGTCGACGACGAACTGCACCTGGGTCGCGAGATGATCGATCTTGGCGTTCAGTTCCGTCAGGTCTTCGGTCGTGGTTCCCATCTCAGCTCCACTTCCCGGCCATCGTCATGTAGGAGGTGACGGGCATCTCCTTGCCCTTCAGGAGCACGTTCCAGTACAGCCAGCGGAACATCATCTTGCCCCAGTGGTTCATCTCCGACTCCTGAAGGAGTGAGAACGGCCCGACCCCTGGGAGCGGGTACTTGCCCGGCAGTGGTTCGGTGTCGTAGTTGAAGTCGATGAGCAAACCCTTTCCGAACCCGGACTCGATGAAGCAGTTGGCGTGCCCGTCGAACTTCTCCAACATCTCGAGCCCGTCGATGTATCGCAGGAAGTTCTCCGTCCACGTCTCGACTGCGAAGTGAGCTACCGATCCCGCCTTGGAGGTCGGCAGGGCCGCCGCATCGCCGAGGGCGAAGACGTTGTCGTACTTCTTGGAGAGAAACGTCTCCTTGTCGACGGGTACGTGATTCAACTCGTCACCGAGTCCCGACCTGGCAACGAAGTCCGCGCCCATGTTGGTGGGAACGGTGACGAGGAGGTCGTACTCGACCTCCTGCTCATCGAAGGAAACGAGCGTGTTGCGATCGGGATCGACCCGCTCCGGGGCGAAATCCGACACGATCTTGATGTTCTTCTCTTCGAGCATCCCCCCGAGCGCTCTCGAAGCGATCGGCTTGGTGAATGCACCGGACAACGGCGTCACGAACGTGAGATCCACCTTGTCGCGGATGCCCTGCTCGGTGAAGTACGAGTCGGCAAGGAAGATGAACTCGAGTGGCGCGACGGGGCACTTGAACGGCATCTCCATGATGTTGAGCACCAGCCGCCCGCCTTCCCACGACCGCAGGTACTTCGCGAGGTTCACCGCTCCGTCGACCGTGTAGAACGTGTGGACGTTCTCGGGCATCTTGTCGTCTTGGAGCAGCCCAGGGGTCTGGTCCAGCCTCGGATGGGTTCCGGTGGCGATGACGAGGTAGTCATACTCGAGCCAGCGATCGCCCTTGGCGATCTTCACCCTGTTGTTGTCGGGCTCGATGACCTCGATCTCCGAGACGATCATCTCCACGCCGCCGGGGATGTAGTCCCGCTTCGGCTTGATGACGTCGTTGCGGCCATACATGCCGAAGGGGATGAACAGGAACCCCGGCTGGTAGTAGTGAATCGTGTCCTGATCGACGATCGTGATCTGCCACTCGTTGGGATCCAGGTGGTGGACCATCTTGTTCACGACCATGGTGCCGGCCGTGCCGGCTCCGAGCACCAGCAGCTTTCTCATGCGTTCAACTCCTTGTTCGTGGTGAGCGAGGCAATCGCGTCGAGCCTGGTCATCATCGAGCGATACTCGGCAATCATTTCAGGGATCACTGAAGCAAGACGTGGAAGCACATCCAGCACCTTCCTCCTGCCCTGTGGATCGAGCCTGTGGACCTCCTCGATGTGCGGACTGAGGTCTCCGGGTCGTGCTCCGAAGCTCGTGGCCGCGGCCGAAAACTCTTCGGAGTCCGGCGGCCAGCCGTCAGGAGCGACGCCGCCGGCGATCACCATCGCCGTCAGCTCCGCTCCCGTCCGAACGAAGGCCCGTGCGCACTCCAGGCCGAGATGACTGCCGGTGAATCGGGGGCCGAGATCCCTTGCTCCTGCGAGCTCCTGCCATCCGACGATGCACTCGTCTGCTCCGCCTGGAACCTCCGCGACGGCCGTGAAGAGCCCGCACGGATTCGAAACGGGGGTCAACGGAACCCCATCCATGTCGGTGAGCACGAGCATCACACCGAGCATCTCGGCAATGACATCCATCACCGGTTTGATCGACGATGGAAACACCTGACGGGTCGGTGCTTCGGACCGCGTGCCCTCGCCGAGCCACTTCCTGACGGCATCCTCGGGAAAGCGCCACTGCCTCCCCACTTTCACACTCGGAAGTGACCCTGCCTCGGCCATCCGGTAGATCGTCGACCGGTCGACCTGCAGCATCTCCTGCAGGTCCCGCGACGTCAGCATGCCGCCCATCGGACACCTGCGGATCGTTCCGCTCTGTGCACACTCTGCATACTGTGCACGGTAGTGAGACGTCAACGATGCAGAATCGGCGAAGGTCCCAACATACAGGGTCGAATGACCCTATCGGCGTTCGCGCCGCACCTCGAGTCCGCGAGCTTCGATCTCCTCCAGAACGCGCAGCTGCGAGACAGCTCGCTCGAGGGGATGGACTCCGGGAGGAATCTCTCCCTTTGCGATCATCTCGGTCATGATCGCCGCGTGCCAGCCCGTCAGTCGTTCCATGGCGGCGAAACCGGTCGACTCGTCGAATCGATCGACGAGTTCGAACCGGACCGTTTCCCGAGCGTGCCCACGCTCCCCGATCGCCTCGGCCCGGATCACGCATACGTCTCGAATCGCTTCGGACTTCAGACGCGGGAATAGCAGTTCGTGATAGAGATCTCGCGGCACGACGAGCACTCCTTGCACTTCGATCGGTTCCCGGGAGAACAGGCCGAGATCCTTGAACGCGCGAAACGCCGCATAGTGGCCCGGGTACCGAAGTGTCTTGTTCTCGTAGACGTCGAGCTTGCCGGCCATCGTAAACGGGACGGTCGAGGTGCCGCCAGACGTGACGAACGCCTCCAGTGTTCCCAGGTCTTCGAACTCGAGGAGTTCCAGCTCCGTCAGCGTTTCGATCTCTTGCACGCGACCGTCTCTGAGTACGAGCGCCATCCCGTCGTACTCGTTCGTCAACCCCTCGATGTGAAAGAACAGCTGATAGCCGAACGGTCCCTCTGACCGTTGAGGCAGACCGCCGTCCCACACACGTGCCTCCCGCGGGACGGCGTCCCGAAGCTCCAGCTCTTCGACGGCCGCAAGCGCCAATGTGTTGTTGAGCCCGGGCCCCATGCCGCAATCGGGCACGATCGACACTCCTGCAGCTCGCGCTTCACCATCGAGCTCGAGCTGCCCAAGGACGGTTGGTGTGTGCCCGCCGAGGTCGACCATGCCGGTGCCCGCCTCGATGGCCCCACGAGTGCACGCAGGTATGAGTGCGTACGGGGTGGCACACAGGAACGCATCCAGCGGCCGCACCAGGCGGACCAGTTCCTCATGCATCCCTGCATCGATGTCGACCCATTGGGCGACATCACGGCCGATCAGCTCGTTGATGCGCTCCGACGCCATGCGGGCCGCGTCGATCGATCGGTCGGCGAGGAGGACCACCTCGGCACCACCCCACTTCGCCATGTCGAATGCCGCAGCCGTTCCTTGCCGACCGGCCCCGATCACTCCGTACCGCACGCCGTCCCTTCTCGCGCGATCAGTCTATGCGGGCCGAGCTCCCGAAGCAGCGGGCTCGCGGGGCTCTTCGGTGGCACGCCGTGGGAGGATCATCGAGAAGCATGCGCCTCCGAGTCGCTTGGAACGGCAGTAGTCGGTTGTGCCACCGTGGGTCTTGGCGACCGCTCGCACGACTGCGAGACCGATCCCGGACCCGGGCCGGGTCGCGTCGAGCCTGTGTGCGCCACGCTCGAATCGCTCCCAGACGGTGAGCTCGTACTTCGTCGGCACTCCGGGGCCGTCGTCGTGCACCTCGATGGTCACCGTGCCGTCGTCGGTTCGTGCCACGATGTCGACACGACCGCCTCCGTATCGGATGGCGTTCGAGACGAGGTTGACAATCGCCTGCTGTATCCGTTCGGAGTCGACATAGACACTCGTATCAGGCTCCACTTCCACCATTGTGGCGGTACCCGCCGTATCCACGCCCGCAAGAGCGGCGATGACCAGTTGCTGAAGCTCGACCCAGGCGGGAGACAAGTCGATGCTCTCAAGGTTTCCTCGAGCGAGTAGCACGAGATCGGACACGATCCGTGCCATGTAGCCGGCCTGCTGATGCACAACCCGCAGCAGGTCCTCCCGCTCCTCCGAAGAAACCACTCCCGGTTCGACCACGACGTCCAGGAAACCCACGATGGCCGTCAGGGGCGTTCTCAGCTCATGGGAGATCGATGAGACCAGGGCAGCACGTTCCCGTTCGACAACGACTCGATTCTCCCGAATTGCCACTGCCTGCCGAGCGATCGTCAGGACACCCACGATGAGTGTTCCGTAGAGAAGCACAAAGTAACGCGAGTCGACCTCATACATGAGCGTCTTGAAGATCAGCATCGCCGTCATCGTGGTGGCCAAAGCGTACGGGCCGAGCAACGCAGCGATTGGCACCCTCCGGTCCGCGTACTCGCGCCTCTCCGGTCGCGCGCCCACGATCAGAGCGGTCCCGAAAAACAGCATCAGAGCGAGGATGTTCAGCGCAAACACCGGTCGTGCCTGCTCGAACGAGCGCCCAACCCCGCTACTCAGGTATGCGACATCGGCAATGGACTGCGCCACAAAGGCCAGCGCGGTCAGCCACAAACGAATGTCGAATCGATAGGAGCTGCGCCGCAGGAACACGACGACGATGGCGGCCATGGCGAAGACATCGAGAATCGGATAGGCGGAACCTGCCCACTTGTCCCATGCCGAGTACGCCTGCATCTTGCCGATGAGATCGTGCAACACCAGTAGCCACGAGATGACTCCTATCGACACGGCACCGATCAGGGCATCGAGGATGACCCGAGCCCGCTGCGACCAGTCCGCTGCTATCTGTGGTAGCAGAGCGAACCCGACGATTCCGACGGCGTAGCCTGCGAGGAGGAACAGATCTGGCGGTCCGAACGCGGAGAGCTCGGAGATCGATGACACGATGGCGAACGCCAAGACGCCCACCGAAATCAGCCCCAGTCCAATGCCGACGAGCAGCCACGAGAGTCGCTCCCTGGGATCGAGATGCCTCGAACCAATGGACAGCGTCAGCCCGGCCGCACCCGACCCGACGAGAAGCCCAATCGGACCGATGAACTCCGCAGCACTGGGAAAGACGATCGTTCCGATCGCGAGCGATGCCAGGAGCACGAGCATGCCGACGGCCGCTCTGCGTCCCCACGTGGGGTGAGCTCTCCAGGTTCTCGCTATCGAATCCACACTTCAGTATCGGCCTGAACATCTCCGATCTAAAGGTGGTCACTCCCGTAGCGCGCGTTCTTCTGTGAGGTCGATCGTGACGTCGATCTCGCCGACTACTTCCGGCAGATGTCGGGCGATCGCTTCGGTCAGCGCGACATACGCATCGTCGTCGAGGTAGAGCGAGTTCGAGAAACGTAGGCCGGCGTATCCGACCGGAACGGCCGGGTAGCCCGACGGATTCACGTAGAAACCATCCCGCTGAAGCCTGCTCGCCATCTCGATCGTGTCGGTTGGTGTCCCTACTCGAACGAACCATACGGGCGTATCGGAGGGTGCGATCACCGGGAGATCATGCTGCGCGACAAGACGCTTCGTGAGTGCGATCTGTGCATGCATACGGGCCTGAAGGTGGAGGTACTCCTCCGACAGGTGAATATCTGCAGACGCGACGGCCGCGCCAAGTTCGGCCGGGTGCAACGGTCCCGCGAACGTCAGCGTGCCACCCAGCGTCCTCACCCGTCGCGCCGTCATCTCATCGGGAAACACGGCGACTCCACCGCCGGCACCGATCGACTTGGAAAGCGACCCTGCAACCACCATCCGATCTCGGATCGAAAGATGGCCGAGCACGTAGCCGCGGCCGTGCTCCCCGTCCCAGCCGAAACCATGGGCATCGTCGAGGTAGAGATGGAGATGGGCATGGCGCTCCAGCAGCGCAGCGAGCTGATCGACTGGCGCGACGTCTCCGAACATCGAGTAGACGCCGTCGGCCAGGTACCAGACCGTCTGCGTAGGTGCTTGTTCGACTGCAGCGGCCAGTGCATCCATGTCGTTGTGAGGAAGCGACACGAGTTGTGATCCCATTGCGACGAGGATCTGTGCTGTGAGTCGAAGTGACTCGTGTGCCTGGACGTCGATGAGAACCAACGATCTTGGTGGGACGAGCAGCGGTAGGGCAGCCATGTGGGCGAGTGTGGTCGTTGGAGTGATCACCACCTTCCCACCGAGCATGCGCTCGAGGCGCTCCTCCAGCGCCGTGTAGAGCGGCAGCGAGGTGAACGCCGTAGAAGAGGAGTAGACGGGCCCGTAGCGGGAAATGGCATCGATAGCGCCCTGCTTGAGTCGCGGATCCAAGTTGAGACCGAGATACGACGCCATCCCGAAGTTCAGCAGAGTGCGTCCATTCACACGAACGGTGTCACCTCGAAGATCGGTATCTTCGATGCGCACACGGAAAACACCTGCGGCTATTCCGGCCTCGGTGCTCCGCTCGAATCGACGAAGCAGCCGCTCTTGGCGTTGCGAGGGCATCGCTCTCCTGTCGGCCCACCAGCTCCGCCCGGCTCCCGACAACCACATGGTACGCGGCGCGCGATCCGAAAAGAACCACCAAAAAACCCCATACCAGCGGAGTCTGGGATACTTGGATCCGTGCAGCTGTTCGATGCCCGCTTCCCAGACCCTCCTGCGCTCGACACCGCCGTGTCCCACGCGCTGCTTTTCCAAGCCGCACGAGGACATCCGGCCTCACTCCGCCTTCACGTCCCGGGATCGATTGTTGCGTTCGGCCGGCAGGACGTCGTTCAATCGGGCTATGGCGCGGCATGCGAAGCGGCGGAGCGAGCAGGATTCGCAGCGGTCGAACGCCTTGCGGGAGGTCGAGCGGCGGTGTTTCACCCGGGGACACTCTCGTTTTCGATGGCGGTCCCCATCGACGATGCTCGGACCGGTATCACCGAACGTTTCCAACTCATCTCGACGATCATGCGCGACGCATTCCGAACGCTCGGTGCAGACGCCCGGATCGGAGAAGTTCCCGGCGAGTACTGCCCCGGAACGTACAGCGTCAACATCGATGGATCCCAGAAGGTGATGGGGGTAGGCCAGCGCATCATCTCGGGCGCAGCCCACATCGGCGGGGTGGTCGTGGTCACCGGAGGCACAACGATCGCAGACGTACTCGTGCCCGTCTATGAGGCCCTCGGCATCGAATGGGATCCCTCCACGAGTGGTGACCTGTCCAGCACGGGAGCGACGGTCGAGCAGGTCCGGCATGCGATCCAGGATCAGTTCGAACGTCGATTCGACCTGATCCCTTCTTTGGTGTCCGACGACACTCTCGAGCTGGCAGCCTCTCTTCTCGATGCGCACAGACCGTCCGTATCCGGATAGCCTGGCGGCATGCGACGTGTCCTTGTCATCAACGGCCCAAACCTGAATATGCTCGGCATACGTGACACCGAGATGTACGGATCGGGCACGCTCGACGACCTGGTGGCGTTGTGCCGGTCCTGGGGTGAGGATGTGGGTATCGAGGTTCGTGCGTTCCAGTCCAACCACGAGGGAGCGATCATCGACGTCCTCCACGACGCTCGCGATGCCTTCGATGGCGTCGTGATCAATCCCGGGGCCTACGCCCACACCTCCTACGCGATTCGAGATGCCATCGACGCGATCGGTATTCCTGTCATTGAGGTGCACATCTCCAATGTCATGGAACGCGAGGCATGGCGACGTGCGTCTGTCACGGCGCCGGCGTGTACCGGAACGATCTACGGGCGCGGCGTGGAGGGGTATCGCTGGGCGATACGGAAGCTGTGGTTCGACCACCGCGTTCCCCCTGACATCGTCGCCTACGGTGACGCAGCCGACCAGACCGGCGACCTGCGAGTTCCGGGACCCGGCCGGCCGCTGGTGGTTTTGGTTCACGGTGGTTTCTGGCGACGCCCGTGGACGCGCGATCTGATGGACGGTCTTGCCGTCGACCTCTTCGACTTGGGCCTCGCCACGTTGAACATCGAGTACCGGCGGATCGGATCCGGCGGTGGCTGGCCGACGAGCGCAGATGACGTGGTGGCCGCGCTCGGCTGGTCGTCGGATCGCTTCGAGCGAACCATCCTGATCGGTCACTCGGCGGGAGGACACCTCGCCCTCGCCGCTGCGCTCCAGTTTCCTGTCGATCTGGTCATCTCACTCGCCGGTGTCACGGATCTCGCCGCCGCTGTCGCGGACAACCTCGGAGATGGCGCCGCAGAAGCGTTCCTCAACGGTGCGGATCGGGCCGCTGCATCACCGCTCGAGATGCTGCCTCTCGCACGACGGCAACTGATCGTGCACGGCACCGACGATGAGACGGTTCCTGTGTCCTATGCACGTCGGTATGTCGACGCCGCGCGGACCGCCGGAGATTCCGCAGAACTGCTCGAGTTGCCGGATGTGGGGCACATGGAACTCATCGACGAGCGGTCACACGCCTGGCGGGTCGTCGCCGACCGGATGGCTGGCCTGCTATGACCTGGGTGTTCACTTCGATCACGATCGTGGCACTGTTCGTGTTGCTGGTCGGTGAGAAGAGCAGCATCACGCTCCGAAACATCGCCAAGCCCGTTGCGTCGGCCGGGTTCGTCGGCGTCGCTTTCAGTGCCGGTGCGCTCGACACAACCTATGGGTCGTGGGTGTTCCTGGGACTCGTACTGGGAGCGGCCGGAGACGTGCTCCTTCTCGGTGCATCACGAGGAGCTTTCCTCGCTGGTCTCGCCGCGTTCCTCCTCGGCCATGTCGCCTACGTCGTCGCCTTCGTCACGATCGGCCTCCACGGATCGCTGGTGCTCATCGTGGGGGGTGGTGCGGCCGCGGTCGGCGCCATCGTCTTCGTCTGGCTGTACCCGCATCTCGACCGGGCGATGGTCGGCCCGGTCGCCGCGTACATCATCGTGATCTCGGCGATGCTCGTGACAGCGGCTGCCTCGACGGTACCCGTCGTGATCCTGGGGTCTGCGGCCTTCTACCTGTCAGATCTGTCGGTTGCTCGCGACCGATTCGTAGCTCCCGGATTCGCGAACCGAGTGTGGGGCCTTCCCCTCTACTACGGAGCGCAGTTGCTGCTCGCGTGGTCGGTGATCATTGCGCAGTAGCGCCTCGCTCCCCCAACTCGCGATCGAGAAAGAGCAACGCTGCTCCATCGTCGCCGGCCATACGCACCCGTTCGACGATCTTCGACACCGACGACTCCTCCTCGACTTGTTCGTCGATGAACCAGTGCAGCAACGGCAGCGCCTGATACTCGCCTGCCGCCGAGCACCTCGCGTAGAGGTCATGGATCGAGGCCGTCACCTTCTTCTCGTGCGCGAGGGACGCCTCGAACACTTGGACAACTGAACCGAAGTCGCTCTTCGGCGCATCGAGCGCCCCCAGAGTGACCGTGTTGCCGCGGTCCAGGAGGAACTCGAAGAACTTCATACCGTGCGCGTGCTCCTCGACCGCCTGAAGTCGCATCCAGTCGGCGAACCCCGACAGATCGTTCTGTTCGAAGTACGCCGCCATCTGGAGATATGCAAACTCCGAAAAGAACTCGAGGGTGATCTGATCGTTGAATGCCTGTTCCAGGTCTGCGGTCATCGCCATCGGTGCCTCCTTCGTTGCTGCCATGGTATGCAGTCTTCGGTCGTCAGTCTTCAGTTCTGGGTAGGAACGCGACGTGAACGCGTTCCACCACCGTAGGGCGGGGCTGTCACCGATGGCCGAACACCCAGAACCGAGAACGGGGCGAGCGCAGCGAGCACTAGCCTTGCCGCCATGCTGATCCCGCAAGGTGACCTGGACGTGTTGACCGTCGGCGAGGCGCTCGTCGACTTCGTCTCGGAGAGTCCTGCACCGAGCCTTCAGGAAGCAGAGGTGTTTCGACGCCACCAGGGTGGCGCACCGACAAACGTGGCCGTGAATGTGCAGAAGCTCGGTGCGACGAGCGCCGTCGTGGCGAAGGTGGGCATCGGTGCCTTCGGGTCGTTCATCAAGGCCCAGCTTCTCGCCGCCGGGGTCACCACCGACTACCTGGTGATGGACCATCATGTGCACACGACGGTCGTCTTTGTGGCCCGTACCTCAGGAACGCCCGATTTCGAGGCCTTCCGGGCGGGTGATGCTCGATTGAGCCCTGGCGACATTCCCGAAGCTGCCATCCGCAGGGCTCGCGTGGTTCACTCCACCGCGTTCGCGCTTTCTCGCCAGCCGCAGCGTGGCGCGGTGCAACGCGCGTTCTCGCTCGCCGCGAGAGAGGGGAAGCTCACATCGCTCGACCCGAACTACAGCCCGATCGTTTGGCCGCGGCGTCGCGAGGCGATCGAGGTGATCACCGAGCTCATGGCCGACACCACCTTCACGAAGCCCTCGATCGACGACTGCCACCGGCTGTTCGACGACGACGTCGACCCGGAACGCTATGTCGACCGGTTTCACGAGATGGGCGCCGAGGTGGTGGTGTTGACGATGGGTGCGGAGGGGATGCTCGGTTCGTTCGGTGGCAAGCGAACCCATGTACCGGCACGGCAGGTGGAAGTGCGCGACGCGACGGGAGCCGGTGATGCCTTCTGGGCGGGTTTCCTGGTGGCGACGCTCGACGGTTCCGAGTTCGAACGGAGTCTGCTGTTCGCTCGAGCGGTCGTCGAGCGCAAGCTCGCGACGGTCGGCCCACTCCCCGTGTCCGTGGACCGTCAAGAGATCTACGCGTCGCTCACCTGAAGTCTCTCGATTTGATTCCTGCGACCGGCCATGGCGAGAACTCCCGAGCCACCAGGTTCGTTACACCGTCCCGATACTCCACGACACCGTCGATGACCAAGCCGATCTGGCGTCTGGCGACTCGTCGGTGTGCCTGCCATATCTCAGGAAGCACCACGACGTTGAGAAGCCCCGTCTCGTCCTCCAGATTGAAGAAGATCACACCACGGGCGGTGTGAGGCCTCTGGCGGTGGGTCACGATCCCACCGACACGCGCCCTCCACCCGTTGCGTTTCCGTGCCAGCAGATCTTCGATGCGTACGCACCCCTGCTCGTCGAGCCACCCCCGGATGAACTCGACAGGATGATGCGAGGAGACACCGGTCGACCAGAGGTCGGCATGGTGTCGTTCGGTCGCGCCCATCTCCGGCAAGGTCGGCCCGTCGACACCTGGCGCGAGCGCCAACCGGTCGGGGCCGATCTCGGCCAGGGCACCCGCCGCCCACAACCCCTCGCGTCGTGTCACCCCGAGCGACGAGAACGCTCCGGACGCGGCGATCCCCTCAAACGCATCGACCGGCAGGCCGGTTCGCTGGGCGAAGTCCCGAATGTTGGTGAACGGGCCACCCACCTGGCGAGCGGCCTCGATCCTGCCGATCTCCGACATCCCTAGGTTCCGCACATACCGCAACCCCATCCGAATCGCGACCGAGGGACGAATCGGATCGTTCGCCGCGCCTCTCCCCCGCCGCCATGACGATCCGAGGTAGGTGATGACGTCGTCCGGGTCGGCGTCGTACGGTTCGACGGTGCAGTCGTGGAACGAGTGATTGACATCAGGTTCCAGGACCACGACCCCATGGCGCATGGCGTCTTGCACCAGCGTGTTCGGGTTGTAGAACCCCATCGGGTACGCGTTCAGCAGACCGGCGAGGAACTCGGCCGGCCAGTGGTACTTCAACCAAGCCGACATGTAGACGATGTACGCGAAGCTCACCGAGTGGCTCTCGGGGAATCCGAACTGAGCGAACCCCTGGAGTTTCTCCCAGATCTCATCGGCCGCCGAGCCGGTGATCCCGGTCCGTGTCATGCCGGCATACACCTCGCCACGCAGACGCTCCATCGCCTCATGGGACCGCTTGTGGGTCATCGCCGAACGGAGCCGATCCGACTGGTTGCCGTCGAAACCCGCACACACACGGGTGAGTTCCATGAGTTGCTCCTGAAAGATCGGTACCCCGAGCGTCTTGGCGAGGATCGGTTTCGTCGACGGGTGCGGATACCGGACGGGTTCCTCGCCGTTCCGCCGCCGCAGGTACGGATGGACCGACTGGCCTTGAATGGGACCGGGTCGGATCAGCGCGACCTCGACGGCCAGGTCGTAGAACGTCCTCGGCTTCATCTTGGGCAGTGTCGCCATCTGCGCCCGTGATTCCACCTGAAACACTCCGACGGTGTCCGCTGCTGTGAGCATCTCGTAGATGGCCGGTTCTTGCGGAATGGTTGCGAGATCGACCGTCACCCCATGCGTCTCGGTGATCGCGTCGACGGTGAGGTGGAGTGCGTTGAGCATGCCCAGTCCGAGAAGATCGAACTTGACGATCCCGATCGTGCCACAGTCGTCTTTGTCCCATTGCAGGACACTCCGATCCTCCATCCGCCCCCACTCCAACGGAACCACCTTCCAGAGTGGGCGGTCGGCGATCACCATCCCTCCAGGGTGAATGCCGAGATGTCGGGGGAATCCGTCGAGGCGTTGACACACGTCATAGATGAACTCTGCGGTCATGCCCTCGGGAAGGGGAGCTTCGAGACGCAGGTTGGCGGGGTTGCGGGTGTCCACATACTTGGACAGGCCGTCGACCTGTGCCTGCGTGAGCCCGAACGTCTTGGCGACGTCCCGCAGCACCGACCGTGCCCGATAGGTGATCACGTTGGCGACCAGCGCGGCGCGCTCTCTCCCGTACCTGCGGTAGCAGTACTGGATGACCTCTTCGCGACGCTCCGCCTCCAAGTCGAGGTCGATGTCGGGTGGGCGTCCCCGTTCCTCGGACAGGAATCGTTCGAACGGCAGGTGGAGCCTGATCGGATCGACTCTGGTCAGCCCGATGCAGCGACACACCGCCGAGTCGGCTCCGGAGCCACGGATCTGACAGAAGATGTCCTGGGCCCTCGCGAAGTTGACGATGTCCCATACGACGAGGAAGTAGCCGGGGAACCCGAGCCGTTCGATCACGTCCAGCTCGTGTTCCAACCGGCTCCTGGCCCCGGGATCGATCCCACCATCCACTCCCGGATACACCTCGCGGGCACCTTCGAACGTGAGGTGGCGCAGGTACTCCATCTCGGATCGGAAGTGGCCTGGCATCGGGAAGTCGGGAAGCTTCGGTGCGACGAGCCGAAGATCGAACGACAGCGCCTCGGCGAGCTCCACAGAACGCTCCACGGCACCCGGGTAGCGGATGAAACGATCGTGCATCTCGGAAGGGGCCTTCAGGTATCGCTCATCGGTCGCCGATCGGAATCCGTCGCCTTCCTCGAGTGTCC
>Ga0307440_1000072_pt1 | contig 40931 bp, 34 predicted proteins | sample SalMarWE160410MG_FD_202150 | JGI IMG/M metagenome (GOLD analysis project Ga0307440, IMG submission 202150) | Salt marsh sediment microbial communities from the Plum Island Ecosystem LTER, Massachusetts, United States - WE1604-10 | ecosystem: Environmental > Aquatic > Marine > Intertidal zone >...
TTGCCGTCGTCGTTGATCTTGCCGGGGCCGGCGGCGATGATCTCGCCCTCCTGGGGCTTCTCCTTCGCAGTATCCGGCAGGACGATGCCCGACTTCGTCATCTCCTCGCGGGGCGTGGGCTTGATGACGACGCGGTCGCCCAGCGGGCGAAGCTTCGTGGAAGAGGCGCTGGCCAAGGTGCGATCCCTCCTGTGGTAGCCATGCGCCGGCCACCAGTGGCCGGTCGTGGATGGGCGGGTCCGCCGGGGCGAACTGGCCCCACGTGACCCGAAAGTCCTCGATTCCGAGTGCATCGCCGGGGTCGCGATCCTGGTCGGTGCGGCCCGCCGGCGTCCCGCCTGGGGCGCTTCCGGATGGCCGTCCGACGGCTCGCGGTCCGCCGGTTTAGCACTCTCCCTTTGAGAGTGCCAACAAACTACCCGAGGCGGCGCGCGGTGTCAACCGTCGGGGTTGCGCCGGCGCAGGATCGCCTCCGCGCACGCCGGCGGAGGGTCATCCGGCTTGCCGTCGGCCGCTTCGGAAGGTCGCGTCGTAGGCCGCCACGAGCGCATCGCCCAACGCCTCCAGCGGCACCCCGCGACGGTCGGCCACCCATCCCGCCGTCACCGCCACGTGCTGGGGCAGGTTGCGGGACCGCGGGGTGCCCGGCGGCGACAGGAACGGGGCGTCGGTCTCGACCAGCAGCCGTTCCGAGGGGACGCGGCGCACCACCTCGGCCGAGGGCTCCTCCCCGCGCCGGAAGACGAGCCCGGAGAAGCTGATCGCCAAGCCCATGGCGATCAGCTCGTCGCCGTAGTCGGCGGGCCCCGAGAAGCTGTGGATCACCGCCGCCGGCCGGTCCCCGAACGCCGTTCGGGCCGGCTCGCCGTCGAACCCGGCCGACCGAAGCTCCTCGACCAGCGCGTCCTGGGCGTCGCGGGCGCCCGGTCTCGAGCGGCAATGGAGGATCGGCGGCTTGCCGGTCGCGAGCGCGAGCGCGAGGTTGCGCCGGAGGTTCTCGAGCTGCGTGTCCCAGGGCGAGAACATCCGGTCCGAATCGAGACCCGTCTCGCCGATCCCGAGCACCCGCTCATCGCGCGCCCAGGTCTCGACGGCCGCCCAGTCCGCCTCGGTCGCCTTCGCCGCGTCGTGCGGGTGGATGCCCACCGCGGCATCGAGCCAGTCGAACCGGTCCACCAGCGCCAGCGCACGCTCCGAGGAAGCCGCGTTCCAGCCCGGGACCAGCAGCCGCTCGATCCCTGCCTGCCGGGCGCCACACAGCACGAGATCGACGTCGTCCGCGAACCGGTCGGCGTTGACGTGGCCGTGGGAGTCGATGAGGCGCATCGAGGCAGAGGGTAGCGCCCCGGCGGCACGTTGCGAGGGCGGCGCGTGACGATGGCGAGGCCGCAAGCCCGCCTGTGCCTGGGGGGCATCAACGGCGGGCCTGCGGCCGGTTCGGCCCAACCTCGCGGGCGCCAGCCGGAGTGATTGGCTTGCTCAGCTGCCCGGCACGGTCTCCCAGAGGCCGATCTCGTTGCCCTCGGAGTCGCGCACCGCCGCGTAGCGGCCCATGCCCGGGATGTCGGTCGCGGGCTGGATCACGGCGCCGCCGTTGGCTTCGGCTGCCGCAACAGCGTCCTCCAGCCGATCCACGGAGATGTACACACGGACCACGCTGCCGACGCTCTCGCCGCGCTTGCCGAGGCCACCGCCGGACGCCTCGCCGGTGCGGAACATCCAGTAGCCGGGAGAGCCGTCCACCTGGCCGAACTCCCAGCCGGCGACAGCCGCGTAGAACCGCCTTGCGCGCTCCGGGTCGTCCGCCGGGATCTCGATGTGCGTGATCTCGCCCTTGGCCATGGCTCGATACCTCTGTGGAAACGCTCCGGCCGCCAAGGCACGACGATCAGCCCGCCGCCGGTTCGACAGCCTCCGACTCGATCCGCGGGAACAGCGGTGTGGCCGTGGCCGCCACGTGGCCGCCAACGCCGGACGCCGCGCCCCATTCGAGCCCCTCGAGGATCGGCGGACCCCCGTTGCCGTCGGGGCCGTAGGGGTAGTCGTAACCCAGCTGGTCCAGGATCCGAGGCGCCATCGAGGGCATGAACGGCGCCACCGCGAGGCCGACCAGCCGGCAGGCCTCCACGAGATCGCCCAGCACGTCCCGCAACCGGGTGGCGGCGGCAGCATCGCCATTCTTCGCCACCTTGTTGAGCGTCCACGGCTGCTCTGAGTCGACGGTCTTGTTCGCTCCCCCGACGAACTCCCACAGCTCAGCCAGCGCGTCGTGCAGGAGGTAGCCATCGAAGCGGTCCCGGTAGAGGCGGAGCGTGTCCGCCCAGCCCTCACCCAGCGGCGACTCCGGCGCGGGACGAGGTCGGGGTCGCTCCCCGTCGAGGTAGCGATTGACCATCGACACCGTGCGGTTGACGAGGTTGCCGAAGTCGTTGGCCAGATCCGCGTTGTAGCGCCGGGTGAACGAATCCCAGGACACGTCCGTATCCCGGTCAAATGCGATCTCGCGCAGCGTGAGATACCGCGTCCCGTCCACGCCGAAGGCGTCGATCATCGCCACCGGGTCGAGGAAGTTGCCCCGGCTCTTGCTCATCTTCTCGCCCCGGACGGTCATGAAGCCGTGCACCCAGACGTGCTTCGGGGCCTCGATCCCCGCCGACCACAGCATGGCCGGCCAGTAGATCGTGTGGAATCGGGCGATGTCCTTGCCGATCACGTGCAGATCGGCCGGCCACCAATGGTGGAACGCGTCGAGGTCGTCGGGGAAGCCTGCGCCGGTGATGTAGTTGATCAGGGCGTCGTACCAGACGTAGATCGTCCCGGCCGCCGGGTCCCAGGTCCCGTCGGCGCGCAGCGAGCTCGAGCCGTCCTCGAGGATCGGGAACGGGATGCCCCACGTCGCCCCGGCGCGGCTGATCGAGAAGTCCTGCAGCCCCTGGCGGATGAAGCCCAGCATCTCGTTGCGCCGGTAGTCGGGTTGCACGAAGTCGGGGTTGGCCTCGTAGTGCGCCAGCAGCCGCTCCTGGTAGGCCGACAGGCGGAAGAACCAGTTGCGCTCCGTCAGCCACTGGAGCGGGACGTTGGGGTGGTTGGGGCACTGCATCCCGCTAGCGGTCTCGATCAGGTCCGACGGGGCCTTGAAGCCCTCGTTGGGGCAGTACCAGCCCTCGTAGCTGCCGAGATAGATGTCACCGTTGTCGTATGCCCGCCGCACCATCTCCTGCGCCGACCGGTAGTGGTCGGGATCGGTGGTCCGGATGAAGCGGTCCGGGCTGATGAGCAGCGCCGCCTCGGCGCTCTCGAACAGGGCGACCTGCTCGTCCACGAACTCGCGCGGCGTCTGGCCGCGCTCCTCCGCAGTCTGGGCGATGTTGACCGAATGCTCGTCGGTGCCCGTCAGGAATCGCGTCTCGTGGCCCACCATCCGGTGCCAGCGCGCGATCACATCGGCACCGATCACCTCGTACACGGTATGCAGGCCCGGCGCGTTGTTGGCGTAGGCGATGGCGGTGGTCAGGTAGTACCGCGGGCGATCCGACATGGGAGGCGATGGTAGCAGCGGCGCCGGGTCTCGAGGCGTGCGGGACGGCGTGATGCTGCGCCGGACGGGGCTCCCGTGGCGTTGCCGAACAGGGCTCCCGGGCGTCAGTGACGGAAGTGCCGTTTCCCCGTCACGAGCATCGCCGCGCCGGCCGCCTCGACCGCGGCCAGGACCTGCGCGTCGCGCATCGAGCCACCCGGCTGGACGATCGCGGTGACACCGCCCTCGAGCAGCGCCTCGGGACCGTCGGGGAACGGGAAGAATGCGTCCGAGGCGGCCACGGCCCCGCGGGCGCCGAGCTCGCCCTGGAACGCCCGTGCCTTGTCGACGGCCTGGTGGCAGGCGTCGACGCGGCTCACCTGCCCCGAACCGAGACCCACCAGCATCCCGTCGCGGACGAGCACGATCGCGTTGGACACGACGCTCCGGACGAGGCGCCAGGCGAGGTCGAGGTCGGCACGCTCAAGGTCGCTGGGCGGGCGTGACGTCGTGCACACCCAGGTCGACGGGTCGTCGGGCAGCGTGTCGGGGGCCGTCACCAGGACGGCACCGCCGGTGGTCCGGAACGAGCCCAGGTAGTCAGCGGCGAGCAGGTCGCGGGACGAGGTCCCGGATCGGGGCACCGACGCATCAAGCGAGGGGTCGACGACCAGCCGCAGGTTGGGCTTGGTCGCCAGCACATCCAGGGCGGCGTGGTCGTAGGCGGGCGCCACCACGACCTCGAGGAACAGCGACGTCAGGCGCTCTGCGAGGGCACGGTCGACGGTCCCGGTCACCGACACCACGCCCCCGAACGCCGACACCGGATCGCCGGCCAACGCCGCATCCCAGGCGTCGAGCAGGTTCGAGCGCTCGGCGGCGCCGCACGGGTTGGTGTGCTTCATGATCACGACCGCCGGCCCCCGGAGCAGCCGGGCGACGCCCGCAGCGGCCGAGGCGTCGAGCACGTTGTTGTAGCTGAGCGCCTTGCCCTGGAGCGGCGGCCGGTCGGTCGCGAACGGCCCTTCCCCGGCGCGCGGCTCGCGGTCCGTGCGCCGGTAGCGGGCGGCCGGCTGGTGGGGGTTCTCGCCGTAGCGGAGGGTGTCGACCTTGGCCATCGAGATCGTGACCACCGCCGGATAGGGGTCCGCGGCGCCTGGCAGGCCTGGCTCGTCGGGGAGCGCCACCCCAGCATCGGCCATCCGGACGGGCAGCTCGGCGGCGATCCGGGCGTCGTAGGCCGCCGTATGGCGGAACGCCTCCAACGCCAGCGCGGACCGCAGGCCCAGCGGCACCTCGCCGTGCTCGTCGAGCGCCCCCAGGAGGGCGTCATAGCGGGCGGGGGACGTCACGATCGCGACCGACGCGTGGTTCTTGGCCGCGGCGCGGACCATCGAGGGCCCGCCGATGTCGATCTCCTCGACCAGATCGTCGAACGAGAGGCCGGGCTTGCGCGCCGCCTCGGCGAACGGGTACAGGTTGACGACCACCAGGTCGAACGGCGCGATGCCGGCGGCGAGCAGCGTCTCGCGATGGTCCGCGCGGCGGCGGTCGGCGAGCAAACCGGCATGAACCCGCGGGTGGAGCGTCTTGACCCGGCCGTCGAGCATCTCGGGAAAGCCGGTCACGGCCGCGACGTCGGTCACCGGCAGGCCCGCCTCGCGCAGCGCCCGCGCGGTGCCGCCGGTGCTGACCAGCTCGAAGCCGCGGGCCACCAGCCCCCGGCCGAGATCGGCGAGACCCGTCTTGTCCGAGACCGAGAGCAGCGCGCGGCGCGGCACTGGCACGCGCGCGTCGGCGGCAGCCGCATCGAGACGCGCGCGGCGTGCGCCGGCGGGTAGCGTCAGCGCACCCGCGAGGAAACCGGCCGCAGCGGCCGGCAGCAGCCGGTGCTCGACCGGGTGCAGGCGCAGGAGGAGCGACGACTCGTCGTCGTCGAGTGCGACCGCGACGGCCTCCTGGGCGACGATCGGACCGCCGTCGAGGGTCGCATCGACGAGATGGACCGTCACGCCGGTCACGGCGACGCCCGCGGCGAGCGCGTCGCGCACAGCGTGCAGGCCCGGGAACGAGGGCAGCAGTGACGGGTGCACGTTGAGGACCCGGCCCTGGAACGCGGCCAGCACGGCGGGCCCCACGATCCGAAGGTAGCCGGCCAGCACGACGACATCGAGTGAGATCGCCGACAGGGTTTCGGCCAGGGTCGCGTCGTCGCCGCCCGGCACGAGCACGGTCTCGATCCCCTGCTCCGCTGCCCAATCGAGCGCGGGGCACGGCCGGTCGGCGAACACGAGCACGACCTCTCCGCCCATGGCGCCGCGTTCCGCGGCAGCCACGAGCGCCCGCAGGTTCGATCCCGAGCCCGACACCCCGACCGCGATCCGACCGCTCACGCCGCTTCCTCCACGTATCGGCCACCGATCGACGCCACGTCGACCACCTCGCCCACGACCCACGCCGGCAGCCCCCGTTCGGCGGCCCGCGCGACCGTCCTCTCGGCGGCGGTCGCGGGCACCACCAGCACCATCCCCAGGCCCCCGTTGAACGTCGCCCGGATCTCGTCGTCCTGGAGCCCGCCCAGCGCACCCGCCAGGCGCATCACCGACGGCATCGGCCAGGCGCCCGGATCCAGCTTTGCACCGAGCACCTCGGGCAGGGCCCGCGGGACGTTGCCGGGCAGCCCGCCGCCCGTGATGTGGGCGACCCCGTGCAGCTCATCGCCGGCGGCCGCCAGCGCCGACCGGATCGCGAGCACGTCGCGGGCATAGACCCGGCTGGGCGTCAGGAGCACCTCGCCCAGCGTCGCCAGCACGTGGGCGGGCTCCCTGCCCAGCGCCGCGGCGGTTGCCGCGTCACCCAGGGCGCGGCGAAGGACCTCCTGGTACGGCGCGGTCAGGTCGAGGTCGCGCTCATCGACCAGGGCCCGCACCAGCGAGAAGCCATTCGCATGGAGGCCGCTCGCGGCCAGGCCGACGATGGCGTCACCGGTGCGGGCAGCCGTGCCATCGAGCAGCGCCGATCGTTCGGCCACCCCGATGCAGAAGCCCGCGAGGTCGAACTCGTCCGCCCCCATGAGACCCGGGTGCTCCGCCGTCTCGCCGCCGATCAGCGAGCAGCCCGCCTGCCGGCAGCCATCGGCCACACCGGCCACCAGCTCCGCGACGTTGAACGGGTCCAGCTTGCCGACGGCCACGTAGTCCAGGAACGCCACCGGCTCGGCGCCCGCGCACACGACGTCGTCGGCGCACATCGCCACCAGGTCGATCCCGATCGTGTCGAACCGGCGGACGGCTGCGGCGATCGCGGTCTTGGTGCCCACACCGTCGGTCGCCGACACGATCACGGGCTCCCGGATGCCGGCCGGGACCACGAACGCGGCACCGAACCCGCCGAGACCACCCAGCACCTCCGGGCGGCGCGTCGACGCCACCGACGAACGCATCAGCTCCACGGCGTGCTCGCCGGCCGCGACGTCGACACCGGCGCGCGCATAGGAGGCCCGCGTAACGGTGTGGCCCGAGCCGCCGCGGTCGCTCACCCGGGCAGCCCGCCGGCAACGGTCTCGAGCACGAACTTGCGGGCCACGACGTCGTACGGGACTGGCACCGGGTAGTTGCCGTCGAAGCAGGCGAAGCAGAACTGCTCGTAGGGCAGGTCGAGCGCGTTGAGCACACCCTGGATCGAGAGGTAGCCGAGCGAATCCGCCCCCAGGAACTGGCGGATGTCCTCGACCGAATGGGTGGCCGCGATCAGCTCGGTCTCGATCGAGGTGTCGATCCCGTAGAAGCAGGGGTGGAAGATCGGTGGCGCGCTGATCCGGACATGGATCTCGGCCGCCCCGGCCCGGCGCAGCAGGCCGACGATCTGGGCGGTCGTCGTGCCGCGCACGATCGAGTCGTCGACCACGATCAGCCGCCGGCCGCGGACGACCTCGCGCAACGGGCTCAGCTTGACGTTGACGCCACGCTGGCGCATCGACTGCGAGGGCTGGATGAACGTCCGGCCGCTGTAGCGATTGCGGACCATCCCCTCTCGGTACGGGATCCCGGACCGCTCGGCAAACCCGGCCGCTGCCGGCGCACCCGTATCGGGGACCGGCATGACGAGGTCGGCCTCGACGGGGTGCTCGAGCGCAAGCTGCATGCCCATCTGCCGCCGCGCCTCATACAGGTTGCGGCCCTCCATGTACGAGTCCGGGCGGGCGAAGTAGATGAGCTCGAACACGCACAGCGCGGGTGACGGTTCCGCGTAGCGGACCGAGACGGGCTCGCGCCCGGGCTCGAGCACGACGATCTCGCCGGGCTCGACGTCCCGCACGTAGTCCGCGCCCACGATGTCCAGGGCCGCGGTCTCCGAGGCGAGGATCCAGCCCGCGGTGTCGTCGCCCCATAGGCCGGGCCCCTCGATCGCGCCCAGGCCGGCAGCGAGGCGCCCCAGGACCAGCGGCCTGAACCCGTGCGGATCCCGGACGCCGATCACGCGGCGCTCGTCGAGGAGCACCAGGCTGAACGCACCGCGGACGCGCGGCAGGACGCGTTGCAGGGCCTCGATCGTGTCCCTGGCGGGCTCGTCTGCGAGCAGCGCGGTCAGCAGCTCGGTGTCGGTGCTCGCGGGAAGCCGGCCGCGTCCGCCCTGGAGCTGGTCGAGCAGCTCGCGGGTGTTGACGAGGTTGCCGTTGTGACCGATGGCGAGCGCCCGCCGGGGACCCAGCCGGAGCGTCGGCTGGGCATTTTCCCAGAGCGTCGATCCGGTCGTGGAGTAGCGGCAGTGAGCCACCGCGAGATCTCCCGCCAGCGACGGGATGCGCCGCTCGTCGAGGACCTGGCTGACCATCCCCAGGTCCTTGTAGATCATCAGGTTGCGACCGTCGGACACGCCCACCCCGGCCGACTCCTGGCCGCGGTGCTGGAGGGCGAACAGCGCCGTCGCGGCGACCGCCGCGGCCTCGTGACCGCGGTCCGGCAGGACGACGCCGACGACGCCGCACATCAGGCGCCGGCCTCGCCGACGACGCCCGCCTGGTCCCGATCCGCGTCGGACGGCTCCCAGCCCAGCGCCCGCGGCAGGCCGTGCTCCCAGGCGTGGCGGAGATCCTCGATCGGCACGTCGAGCGCGTCGGCAATTCGGCTGCCGCGCTCCTCGGCAGCGCCCGTGGCCCCTTCGCCGGCGAGCTCGATCACGAGACGCGGCCCACCGGTCACGCCCAGCTCCTCGGTCGGCAGCCCGTGCTGGCGCGCCAGCAGCAGGAAGGCCGGGACGTGGCGCGGGGTCACCTCAACCAGCAGCCGCGACGGGCTCTCGCCGAACAGCCCGACCGCCGGCGAGTCACCGACGGCGAGCCGCAGCGCGGCGCCCCGCCCGCCCCAGATTCCCATCTCGGCCGCGGCCACGGCCAGCCCGCCCGCGGCGATGTCCTGGCAGCTCTCGACCAGGCCCCGTGCGACCGCCTCACGAATGAACGCCTGGACGCTCCGCTCGCGGCCGAGATCGAGCGGCGGCGGACCGTCCTCGGGGGCCGTGCCGGCCAGCCGCGCATATTCGCCGCCCGCCAGGCCGGGCCCCGCCTCCCCCACCAGGACCACGGCGTTACCGTCGGCGGTGAACGCTGGTCCCACCCGCCGGGCGACGTCGTCGAGCAGCCCCACGATCCCGATCTCGGGCGTTGGCGCGATCGCCGAGCCGGGCGCCTCGTTGTAGAGCGACACGTTGCCGCCGGTGACCGGCAGGCCCAGCGCGACGCACGCATCGGCCAGACCCCGGATCGCCTCCGCCAGCTGCCAGAACGCCTCGGGCCGGGTCGGGTCGCCGTAGTTGAGGCAGTCGGTCACCCCCAATGGCCTCGCGCCCGTGATCGAGACATTGCGGGACGCCTCGGCGACCGACAGGGCCGCCCCAAGCCAGGGGTCGAACGCGCCGACCGGGGCGTTGGCATCCGTCGTGGCGACGAGCGCCTTGGTCGTGCCCTTGAGCCGGATGACGGCGGCGCCGCGACCCGGACCGGCGACGGTGTTGGCCTGGACGTTGTGGTCGTACTGCTCGTAGACGGAGCGGCGCGACGAGAGGTTGGGCGAGCCGAGCAGGGCGAGCAGCACGGCGCCCGGGTCCTGGCCGCGCACCGGCAGCGCATCGAGGGCCTCGGCGGGGGCGCCCGGGGCGGGCGCGGCACGGCGTCGGGCAGGTGCCCGCGACTCGCGCTCGAACACGATGGCCTCGGACGCGAGCGCGGCCGCCGGGATCCGCGCGAGCTCACGTGCGCCCGGCACCGGGCCGCCGTCGTCGTCGAGCGCGCCGGCGCCATCGGGCCCGGTCAGGATCACGATCTCCGGGTCGACGGTGACCCGGCCGATGATCGCGGCCGGCAGGTCCCAGCGCTCGCACACGGCACGCACGGCCTCCCAGCGAGCCGGCTCCACGATCGCGAGCATCCGCTCCTGCGACTCCGAGATCATGACCTCGAATGGCTCCAGCCCCGGCTCGCGCCGGGGGATCGCGTCGAGGTCGACGAGCATGCCGGTTCCGCCGCGGTCTGCCGTCTCGCAGGTGGCGCAGGTGATGCCGGCCGCGCCCAGATCCTGGACGCTGACCACCAGCCCCTTCGCGATCAGCTCGAGGGTGGCCTCGATCAGCAGCTTCTCGGCGAACGGGTCGCCGACCTGGACGGATGGCCGTTTCGAGGCCTCCTGCGTGCCGAAGGTCGCGCTGGCGAGCACCGAGGCACCGCCGATGCCATCGCGGCCGGTCGCCGATCCGTACAGGACCACGAGGTTGCCGGGGCCGTCCGCAGCCGCCCGGGTGAGCATCCCGTCCTCGAGGAGCCCGATCGCCATCACGTTGACCAGCGGGTTGCCCTGGTAGCTGGGATCGAACACGAGCTCGCCGCCCACCGTGGGCACGCCCACGCAGTTGCCATAGCCGCCAACGCCCCTGACCACGCCGTCGACCAGGTGCCGGGTGCGGGCATCGGCCGGGTCGCCGAAGCGCAGCGCATCGAGGACTGCGATCGGCCGGGCACCCATCGCGAACACGTCGCGCAGGATCCCGCCCACGCCCGTCGCGGCGCCCTGGTACGGCTCGACGGCGCTCGGGTGGTTGTGGGACTCGATCTTGAACGCGACCGCCAGCCCGTCGCCGATCGCGATCACGCCGGCCTGCTCGCCCACCGAGGCCACCACGTCGTCGCCCTTCGTCGGCAGCGTGCCGAGCAGCGGCCGGCTGCTCTTGTACGAGCAGTGCTCGCTCCACATCACGCTGAACATCGCGAGCTCGAGGTCGTTGGGCTCGCGACCCAGCTTCGCGCTGATCGCATCGAGCTCGACGTCCTCGAGACCCAGCGAGCGGTGGAGCGGGATCGTCGCGGGCGCCGTCATCGGCCGGCCTCGGCCGCCATAGCCACCCGTGCCCCCGTGATCGAGCCGGTACGTTCCCATTCCGCTGCGCTCACCACGAGCGAGCGGATGATCCCGAGCCCGTCCTCCGATCCGAGCAGCGCCTCCGACGCGGTCTCGGGGTGCGGCATCAGGCCCGCCACGTTCCCCGCCGCGTTCGAGACGCCGGCGATGCCGCGCAGCGACCCGTTGGGGTTGCCCGAGTCGTCTGGGCCGGCGATGCCCCCGCCGGCTGCAGCGTAGCGCCACAGCACCTGACCGGCGGCCTCCAGCGCGTCGAGCGCAACCACGTCCGCGTAGTAGCAGCCCTCGCCGTGGGCGACCGGCATCCGCAGCGACCGGCGCTCCCCGATCTCCCGCGTGAACGGCGAGTCCAGCCGCTCAGGCAGCAGGGAGACCTCGCGGCACACGAACCGCAGGCCCCGGTTGCGGAGCAGCGCACCCGGCACGAGCCGGGCCTCGGCCAGCACCTGGAACCCGTTGCAGATGCCGAGCACGGGACCGCCCCGGGTGGCGAAATCGGCCACCGCCCGCATGACCGGGCTGAACCGCGCGATCACGCCGGCACGGAGGTAGTCACCGTACGCGAACCCACCCGGGAGCAGGATCCCCGCCACGCCGCCGAGGTCGGCCGTCTCGTGCCACAGGACGACCGGCTCGGCGCCCGCGATCCGCAGCGCGTTGACGGCATCGATGTCCCGGTTCGAGCCCGGGAACAGGACGACGCCGATCCGTACGCTCACCCGGCCGTCCCGACCGCGGCGCCCAGGACCTCGATCTCGAACGCCTCGATCAGCGGATTGGACAGCAGCTCGCCGGCCAGCCGCTCCACCGTCGAGCGGGCTGAGGCTTCGTCGGGCCCGGCCACCGACAGCTCCACGCGGCGGCCCACGCGGACGGCACTCACGCCGTCGATCCCGAGGTGCGGCAGGCTGCGCTCCACCGCCTTCCCCTGGGGGTCGAGGATGCCGGGCTTGGGGGTGACGTTGACCGCGAAGCGGTAGGTGGCGGTGGGCTCGCTCATCAGGCGATGACGTCCTCCTGGAGATAGCGCGCGAAGCTGGCGCCCGTGATCCGCTCGAAGGCCTCGACATACCTCGTCCGCGTTCCGGCGACGACATCGGCCGGAAGCTCGGGGCCAGGCGCCGTCTTGCCCCACGGCTGCGACTCGAGCCAGTCGCGGACGAACTGCTTGTCGTAGCTCGGTTGCGCGCGGCCGGGCTCGTAGCGGGCCGCGTCCCAGAAGCGCGACGAATCGGGGGTCATGACCTCGTCGATGAGCAGCAGACGCCCGCTGCCGGGCTCGAGGCCAAACTCGAACTTGGTGTCGGCCAGGATGATCCCGGCGCGCTCGCAGATCTCGGCGCCCCGCCGGTACAGCGCGAGCGCCGCGTTGCGCACACGGCGGGCCAGGTCGGAGCCGACCATCTCCTCGACCCGGGCGAACGTGATGTTCTCATCGTGCTGCCCCGACGGTGCCTTGAACGCCGGCGTGAAGATCGGCTGCGGCAGCCGGTCGCTCTCGCGCAGGCCAGCGGGCAGGCCGATGCCGCAGATCGCACCGGTCGCCTGGTAGTCCTTCCAGCCCGATCCGGAGACGTAGCCCCGGGCGACGCACTCGATCGGCAGCACGTCGCCCAGGATGCCCAGCATCATCCGACCCCGCAGCCCGGCGATCGTGTCCGGGTCGCCGTCGTTGGTGACCGCGCCAGGCAGCGCCGTGGGGTCCACCGAGACGAGGTGGTTGGGGACGATGTCGGCCGTCTCGGCGAACCAGAACCGGGACAGCCCGGTCAGCACCCGGCCCTTGTCACGGATGGGTGTCGGCAGCACGACGTCGAACGCCGACAGCCGGTCGGATGCGACCAGCAGCAGCCGGTCCACCCCGACCCGATACAGGTCGCGGACCTTGCCCGATCGAACGAACGCATCAGCGAGCGGCATGGGCAGCCTCCAGGGCATCGAGGCGGGCGATCACCGACGGCACGTGGCGCAGCGCCGCGGCATCGTCGAAGCAGCCGTCGAGCACGGTCAGCGGGAGCTTGCGGGCGACGGCAGGATCGGTTGCCAGCAGGTCGCGGAGCGGGAGGCGCTCGTCGGCGGCGCGGAGCGCGTTGCGCTGCACGACCGCGTACGCATCCTCGCGCGACAGGCCAGCCTCCTCGACCAGGGCCACCAGCACCCGGGACGAGGCGTGGAGCCCGAGGCCGCGCTCGATGTTCTCGAGCATCCGCTCCGGCCGGACCACCAGGCCCTCGATCAGTCCCGTGGCCTTGACCAGCATGTAGTCGAGCAGGATCGTCGCGTCGGGCAGGATGATCCGCTCCGCCGAGCTGTGGCTGATGTCGCGCTCGTGCCACAGCGGCTGGTTCTCGAACGCGGTGTGTGCGTACCCGCGCAGCAGCCGCGCCAGCCCCGCGAGCCGCTCGGACAGGATCGGGTTGCGCTTGTGGGGCATCGCCGAGCTGCCCTTCTGGCCGCTCCTGAAAGGCTCCATGACCTCGCCGATCTCGGTGTGCTGGAGGTTGCGGATCTCGGTCGCGAGGCGCTCGAGGGTGCCACCCAGGATCGCGATCGACGCCAGCAGCGCGGCGTGCCGGTCTCGCTGGACGATCTGGGTGCTGACCGGGTCCACGCGCAGGCCGAGCGACGCCAGCACCTCCGCCTCGAGGTCAGGGGCGAGATGGCTGTAGGTGCCGACGGGCCCGCTGATCTTGCCGGTCGCGACCTCGGCCACCGCCACGGCCAGCCGCTCGCGGCCGCGCGCGACCTCGAACGCCCAGCCGGCACACTTGAGCCCGAACGTTGTCGGCTCCGCGTGGACCGAATGGGTCCGGCCCATCATCAGCGTGCCGGCCTCGCGCCTGGCGCGCGCGACGAGCACCCCCACCAGCCGGTCCGCGTCCTCGAGCAGCCGCTCACCGGCGGCACGCAGCTGGAGCGCGAGCGCCGTGTCGACGACGTCGCTGCTGGTCAAACCGAGGTGGAGGAACCGGCCCTCGGACCCGACCGCCTCGGCGACCTGTGACACGAACGCGATCACGTCGTGGTCGGTGGTCCGCTCGATCTCGGCGATCCGCTCGACGTCGACAACGGCGCGGTCCTCGATCGCAGCCAGCGCCTCCGCGGGGACCATGCCTCGAACCACCTGGGCGCGGCAGACGGCGATCTCCACCTCGAGCATCCGCTCGAACCGCGCCCGGTCGGTCCACACGGCGCCCATCTCGGGCAGGGTGTAGCGGCGGATCATGCCGGGATCCGCGTGGAGGCGGGGCCCACGACACCTGCCGGTGCCGGGACGCTCGTCGGTGCCGGGACGCTCGTCGGAGCCGCGGCCTCCGGCAGGTCGGCGGCGATGTCGTGCCGTCGCTGGAGGCCGTCCCAGCGGATCACGTTCGCCGCCGCCTCGGCCGCCGTGCGCGCGGACGCGAGATCATCGCCGCGTCCGACCACGGTCAGCACGCGGCCCCCGTTGGTGCCGAACCCGCCCCCGGGCCGGCCCACCGTGCCCGCGTGGAACACGAGCGCGCCGAGGGCAGCGGCCTCATCCAGCCCCTCGATCGGATCGCCCCGCCGCGGATCTCCGGGATAGCCCTTCGCGGCAAGCACGACGCCCACCGCCGCGCCCGGCAGCGCCGGCAGCAGTGCCGGCGCGCCGGCGGGGAGCTCACCACGCGCCGCTGCGAGCAGCAGCGGACCCAGCGGGCCGGCCAGCCGCGGCAGGATGACCTGGGCCTCGGGATCGCCCAGCCGGACGTTGCACTCGAGCAGCGCCGGGCCGTCGGCGGTCAGCATGAGGCCCGCATACAGGAAGCCACGGAACGGGGATCCGCGCCTGGACATCTCGGCCAGGATCGGCCGGTGGACAGTCTCGAGCACGGCCTCGACGGCCGCATCGTCGAGATCGGGCAGCGGCGAATACGCGCCCATCCCACCCGTGTTCGGGCCCCGATCCTCGTCGCACAGCCGCTTGTGGTCGCGCGCCGCGGGGAGCGCCATGGCCCGCTCGCCGTCGCACACCGCGATCACGCTCGCCTCGGGGCCGCGGAGACGCTCCTCGATCACCAGCGCCGGCGAGCCCGCGCCCCGCCCGACCAGGAACGAGGGCACCAGGTCGAGCGCCTGGCCCATGGATTCGGTGACGATCACGCCCTTGCCCGCGGCCAGGCCGTCGGCCTTGAGCACGGCACCGGCGCCCGCGGCCGCAAGCTCCCGCACGTAGTCCCGCGCGGCGCCCTCCTCGTCCTCCACGAATGCTCGCGCGCGCGCCATCCGCACCCCCGCGGCGGCCGCGACCTCGTGACAGAACGCCTTCGAGGTCTCCAGCCTGGCCGCCGCCCGGTCGGGTCCGATCACCGCGACCCCCGCCTCGCGCAGCGCATCCGCGACACCTACCGAGAGCGGCGCCTCGGGCCCGACGACAACCAGGTCGACTGCGGCGGCCCGGGCCAGCGCGACGACGGCCACAGGATCGAGAGCCTCGACGGGCTGCGTGCGCACGCGCGCCTCCCGCGCGATCGCGGCACCGCCGGGGGCCACCAGGACCTCATCGACGCCGGGCTCGGAGGCCAGCTTCCAGGCCAGCGCGTGCTCGCGACCGCCTCCGCCCAGGACCAGGAGCGCGGCCGGCATGGGAGGGCTCACCCGCGGCTCCATGGCCTCAGGCCGGCGTCGATGGGCGGTGGCGCATCGGCCGCCAGGCCCGCTCGATCGTCTGGGTCCGCTCGGGCCCCACGGACACGAACACGATCGGCACGCCCGCGTGCGCCTCGAGGGCGGACACGTAGCGCCGCGCGTTCTCGGGCAGATCGCCCAGCGAGCGGACGTCGTGGATCGGCTGCTCCCAGCCCGGGAAGTCCTCGTAGATCGGCTCTGCCCGCGACAGGGCGGCGCCGCTCGAGGGCCAGGTCTCGACCCGCTGCCCGTCGATCTCGTAGGCGACGCACATCCGGATGGTCTCGATGCCGGACAGGATGTCGAGCTTGTTGAGCACGATGGCGCTGTTGGAGTTGACCGCGACCGCGTAGCGCAGGGGGACCGTGTCGAACCAGCCCACCCGCCGCGGCCGCCCGGTCACGGTCCCGAACTCCCGACCCCGCTCGGCGATCCCGCGGCCGATGTCGTCGGTCAGCTCGGTGGGGAATGGCCCGGAGCCCACTCGCGTCGAGTAGGCCTTCATCACGCCGATCACCTCGTCGACCTGGAGCGGTCCGATCCCGCCGCCGGTGCAGGCACCTCCGGCGACCGGGTTGGACGACGTGACGAACGGATAGCTGCCGTGATCGAGGTCGAGCAGCGTTCCCTGGGCCCCCTCGAGGAGCACGTGGTCGCCGCGCCGCAACGCGTCCTGGATGATCCACGTCGTGTCGTCGAGGTGGGCGCGTAGCCGCTCGCCCCACGCCAGGGCCTGATCGACCAGGGCGTCCACCTCGAAGGTCGCCGCGCCCATCGAGTCGAGGAGCAGGTTCTTGTCCGGGAGGGCGCGGCCGATCCGCGTCCGGAGCACCACCGGATCGAGCAGGTCCTCCATCCGCAGGCCGAGGCGCCAGGCGCGGTCGCCGTAGGCAGGCCCGATCCCGCGTCCGGTGGTGCCCACCTTGGCGCCGCCCAGGCGCCCCTCGTTGGCCTTGTCGAGGGCCACGTGGTAGGGCATGATCACGTGCGCGTTGCGACTGACCCGGACCTTCGCGACGTCGATCCCCTTCGAGGTCAGCATGTCGAGCTCGGCGATCAGCGTGGCCGGGTTCACGACCACCCCGTTGCCGATCACGGACGTGATATGGGGGTACATGACGCCCGACGGGCATAGCTGGAGCTTGAGCGTCTCGTCGCCCACGACCACGGTGTGGCCGGCGTTGTCGCCACCCTGGTAGCGGACCACCACCGCCACCTGCTCGGCCAGGAAGTCCGTGGTCTTGCCCTTGCCCTCGTCTCCCCACTGGAGGCCGACGATCACGGTCGCAGGCATCACACGGCTCCGGACATGAAACGACCCCGGGCGGTGGCGCCGGGGTCCTGGATAGACGTCTCCCGTGACTGCCCGCCGGCACACCGGCGGACCCGACGGTCGAAGGTGCGGAGCCGTCTCACAGGGCGGACGCCGCGCCTTCCTCGAGCAACGCTCATTTCCTCCTTCGCGGGTGTGGCCCCGCGCGGCCTCGAGGACGCCGCGAGTATAGAGCACCGCCCAGGTCGCAGGTGAGGTGCGCGGGAGGCACAGATCGGAGATGGTTGGACACGATTGCGACCCGCTCCGAGCAGAGCAGCGTGATCGGGACCGGTCCCGGGGGCCGGGTGTCCCGACCCGGTCGACCCGCCGGTCGAGCTGACGGCAAGCCGCCGATAAGCGTCTGTGAAGGGCCGCGCGCTACCGTTCCCGTTGCCCGCCGAACTCGCCGGCCCCGCCGATCCGTCGCACCGTCGAGGCCCGACCCCGCCGGGGCCGGCACCACACCCGCCCGCCGACCGTCGTTGCCCGCCGCACGCAGGATCGGCCGCTAGAGGTCGCGCGCAGGAACGCGCGGCGCGGCACGATCGGAAGGAGACACGGACCGATGAACAGGGTCCTCCTCACCGGGCGCCTGACCCGCGATCCCGAGGTCCGCACCACCGCCGGCGGCAAGGCCGTCGCGCAGTTCTCGGTGGCGAGCCACGAGTACGTGTCGGGCAAGGAGAAGTCGGAGTTCCACAACGTCGTGGCATGGGACCGGCTCGCCGAGACGTGCGGCCGGTACCTCGGCAAGGGTCAGCTGGTCGCGATCGAGGGCCGCATCCAGACGCGGACCTGGGACGACGACAAGGGTGCGCGCCACTGGAAGACTGAGATCGTGGCCGGCAGCGTCGAGATGCTGTCGGGTCGCCGCAAGAAGGACTACGCGGTCGAGACCGCCGCGACCGCGCTCGAGGCGCAGGCAGAAGCGGCGGGGCTGGAACCCGACGCAGCCGAGCCGGTTGCGGATGATGCCGGCTTCAGCGTCGCTCCCGGCGGCGATGACGAAGAGGACGACGAGACGCTCGAGGAAGCGGTCGCCGCGGCCTGAACTCGCCCATCCCCCACGGCGGCGGCGCGGCCCCCCCTCCCGCGCCGCCGCCGATCGTCCGCGCGCAACCAACCGGGCGCTACGCTAAGAAGCGTGACCGACCTTCTCACTCGCCCTCGGGTTCGCTTGCGCGACGTGACGCCGACCGATGCGGATCTGTTCGACGACATCCGACGCCGTGAACAGACCGATGGCGGGTTCAACGACTTCGGCCTGGAACCGCAGCCGGTGGATCGGATGCTGCTTGCCAGGGGGCCGCTGCGCGACGAGCACAACGGCGTGATGCTCGTCGAGCACATCGCGGACGGAGCCGTGATCGGCAGCGTCGGCTGGCGCCGCGTTCGCTACGGCCCGAACCGCGAATCAGACGCCTGGATGATCGGCATCGAGCTGGAACCGGGGGCCCGCGGCCGGGGCTACGGATCGGAGGCCCAGCGACTGGCTGCCGACTACCTGTTCGAGACCACGAACCTGAACCGGGTCGAGGCGTCCACGGACGTTGAGAACGTGGCCGAGCAACGGTCGCTCGCGAAGGCCGGCTTCACCCGCGAAGGCGTCAACCGCGGCGCGCAATTCCGCGGGGGCGCGTACCACGACCTCGTGATGTACGCCCGGCTCCGATGGGATCCTCGCTGACCGCTGCTGCTCGGCGCCGGCCCGGACACGCCACGAACGACCCTCAGGCGCCGGGCTCCTCGGCCGCGCGCGCGGCATCGGCCCCGTAGAGGGCACGACGCGGCAGACCCGACGCAGCGGCGACCCGTCGCGCCGCCTCACCGCGCGCGGACCCGCCGGCCACCAGCCGGTCGACCTCGGCTCGCGCGGCCGCCACGGCCACCGCCCGGTCATCGCCCCGTGCTTCGTCCACCGTGCCCCCGAGCGCCCGGTGGTCCTCTCCCGCCCTCCTCCACCCGACCACGATCACCATCTCGCCGCGGATCGGGATGGAGCCGTCGGCGACCCGCACCGCGATCTCGGCGAGCGGCCCGCGCACGACCTGCTCGTGGAGCTTGGTCAGCTCCCGGCACACGGCACCGGGTCGATCGCCGCCGCAGGCTGCAACCAGGTCGCCGAGCGTCGCGGCCAGCCTCGTGGGAGCCTCGAACAGCATGCTGCCCCGATCGTCGGCCGCGATCCGAGCCAGACGACTGCGACGGTCACGGCCGCGACGCGGCAGGAATCCCTCAAACGACCAGCGCGGCCCCGCGACCCCGCTCACCGCCACGGCCGCCATCACCGATGAGGCGCCCGGGATCGCCACCACCTGGCCGCCGGCCGTCACGCAGCTCGCGACGAGCCCCTCGCCGGGATCCGACACCAGCGGGGTGCCGGCATCGGTAACCAGCGCGAGATCGGCCCCGCCGGTCAGGTGCGCCAGCAGCTCCGTTTGACGGGTCGGGCCGCTCTTCGCGTGAAAGCTGACCATCGGCGTGGAGATCTCGTAGCGGGCGAGCAGGCGCCGGGTGACCCTCGTGTCCTCGGCGGCGATCAGGGGCACCGAGCGCAGCACGTCGAGCGCCCGGAGTGTGACGTCGCCCAGGTTACCGATCGGGGTCGCGACCACATACAGGGTGCCGGGTGCGTCCGCCGGGTCGGGCAGGTGGCCCCGGCGGGCCGCCCAGCCGGCCGCGTCGTCGCTCCGATGGTCGCTGGCCCCTCCCCCGCCGCGGCTGCCCGTCCTGGCGGCATCTCCGCGGGTGCCCACCTCAGCCGCGCGCGGATCCGGGCCGGCGCCGCGGATACAGGTAGTCCACCCCCGCGGTCCTCGGCCCGAGCTTGGCGATCGGCGGCACCTGGCGCTTGAACTCCGATGTCGCAACCATCCGATCCACGCGTTCGACGGTCGCACGATCGAAGCCCATCGCGACCATCTCGTCCACGCTCCGCCGCTTGTCGATCCGCCAGAACAGGAGGCGGTCCAGGTCGTGGTACGTGAACCCCGCCTCGGTCTCGTCGGTCTGCCCGGGCCACAGATCGGCCGAGGGCGCCTTGCGGATGATCGCCTCGGGCACGCCGATGTCGGCCGACACCTGCCGGACCTGGCTCTTGTACAGATCGCCGATCGGATTGAACGCACACGCCGAGTCACCGAACAGGGTCGTGTAGCCGATGAGCGATTCGGTCTTGTTGCCGGTGCCGACCACCAGGCCACCCCAGGTGACGGAGCGGTCGTACAGGGTACTCATCCGCATCCGTGCCATGAGGTTGCCGCGCCGGAGCGGGCTCGCGTCGAGACCCTCGGGTCCGGCGGCACCGGCCGCCCCGTCACGCCCAAAGAAGCCGTCGACCATCGGGCTGATGTCGACCACCTCGGACGCGCAGCCCAGCCGCCGGACGACCTCCTCGGCGTCCCCGCGCGATGCCGGGGACGAGGTCCGGTAGGGCATCAGGACGCACAGCAGCCGCTCGGCGCCGATCGCCTCGGCGACCAGGAACGCGACCAGCGCGGAGTCGACTCCGCCTGACAGCCCGACCACCGTCCGGTCGAACCCCGCCTGCTGGATCTGGCCACGAATGAACGCGCCGATGACGCGGCGCGCAACCGCGGTGTCGATCGCGAGCTCGTCGGGCAGGACGAACATGGGGGCTCCAGCGTCGGTCATGGCTCGGTGGCCACGGCTCCGGCGTCGGCGCTGGCCCGGCGCTCATCGTCGTGCGGCGATGGCGCCCCGACGTCCGCGGTCGAATCGGGTGCCAGCCCCGCCCGCTCCGCGACCAGACGGCGCCATTCCCGCACCACCAGCTCGGGTCGCTCGTCGCGGAGCAGCGGCAGGGCGATGCGCTCGCGTCGCACGTCTGCCAGGTCCACGTCGACCGAGAACAACCCCTCGTCGAACATCGGCGCCGAGAACAGCGCGGCGCCGCTGGGCGCGATCACCTCCGATCCGCCCCAGAACGAGATCGACTCGTCGACGCCGACCCGATTGCAGAACACCACGAACGACGTGGTCAGCTGGGCGTAGGTGCGCATCAGCGTCCGCCACGAGGTCGCCGTCCCGAGTCCAACCTCGTTGGTTGCCGCGAGATCGCGACCCGGCGACGAGGAGACGTTGATCAGCAGCTGGGCGCCGCCGAGGGCGAGCAGCTGCGGCGTCGATACGTGCCAGAAGTCCTCGCACACCGCCAGCCCGACCCCCACGCCAAGCCGCGATGGGGCCGCGCGCAGGACGCCACCCGGAGCGTAGAACCGGCGCTCGTCGAACAGGCCGTAGGTCGGCAGGTACACCTTGCGGTGGACGTGACGGATCTCGCCGTCCTCGACCAGAGCTGCGGCAATGAACAGCCGGTGATCGGCCGACTCCTCGACGAACGAGACCACGGCCGAGATCCCCCCGGTCGCCGCCACGAACCTGGCAAGCCTGGGGTCATCGAGCCGGATCGCGACCTCGGCCGCGAGATCCTGAAGCTGGTAGCCGGTCAGCCCGAGCTCGGGGAAGACGACCAGGCCCGCGCCATCGGCCCGCGCCTCCGCGAGCAGCTCATGGTGGCGCGCGAGGTTGGCTTCGAGATCGCCCAGGCGCGGCGCGATCTGGGCGAGGGCGATCCGCAGCGGTTGCATCGGTCGAGTCTAGGCCACCACCTCGGGACGCCGTCGGCCACGGAGCCCCGTCCGACCGGGAATGGAGGCCCGACGCTGTTGACTCGGATCCCGCGCCGGGATCATGGGCCCGACCGCGGGCGATGCTAGGCTGGCGCCGGCCCGCCGGGCTACTGATCCCTGGCTTCCCCCCGCGCCCTCATCCACGTCCCGCCCCCTCGCTTCGCGTGCCGATGCCGACCCGTCTGAAGGCCCCGCCCGCCGCTGCCATCGCAATCATGGTGACCGCGCTCCTCTCCGGATCATGCTCGCCGGTGCCCGTCGTGACCCAACGTCCCGGGACCGCCGCGCCAAGCGTTGAGCAGACGCCCTCACCGGCATCCACCGATGAGCCGTTTCGGACGGCATCCTGGCCGACGTCCGGGTCGGCCTGCGAGCGGCCGGGTTACACGGGTCTGATCGGTCGCATCGAGGCCCCGGATGCGCGGACCGTCCGGTTCACACTGTGCCGGCCCGACGCCGCCTTCCTCGCCCGCCTTGCGCACCCGGCCCTGGGGATCCTGGACACCACGTCCCTGGACCGCCTCGCGGCCGACCGGGCATCGGCGACCGCGCTTGCCGGCAGCGGGCCGTATCGGATCGATCACTGGACGCCCGGTGACAACGTCCGCCTGGTCCGCGTCGCTCCCGATCCGTCGTCCGACGCGAAGGCCGACACGATCGTCCTGCGCTGGTCGGCCGATCCGGCGGTCCGGACCGACGCGCTGCAGTCGGCCGCGGTGGACGGCATCGACGACCCTGGGCCCGCCGCGCTCGATCGGATCGCCACGCTGCCCGAGCTCACCGTCATGCCCCGCGTCGGGCTGGCGATGAGCTACCTGGCGTTCGGGCGAGGATCCGCATTCGGGCAGGTCGCCGTCCGCCGCGCGATCGCCCAGTCCCTCGACCGTAGGGCGCTGGTGACCGCGGCGTTTCCGGCCGGCTCGGTCACGCCGACACACGCCGTGCCATGTGCCATCCCCGATGCGTGCGACGGCAAGGCGTGGTACGCGTTCAACGGCCCGGCCGCGACCGCCGCGCTCGACACAGCCGGCTTCGATCTCAGCTCCACCTACCCGCTCCACGTCCCCGACCGACCGGTGCCGGGCCTGCCGGATCCCGCCGGCGTCGCGGCCGCGGTGCAGGCGCAGCTCGCGTCGAGCATCGGCCTGCAGGTCAAGATCGACACGATGCCCGTCGCCGACTATGAGCCCGCGGTGGCCACGGGCTCCCTCGACGGCATGTACCTGGGTGGCGCGACCTCAGCCGTCGCCGACACGGGCGTCTTCCTGGAGCCGCTGTTCGGTCACGGGCTCACCAGCACACCGGCCCGTCGCGCGACGTCCGTGGCAGACGACCTGGACGCGGCGGCGTCAACGACCGACGGGCCGACGCGGCTGGCCGCCTTCTCGCACGCCAGCGACACGATCCGCGACCGTGCCGTGATCGTGCCGCTGGCCGACCCCGGGTCGGTGGCCGTGTTCCGGTCCGACGTCGAGGGCGCCGCGACCGCACCGCTCGGGCTGGATCCCCTGGCAGCCACGACGCCCGCCGACCGCAGGCAGGTCGTGTTCATGCAGTCGACGGAGCCGCGGGGCGCCTACTGCGGCGATCAGTCGTCCGATGACGCCTTCCGGCTGTGCGCGCTTGTGACCCAGGGCCTGTACGGCCTCGACGTGGAGACGCTCACTCCGGTCCGCCGCCTCGCGCAGCGCTGCACGCCGAACGCGGACGCGATCGTCTGGACCTGCCGCCTGCGCGGCGGGGTGACGTTCCAGGACGGCTCCTCGCTCGACGCGGGTGACGTGCTGGCATCGTTCGTTGCCCAGTGGGACGAGTCGCAGCCGCTGCGGCGATCGGACACGGCAAGCTTCGACGCGTGGGGCGCGTTGTTCGGCGGGACCATCGGCAGCCGCTAGCGTCGCGGCCGCCGGCACAGCGGCGACGGCTACCGGGGGATCTGCTGGTCCCTGACCGACGCTGCTTCCTGCGCCGCCGCTGCGGCAGCCGCGGCTTCAGCCGCCGGGCTGGCATCCGCGACCACCGATCCGACACGGATCGCACCCGTCCCGGCAGGCGGCTCCGCGACCGGGAAGTGACAGGCCACCCAGTGGTTGGGGGCGATCTCGGTCAGCGGCGGCACCTCGACGGCACACCGCTCCTGGGCCTGGAAGCAGCGAGTCCGGAACACGCACCCGCTGGGCGGGTCGATCGGGCTCGGCACGTCGCCCTGGAGCATGATCCGGCGCCGATTCCGCTGGATCGTCGGATCCGGGATCGGGATCGCCGACAGCAGGGAGTGCGTGTACGGATGGAGCGGCGCCGTGTAGATCACGCGCCTCGGCGCCGATTCCACGATGTGGCCGAGGTACATGACCGCCACTCGGTGCGAGATCTGCCGGACGACCGCGAGGTCGTGGGCCACGAACAGGTAGGTGAGCCCGAACTCCTCCTGGAGGTCGTGCAGCAGGTTGATGATCTGGGCCTGGATCGAGACGTCGAGGGCCGACACCGGCTCGTCGCACACGATCAGCATTGGTCGCAGCGCGACCGCCCGCGCGACGCCGATCCGCTGGCGCTGGCCGCCGGAGAACTCGTTGGGATAGCGGTTGTAGTGCTCCGGGTTGAGACCGACCCGCTCCATCAGCTCCTGGACGGCGGCCTTGACACCGCCCGGTGGCACCACTCCCTGGATCCGGAACGGCGCGCTGATGATCGTGCCCACCGTGTGCCGCGGGTTGAGCGCGTTGTACGGGTCCTGGAAGATCATCTGCGCCTTCCGGCGGATCGGCCGGAGCGCCTGCTGCGAGAGCGTTGCGATCTCCTGGCCGTCGAGCTCGATCCGGCCGCTGGTCGGCTTGATCAGGCGCAGGATGGTCCGCGCGGTCGTCGTCTTGCCCGAGCCGCTCTCTCCCACCAACCCGAGCGTCTCGCCCGCGTTGAGCGTCAGATCGACGCCGTCGACAGCCTTGACCTGGCCGACGGTCCGGGGGATGAGCCCGCGGGATCGGACGGGGAAGTAGGTGTGGAGATCCGTGACCCTGAGAATCTCGCGTGCGTCTTCGGTCATCGTTCAGCTCCGGCGAGGAGGCGGAGCACCTCTTGCGAGATCTCCCGGCGCTCTTCAGTCGGGATATGGCATCGGACGAGGTGGTCCGGCCCGGCCGGTAGAAGCTCGGGCCGGACGGTCGCGCAGGCGCCGTCGGGGACCCGGTCGGTGTAGGTGCAGCGCGGCTGGAACACGCAGCCGGGTGGCAGGGTGATCGGCGACGGCGGGTTGCCGGGGATCGGCTCCAGCCGCATGGACCGCTCACGGTCCATGCGCGGGACCGAGGACAGCAGGCCGAGCGTGTACGGCATCTGTGGTTGGTCGTACAGGACACCGGTCGGGGCGACCTCCACCAGTCGACCGCCGTACATCACCGCCACGTGGTCGGCGACATCGGCCACGATGCCGAGGTCGTGGGTGATCAGGATGACGGTCGTCCCGAACTCGTCCTTCAGCGTCGTGATCAGCTCCAGGATCTGGGCCTGGACGGTTACGTCTAGCGCCGTGGTTGGCTCGTCCGCGATCAGCAGCGCGGGTGAGTTGATGAGGGCCATGCCGATCATCACGCGTTGGCGCATGCCGCCCGACAGCTGGTGCGGGTAGTCGTCGACCCGCCGCTCGGCGGCCGGGATCCCCACCTTCTTGAGCATCTCGATCGTCTCGCGCCGCGCCGCGCTGTTGCTCACCGAGCGATGGGCCTGGATCGCCTCGACGATCTGGTCGCCGATCCGGTAGAACGGGTGCAGGCTCGACATCGGATCCTGGAAGATCATGGCCATCTGCGAGCCGCGAAGCTTCTGGACCTCATCCGGCGACAGGCCGAGCAGCTCCTCCCCGTCGAGCCAGATCTGGCCCGACATCTTCGCGGCCTGCCGGTCGACGAGACCCATGACCGCCTGCGCCGTGACGCTCTTGCCGGAGCCGGACTCGCCCACGATCGCGAGCGTCTGACCACGTTCGATCGACACGGTGACGCCATCCACCGCCCGCACGAGGCCGTCCTCGGTGCTGAACGCGACCGAAAGGTCCTGTATGGCGAGAAAGCGCTGATCCGGCGATCCGTTCCCCTGGTTCATGAGACCCGGACCCGCGGATCCAGCACCCCGTACAGCAGGTCGACGACCAGGTTTGCGAAGATGATGAACGTTGCCGTCATCAACGTGATGCCCGTGATCAGCGGCAGGTCCGCGTTGAGGACCGAGCCGATCGCGAGCGAGCCCATGCCCGGCAGGCTGAAGATGCTCTCGGTGATGATGGCGCCGCCTAGCAACCCGGCGAGGTCCAGACCAGCCGCCGTGACGATGGGTGTCAGCCCCGCCCGCAAGGCGTGCTTGACCACCACCGTCCGTTCAGGCAGGCCCTTGGCGCGAGCCGTGCGTATGTAGTCGTCGCCGAACACCTCGAGCACCTGGTTGCGCGTGAGTCGCATGTAGAAGGCGGCGTACAGCACGGCGATGACGATCCACGGCAGAGCCATCGTCTGCACGAAGCGCACTGGGTCCTCGAACGGCGACACCCACGACGGGAAGGGCAGCCAGTGCCACTTGAGGATGACGAAGAAGATCAGCACGAGCCCGATGAAGAACGAGGGCAGCGAATAGCCGACCAATGCGACCCCCATCACCGACCGATCCTGCCAGCGGCCCCGCCGCAGCGCGGCGTAGATGCCCGCGGAGATGCCGGTCGTGAGCCACAGGATGAACCCGCCGGACGCAAGCCAGAAGGTCACCGGCAGGGCGCGCATGATGAGCGTCAGCACCTGCTCGCGATGGTTGAACGAGTAGCCGAGGCAGGGGGCGTTGCAGATGATCGGCTGGGGTGAGTCGGGTGAGAACACGCGACCGACGAACAGCCCGCTGACGAACTTCCAGTACTGCGTCAGGATCGGCTCGTCGAGCCCGAGGCGATGCCGGTTGGCCTCGATGATCTGGGGCGTGCATGCCTTGCCGCAGGTGAGCCGGGCCGGGTCACCGGGCAGGAGCGTGAACAGGAAGAACACCGTGAGGGTGAGCAGGAACAGCAGCATGACCATCAACAGGACGCGGCGAACGGTGTATCCGAGCACGCAGCTTGCCTTTCCTTCTCATGGATGCCGTTACCCCAGGAGAGCGGCGTCGCCGCTCTCCTGGGGTGGTTGTGTGACCTACGTACGGGTGCCTTACGGCATCACGTACATCTCGGCGTACGGCCACGAGCCGTACGGAGCCCACTGGTAGTCGGGCTGCGGGCCGACCTTGGTGCCGGTCATGACCTGCGTCAGGCCGAACGTGGTCGGGATCGCGTAGACGTTCTGCATGGCCTCCTTGTTGAGGTCCTGCCACATCTTCGCCTGGGTCGCGTGGTCGAGCTCGGACAGCGCGGCCGAAACCTTGTCGTTCCACTGCGGATCATTCGTTCCGGCGTTGGCACCGTCCACGCGGGACAGGTCCCAGCCGCCCTTCTGGGTGAACAGCGGCGGGATGATGGTCGAGGCGTTCGGCCAGTCAGGACCCCAGCCGGCCCACCCGAACTCGGAGGCCTTCTTGTCGTCGAAGACGATGCTGTAGTACTGGCCCGGCTCGATCGGGTTCGCGGTGACGTTGAAGCCCGCCGCGCCCAGCGAGGCAACCACGATCGCGGCTTCCTTGTCGCGGGTCGGGGTCTGCGGGTAATCCCAGGTCAGGCTCGGCGCGGCCTCGCCCGACTCGGTGATGAGCTGCTTGGCCAAGTTGGGATCGCCGTTGTCCGGGATCGCCTGGCCAAACATGTCGGTCCACATCCCGGTCGGAGCGTACTGATCGCCCAGGTTCGGCTTGATGACGCCGTCGCCGAGGTCACCGGCAAACGCGCCGCCGGAGTTGGTCCGGATCGCGCCCCGATCAAGGGCGACCGCCATCGCCTGGCGGATCTTCACGTTCGGGACCTTGTTGACGTCGATGAAGTAGTAGCGAGCGTACGGGTCGTAGTCGCTGATCGCGCGGCCCGCGAAGTCGGGGTTCGGGGTCTTCGGATCCGCGAACACCGTGGCCAGGTTCTCGGGCTGGACCGCACCGTACTGGACCGCGAAGGCGTCGTTGCCCTGGCTGGCCATGAGCCGCTGGTCCATGACCTTCGCGTCGATCCCGAAGTCGACCTCCCACTTGTCCGGGTAGGCCTTGCGGATCGGGTCGCTGGCCGCGTTCCAGTTCGGGTTCCGCACCAGGACCATCTTGCCGCCGTTGCCGGTGGTGTAGCTGTCGATCTGGTAAGGCCCAGACGAGACGTAGTTAGCGGGGTCGCCGTAGGTCTCGCCGGTGTCCTTGGCCTTGGGGACCGGGAACATCCCGAGGGTCGTGGCGAAGTTGAAGTCCGCGACGGCCTGGTTCAGCTTGAATGTGATGGTGTTGCCGTCGCAGCTGACAGCCTTGTCGTACAGCGCCTGCTGGTCCGCGGTTGCCTTGTAGGGCCCCGGGTACTCCGAGTTGCCGTCGGCCTTGGTCGGGATGTCGAGGTACTGGATCTGATAGGTCGGACCCTGGTTGATCACGTCGGTCGCGAAGGTCCGCGACACGCCGTAGGCGACGTCCGCGCACGTGATCGGCGAGCCGTCCTGCCAGGTGATGCCGTCACGCAGGGTGAACGACCACGTCTTGGCGTCCGCGCTGGCGGTGCCGGTGTCGGTCGCGAGGTCGGGGACCAGAGTGTCCGCCTCGGCCGGGTCGGACGAGAACTTGAAGGACACGAGGCCCCGCATGATCGTCGACCCGAAGAAGGCGAGATCCTCGCCGGTGTAGACCCGCTCGGGGTCAACCTGGTCCCACTGCTCGGCCTGGGTCAGCATGTAGATGGTGCCGCCCGGCTGCCCGCCGGAGGGCGCCTCGCTGGGGGCCATGGACTCGCTCGACGGTGCCGAGGTGCCGGGCGCCGTCGAAGGCGCGGCCGGCGACGGGGTGCTGCTCGAGCCGCCACAGGCGGCAACCACCAGCATCGCGGTCATGCCGAGCGTCAAGACGCGCAAACGCGTCTCGTTTCTGACCATCTGTCTCCTCCATGAGATGCCGGGACTCCCCGGCTTGCGGTTGATGGTACAGGTTGCGCCAGCGGTCAGTGCTGCACGCACCCTGCACACGGGAGCGCCACGCGCAGGGTAGCAGGACGCCTAGGACACGGTCTTGGGATCGAGGGCATCGCGCAGCGAGTCACCGAGCAGGTTGAACGACACCACGAGCACGACCAGGATCGTGCCCGGAATGAACAGGTAGGTGGGCACGGCGTTGAAGTAGCTCACGGAGTTGGCGAGCATCGAGCCGAAGGTCGTATCGGGCGGGATCACGCCGACACCGAGAAACGAGAGCGCGGCCTCGAACCCGATGTACGCCGGGAGGGTGAGCGTCGCATACACGATGATCGGCGCCCACAGGTTGGGCAACATCTCGGTGAACAGGATCCGCCGGCGGCTCGCCCCCATCGCGACCGCCGCCTCGACGAACTCGCGCTCGCGCAGGCTGAGGACCTGGCCGCGCACGATGCGGGCAAGGTACGGCCAGCCGAAGATGCTCATCACGAGGATCAGGTACATGACCCGCGACGCGTTGCCCTGAGGCACCCCCAGCTGCGTCAGGCGCTGGGTGAGGACGCCGGACAGTGCGATGACGATCAGCAGGAACGGGAAGGCGAGCACCAGGTCCATCAGGCGTCCGATGAGCGCGTCGGTCCAGCCCCCGCTGTAGCCGGCGATGATGCCGACGACCGTCCCGATGGTGACCGTGAGGAACGTTGCGGTGGTCGAGATGATCAACGAGATCCGAAGGCCGAACAGCAGCTGGGCGAAGATGTCCCGTCCGGTCCCCCACTCGACTCCGAAGATGTGCTGGGGGCTGATCCCGCCCCACGCCCCGATGGGCGCACCGGCCTTCTCGGCGCTGACCGCCGACGCATCGAACGCGTAGGGCGAAAGGCCGATCATGCCGGCGACCACCGGGCCGAAGACCGCGGTCAGGTACATCACGATCAGGATCAACAGGCACACCATGGCGACGCGATCGCGCCGCAGACGTGCCCAGACGATCTGGCGAAGACTTCTGCCTACCACGGCCGCGAGAATAACAGAACGCGTCGCGCCGATGACCGTGCACGGGATGGGCGCCCGTCACCTGCCTCGAGGCGGCGGCGACCGCAGGCGCGGAACCGTGCGCCCCGCGTAGCTAGTCGGGACATGGCGTCTCGGCGCCGGTCATCCCCCGCCAGCGGAGGTTGGGCTGCCGGGCGGCGGTCGCCTCGTCGAGCCGGCGCACCGGCGCGTCGTGCGGCGCGCCGGTGACGAGCTCGGGATCGGTCTCGGCCTCGTGCGCGATCTCGATCAGGGCATCGGCGAACGCGTCGAGCGTCTCGATCGACTCGGTCTCGGTGGGCTCGATCAGCATCGCCTCCTCGACCGTGAGCGGGAAGTAGATGGTGGGCGGGTGGAAGCCCTTGTCGATGAGCCGCTTGGCGATGTCGAGCGTGCGCACGCCGGTGCGGTGCTTCAAGGCCGCCGCCGAGGCCACGAACTCGTGCTTGCACGGCCGATCGAACGGCACATCGAGCGCCGCGGCGACCCGGACCCGCAGGTAGTTCGCCGCCAGCACCGCGTCGTCGGACACCTCGCGCAGCCCCGCGGCGCCGTGGGCCCGGAGATAGGCGTAGGCGCGCACGAGCACGCCCGTGCTGCCCACGAAGCTGCGCATCCGCCCGATCGAGTCGGGGCGCTCGCCCCACGCCTCGAGGCGGTACCTGCCGTCGTCGGCGCGAAGGACGCGGGGGGACGGCAGGAACGGCACCAGATGGGCACGCACCCCCACCGGTCCCGCGCCCGGACCCCCGCCGCCGTGCGGGGTGCTGAACGTCTTGTGGGTGTTGAAGTGCATCACGTCGAACCCGGCTTCGCCAGGCTTGAAGCGGCCCAGGATCGCGTTGAGGTTGGCGCCGTCCATGTAGGCCAGGGCGCCGGCAGCGTGGGTGGCTTCGAGCAGCTCGCCGATCCGGTGCTCGAACAGCCCGAGCGTGGATGGGTTGGTGATCATGATCGCCGCGGTCCGCGGTCCGAGCGCCGCCCGGAAAGCGTCGAGATCCACCCCGCCGTCGGGTGCCGACGGAATGGTGATCGTGTGGAAGCCGGCCATGGACGCCGTGGCCGGGTTGGTGCCGTGGGACGAGTCGGGGATCAGCACCTCGGTGCGCTCGAGATCGCCGCGCGAGCGATGGTAGGCGCGGATCACCAGGATCCCGGTCAGCTCGCCCTGGGCGCCGGCGGCGGGCTGGAGCGTGACCGCGTCCATGCCGCTGATCTCGGCCAGCATCGCCTCGAGCTCGAACAGCAGCTGCAGGGTGCCCTGCGCCGTCGCGTCGGGCGCCAGCGGATGGAGACCCGCGAACCCGGGCAGCCGGGCCGCCCACTCGTTGAGCTTGGGGTTGTACTTCATGGTGCACGAGCCGAGCGGGTAGAAGCCGGTGTCGACCGCGTAGTTGAGCTGGGACAGGTTCACGTAGTGGCGGACCACCTCGGGCTCGGCGAGCTCGGGCAGGGCGGCCGGCGTGGCGCGCCGGGCATCAGCCGGGATCCGGTCCAAAGCATCCGCGGGCGGATGGGGGATCTTGCCGCCGCCGCGGCCGGGCCGGCTGCGCTCGAACAGGGTCGGCTGGAGGCGCTCGCCCACGACGCTCATGGGGCGCCTCGGGTCTGCGGTGCCACCCCCGGAGCGACCGCCAGCTCGGCGCGCAGGGCCGTGGCGAAGCGCGCGATCTCGTCGGGCGTGGTCAGCTCGGTGGCGCACACCAGCAGGCCGTCCGCGAGCGCCGGCTCGTCGGGCAGCAGCCGTGCCGTCGGGATCCCGGCCAGGATCCCCCCCTCGAGCAGCCGATCGTGCACGGCGGGCGCGTTGGGCACCCTGACGACGAACTCGTTGAGGTACGCGGCCGTCCCGATCCGCGCCGCCCCGGCCCCCGCGAGGGCCGCCTCGAGCTCGGCGGCCCGGGCGGCGCCCGCGGCCGCCACGTCGCGCAGGCCATGCGGCCCGATGGTCGCGAGGTAGATCGAGGCCGCCAGCGCGAGCAGCGCCTGGTTGGTGCAGATGTTGCTGGCCGCCCGCTCACGCCGGATGTCCTGCTCGCGCGCGCGCATGGTCATCACGAACGCCCGCCGGCCGTCGAGATCGGTCGTCATGCCCACCAGGCGCCCGGGGATCTGGCGCACCAGCGCGTCGGTGCAGGCCACGATGCCCAGATACGGCCCGCCGTACCCCAGCGGGATGCCCAATGGCTGGCCCTCGCCGGCGGCGATGTCCGCCCCGTACTCGCCGGGCGGCGCGAGCACCGCCAGCGAGACGGGCTCGACGACGGCGACGAACAGGGCCCCCGCGGCGTGGGCCAGCCGGCCGATCTCGCCCATGGGCTCGAGGGCGCCCAGGATGTTGGGCTGGGCCGCGACCACGCCCGCGACCGGGCGGTCGCGGTCGGCGAGCCGGCGCTCCAGGGCCTCGAGGTCGGTGGTGCCACCCGCGGGGCCGTCGGCGACCAGCGGCACCTCCTCGACCTCGAGCCCGGGGCCCAGGGCGTAGGTCGCGAGCGTCTGGCGGTAGTGGGGATGGACGCCGCGCGAGACGAGGATCCGGTCGCGCCGGGTGGCCCGGCAGGCCATCAGGGCCGCCTCCGCGGTGGCCGCACCGCCGTCGTAGTGGGAGGCCGAGACGACGTCGAGCCCGGTGAGGGCGGCCAGCAGGCTCTGGTACTCGTAGATGCTCTGGAGCGTCCCCTGGGAGACCTCCGGCTGGTACGGCGTGTAGGCCGTGTACCACTCGCCGCGCAGCAGCAGCTGGTCCACCGCGGCCGGGGTCCAGTGGCGGTAGGCGCCGGCGCCCAGGAAGCTCGCCAGGTCGACCCGGTTGCGGGCGGCGAGCCCGGCCAGCCGGGCCGACAGCTCGAGCTCGGGCTCCGGCGGGTCGAGCCGCAGCGGCGAGGCACGCAGCGGCCCGGGGATGTCGTCGAACAGCGCGTCGACCGAGCTGACGCCGATCGAGCCGAGCATCCGGGCCCGGTCGTCGGCCGCATGCGGGCCATAGGGCATCGGGTCAGCCTTCGGCGGTCAGCTGCTCGTAGGCAGCGGCGTCGAGCAGCCTGTCCGCCTGCGCCGGATCGGCCAGCCGGAGCTTGACCATCCAGCCCTTCGCGAACGGATCGCTGTTGACGAGCTCGGGCTCACCGGACAGGGCGTCGTTGGTCTCGACGACCTCGCCCGTGAGCGGCGCGAACAGGTCGCTCACGGCCTTCACCGATTCGACCACGCCGAAGGTGGCGAACTGCTCGAGCGTGCGGCCCACGGCCGGCAGCTCGACGAACACGACGTCACCCAGCTGGTCCGCGGCGTATTGCGTGATGCCCACCGTCGCCAGCTCGCCGACGATGGCGACCCACTCGTGCTCCTTGGTGTAGCGCAGATCGGCGGGGACCATCGGGCGGTTCCTCCATGGTGGCTGGCGGACGGCGGCGGCCGACAAGGGCTGCGAGTGGTCGTCCCGATGCTGAGACGGACGCGCCCGGCGTCAGGTCGGACGCTTGTAGAACGGCAGCGGCACGACCTCAGCAGCGACCGCAGCGCCGCGGATCTCGACGGCCAGCATCGTACCGGGTTCGGCGTTGGCGGGAGCAACGTAGGCCATCGCGATCGGTTCGCCCAACGTGGGCGACATGGTTCCCGACGTCACCGTTCCGGTGCGGCCGCTCGTATCGAGCACCGGATAGCCGTGGCGGGCGATGCCGCGCTCGCGAAGCACGAGGCCGACCAGCCGACGGCTGACGCCGTCACGGGCGACCCGCTCGAGCGCTGCCCTGCCGACGAAGTGACCCTCCTTTTCCAGCTTCACGACCCGCCCGAGACCCGCCTCGTACGGGTTCGTCGTCTTGTCCAGCTCGTTGCCGTAGAGCGGCATCCCTGCCTCGAGCCGCAGTGTGTCCCGGGCCCCCAGGCCGACCGGGGTGAGGCCCTGCGGACCACCGGCCGCCAGCAGCGCATCCCACACGTCGCACGCGCGATCGGCATCGACGAACAGCTCGAAGCCGTCCTCTCCGGTATACCCCGTGCGAGCCACCTGGGCCGGGATACCGGCGACCTCGCCCTCGACGGTCCCGTAGTAGCGGATCGCGCCCAGATCGAGCGCGGTGAGGGGCCCCAGGATCTCCTGCGACCGGGGGCCCTGCACGGCGATCAGCCCCGTGGACAGGGACTGGTCGTCGAGGACCGCGCGGCGCTTGATGAAGCGCTCGGCGAGCGCGTCAGATACCACGCCGGCGTTCGACGCGTTAGCGACCACCATGAACCGGTCGTCCGCGAGGCGGTAGACGATCAGGTCGTCGAGGATCCCGCCATCGGGTGCGCAGATCATCGAATACTGGGCACGTCCCACGGCCAGGGACGGCGGATCCGACACCAGCGCTGACGCCAGGCCGGCGCCGGCTTCCGGGCCCTCTACCACAAGCTCGCCCATGTGCGACAGGTCGAACAGACCCGCGGCGGACCGCACAGCCCGGTGCTCCTCGAGGATCCCGCGGTACTGGATGGGCATCTGCCAGCCGGCGAACTCGACCATCCTGGCGCCCAGCGCCTCGTGCCGGTCCAGCAGCGGGGTTGGCAGCGCGGTGACGGTCTCGGTCATGCGTCCAGCCTCTCAGACCGACACGGGGAACGTGCCGTCGATCGCCGCCATCCCCGCGCGGGCGACCAGCGCCCGCTCGGTCTCGAACGTGAGCAGCGACGGCGCCTCGTCGAAGCGGATCCAGCGCACCTCGTCGAACTCGTGGTCATGGCGGCCGAGGTCCCCACCTACCGGCACCATAAGGAAGTAGTGCACGGTCTTGTGGATCCGTGTCCGGCCCTGGTTGAAGGTGTAGGCGATCGAGTCGAAGGGCCGCACGACCTCGACTGCAAGACCGGTCTCCTCGGCGACCTCGCGCAGCGCGGTCTGCTCGGTCGTCTCAGCCGGTATCGGTGTGCCCTTGGGTAGCGTCCATGTGACGGCGACCCGTTCGCGCCGACGTTTGCCCACCACCAGCTCGGGTGCGCCGTCAACGAAGCGGATGACGATGCCGCCTGCGGATGTGGCGGTGGCCTGCCTCAGGCGGGCCACGCGGGCGCCACGGACGATCGGCGTGGTCCGGCTCCGCGCGCAGAGCTCGTCCACTGCATGCCGGTGGCCGGCTTGACCCGACCGCTGCCCGTGTGTGGCGGGTTCGCGATCGTGAGCGACCGCCAAGGTGCCCGGAGCGCGGTCAGCGGTCCGACGTCGGGTCGGGACAGGACCGTTCGGCGACCCGGGGCGGCCACGAAGGCGGTCGACGGGCGGAGGCCGAGGCGCCGCTCGCGAGCCCTGGCCGACGGATGTACGAAGCGCGCCGGCCAGGCCGCGAACCCGGCGGCGGTGCTGTGCTGCATGGTCGCATCGTACCGCGTCACGGATCGCCTGCAAGTGCGTCACGGATCCGTTTGGCGCCTTCCGGTGACAGGCTGCCCCGACTCGTGGCGATCGCGGCTCCCCGGGTCACCAGGGCGCGATAGACGGGGAGCGCATCGGGAGCCAGCGAGCGCAGCGCTTCGACGTGGGCCGCAACTGTGCCGGCGTCGCCCCGCGTGGCCGGACCGGTCAGCGCAGCGGCCACGCCGAGGCCGCGTGCATTGGCCACCGTCTGCTCGAGCAGCGGCAGGTAGATGTCCAGGGCCCCGGTCTCGTCGAGACCCATCGACCCGGCGACCTCGCGGATCGTGTCCAGCAACGCGACGACGCCACCGGCAGCGAGCACGGCCGCGGCATGGTACGCAGGTTTCGAGCCCGGCGACAGCCGGACGGGAACACCGCCGATCGCCTCGGCCATGTCGGCCAGGTGGGCGGCCAGCTCGTCGTCGCCTTCGATGGCGACCGTGGCCCCCCGCAGCGACTCGAGCGCCCGATCGAGGTCGGCGAACGCGACCAGCGGGTGGAACGTCCCCGCCTGGGTACCGGCGGCCATCGCCGGCTCGAGCACCTCGGCGCCCAGCAGCCCGCTGGTGTGAACGACGGCCTGACCCGCATACAGCCGCATCGACCCCGCGACCGACCTGATCACATCGTCGGGGACAGCAAGGATGACGAGCTCCACGTCGTCGACCAGGGCATTGACCTCGGCGAAGGCACGGGCGCTCGGGACGCGCTCCCGGAACCGCTCCCGGCGCCCGGCATCCCGCGACGCCACGGCGCCGACCGGCCAGCCGGCGCGAGCGAGCGCGATGCCGAGGGCCGTTCCGACAGCGCCGGCACCGACGATGCCGACGACCGGCCGCTCCCCGGCATCGCTGTGCGCATGGGGATGGGCGTGGTCGCTTGCGTGCTCGACATCCCCGTACCGGTGTCGTCCGGCCACCGGATCGAGGGCGATCCCCTCGCGATCGAGCTCTCGAAGGCGCTCCTCGTCCTCCGCCGCACGCCGCTCAGCCCGCCTTCGGATGAGGTCGTCGGTCGAGTCCCATGCCCTCATCGACAGCCCTCCGATCCCGTCCGGCCACCCTCGCGGTACGCTTCCACGGAACGAGTGTACCCAGCGGCCCGGGCAGGGTCGGCTGGGCGATACCGACCTGCAAGAGGATCGAACAGCGTGCCAACCCCCAACGCCTTCGGTGCCCGTGCCTCTCTCGGCGACGGCCTGCCCGACCTGTACCGCCTGTCCTCGCTCGCGACCTCAGGCGTCGCGTTGGGCGTCGATCTCGGCCGGGCCCCGGTCACCCTCCGGATCCTGCTCGAGAACGCCCTTCGTCATGCCGGCGGCGGCATCGTCTCGGAAGCCGACGTCGTGACACTCGCCGCCTGGCGGCCCGGCAGCGCCGCCGAGGCCGAGATCCCGTTCATGCCCAGCCGCGTCGTGCTTCAGGACTTCACCGGCGTGCCGGCGGTCGTCGACCTCGCGGCCATGCGCGACGCGATGGGGGCGCTGGGCGGCGATCCTGCGCGCGTCAACCCCCTGGTCCCGGCGGACCTCGTGATCGACCACTCCGTCCAGATCGACGCCTGGGGCGGCAGCGGCGCGTTCGCCTTCAACGTCGAGCGCGAGTACGAGCGCAACGGGGAGCGGTATCAGCTGCTCCGTTGGGCACAGACGGCCTTCCGCGACCTCCGGGTCGTGCCACCGGGCACGGGCATCATCCACCAGGTCAACCTGGAGTACCTGGCGACCGTCGTGGCGGATCGCGTCGACGCGGCCGGACGGGTCGCCTTCCCCGACACGGTCGTCGGGACCGACTCGCACACCACGATGGTCGACGGCCTGGGCGTGCTGGGCTACGGCGTCGGCGGGATCGAGGCCGAGGCCGTCCTGCTCGGCCAGCCGCTGTATCAGCCGATGCCCCGGATCGTGGGCGTCCGGCTGTCCGGCGAGCTTCCGAGCGCCGCGACCGCGACCGACCTCGTGCTCGTGATCACCGAGATGCTGCGCAAGTTCGGCGTGGTCGGCTCGTTCGTCGAGTTCGCGGGCGATGGCCTGGCCGGCCTGCCGCTCCCGGATCGGGCGACGATCTCGAACATGAGCCCCGAGTTCGGGGCGACGGCCACCCTGTTCCCGATCGACGACGAGACGCTCGCCTATCTCCGGCTCACGGCCCGGCCGGCCGAGCGGGTGGACCTGGTGGAGCGGTACGCCAAGGCGCAGGGGCTGTGGCGCGAGCCGGGGAACGACCCCGACTTCGACGCGCTGCTGGAGCTGGATCTCGGGACCGTCGAGCCGTCGCTGGCCGGTCCCCGTCGCCCCCAGGACCGTGTCTCGCTGGCCGGGATCGGCGACAACTTCCGGACGGCATTCCCGAACACTGTCGGCATTCCGGCCGGGACGGTCGAGTCCGGAGGGCAGTCGGCTGAGGTGGGACACGGGTCGGTGGCGATCGCCGCGATCACCTCCTGTACCAACACCTCCAACCCGACCGTGATGGTCGCCGCGGGCCTGCTCGCCCGCAACGCCGTCGCCCGCGGGCTCACGGTCTCACCGGCGGTCAAGACATCGCTCGCCCCGGGCTCCAAGGCCGTGACCGGCTACCTCGGAAGGGCCGGGCTGATGGAGCCGCTGGCACGCCTCGGTTTCGCGCTCGCGGGGTACGGATGCACGACCTGCATCGGCAACTCGGGCCCGCTCGACGCTCCGGTCGCCCGGGCGATCGAATCCGACGAGCTCGTCGTCGCGGCGGTGCTCTCGGGCAATCGGAACTTCGAGGGCCGGATCCATCCGCTGGTGCGGGCCTCCTATCTTGCCTCGCCGCCGCTGGTGGTGGCCTTCGCGCTCGCCGGCCGGGTGGACGTGGACCTCACCACCGAGCCGCTGGGCACCGATGCGGACGGCAAGCCCGTCATGCTGGCCGACATCTGGCCCACGCCGGCCGAGGTTCGTGAGGTCATCGGGCGGGCCATCGATCCGGAGCTGTTCCGCGCAACGTACGCGTCGGTGTTCGAGGGTGACGAACGGTGGCGGGCGCTGCCGATCCCGTCCGGCGACAGGTATGCCTGGGACGGGGCCTCGACGTACATCGCGAACCCGCCGTTCTTCGAGGGCCTCACGGCCGAGCCGGCGCCACTGACGGACATCGTCGATGCGCGCGTCCTGGCGCTGCTCGGCGACTCGGTGACCACCGATCACATCAGCCCGGCCGGATCGATCCCGGCCTGGGCACCCGCGGGCGCCTGGCTCCAGGCGAACGGCGTGCCGGTGCTCGAGTTCAACTCGTTCGGCGCCCGCCGCGGGCACCACGAGGTCATGATGCGCGGCACATTCGGCAATATCCGGCTGCGCAACGGCCTCGTCGAGGGCAAGGAAGGCCCCTACACACGCCACTTTCCCGACGGGAACGAGACGTTCATCTACGACGCCGCCATGCGCTATCGCGACGAGGGGGTCCCGCTGATCGTGATCGCCGGCCGGGAGTACGGGTCCGGGTCATCCAGGGACTGGGCGGCGAAGGGCCCCGCGCTGCTGGGCGTTCGGGCGGTGATCGCGGAGAGCTACGAGCGGATCCACCGCTCGAACCTGGTCGGCATGGGAATCCTGCCGCTCCAGTTCAGGCCCGGTGAGAGCGCCGCCTCGCTGGGGCTTACCGGCACCGAGACGTTCACGATCACCGGCCTGTCCGAGCTCGGTCCCCACCGGGAGGTCACCGTGAGCTACCGCTCGGATCCGACCGGGTCGGAGCGCACCTTCCGTGTGATCGCCCGCCTCGACGGGCCGATCGACGTCGAGTACCTGCGCCAGGGCGGCATCCTGCCGGCGGTCCTGCGGCGGCTCGCGCGCGCCTGAGCACCTCGACCCGATCCGGTCACGCGCCCGCCCGCTGGTACGCGCCCAAGCACGAAGCCCCCTGTCTGACAGGGGGCTTCGCAAACGCAGGGTCCTCGCCGGCGCGGGGAGGAGAAACCGCACCGAGAAGGGGCCTTCGTTGGTCCGACGCGCAGGCGCGGGCGCCTGTGACGCGCGCGACGCCGGAAGAATGGGCGTCGTCGGGGGCGGGCCGTGGTGGGCGATACTGGACTCGAACCAGTGACCTCACGGATGTGAACCGTGCGCTCTAACCAACTGAGCTAATCGCCCCTGGCCCCGAAGGGACTCGCATTCTAGCGTGCCGCGGCTTGGGTGCGCCGACCCCGGCTCGATGGTGGACGAGTCATCGGCGAGGGCGTGTCTCCGCCAGCCGGCCGACCTGACGGTGGCACCGTCGACCGTGACGCCGCCTACACGCCCAGGCCGGGCCATTGCCCAAGCACCCGTGCCCGATGGGTCGCCGCCACGGCCACCACCTTGACCCGGCCCCGCTGACCGCCGGCCAGGCGAACGTCCCGCGGCGCCATGTCGAGCGCGCGCGCGATCAGCCTGATCAGCGCCTGGTTCGCGGCCCCGTCGACCGGAGGTGCCGCGACGCGTGCTCGCAGAACGCCGTCCACGACACCGTCGACCCGATCCGTCCCGGCGCGCGGAGTCAGGCGAACACTGAATCGCAGCTCGCGCGCCGGCGGCCCGGTCACCGAACTGCGCCCAGCAGGACCCCCAGCACGATGAGCACGACGAAGCTCGACAGATCGATCATGCCTGTCGGTGGCAGCATCCGCCGGACGGGCGCCAGGATCGGCTCGGTGATCCGGATCAGGAGCGCCGACAGCTGTGACCGGCCCATCGGATCCACCCAGCTGACCAGCACGCGACCCAACACGATCAGCCACAGGAACGAGAGCAACGCGCTGGCGAAGGTCCCGACGAACATCCCCATCGGCCGAGTCTAGCAACGGCGGCGGCGAGCCCGGCTGGCGACGGTCTCGGGCGGCCGCGACGGGGCCAGCCGCGGGGTGCTCGTGCGCGCCTCGATCAGGCGGCGCGCGGGCGCTCGCCGAACAGCAGCCTGCCGACGCGCACGATCGTTGCACCCTCCTCGATCGCGGCCTCGAAGTCGTCGCTCATGCCCATCGAGAGCTCCGGCCCCAGACGGGGCCAGCCAGCCCGCAGGCGGGCGGACAGCTCCTGCAAAGCCCTGAACGTGGGTCGCGCCGCCTCCGGATCGGGAGCGAGGCGCCCGATGGTCATCAGGCCGCGGACGTCGAGGGACCGGAGAGCCTCCAACCGGTTCATCGCTTCGTCCAGGGTCGCGGGGTCGAAGCCCGCCTTCGCCGGATCGCGATCGACGTTGACCTGGAGCAGCACCGGCACGCCGGGGCGGTCCATCTCGAGGGCGATCCGGTCGAGCCGCTCGGCCAGCTCGATCGAGTCGACCGACTCGATCACGTCGAACAGCTCGAGCGCCCGGCGCGCCTTGTTGGCCTGCAGCGGCCCGATCAGGTGCCAGGTCCCGCTGCCGACGGCCGGGATCTTGGCGGCCGCCTCCTGGACCCGGTTCTCACCCAGGACTTCCAGCCCCGCCTCGACCGCGGCCCGAACGCGCTCCGCAGGCACGGTCTTCGACACCGCGACGAGGGTCACCAACGCGGGGTCACGACCCGTCCTGGCGGCGGCGCCGGCGATCCGCGCCAGCACACGCACGCGCGCATCTGCCAGCGACGTGACCTCATCCCCGGTCACGTCGCTGCCTCGCCATCGGTCAGACCGCCGCCGGATGCGCCGACGTCCGCGGGGGTCCCGCGAGCCATCGACCGAGACTCAGCGCCGGCGGAGGAAGCTCGGGATCTCGAGATCGTCGGCGTCGTAGGCGGGGCGCCGGGGCGACGGGGTCGGCTCACCGACGGAGCGCTCGGGCCGGATGGGCACCGCGACAGGCTCGGTCGCCGACGGGGCATCCGACTCGGTGCGCTGGCGCTCGAGCTCCTCGAGGAAGTCGCGGGCCGGGATCGCGCCGGCGGACGCCGCGGCAGCTCGGACGCCGGTGGCG
>Ga0307440_1000073_pt1 | contig 40855 bp, 33 predicted proteins | sample SalMarWE160410MG_FD_202150 | JGI IMG/M metagenome (GOLD analysis project Ga0307440, IMG submission 202150) | Salt marsh sediment microbial communities from the Plum Island Ecosystem LTER, Massachusetts, United States - WE1604-10 | ecosystem: Environmental > Aquatic > Marine > Intertidal zone >...
ATCCGGGTGACGTGGCCGGACGAGTCGACGGGCCCCTGGCTGACCGTGGCCGCGAACCAGTTCCTCGACGTGGGGCGCGGTGCCGCCGAGGCGCGGCCATGGACCCCACAGGCCCCATGAGGCGAGGGTACCTCTGAAGGCTGCCCGGCTGATCAAGGGGTTCGTTCTCGCGTGGCGGCCTGGTCGTGGTTGCCGCCGCTTAGCGTCCCTGATATCCTCCGCCGGTCACAGTACAAGGAATGTAGTCACGCCATCGTTCGTGTCGGAGGATCGAGTGCCGCTCGCGCGGGAGAAGAAGCAAGAGGTTATCGCGGGGTACGCTGTCAAGGACGGCGACACCGGATCCCCGGAGGTCCAGGTCGCGCTCCTGACGGAGCGGATCCGCGACCTGACGGAGCATCTCCGCCGCTTCCCGAAGGACAACCATTCGCGCCGCGGCCTCCTCAAGCTCGTGGGTCAGCGCCGGCGACTTCTCGCGTATCTCGTGAAGAAGGACGCCACGCGCTATCGGGCCGTCATCGGCTCGCTCGGGCTGCGCCGCTAGGGCACGCCGCATTCGACCCCGGGTCCAATCCCGGGGTCATTCGTGTCCGGCATCATCGCCAGCCCGGCCCATCCGGCCGCAGGTCGCTCCGCCCCACACGACCAAGGAGGTCGTTCACCCGTGCTCACTCCCACCACGCTCGAGATCGAGCTCGGCGGCCGAACGCTGACGCTCGAGACCGGACGTCTCGCCGGCAACGCCGGCGGCGCCGTCACGGCCCGCTACGGCGACTCGATGGTCCTGGGGACCGCGAACCGGTCCCAGCCGCGCCCCGGTCTCGATTTCTTTCCGCTCACCGTCGACTTCGAGGAGCGGATGTACGCGGCCGGCAAGATCCCCGGCGGCTTCATCAAGCGCGAGGGCCGTGCGTCCGAAGCCGCGACGCTCGCCGCACGCCTGACCGACCGCCCGATCCGTCCGCTGTTCCCCGAGGGCTACAAGGACGACGTCCAGATCGTCATCACGACCCTGTCCACGGACCAGGAGAACGAGCTCGACGTCCTCGGCACGATCGCGGCGTCGGCGGCGCTCACGATCAGCGAGATCCCGTTCCAGGGCCCGATCGGTGCGGTGCATGTCGGCCGGATCGACGGGGAGTTTGTCCTCAATCCGACCACGAGCCAGCTCGCCGAGTCGGAGCTCGACCTCGTGGTCTCGGGTACCCGCGACGCGATCATGATGGTCGAGGCGGGCGTGAAGATCCTGCCCGAGGACGTGATGGCCGAGGCGATCATGTTCGCCCACCGGTCCCTGGGGCCTCTCATCGACATGCAGGAGAAGCTGCGCGAGCTCGTCGGCAAGCCCAAGCGCCTGCCGTACCTCGAGCCGTTGACGGACTCCGTGCTGAGGTTCGCCGAGCGGGCCAGGGCGGGCGGCGAGTTCGTCGTCGTGGACGTCGAGACGACCGGCACCGATCCCGAGATGGCCGACCTCGTCGAGGTCGCGGCCGTGCGCGTCAAGGGCGGCAAGATCACGGATCGTTGGTCCACGTTCGTCAACCCCGGGCGGCCGATCGTCGGCAACCAGATGCACGGCATCACCGACAAGGACGTCAAAGGCGCCCCGACCCCGGCGGAGGCGGCGCGCAAGGCGCTCGAGTTCGTCGGCGAGGCGCCGCTCGTCGGCCACTCGGTGGGCTTCGACATCGGGTTCCTCGAGGCCGCGCTCGGTGACGGCACCCGCATCGAGCAGGGTCGCTACCTGGACACGCTCGTCATCGCCCGCGATGGGTACCCGGATCTCGAGAACTACAAGCTGGCCACGCTGGCCGGCTTCTTCGGGGTCGAGCTGAAGGAGAGCCACCGCGCGCTTCCCGACGCCGAGGCCACCGCGAACCTGCTGATCTGGTTCGGCAACGACCTCCCCGGACGCATCGACGCGCTTGCCGACGGGATCGCGACGGCGGTCCGCGCCACCCGCACCGACAAGGACCAGTCCGCGGCGCTGCTCGAGGCAGCCCGCCGCAGCGCCCGCGTGAGCAAGAGCCTGTTCGGGCTCGTCCAGAAGAAGACGGTCCGGAAGCTGGTCCTCGACGAGGGCGTCCGCATGGACGGCCGCGCGACCGACGAGATCCGCCCGATCTCGGTCGAGGTGGGCCTCCTGCCGCGCACCCACGGGTCAGGCCTGTTCACCCGCGGCCAGACCCAGGCCCTGACCGTCGCCACGCTCGGCGCGTCGTCCGACGTCCAGCGGATCGACACGATCAGCCCCCAGACCGAGAAGCGCTACCTCCATCACTACAACTTCCCGCCGTACAGCACCGGCGAGAACAAGCCCATGCGGGGCCCCAGCCGGCGTGACATCGGTCATGGCAACCTCGCGGGGCGCGCGCTGCTGCCGGTGCTGCCGAGCCAGGAGGAGTTCCCGTACGTCATCCGCCTGGTGTCCGAGGTGGTCGCCGGCAACGGCTCGACGTCGATGGCCTCCACCTGCGGCTCGACGCTCGCGCTCATGGACGCCGGCGTGCCGATCAAGGCGCCGGTCGCTGGTGCGGCGATGGGCCTCGTGCTCGACGCGGAGACCGGGAACTTCGTGGTCCTCACCGACATCCTCGGCAAGGAGGATTCGATCGGCGACATGGACTTCAAGGTGACCGGCACGACGGAAGGCATCACCGCCCTCCAGATGGACATCAAGGTCAAGGGGATCGATGAGCGGGTCATCCGCGAAGGGCTCAAGCAGGCCCTTGCCGCCCGTCTGTTCATCCTCGACAAGATGACCGCGGTCCTGCCCAGCGCCCGCGAGGAGATGTCCGACTTCGCGCCGCGGATCATCACGATCAAGATCAACCCCGAGAAGATCCGCGAGATCATCGGCAAGGGCGGGTCGATGATCCGCAAGATCCAGGAGGAGACCGAGACCGAGATCAACGTCGAGGACGACGGCACGGTGGAGATCGCCGCCGTCTCCGGCGAGAACTCGCGCAAGGCGATCACCTGGATCGAGAGCCTCACCCGCGAGGTCGAGATCGGCGCCCTGTACCTGGGCAAGGTCACCCGGCTGATGACCTTCGGCGCGTTCGTCGAGATCCTGCCGGGCAAGGAAGGCCTGGTCCGGATCGGCGAGCTGGCCGACTACCACGTGCCATCCGTCGAGGATGTCGTGTCGGTGGGCGATGAGGTCATGGTCGTGGTCACCGAGATCGACCGCCAGGGCCGCGTCAACCTGTCGCGCAAGGCGGCCATGCAGCGCCACCTCGCCAAGTAACCCGGCGTTCACCGCCCACGCGGCGCCCCGCGGCATCGCCCGGGGCGCCTCGGATTCCTGGTTCGTTTGAGCGTCGAGGACCGTTCCCTCGGCGTCCGGTCCTGGTGCCTGTCCGCCGGCGGCGCGCACGGTTCGGCCGGGCCTCGCTGGTATACTCGCGCCCGTGCCCGACAACCCATCAGCAGCAGGTCGGACCATGCCCGGAACCACCCCCGAATCGCCCACCATCGCCGTCGTCGGTGCCACCGGTGCCGTCGGACGGACGATGATCCAGGTCCTCCTCGAGAAGCGCCTGCCGACGAACCGGCTCCGCCTGCTCGCATCGGCGCGGTCGGCCGGCAAGACGCTGACCGTGGACGGGCGCGAGATCGAGGTCGAGCTCGCCACCCCGGACTCGTTCGATGGCGTGGACATCGCGCTGTTCAGCGCGGGCGGCGGGACGTCGAAGGTGCTGGCGCCCGAGGCCGCGAAGCGAGGCGCGGCGGTCATCGACAACTCCAGCGCGTGGCGGATGGACCCGGCGGTCCCGCTGGTCGTGTCCCAGGTCAACCCGGACGACCTCGCGTGGCACGAGGGGATCATCGCCAACCCGAACTGCTCGACGATGCAGCTGATGCCACCGTTGATGGCGCTTCGCGACGCGGTGGGCATCGAGCGCCTGATTGTCGACACGTACCAGTCGGTCGCGGGCACCGGGCACAAGGCGATCGTCGAGCTCGAGGAGCAGGTCAAGGCGCACGCCGAGGGCCGGCCGAAGGTCGCCAGCGTGTATCCGCACGTGATCGGCTTCAACGCGCTGCCGCACATCGACACCTTCCTCGACAACGGCTATACCAAGGAGGAGTGGAAGGTCGTCACCGAGAGCCGCAAGATCCTGCACCTGCCCGACCTTCGGGTCAGCTGCACGGCTGTCCGGGTGCCGGTGTTCGTGAGCCATTCGGAGGCCGTCCACGTCGAGACCCGGGAGCCGATCACGCCCGACGAGGCACGGGCCGCGTTCGCGGCGGTCAAGGGCGTGGTGGTCCAGGACGATCCGGCGACCAACAGCTACCCGCTGGCCACCGAGGCGACGGGGTCGGACGAGGTCTACGTGGGGCGTGTCCGCCAGGACGCCTCGATCGACGGCAACCGCGGGCTGGTGTTCTGGGTGGTGTCCGACAATCTTCGCAAGGGCGCCGCCTCGAACGCGGTCGAGCTGGCGGAGCTGCTCATCGAGCGGGACTGGATTCGAAAGGCGAGCGAGCGCGGTCGGGCGGCCGAACGCCAGCCCGTCGGGGCGTCCGGGGGACGTCCCGCGTGACGGGCGACGAGCGCCGCCAGGCGCTCGAGGGGATCGCCGACGAGATCACGGCCTGCACCCGCTGCCGCCTCCACGAGGGCCGGGCTCGGGCCGTGCCGGGCGAGGGTGATCCCGACACGGAGGTCGTGTTCGTGGGCGAGGGTCCGGGGTTCAACGAGGACCGCGAGGGGCGGCCGTTCGTAGGCCGCGCCGGCGGGCTCCTGGTCCGGCTGCTCGCGAGCATCGGATGGCGTCGCGAGGACGTGTTCATCACCAACGTCGTGAAATGCCGGCCGCCCGACAACCGCGATCCCCAGCCCGACGAGATCGCTGCCTGTGCGCCCTACCTGCAGCGTCAGCTGGCCGTGCTTGACCCGGCGGTCGTGGTTACGCTCGGGCGCTACTCGATGGCCGCGTTCATGCCCGGTGTCCGGATCGGCCAGGTGCACGGAACGACCCGGCCCATCGACCCGGAGACGGGCGCCGGCGACGCGCTTGCGTTTGCCATGTACCACCCCGCGGCAGCGCTCCGCACGCAGGCCCTCGAACGCGAGAGCTTCGAGGACATCGCGCGCGTTCCCGGCGTGCTGTTGCGCGCGCGCGAGCGGCGCGAATCCGTCGCCGTGCCCTCCGCGGAGGGTCCGGCCCCCGCGGAGGGTCCGGCCCCCGCCGAGCCGCTGGCCGGGCATCCTGACGTCGTGTCCGGGCCGGGACGTGTCAACGGGGCCGGGGACCCTGCGATCCGGCCCGCTCCGCCCGCGCTCCCGACGCCCGCAGTCGATGATCCCGCGGCCGACGAGGCGTCCCAGCTCACCCTGTTCTGACCCGCAGCACGGACGACATACAGATGGCAGAAGAGAGCACGCCGCTCCGCATCATCCCGCTTGGCGGGGTGGGCGAGATCGGCAAGAACATGTACATCTTCGAGTACGGCGACGACATCGTGGTCATCGACTGCGGGCTCATGTTCCCCGATGAGGAGATGTTCGGCATCGATCTCGTGGTGCCCGACGTCACCTACCTCAAGGAGAACCGGAGCAAGCTCCGCGCGTTCCTGATCACCCACGCCCACGAGGACCACATCGGCGGGCTGGCGTACGTGCTGCCGGAGTTTCCCGGCGTCCCGATCTACGCCAGCACCCTGGCCCGCGGTCTGCTGGGTAACAAGATCAAGGAGCACAAGCTCCACAACAACCCGCTGCTCGCGCTCGATCCGGGCGACGAGATCCGGGTCGGTCCGTTCGACGTGATCCCGTTCCGGGTCAGCCACTCCATCCCGGATGCGATGGGGATCGCGCTGCGCACGCCGGTCGGCGTCGTCGTGCACACCGGCGACTTCAAGTTCGACCACACCCCGGTCGACGGCAAGCACTCGGACTTCGCGACCCTGGCGCGGATGGGGCAGGAAGGCGTGGTCGCCCTGCTGTCTGACTCGACGCGGGCCGAGAACCCCGGCTACACGCCGTCCGAGCGGACGGTGGGCGAGGCGTTCCGCGAGATCATGGAAGGGCTCGAGGGCCGGGTCATCGTGGCCACGTTCGCGTCCAACATCGCCCGTATCCAGCAGGTGTTCGACGCGGCGAACACGTTCAACCGCCAGGTGGCGGTGGTCGGTCGCTCGATGGAGCAGAACACGAGGATCGCTGCCGACCTCGGCTACCTCAAGTTCGAGCCGTCCCAGTTCCTGCCCAAGGACCGGATCACGGATCACCCGGCCGCGCGCACGGTGATCGCGACCACGGGCGCCCAGGGGGAGCCGATGTCGGGTCTGGCGCGGATGGCCAACCGCGACCACCGGTTCGTCGAGATCCAGCCCGGGGACACCGTCATCGTCTCGGCCAGCCCGATCCCAGGAAACGAGGAATACGTCGCCCGCACCATTGACAACCTGTTCAAGGCTGGTGCGAACGTGTACTACCACACGATCCGGCGCGCGCACGTCTCGGGCCATGCCAGCCAGGAGGAGCTCAAGCTGATGCTCGGGCTCACCCGGCCGACGCATTTCATCCCGATGCACGGCGAGTTCCGGATGCAGGTGCAGCACGGCCGCCTGGCGATCGAGACGGGAGTCAAGCCGGAGAACGTGTACATCATCGAGAACGGGACGCCGATCGAGATCTTCCCCGATGGCACCGCGCGCCGGGGCCAGCCGGTGGCCGCCGGGTACATGTATGTCGACGGCCTGTCGGTGGGCGAGGTCGGGGACATCGTGCTTCGCGACCGGCGGGCGCTCGCGAACGACGGGATGTTCATGGTCGTGGTCCAGGTCGACAAGCAGACCGGACGGGTGGTCGGGCGCCCTGAGATCATCACCCGCGGGTTCATCCACGGGAACGAGGAGGACCCGATCATCGAGGAGGCCAAGCGCCGGATCATCGATGCTCTCCAGCAGCCCGGCGATCGGATCAGCGAGGTGCCCTTGCTCAAGGAGCAGGTCAAGGATGGCGTCTCGCGCTTCCTGTACGAGCAGACCAAGCGACGGCCGATGGTGTTCCCGGTCGTGGTCGAGGTCTAGCGCGTGGCGCAGCGCCGACGAACGACCTCCAGGCCGCCGGCCGCCCGGCGAACGCGATCGTCGAGCCGCCGGCGCGGTGGTGGCCTGCCGCTCCCGCGGATCTCGCTCGGCCTGTCGCCGGCGGTCATCCGCTCGCTGATCGGGATCCTGCTGGCGGTCCTGGGGGCCGTGCTCGCCATCGCCCTGATCCTGCCCGGCGAGGGGCGGCTGACCGATCTCGTTCGTGACGACATCGCGCCGTTCTTCGGGGCAGGGCGCTTCGCGCTGCCCGTGGTGCTGCTGGTGTCCGGCTGGTACCTCGAGTGGGGCCCCGGTCGCGAGCCCGGCGCACCATGGGGCCGGACCCTGCTGGGCATCGCGATCGCGTACGCCGGCTTCCTGGGGCTGATCCAGTTGGTGGGCTTCTCGGGTGAGTTCACGGGCGGCCGCATCGGCCGCTTCCTGGTGAGCATCCTCGAGCCCGCCCTGACCGCGCCCGGTGCGATCGTGATCCTGCTCGGCATGCTGGTCGCGGGTCTCCTGATCGCGTTCGACACGCCACTGCGGACGCTGCTCTCGCCGGCGACGCGTGCGGCCAGGGCCGCGGGGTCGACGCTCCAGGATCGCACCGCCGGTGGGCCGGTCTCGAACGGACGCTCCACGAGGGCGGCGGACGGCCGCGGGGCGGCCCCGGGCGCGCAGGCACCGGCCAGGCCAGAGGGCAGGCGCGTGCGGATGCCGAGGCTCCTCGGCGGTGAGGCGCCCGGCCAGACCGGCGTCTGGGGCAACGAGCCCGACGGGGGCCCGTCCGCGACTCCCTCCGCGCCGCCGGTGTCGGCAACCTTCGCTCCGGCACGTGGCAACGGCAACGCCGGGGGCCCGGGACTGGCCGTCGCGGCAGGCGCCGCCGGGGCCTCCACAGGGCTCGGGGCCAACGGCGCAGGTGTGAGGGCGGGCGCGACCGCGGGGGGTGGCGAGGCAGGTGCCCGCTCGGCGGCAAACGATGCCCGGACGGCGACCCGTGACCCCGAGGACGTCACCGACGCCTCCGACTCGCCGCCCAAGCGCGATCACGCCTGGATCCTGCCGGCGCACAGCCTGCTCGACGCCGGGGAGGCTCCCTCGCCGGCGATGGCCGGAAACCAGGCCGCCATCCACGCCTGGAACGAGGAGCAGATCGTCCGCAAGCTCGCGAGCTTCGACATCGAGGCGCGCATCGTCGGCCGCAATGCCGGTCCCGTCGTGACCCAGTACGAGGTCCAGCCTGCGCCGCACATCAAGGTCAGCCGGATCGAGGGGCTGTCGGACGACCTCGCGATGGCGCTGGCCGCGCGGAGCATCCGGATCGAGGCGCCGATCCCGGGCAAGAGCGCGGTGGGCATCGAGATCCCCAACAAGGAGTTCAACGTCGTCGCGCTGCGACGGATCCTGGACGAGGTCGACTTCGCCGCGTCCGGATCGCGGCTCACGTTCGCCCTGGGCCGGGACGTGGCGGGCAACGCGCAGGCCGTGGATCTCGCGAGGATGCCCCACCTGCTGATCGCGGGCGCCACGGGCTCGGGCAAGAGCGTGATGGTCAACGCGCTGATCACCAGCCTGCTGTGCAACGCGACGCCCGACGACGTGCGCCTGATCCTGATGGACCTCAAGCGGGTCGAGCTCGCCGGCTACAACGGCCTGCCACACCTGATGGTGCCGGTCATCACCGAGCCCGAGCGCGCCAAGTCCGCCCTCAAGTGGGCCGTGAACGAGATGGAGGCGCGCTACCGGCGGTTTGCGGGCGCGACGGCCCGCAACATCAAGGGCTTCAACGAGACCCGCGTCGATCCGGCCGACCGGCTGCCGCACATCGTGATCGTGATCGACGAGCTGGCCGATCTCATGATGCGTGAGGGCAAGAACATCGAGGACCCGATCGTCCGGCTGGCCCAGAAGGCGCGCGCGACCGGCATCCACATGGTGCTCGCCACGCAGCGGCCATCGGTCAACGTGGTCACCGGCCTGATCAAGGCCAACTTCCCCAGCCGGATCGCGTTCGCGATGGCGAGCCAGATCGACTCGCGGACGATCCTCGATGCCCCCGGCGCGGAGGACCTCATCGGGCGCGGTGACATGCTCTACCAGCCGTCCGACCTGCCGCGCCCGATGCGCCTTCAGGGCGTGTTCGTGTCGGATCCCGAGATCGGCCGGGTGACCCAGCACTGGCGCGACCAGATCGAGGACCCGCGCTACGACCTCTCGATCGTCGAGTCCGGGGAGGACTCCACGGGCAACGTGGACGACCTCGCGGGCGACGACGCGGATCGGCTGCTGCCGGATGCCGTATCGGTCATCCGGGAGTACGATCGTGCCTCGGCGTCGTTGCTCCAGCGGCGTCTACGGATCGGGTACGCCCGGGCGGCTCGAATCATCGACCAGCTCGAAGCGCGCGGCTACGTGGGCGCGTTCGACGGCTCCAACGCCCGGGTGGTCCTGCGTCGTGACGACGGACCTGGCCCTGGCGACAACGAGGACGAGGTATGACCACGCGAGACGACGCGCGACGGGCCCGGGCCGACGCGCGACGTGCCGCCCGCGACTACGCGACGGAGGCGGGTCCCGCGCTGCCCGAGCGGTTGCTCGCCGCGCGCGAGCGCAAGGGCGTGGATCTGTACCGGGCCGAGCGCGACACCAAGATCCGGGCGCGCTACCTGGCTGCGCTCGAGCACGGCGAGTACGCCGAGCTGCCGGGTGCCGTGTATACGAAGGGATTCCTGCGCAACTACGCGATCTACCTCGGGCTCGACCCGGAGGACGTGCTCCGCCAGTGGCGGCGAGAGCGGGGCGACACGTCGATCCCGTCGGAGCCGGTGCTCGACGTCCTGCAGCCGCTCGAGGCGCCGCGGCAGGGCCTGACGTTCTCGCCTGCGATCGTGGTCGCGGCGCTGCTGACCGTCCTGATCGTGACGTTCGTCGCCTACCTCGGGCTCCAGGTCGTGCGGTTCGCGAAGCCGCCCACGCTCGCCGTGACCAGTCCGGCCCAGGCGGTCATGGACGTCGCGGAGGGCACCGCCTCGTACACGCTGCGCGGCACCTCGATCCCGGGCGCGACGATCACGGTGACCGTGGCTGGCCGCACCGACCCCTATCGCGTGTCGGCCGATTCGACCGGTCGCTGGAGCGTGGACGTTGAGCTCCGGCGTGGCCGCAACCAGTTCGACATCGACGCCCTGGACCCCGAGACCGGCAAGTCCGCGGACACGACGGCCCGGGTGTTCATCACGGTGCCGTTCCTGGTCTCCGAGAGCCCGACCCTGACCGTGGACTCGCCCGCCGAGGGCGCCCAGTTCGAGAATGGCTCGATCCCGGTCAAGGGTTCGACGACGAACGCCAGCTCCGTCAGCGTGTCGGCGGTCATGACGGCCTCGGCCGATGGGACGCCGACCGCCACTCCCACGCCGACGCCCGCAGCCGGCGCGTCGCCCGGCGCGTCCGGCTCACCGGCCGGACCGACGGTCGGGCCCGTGTCCGCCAGTGTGGCGGCCGACGGCACCTTCGACGCGCCGCTCGATCTGGCCACCGGGTCGTGGCGGATCGTGATCACCGCGACGTCCGCCGAGGGCAAGGCCACCACCCTGAGCCGGAACGTCTCGATCAAGTACCAGGGCGTCAACCTGGTCGTGTCGATCAAGGGATCCAGGGCATGGCTCAAGGTGTGGGTCGACGGCAAGCTGTCCAAGGTCACGGGCGCCGCGGGGACCGTCTACGACCCGGGCAAGGTGCTGACCTTCACCGCCCAGCACTCGGTCGAGGTCCGGACGGGAAAGTCGAGCGCGACGTACTTCACGCTCAACGGGGAGAACCTGGGCCACATGTCCAACAAGGGCAACCCGGAAACGTGGCTGTTCTCGCCACCCGACCCGCCGGTCAAGACCAACCGGACCTGACGTGGCCGAACCGCTGGTCGAGCTCGCCGGTCAAGTGCTGGCGGCGTGCGCGGCGCGCGGCCTGACCCTGGCCACCGCGGAGTCGTGCACCGGCGGCCTGGTAGGACATCTGCTCACCGAGGTTCCCGGGTCCTCTGCCTGCTTCCGCGGCGGGATCGTTGCCTATGCCGACGGAATCAAGCGCGATCTGCTGGGCGTCCCGGTTGACGTGCTGGCGGCGCACGGGGCGGTATCAGCGCAGGTCTCCGTGGCGATGGCCGAGGGAGCGCGCGCGCGCCTCGAGTGCGATCTCGGCGTGTCGGTCACGGGGATCGCGGGTCCCGCCGGCGGGACGCCGGCGAAGCCGGTCGGGCTGGTCTACGTCGCCGTCTCCGGTCCCGGCGGGTGCGAGGTGGAGCGGCATCTGTGGCCGGGCGACCGTTCGGCCAACAAGCGCGACAGTGCCGAGGCGGCCCTCGAGATGGTGCTGCGCCGGCTGGGACGCCCGGAGCGGGGCGGGAACAGCTCGACGCCGGCCGAAGCCGAATCGGTGGCGTCCGACCCGATCGGCGACGCATCGCGGTGACGCTGCGCGGGTTGCCCGCCGTCGGCGCCGGGCTTGCACGGCCGCGCGCCGCGCGACCGATCCGGGCGGGCGAGCGGATCCACGTCGTTGGCGCAGCAGGTGCCGGGGCATCGGCCGCGGCCCTGCTCGCGTCATGGTCCGGCGCCGCCGTCGACGGATGCGATCCGGGTGGCCCGGGACCCTACACGGCGGCGCTCGAGCTTGCCGGCGTAACGGTGGCGCCCGAGCACGATCCGGCGCACGTCAGGCGGCCGGACCCGCCCGAGCGCCTCGCTGTGACCAAGGCGCTCACGGCGATCGACCCGAACCACCCCGAGCTCGCGGCCGCGCGCGCCGACGGGATCGCCGTCGAGCCCTGGCAGCAGGTCGTCGCGGATGCGGCCGCCGAGCGGGATCTGATCGCGGTGGCGGGCACCCATGGCAAGAGCACGTCGGCCGGCTGGCTGGTGCACGTGCTGGTGGCCGCAGGCGCAGATCCGGGCGCGTTCGTGGGCGCCCTGCTGCCGGCGGAGCTGACCGGGATCGGCGTCCCGGCCACGGCCCGCCGCGGGGCGGGCAGGGCGTTCGTGGTCGAGGCCGATGAGTACGCGGGCAACTTCGACGCCTACCGTCCACGGGTGATCGTGCTCACGTCGGCCGAGTGGGACCACCCCGATGTGTTCGCCGATCGGGAGGCGGTGCTGGCCGCGTTCGAGGGTTGGATCCGGGGGGCGGCGGGCGGAGGCCCACCGGGGGCAACGCGACCATCCGGCGTCGGTGCGGGTCCGGGAGCCGTCGACCGGATCGCGGTGAACGGGCGCGGTGGGCCGGTGCTGATCGCGAACATCGGGGACGAGGGTGTGGCCGAGGTCGCCTCGCGGCTGGCTGACTGGCCCGGGCGGATCCTGGCGACGGCGGTCGCGGACGTTGCGCCACAGCGCGTGGCGGGCTTCGCGCGCGGGATCGGCGACCGCTTCCGGACCGCGACGGGTCCGGCGGAGCTGCTGCTGGCTCGCGTCACGGCCACCGAGCCCGGTTCGACGAGCATCGAGATCTCGGGCCTCGATGCGCTCGCCGGGCCGACGCCCGTGCGTCTGGCGACCGCCGGTCGTCACAACGTCGCCAACGCGCTGGGGGTGGCCGGGGCGGCGGCAACGCTGGGCCTCGACCGGGACGCGATCGTTCGCGGGCTCGCGGGCTTCGGCGGTGTCGGCCGGCGGCTCGAGCGAAAGGGCGAAGGGGGAGGCGTGGTGGTCTACGACGACTACGGTCACCACCCGTCCGCGATCCGCGAGACGCTGGCCGCCGTTCGCCAGCGGGAGCCCGGCCGGCGCGTGTGGGCCGTGTATGAGCCGCTGACCTATCACCGGACCGCAGCCATGGTCGATGCGTTCGCTGCGGTGCTCGCGACCGCGGACGCGGTGGCGATCGCCGATATCTGGGCCGGCCGGGACCCGGACACGACCATCGCGTCCGCGGCCGGGCTGGCGGAGGCGGTTGCCCGCGTCGCGCCCGGGATCCCCGTCGGGGCGCCAGGCAGCGTCGAGGCCACGGCTCGCTGGCTGGCTGCCGAGGTCCGCCCGGGCGACGCGGTGCTGGTCATGGGCGGTGGTCGCTCGTACCGGATCGGCGAGCTGCTGCTCGAGCACCTGGAGACACGATGACGATCAGCTACCCGCAAGGCTACGACCTGCTCGAGGCGCTGACCCGCGCCCGCCTGTCGTATGACGGCGACGCCTGGACGGCCTGCTTCGACGAGCGCGCGGAGCTCGTGCTCGATCCGTTTGAGGCTCCGCTGGCAGGCCACAATGCGCTGCGGGCATACTTGCTGGAGGCGGCCGAGGAGGAGATCGGCTACGACCTGGTGGTCGAGCGCCACTGGGTCTCGGGCTCGATGGTGCTGGCCGCCTGGCACGCCAGCTGGAACCGGCGTCGCGACGAGGCAAAGGTCCGCCAGGCAGGGTTCCTCTCCGCCGAGGTTGGGGAGGACGTGCGCATCGTGCGGCTGAAGCAGTGGACGGTCACCCGCGAGCACCTCGCGGGCTGACGAAGGAGGTCGGATGGCGGGCGAGATCTCGTTCGATGTGGTCTCGGACTTCGACGAGCAGGAGCTGCGGAACGCGCTGGATCAGGTCCGACGTGAGGTCCAGCAGCGATACGACTTCAAGGGGGTCCACGTCGAGCTGACCCAGGAGAAGAGCCAGCTGACCCTGGTGACCGACGACGAGTTCCGCGCCCGCGCCATCCGTGACCTGATCGAGTCGAAGGCGCTGCGTCGCGGGCTGTCGCTCAAGATCTTCGAGTGGGGCGAGGTCGAGCCGGCCGGCGGCAACAAGGTCCGGCAGCGCATCGGGCTCCGGCGAGGCTTGCCGGACGACCTGGCGAGAAAGTTGGTCAAGATGATCCGGGACCAGTTCCCGAAGGTTCAGCCCCGCGTCCAGGGCGACGCCATCCGCGTCGCCGGCAAGAGCAAGGACGAGCTGCAGCGAGTCATCGTGCGCCTGCGCGAGCTCGACGAGACGGTGCCGCTGCAGTTCGAGAACTACCGATAGGGGTGCCGTCGTGCCCGGATCAGGTCGTACCGCCAGGCTCGTCATGGTGATCGTCGCCGTCCTCGTGATCGCGGGGATGCTCGCCGCGATGCTGCTGACGGCGCCGATCGTCGGCAACTAGCCTCGCGCCACCCACCGTCACTCGGCTCGGCCCCGGACGGACCGCCGTCCCGGCCGGCCAACAGGAGGTCGACATGGAGCCCCGCCACGACGTTGTGCAGGAGCAGACGACGGCCGGTCCGGCCGATGAGGACGCCGGAACCGCAGCAACCGATCCGCTGGAGGCGCGTTCCGACGCCGGGGTTGCTGCGCCGGGCTCCTCGAGCGAGGCGGCTCCGGCCGGCGACCCGCGGTTGACTCCAGGGATGGTGCCGGCATCGGAGGCAGGCTCCGGGTCAGTGGCCACCGCGGAGCCGGAGGAAGCTGGACCGCCGGAGACCATCGCGGAGCCGGAGGAAGCTGGACCGCCGGAGACCATCGCGGAGCCGGAGCCGGAGCCGGAGCCGGAGCCCGTCCCGGAGGCGGCTGTCGTGGAGGCGGAGCCCGTCCCGGAGGCGGCTGTCGTGGAGGCCGGTTCGGCCGGTGCATCGCAGGTCGATGGCGCCCGCGGACAGGCAGACGAGGAACCCGGACAGCCGGAGGAGGAGCCGGCACCAACCACCGAGCGGCCGGACCGGGTCGCCGAGGAGCCCGCCCGTGGTGCCGCCGAGCCGACCCCGGTTGCCCCGACGACCGTCGCGGAGCTGGTCGCCGCCACTCTGCGCTCGGCCGGCGTCCGGCTCGCGTTCACCGTTCCCGGAGAGAGCTTCCTGCCGGTCCTCGACGCGATGGTTGCCGCTGGGATCCGCGTCGTGGCGACCCGGCACGAGGGCAGCGCCGCGTTGGCCGCGGAGGCGTACGGCCAGCTGACCGGGCGACCCGCGGCGTGCCTGGGCTCGCGGTCGCCGGGCGCCGCGAATCTCGCGATCGGGATCCATACCGCCACGGCGGACTCGACGCCGATGTTCGTCCTCGTCGGTCAGGTGGGCACCGGCATTCGCGGTCGCGAGGCCTTTCAGGAGGTCGATCTCGTCGGCACGATCGGCCGGCTGGCCAAGTGGGCGGGCGAGATCAACGACCCTGCGACGGCGGCGGACACCCTGGGTGCGGCCGTTCGCGCGACGGCGGAAGGTCGTCCCGGCCCGGCGTTCATCGCCCTTCCGGAGGACGTGCTGGAACGTCCGCTCCCCGACGGGACCGTGGTCCCGGTGGTTCGCTCGCGACCCGAGGCACCGTCGGTCGCCGATGTCCGTGCCGTGCTCCATTTCCTGGCCGCCGCCGAGCGACCCGTGATTCTGGCGGGTGCGGGCGTGCTCCGGGCGCGCTGCTCCAACGATCTGGTCCGCTTTGCCGAGCTGCTGCACGTGCCCGTGATCGCCACCTGGCGACGGGGCGACGTCATTCCCAACGACCACCCGCTCTATCTCGGCATGGCCGGGTTCGGCAGCCCCCCGACGGTAGTGGCGCGGATGGAGGCCGCGGATGCGCTGCTCGTGATCGGGTCGCGCCTGAACGAGGTGACCACCAACGGCTACAGCCTGCCCCGGCCGGGTCAGGCATGGATGCACGTGGACCTCGAGCCACGTGGGGGGGCGGTGGGCGAGTCTCCGGCGCCGGTCCACGTGATTCGCACGGACGCCCGCGCGTTCCTGCGGGCTGCGGTGGCCAGACTCAAGGACGCCGTCCTCGTGGCCGGGCCCGTGGCCGCCCGCGACGCGAACAACGGGGATGACCGGGCGGCGTGGGAGGCGTCGATCGTGGTCGACGCGGGCGCGTGGGACGGCCCGGGCGTGCATCCCGGCCGGATCATCGCCGATCTCCGGCGGCTGCTCCCCGAGGATGCGATCGTGACGACCGACGCGGGGTCGTTCTCCGGCTGGGCGGCCCGCGGCCTCCGCTTCCACCGCCCGGGGACGTTCCTCGGGCCCACGTCGGGCGCGATGGGCTACGGGCTTCCTGCAGCCATCGCCGCCGCGCTCGTTCACCGAGAGCGCCGCGTCGTGGCGCTGGTGGGGGACGGTGGCATGGGCATGACGATTGCCGAGCTCGAGACGGCCGTTCGCGAGGACGCCCACGTCGTCGTGATCGTGTTCGACAACCAGGGGTACGGCATGATCCAGGCCGAGCAGGTCGATCGTGGCAGCGCCACGGCACCGGGGACGACGCTCGGCGCCATCGACTTCGCGGCCGTTGCCAGAGCGTGCGGGGCCCGTGGCGTCAGGGTCGAGAGCGACGCCGCGTTCGAGGGGGTGCTCCGGACCGCGCTGGCGGCATCCGGGCCGAGCGTGATCCAGCTGGCAGTCGACCCGCGCTGGGTATCGGTCGACCGACCCGCGGTCTCGTGATCGCTCCTGGTCGTCGAGCTCGCCGGGTGGCCCGGTGACCCGTCCAACGCTGCACCTCGTCCCGGAACTGGACTGGCTGGCCCACGATCCGGCCCTGCCCTTCCTGCCCGAGGCCTGGGAACGGGATGGCTTCATTCACTGCACCGATGGCGACGACGAGATGCTGATCGTCGCCAATCGCTTCTATGCCACCGATCCGCGTCCGTTCCTGCTGCTGACGGTCGACCTCGAGCGCAATGGAAGCCCCTGGCGGTTCGACGACCCCGAGCATCGCTACCCGCACATCTACGGTCCGATCGCCCCGGCCGCGGTGCTCGAGGCACGTCCGATGATGCGCGATCGCAAAGGTTGCTTCGACGGTATCGGCGCCCGCTGAGATTGGTCGGGAGGGGCCCCTGCGGCAGGACGCCGCGCCGGCCCCAGCCGGGTTGCGGTGCGGCGTACGGTGGGTCGAGGTGACGGATGAAGGAGGTGTGCCCATGCCGGCTGCCGCGAACGTCGAGGGTCTGCAGGCGATTGCCGCCGCGTTCGACGCACACGACCTCGACACGATCATGAGCTACTTCGCCGATGACGCGGTGTTCGACGCGCCGCGCGGGCCGGACGAGTGGGGCTCGCGTGTGATCGGGAAGCAGGCGATCCGCGAAGCGTTCGCCGGCCGGTTCGAGGGAATCCCGGATGTGCGCTACACGGATGACGACCATTTCGTTGCCGGCAACCGGGGCTGCTCCGAGTGGACGCTCCGCGGGACGACCGTGGATGGAACGCGGGTCGAGGTCAGGGGCTGCGACCTGTGGACGTTTCGCGACGGCGCCGTCGTGCGCAAGGACTCGTACTGGAAGATCCGCACGTCCTGATGACGGCTGGCCGGTGACGCCATCCGGCCACGAGGGCCGGGCGTGTCGCTATCGCTTGTGGCGCCGATGGCGCGGAGGCGGCTCGTCCTCGTCGCGCGCCTGCCGGTCGAGGATCTGCTTGAACACCTTGCCCATCCCGGGTCGCATCAGCGCGCGTTGCTCAGCCTCGACGTCATGATCCCGCCGCCTGACCCGTGCCGCTTCGCGGGAATCGAGATCCTCTTCGTTCGGATCAGGCTCATCGAACGGGTCCGGATCCATGTGCATTGGCGCATCGTGGCCGGGGACCGGCGCGCCGTCAATGGCCGATCGGATGGTCCGGCCCGGGGGCCCGGTAGCATGCGGGAGGCATCCGTCACACCGGATCGCACGAACGGAGGAGGCGTGATCCGACCGCAGCATGGCTGATCCTGAGACGCCTGCCGATCGTGGCCACGTGCGTGCGGCGCCCAGCGGGTCTCGGGTTGTCGGAGGATCCACGCCGTCGCTGCTGGGCGGACTGCTCGTGGTCGCGCTGGCGCTGCGGCCGCAGATCGCAGCGATCGGACCGCTGGCGCCTGAGATCGGGGCCGACCTCGGCGTGCCGCACGCCGTAGTCGGCTTGCTCACGACGATCCCCGTCCTGTGCATGGGCCTGTTCGCCCCGTTGGGCCCGTCGCTGGCGCGACGTCTCGGCGCCTGGGCGGGGATCGCGGCCAGCGTCGCTCTCCTGGTCGGCAGCGGGCTGCTGAGAGCCGCCACACCGGGCGTGGCGCCGGTTCTGGCGATCACGGTGGGTATCGGGGTCGGCACCGCGCTGTCGGGACCGATCCTCGCGATGTTCGTCCGGGAGCGGATGCCCGACAGACGGGTAGCCGGAACGGCTGCCTATGCGGGCGGGACGATCCTGGGGGCGGCGGTGGCGACCGTGCTCGCCGTGCCGCTTGCGGGCCTGTTCGGCGGTTGGCGCGGGTCGCTGATCGTGATGACCGTTGGCTCCGGGGTGACCCTGGTGGCCTGGCTCGTGCCGCGGACCCGCCACGCGGGCGATCCGGCGGGGACCGTCGGAGAAGACCCACCGCCGGCCGCGGTTCCGGCAGGGCCCGCGTCACGCCGGCTGCCGGTCGATCGGCCGATCGCGTGGGCGATCGGTGTCCTGTTCGGCCTGCAGTCGTGGCTCTACTACGGCGCCACCGCCTGGCTGCCGAGCGCCTACATCGAGCAGGGCTGGGACGCATCGGCCGCAGCGGTCCTGCTGGCGCTCGTCTATGTCGCGAGTCTGGTCGCGACGCTGCTCGTTCCGGCGGGCGCCGGTCTGGGTGTGTCGCGACGGCTGATGCTGCTGCTGTCCACCGCGGCCGCATTGCTGGGCCTGGCGGGCATGGTCGGTGTGCCGGGGGCCGGGCCGGTATGGGCGATCTCGCTGGGGCTGGGGCTGGGGAGCACGTTCACGCTGCTGCTGACGCTACCTACCGACATCAGCGTCGACCCCCGCGAGGTCGGTGCCACGGCCGCCATGATGCTGCTGGTCGGCTACCTGCTGGCGTCGGTGGGACCGTTCGTGCTCGGCGCGGCGCGTGACGCGACCGGCAGCTTCGCGGTCAGCCTGTGGGTGCTCGTCGTCGTCGCGGTCGTGATGCTGCCGTTGAGCGCGAGCCTCACGCCGCACCGCCTGCGCCCTGCGGGCGACGAGCACTCCGGCCCGCGCCCGGTCCCGCGAAGTTGAGCTCCCGACCATCGCGGCGTGGCCCGGTGACGCCAGAGATCGCGTTCGCCCGTGCCTGATGCCGTCGCACGGCCCGCTCGAGTCCGGGAATCACGAGGCCGTTGTCCGGCCCGGACAACGGCCTGCTCGTGTCGTCGGGGTCAGACGCGGAGTCGGGCCCCAGCGTGCAAGGCGGTTGCGGGCATGCCCGCAACCGCCGTCAGCTGCCGGCGCGAGCGTCGCTCGAGAGGTTGCCCGCGCGCGGACGGGTCATCTCGTTCGAGGCACCGCACGATGCGTCTTCGCTCGCCGTCAACCGGCGTGGCTCGAGCCAGCGCCGTCGCAAGCCGTGCCCTGGGGCCGTTCGCATCGCCATTTCCGGCAACCTCCCGGGATGCCTCCGCGCGGGGAGGGGAAGTTGATGCACCAATTATCGGACGGGCCGCAAGCCCGGCCAGTGTCCGTGCCTGAGGCTCCGCGGGTGGTCCGGGCGGGCCGAGGGGCCATGGCCCGTGGCAAAGGCGACGGCTCAGCCGCCGGACACGGCCGGGATGATGTGGACCTCGGCGCCGGCCGGGATCGGGGTCCCGAGGGACGCCCGCTCGCCCGCGACGAAGACGTTGAGGTGCGTACGGATCGCTGGACCCGCGTCGAGCACGCGGTTGGCCAGACCCGGGACCTGCCGGTCGAGGTCCGCAATCACCTCGGCCACCGTCGCGCCGGTGGCCCCGAGCCGCCTTGGGGTGCCGGGGAACAGAGCGACCAGGGATCGCGGCAGGTGCACCACGGCCATCGCCGGTGCGTCTCCTGCCTGATCAGCCGTCCCGGCCGGATCAGCCAACGACGGCAGCCTCCACCGACCAGATCGGCGGCAGATGATCGGCGATGAGCCCCCAGCTCCGCCCCTCGTCGCGGCTCCCGTACAGCTGGCCGGTGCTGGTGCCGAAGTACACGCCCACGGGGTCGAGGCGGTCGACTGCCATGGCCTCCCGCAGGACCCCGAGGTAGGCGTTCTCCTGCGGCAGGCCGTCACCGGACCGGACCCAGGCTTCGCCGCCGTCGTGCGTGCGCCACACACCGAGCCTGGCGTCGGGCGCGAAGCGGCCGCGCTCCGCGCCGTTGAGCGGGATCGTCCACACGGTCATCGGGTCGCGTGGGTGGGCGGCCATCGGGAACCCGAAGTCCGAGGGCAGCCCGGGGGTGATCTCGGCCCACTGGCGGCCGCCATCGAGCGATCGGTACACGCCGCAGTGGTTCTGCTGGTAGAGACGCTCGCCGCCATCGGCCGCGATCACCAGCTTGTGGACGCACTGCCCGAACTCGGGGTACTTGTCGGGGTGGAAGTCCGCCCGGACGCCCTTGTTGCGGGTCTCCCAGGTTGCTCCGCCGTCCCGGGTCTCGAACGCGCCAACGGCCGAGATTCCAACCCAGACGCGGGAGGGGTCGGTGGGGTGGGGGACGATCGAATGGAGGCACAGGCCGCCGGCGCCGGGCTGCCATTGGGATCGGGTCGGGTGATTGGTAAGCCCCTCGACATGGGCCCACGTCCGGCCACCGTCGGTGCTCCGGAACAGGCCGGCCGGCTCGACGCCCGCGTAGATGGCGCCGGGCCCCGAGGTGACGTTCCACACCGTCCTGATCGCCGGGCCGTCGTCGCCGTAGGTCAGGCCCTCGCTGGAGTGCGTCCAGGTGCCTCCCAGGTCGTCGCTGCGCCATACGGCGGGCCCGAACCAGGGGCTGCCTGCCGCAGCCAGCAGTGCCCCGCTGCCGGGCTCGACCGAGATGTCGTGGACGGGCCAGCCCTCGCACAGGGGCCCTCGCAGCTCCCAGCTGCGTCGATCAGGGTCGCCGTCGAGGATGAACGCGCCTTTTGGTGTACCGACCAGGAGGGCGAGACGGTCGCTCATGGGACGCTCCAACATGCGGTGATCCGAGGTCAGGTCGTTGATCCGCGTAGGTTACGACAGGCGGCGCTTTGGTCTACCGTGTCGGTGACGCAGGCGAGGCGGGAGGTCGGCGCACGCGATCGACGAGGGTCCGGGAGGTTCGATGGCCGCATCCAGCCTGCGCAGCCGGCAGTCCCCGGTGCCCACGACGCTGGTCGTCACCCTGGTGCCCGCGGCCGCGGCGCTCGACATCGTGGGCGGCTACCTGAACGGGCTGCTCAGCCTGCCCACCTACCTCGACACCATCGGCACCTGCGTCGCGGCGATCGTGCTCGGGCCGTGGTGGGGGGCGGCGGCCGGCATCCTTGCGAATATCGGTGGCGCCGTATATCTGGGCCCGACCAACATCCCGTTCGGGCTGGCCAACGCGCTCGCGGCGGTGCTCTGGGGCTACGGCGTGCGGTCGCTGCTGCTGGGTCGAAATCCCTACACCTACTTCGGCCTCAACGCGGTCGTGGGGGTTGCCGTGGGGGCGCTCGGTGCCCTGATCGCGTTGGTCGTGTTCGGCGGGACCACCGGGCACGCGTCGGATGCGATCACGGCGGCGCTGGTCCAGGCGGGCGAGGCGCTGCGGGACGCGGTGCTGACCTCGAGCGTGCTGACGTCGCTCGGCGACAAGATCATCGCGGGCTTCGTCGGGCTCGCGATCATCCGGGCGCTGCCATCGTCGCTGACCGAGGGCCTCGTCCTGCCGGGTGAGGTCGGCATGCGATCGCTGCTGCTCGCGACGGCCGGCACGGTGCTCGGGGTGGCCGTCATCCTGGTGTACCTGCTGCTCAAGCCGGCCGGCTGAGCAGGCCCGGGACGGGCGGGGACGTCGTTGGCCGATGACGCCGGCATCTCGATCAGCGACCTGACGGTCCGCTACCGGGGCGCTTCGCGCGCGGCGCTCGACGGGATCACCGTCGAGCTCCGGCCGGGTGGGGTGACCGGTGTGGTCGGCCTCACCGGGGCCGGCAAGTCGACCCTGCTGCAGTGTCTCAACGGGATCGTCCCGCACCTCGTGCCCGCGACGATGGGCGGCACGGTACGGGTGGCCGGGCTCGACCCGGTGGCGGGGCCGGTCGCGTCGCTGTCGGGCCGCGTGGGAATGGTGCTCGACGACCCTGAAGGCCAGGTCAGCCAGTCGACCGTGGCCGACGAGGTTGCGCTCGGGCTCGAGGGCCGGGGGTTGTCATGGGAACGGATGCGGACGCGTGTCCCGGAGACCCTGGCGCAGGTCGGCCTGGGCGGCCTCGAGGACCGGGCGCCGATGACGCTGTCGGGTGGCGAGCAGCAGCGGCTCGCGATCGCTTGTGCGATCGCCGTGCGCCCGGCCGTGCTCGTGATGGATCAGCCGACCGCCAGCCTCGACCCGGCCGGGACGACGGCCGTGTTCGCGCTCATCCGGCGGCTGAACCGCGAGCACGGCCTGACGGTCGTCATCGCCGATCACGACGTCGAACGGCTGGCAGAGCACGCGGACCGCATCCTGGTGCTCCACGACGGCCATCTCGTGGCGGATGGGACGCCGGAGGCGGTGTTCGGCCGGCCGGTCGAGCTCGGAGCCCTCGGCATCCGCGTGCCGCAGGTGACCGAGCTGGTGGCGGCGGTTGCCGGGACGACGGGTCCCGATGGCCCGCTGCCGGTCACGGTCGACGGTGCGGTGGCCTGGCTGACGGATCGATGGTGACGGCCGTGGGCGGGAGGTCGCGCGGGCCGGCGCCGATCATCACGTTCGACGCGGTGCGTTTCGCCTACCCGGCGCTGGAGACGCCGGCGCTCGACGGCGTGAGCCTCGAGATCGCCCGGGCGAGCGTCGTGGGCATCAGCGGGCAGAACGGCTCAGGCAAGACGACCCTGGTCAAGCTCGTCAACGGCCTGCTCCGCCCGGACGCGGGCCGGGTGACGGTCGACGGCCTCGACGCCGCGCGGGCGCGGGTGCGCGAGCTGGCTGCGCACGCGGCGCTGGCGTTCCAGAACCCGACGCATCAGCTGTTCGCGAGCACGGTCGCCGATGAGCTCGCGTTCGGGCCGCGCAACCTCGGCGTCGAGGAGGACGAGGTGCTCGCGCGGGTGAGCCTCGCGGCATCGCGTCTCGGGCTGTCCGGCGTCTTGGACCGGCACCCGTACCGGCTGGGTGCGGCCGGCCGCAAGCTGGTCTCGGTGGCCTCGGTGCTCACGATGCAGACCCCGGTCGTCGTCCTCGATGAGCCAACCACCGGTCAGGACCATCGAACCGTGCGGACGCTGGCGGAGCTCATCTGCGAGCTGCGTGGTGCAGGGGTGACCGTGCTGGTCGTCGCGCACGACATGGCCTTCCATGCCGAGGTCGCCGATCGCCTGGTCGTTCTCGACAGGGGCCGGGTCATCGCCGAAGGCGCGCCCCGGACGGTGTTCGCGGACGGAGCGCTGATGGCACGGGCAGGGCTGGTTGCGCCTCAGATCACCGAGCTGTCGCAGCGGTTGCACCGGCCCGATGGCGCGGATCCCTGGCCGGCGCTGACGGTCGGGGAGCTCGCAGCCGCGCTGGGGGAGGGGACCGGCCCTGGCGGCCGCGGCGTGGCGAGGGCGAACGACGCCGTGGCCCCCGGAGCGGGAGCGGTAGGATCGGAGGCTGCCACGGGCGGCCCGAGCAGGCACGAGCAGGGGGCAGGCCCGATGCGTCGAGACGGTACCCTCGAAGGGGGTCCGTGGCTGCTGCGGACGAGCCCGATCCCCAAGCTCACGTGGCTGCTCGCCGTCCTGTGCGTCGCTCTGGTCGCCTACCATCCGGTCCCGCTGCTGGCGGTCGCGGCCGTCGGGGTCGGGCTGGCCGCCGTCTCCGGGCTGGGCCGCCCGGTGCTGAGCGGCCTGCTCGTCCTGTCACCGCTGGCCGCCTCCATCGTGGTCGTCCAGTCCACGGCGCCCGGGATCTGCGGTGCATGCACCCCGGCGGCCACGCTCGGCCCGCTCACGGTCCATCAGGAAGGCCTCGCCAGATCGCTGTCGCTCATCTCGCGCGTGCTGGCGATGGAGGTCACCGCGATCGTGGTCTTCGGCTCCACCCGCCCGTCGGACCTGGTCGCCGCCCTCCGCCGGCTCCGCATCCCGTACGTGCTGGGCTTCATGCTGACGATGACGCTCGAGCTGGTCCCGATCGTCCGGCGTGAGGTGGGCCTGGTGCTTTCGGCGCAGCGTGCCCGGGGCATGCGCAGGGCCGGATTCGGTGCGGTGTTGCCCGCGTTCGTCCCGGTGTTTGCGGCGACGTTCGAGCGGACGCAGCAGCTTGCGATCAGTCTCGAGGCCCGAGGATTCGGCACTGCGGGGCCACGAACGTCCTACCGGCGAGTCCGGTTCGGGGCGGTCGATCGCGTCCTGACCCTGGCTGGTGCGGTCGCAGGTGTGGCCGGCGTGGCCCTCGGCCTGACCACCTGGGGCGCCGATCGCGTTCCGGTGCCCGCCGTTCCCGAGAGTCTGGCGCTCGGAATCCTCGTCGTGAGCGGGGTCGTGTTCGTGGGCGTCGTGCTGGCCGGCGCTCGGGCCATCGTCCGGCTGTAGTGTGGAAGTCGGGCTGCCTCAGCCGCCGACCCGGTGCTGACTTCCCGTGACCTCGTCGAGCCAGCTCGAGAGGACGCCCGTCGCGTCGGGGTGGTCCTGCGGGCGGTGCCCGTGGCCCGCCAGCACGAGTGACCGGGCACCGTGGGCGACCAGCTCTCGGGCCACCTCGTCGTACAGCGGCGACCACCCTCCAGTGATGACGAGCGTCGGCGGGAGGCGCAGCTTGGCCCAGGACAGCGGAGCGTCCCACGGGGCGGCCTGGAAGCGCAGTCGGCTGGTGCGTAGCCGGCCCGCGTCGCCGGGCGGAGTGGCGTGACCGGGTGCGCCGAGCGCCGCCAGGAATTCGACCTCGAACTGGAGGTCGTCAAGGTCCCGTGCGCGGGCGAGGACCGTCGCGAGGGCCGTGATGTGTGCTTCGACAGCCGGGCTGCCCCGCACGAGCGATAGGCAAGCCGGCTCGAACAGCACGAGCGAACGAACCAGTGCAACCTCGCGCGCTGCCGCGAGCAGCGCGGCGACCGCGCCGTAGGAGTGGGCGACTACGTGACCGCCACCCCCGAGGGAGCGGACGATGCGGTCGGCGTCGCCATCGAAGTCGGTCGGGGCCGGGTCTTCGTCGCCATATCCGATCCGATCGATGAAGCGCACGTCATTGTTCGCGCCGAGGGGCGCCTGGTTGGGCCAGGCTTCCATGCCGGATCGTCCGGCCCCGTGGACGAAGACGACGCGCGCTGTCATGCGGGTCCACCATGGGCGCTCGGCGTCCGCGGCGCAAGTCGCCGGGACGAGGCGCTGGTCCTGGCGGGCTGGCCGGTTGCGGCGCTGCTGGCACGCTGGCGATCGCCGGCGGCGCGGACCCGGGAGATCATCTGCCCGGCCGCGATCAGACGGCGCCGCCCTCCCGGTCGAGGGCGGCGTCGATCAGCGACTCCCGGCGTGTGTGGAGGCCCCACTCCAGGCCGGCGGGATACCAGTGCGGTCGCAGCTGGCGCAGGATCGCCGGGTGGAGCGTCCCGAGCTCCCGGTGCGCGAGGTCACGGGACGCGTCGAGGGTCGGCGGATCGTAGACGCGCTCGCCGGCGCGGAACACCGGCACCGTGAGCTCGCGCGACTCCCAGGCGGCGTCGACCGTGAGCCGGTGGTGCGAGTCGATCGGGTCCACGATCACCCGCGAGCCGTCGTCCTCGGCCAGCTCGTCCCGGATCATGTCGGCCCGGGCCATGTGCTCCGCGTCATAGAAGCGGCGCACCGCGAGCTGCCCGGGCACCGTGATCTTGGCCGTGTCGGCGCTGACCTTGACCGGCGTCCGCCACCCCTCGTCGCCCGCTGCCCGGATCGCGGTCAGCTTGTACACGCCGCCCAGAGCGGGTTGGTCGTAGCAGGTCACCAACTTCGTTCCCACGCCCCAGCTGTCGATCCGGGCGCCCTGCGCCTGGAGCGACACGATGGTCTCGGGGTCGAGGTCATTGGATGCGACGACGCGCACGTCGGACAGCCCCGCCGCATCGAGCATCTCGCGCGCCCGGACCGAGAGGTAGGCGAGGTCGCCCGAGTCGAGCCGGATCCCGGCCAGCCGCTGGCCCCGCTCGCGCATCCGGAGGCCGGTCTCGATCGCGTTCGCGATGCCCTGCTCGGTGGCGAACGTGTCCACCAGCAGCACCGCGTTGCCCGGCATGACCTCGGCCCAGGCGTCGAAGGCCGTGCGCTCGTCGGCGAACGAGAGGACCCAGGAGTGGGCATGGGTGCCCATCACGGGGATGCCGAACACCCTGCTCGCCTGGACGTTGGACGTGCCGTTGCAGCCCCCGAGGTAGGCGGCCCGTGACGCCGTCAGGGCGCCATCGGGTCCCTGCGCCCGCCTGAGGCCGAACTCCATCACCGGAGCGCCGCCCGCGGCCAGCACGACGTGCGCGGCCTTGGTCGCGGCGAGGGTCGGGTAGTTGACGAGGTTGAGCAGCGCCGACTCGAGCAGCTGCGCCTGCGGCAGCGAGCCGCGCACCCGGACCAGCGGCTCGTACGGGAACACGACCGTGCCCTCCGGGATCCCGTCCACGTCCACGGTCAGCCGGAGCTGGTCCAGGTAGTCCAGAAACGCCGCCTCGAACAGCGGCCGGTCGTCGTTGCCGCGCAGGCCCTCGAGGTGCGTCAGCTCGGGGGCGGTGAACCGGAACGCCTCCAGGAACGCGATCACGCGGGCCAGCCCGGCGGCAAGGGTGAACCCGCCCCCGAACGGCACGTGCCGGAAGAACAGGGTGAAGATCGCCTGGTCGTCCGTCCGCCCCAGCTTCCAGTAGCCCGCCGCCATCGTGAGCTCGTACAGGTCGGTCATCGCGGCCGGCGGCACCGGGAACCCGGTCGCGTCGGGCTCGGTCATGAGGGAGCCTCCTGGGGCGTGCTCGGATCCTGCGCCGCGGGGTAGCCGCGGTTGGCCGACGGCCGACCCGATTGTGCTCCCGACGGCGGCGACTTGTGTCCTGGCGCTCGCGATCAGCGAGCGGACGATGACGATCGGGTGCCGGCTGGCGGATCGGCGCGTGGCATCATCGGCGCATGTCCAGCACGCTGCCGCCGCCGCCTGACGCCACGGAGGTCGCCCGTCGCGTCCGGGTGATCGGCGGCATCCCGTGGCGTCGCCTGCTCGGCTACCTGCGGCCGGACCTGGCTCCGTTCGGCCTCGCCGTGGCGGGACTGATCGTGGGGTCGGGCCTGGCGCTGGCCGTGCCGCTGGTCGTGGCCGGGATGGTCACGTCCGTCGTCAACGGCGGCGACCCCGAAGGGCTCAACCGGCTCATCGCCGGGCTCGTCGTCCTGTTCCTGGCCCAGGCGGTCGGCGGCTTCGTCCAGAGCTACCTGCTGGGCGTTGTGGGCGAGCGGATCGTCGCCCGGATCCGCGGGGAGCTGTTCGCGGGTCTGGTCAACCTGTCGCTCGACTACCACGGGCGGACGCGCGTGGGTGAGCTGATCTCGCGTCTGTCGAGCGACGTGACGCTGGTCCGCACGATGCTGACCCAGACGGTGACCACGCTGCTGTCCAACCTTATCGGGCTGATCGGCGCGATCATCATCCTGTTCACCCTCAGCCCAACCCTGCTCGCCGTCGCGCTGATCCTGGCGCCGGCACTGCTGGTGATCGCGATCGTGTTCGGCCGGCCGCTGCAGCGAGTCAGCACCGATGTCCAGGACTCGATCGCGCGGAGCACCTCGACCGCGGAGGAGGCCCTGTCCGGGATCCGGGTGGTCAAGAGCTATGTCCGCGAGGCGTACGAGAACGAGCGCTACGGGACCGACCTGCGCGACGTGGTGGCTCGAGGCTCTCGCCTGGCCCTGTGGCGGGCCGGGTTCGGCGCGGTCATGACCTTCCTGGGGTTCGGTGCCGTGGCCGTGCTGCTGTGGTACACCGGGCACCAGGTGATCGAGGGCAAGCTCGCGATCGGCACCCTGACCGGGTTCCTGCTGTACGGGATCACCATCGGCGCCAGCCTGGCCACGATTGCCGGGCTGTACGGCCAGTTCCGCGAGGGCACGGGGGCCATCGCGCGGGTGTTCGAGATCATCGACACCAGGGCCACCGTGGTCGACCTGCCGACCGCCGAGCCGATCGGACCGGTGGCCGGTCGAATCGAGTTCGACGAGGTGACGTTCGCCTACGACGGGGCGCGCAACGTGCTGCGGGAGGTCACCCTGGACGTGCCGCCGGGCGAGGTGCTCGCCCTGGTCGGGCCGTCCGGGTCGGGCAAGACGACGCTGGTCGGGCTCATCCCGCGCCTGTGGGACGTGGCGGGGGGCTCGATCCGGGTCGATGGCCGCGACGTCCGGAGCGTGACGACCGACAGCCTGCGGGCGCAGATCGGGCTGGTGCCGCAGGAGGCGACCTTGTTCGGGGGCAGCGTGCGCGAGAACATCCGGTACGGGCGTCTCGACGCCACGGAGGAGGAGATCGAGGCGGCGGCACGCGCGGCCAACGCGCATGACTTCGTGACCGCGCTCCCGGACGGATACGAGACCGTGGTCGGCGACCGAGGGTCGAAGCTCTCGGGTGGGCAGCGACAGCGGATCGCGATCGCAAGGGCGATCCTCAAGGATCCGCCGATCCTGCTGCTCGACGAGGCCACGAGCTCGCTCGACAACGAGTCCGAGCGGCTGGTCCAGGAGGCGCTGGACCACCTGATGCAGGGTCGGACGACGATCATCGTGGCCCACCGCCTGTCGACCATCCGTGCCGCCGCCCGGATCGCGGTCCTCGATGACGGCTGGCTGGTGGAGCTCGGGACGCACGACGAGCTGCTGGCCCGCGACGGCCTGTACGCGCGGCTGTACCGCCTCCAGTTCACGGGACCCAACGGCGAGCTGCCGGGGGAGCGGTCGATGGAGCGGGAGGCGGTCGGGGACTGAGCCCCGGCCCGTGCGACGCCGCGGTGGGCGACCCGGCGTAGACTTCGGCCGCAGCCGGAGGTGCCTGGTGGCCGACGCCGCTCCGTTCGACGGGTTCAGCCCCGCCGCCATCCAGTTCATGGCGGACCTTGCCGCCAACAACGATCGGGCCTGGTTCCAGCCGCGCAAGGCGGAGTTCGAGGCGCTCGTCAAGCAGCCCATGGAGGCGCTGATGGGCTCGCTCGGCGAGCGGTTCGCCGCACGCGGCATCCCACTCCGCGCCGACCCCAGGCGCTCGCCGTTCCGGATCTACCGCGACACCCGGTTCAGCCGCGACAAGTCGCCCTACAAGACGCATCTGGGCGCCAGCTTCCCGTGGATCGGGGATGCGTCGGGCGACGCCGCGCTCCCGGCCGGCCTGCCCGACCCCGGACCCCATGCGAGCGGTGGCTACTTCAACTTCGAGCCGGGCGAGATGTACTCGGGCGGCGGCATGTGGATGCCGGCCAGGCCGAGGATCGACGCGTTTCGGCGGGCCGTGCGCGACGATCCGGACCGCGTGCTCGCGTTCCTCGAGGAGCCGACCTTCGTCGCGACCTTCGGGGGAGCCCGTAGCCACCAGGCGCTCAAGCGGATCCCGTCCGGCTACCCGGCCGATCATCCGTGGGCCGACCTGCTTCGCTGGAAGGACGTGGTGTTCGGCCGGCGGCTGTCGGACGCCGAGGTTTGCTCGCCGGACCTGCCGGACCTGCTCGCCGACGGCTACGCCACCGCGGTGCCGGTATTCCGCTTCCTGGCCAGCCTCGGCTGAACCCTCATGACTCACGGGTGGCGGGGGCCGCGACGCGTGCTGGCGCTCGGGATCGTCGCCGTCCTGGGGCTCGGCTCCGCGTGCAGCCCGGCGCCGGGGCCGACGTCGCCCCGGGCGGAGGGTGAGCCGGCGGTCTCGCCCACCATCGCGCCAACGCCGTCACCGACGCCACCACCCAAGCCCGGGCATGAGGTCTTCGGGTTCATCCCGTACTGGGAGATGGACGCCGGGATCGCGGACCACGTCGCCGCGACGACGCTCAGCACCGTGGCGCTGTTCAGCGTGACCAACACGGTGAAGGGTGCGATCAAGACGGGCAGCCCCGGCTATCAGAAGATCACCGGCGGCGTGGGCAGGGGGCTGATCCAGGCCGCGCACGATCACGGGATGCGCGTCGAGCTCGTGTTCAGCAGCTTCGGGGCAGCGCGCAACCGGCGGCTGCTCGAGGGCTCGGGGATCCAGGCCGCGGTCACCACCTCGCTGGTGGCCCTCGCGGGAGACCTCGGCGTTGATGGGATCAACGTCGACGTCGAGGGTCTCGACCCGCTCCTGGTGCCGGCGTACGGGACGTTTGTCGGGGCCCTGCGGGACGCCCTGCTCGCTGCCGGGCCCGGGCGCCAGGTCTCGGTCGCGACGACCGCCAACACGCTGGGTGCCGCGATGGCACTGGCCGCGACCGACGCGGGAGCCGACCGCGTGTTCATGATGGCGTACGACTACCGGGTGGGTGGCTCGTCGCCGGGGGCGACGGCTCCGCTTGCGCGTCGTGACGGCAGCGAAAAGGACCTGCCGGCCTCGCTCGATCTGTACGCGGCGTTGGGGGTTCCCGTGCAACGCACGATCCTGGGGCTGCCGCTCTACGGCTACGCGTGGCCGGTGGCGGCCCCGGCTGCAGGCGATGCGGCGATCGGGGCGCCGGAGCTCGGGCGCGGGGAAGCGTGGATCCTGCGGCGGCATCTCGACGTGCTGCTGAACCCGGCGATCGTTCCGCTGCACGACGCGCTCGAGTCGGTGGAGGTCTACCTGCTCGGCTCCGACGGCAGCGTGGGACCATCGGCCGTCAGCGCCTCACCGTCGGCGAGCGGCGCGGTTCCTTCGGCGCCGCGCGGCCGCCCGACCGTCACCTGGCAGGCCGTCTACGTGGACTCGCCGGCCACGCTGGCGACGAAGATGCAGCTGGCCCTGGATCGGGGATTCGCGGGCGTCGGCTTCTGGGCGATCGGCTACGAGCGAGGGCTGCCCGGGTTCACCGATCTGATGAAGCAGTTCGCGGCGGGGAAGCCGCTGGGATAGCAGCACCGGCACGACTCGGGGAGCGCTGCGCGCAGAGCCTCAGACGGCCCGCCACGTCGCCTATGCTGGACCGAGGAGCGGAACTTCGGCCGCGGCCGGGGCGATCGGGCACCGGGTCGGGAGGGAGATGGATCGATGACGGACGGTGTGAGCTCGGGACAGCTGTGCGAGGACGCAATCCGTGCGTTCGATCGGCTGTGTGCCCTCGAGCGCAGCGCGAATCCAGACCTGCGCGAGCTCACTCCGCGCCAACGGCACCGCCGCCGGCTCCTGGAGGCTCGAGCGCACGCGGGGGAGTGGCTCGTGCCGTCGCAGCTGGCTGCCACCGTGACCGAGCTGGTCGCGACCGCCAACAGGATCCAGGATCCGGCCCTGGCGATGGTGTGGACCGATCACCTGCCGGTGGCGGTGCTGTCGGTGATCGAGCGGCGGAGCCTGATCCGCCGCCTGGCCGATCACGACTTGCTGCTCGACGGCAACAGGCAGCTCGACGGCGCCTGATCTCCGAGCACAGGGTCGCTGGCCCTCGCGTCACGGCCGGGCTGAGCGCGCTCGACGGCGCCCGCGGGCGCAAGGCACCGGCATGCCGATCGATGCGACCGATTCCCCATCGGGATGCGTGTTGCGAAACGGCAATGCGGCGTTGATACGCGAGCGCGACAATCCGTGCAGGCCCCCAACGTCCCCGACCCAGGGGGCGGGCATCGCCGCTGATCGAGCATTCCACCCCCGGCCCGCCGTGCGGGCCGGGGCTGTTGATGTCTGCAAGGGGCGTCAGCGGAACGCGACCGACAGGTAGCCGACCGTCCGGTCGGCAGGTCCGCCCGCGTCGGCCGAGGTGGCGGCCGCCAGCGCGAGCCCGCTGGCGCCACCCATCGCGCGCAGCGCGGCCAGGCCCAGCACCGTCGGCTCGATGCCGCACATCCCGCAGGCTAGGCCGGGGACGCCCGAGCGAATCAGCTCGCGCTCGATCTGCGCGACGCCGACCGGGTCCAGCGCCAGGATCGAGGGCAACAAGGCCTCGGTAGCCTGCGCGCAATCGGGGTGCGCGGGATAGTGGGCGAGGTCGGTGCTGATCGCCAGCAGGACGCGCTTGCGCCGCCGGTCGAGGCCGGCGATGAGCCGGCCGAGTCGAACGCCCGCCTCCACCGCGTCCTGTCCGGTGCCCGCGGAGACGGCCAGCGGGACGATCCGGACGCCGGGTGCGGTCGATTGCAGCAGTGGCAGCTGGACCTCGATCGAGTGCTCGTGGAGGTGGGCGCTCGGGTTGTCCTCGAAGGGTGCTCCGAGCTCCTTGATGGCAGCGGCCACCTCGGCATCGACGGTAACGTCGCCCAGCGGCGTGCGCCAGGCGCCGTCGGGCCACAGGCCGGCGCCTTGCAGCCGTGCCGTGTGGTTGGTGCCCAGGACCACGACCGTGGCGTCGGACGGGGCATCGGGCGAGGCGACCGCATCCGCCAGCGCTCGCCAGCCCGCAGCCGCGACGGCGCCCGACCACTCCAGGCCCGCATGCGGGACGAGGATTCCTCGAAGCTGCGAGGCCGGCACGGGTTCGGCAGGGGTTGGCGAGGCGACCACCACCTGCTGCAGGAGGCGGTCGACCAGCGCCTGCAACGTCGCCGGCTGCGCCGGGTAGAAGGAGCCGTCGACCGCCGGGCGCCGGATCATCGCGCCGCCATGGGCCGGACCAGCCCGATCCCCGGCATCGGCCGTCCGCAGACCGGGCACGCCCCACCGTCGAGATGGTTACGAACCGCGTATCCGAGACGCTCGACGAGCAGCGTCCCGCACGAGGCGCAGCGGGTGTCCTCGAGCCCGAGCTCGGGTGCGTTGCCGACGTAGACGTGCTCGAGGCCGGCCTCGCGACCGATCGCAGCCGCGCGAAGCAGCGAGGATGACGGCGTGGGCGGGACCTCGCGCATCCGGTGCGCGGGATGGAATCGACTGATGTGCCACGGCGTCTCGGGCCCCAGCGTGCCGGCGATCCAGGCGGCGATGTCCCGGAGCGCGGCGTCATCGTCGTTGTGGCCGGGGATGACGAGCGTGGTGAGCTCCAGCCAGATCCCGGCCCGGCGCATCGCCACGATGGCCTCCAGCACGGGCGCCAGCCGCGCGCCGCACAGCCGCCGGTAGAAGCCGTCATCGAGCGACTTGAGATCGACGTTGGCTGCGTCGATCACCGTCGCGAGCATGGCCACGGCCTCGGGCGTGGCATAGCCATCGGTGATCCACAGGTTGCGCAAACCGGCGCGCCGGGCCAGCCGGCCGACGTCGAGGGCGTACTCGAGGAAGACGGTGGGCTCGACATACGTATACGCGATGGCGTTGGCTCGGTGCGCCAGCGCGCCGTCCACCACGGCCTCGGGCGGGGTGCGCCGGGCCGCCAGGTCGAGCCCGAGCCGAGGCCCCTGGGCGATCTCCCAGTTCTGGCAGAAGCTGCAGTGGAACGGACATCCGGGCGTCGCGATCGACCAGGCCGTGGAGCCTGGTGCGACGTGGAACAGAGGCTTCTTCTCGATCGGGTCGAGGGCCTCGGCAACGACCTGGCCGTAGGCCAGGCTGACCAGGACGCCGTCCCGGTTCTCGCGCACCCCGCAGATCCCTGTTCGCCCGGGCCGGACCAGGCATCGGTGGGCGCACACGCCGCAGCGGACGCTCCCGTCGGGGAGCGCGGTCGCCAGGATCGTCGGCACCGGAGCGACGGGCTCCGTGCCGGGAAGCATCACCTTCACGCTGCCGAGTGTGGCGAGGCATCCGCGTCGAACGACAGTGCCGGGCGGTCCGGAATCGGGCCCTGTTGCCCTCGCCAACGGTCCACCGGGCCGGGACGATGCCAGCGGACCCGTAGCGGCGGCGACACGAGGAGGCTCCCGGATGCCCACACGAACCGACGCTCCCAGCGACCTGCCGGAGGCCGTCGCCCTTCCCGAGGACGCGCGACGCTGCCTGCTCGATCTCGCCCGGACTGCGGTCGGCGTCGCGGCGCGTGCGCTGCCGGCCGATGACCTCGAGGCGGCCCTCGCATGCGATCCCGGCATTGCCCTCCATGCCGCCGCGTTCGTGACCCTCAGCGAGGCGCGCGGGCTTCGTGGCTGCATGGGTATGCTCGACGCCACGCGGCCGGTCGCCGAATCGGTGGTCGAGGCCGCGGCCTGCGCCACCCGCACCGATCCCCGGTTCCCGCCGGTTCGACCGCACGAGCTCGAGGAGCTCGAGATCGACGTCTCGGTCCTGGGGCCGCCGGTCCGGATCGACGATCCACTCTCGTTCCGGCTGGGGGTCGACGGGATCCTGGTGGAGCGAGACGGCCGGCGCGGGCTGCTGCTCCCGGAGGTCGCGCCGATGGTGGGCTTCGACCGGGTCGAGATGCTGGACATCGCGTGTCGCAAGGCCGGGCTGCCGTCCGGGACATGGCGCGACGCCCGGACGTCGGTGTCCGCGTTCCGCACCGACCGCTTCGGTGGTCCCGCGCTGGTCGCGAATGATGCCGCAGATTCGCCGGGATGACGCCGGGAAGGGAGAACGACGTGCGAGCGCTGGTGGTCTACGAATCGATGTTTGGCAACACCCGTGTCGTCGCCGAGGCGGTTGCCGCCGGCATCCGGACGCGGATCCCGGTCGAGATGCTCGAGGTGGGCGATGCGCCCCGGATTCTGCCGCTCGACATTGAGCTCCTGGTCGTCGGTGGGCCGACGCATGCGCACGGGATGACCAAGCGCGAATCGCGCGCCGATGCGGGACGCCGGGCGGGCGACCGGCTCGTGTCGCGGGGCATCGGGATCCGGGAGTGGCTGTCGGACCTCGAGCCGCCTGCCCGGCCCATCGCCGCCGCGGTCTTCGACACTCGGATCAAGGGCCCCGGGCTGCTCTGGGGCTCGGCCGCCAAGTCGGCCGCGGCCCTGCTCGCGGGGTCGTTCACCCTCGTCCGCGGCCCGGAGAGCTTCCTCGTCGATGGCCCGACGGGCCCGCCGTTCGATCGCCTCCTGCCGCGCGAGGTCGAGCGGGCTCGCGCCTGGGCGGCGGACCTGACCGCGACGCTGCCAGGTCCGGTCGGAGTCGCTTAGCCCGGCGCTCGAATCGGGCCGAGAACGCGGGGGACCCGGCCGGGAAACCCGGCCGGGTCTTGGGGGGGGTCTTGGGGGGCCGCCGGCGTGTCGTCCGGCCCTAGAGGCTGGCGACCGACAGCTGCGCGGCCGGGAAGACAGCCGGCGTGTCACACAGGATTTGATAGCCGCCGACGGTGTAGTCGACTCCGTCGGAGCCATGCTTCACGCCCTCCACCGTGTAGAGCATCGTCCCGGCGCCGCTGATCCAGGCGGCCGTCTTCTGGTACACCCAGTCGGGAACGTCCTCGGCCACGTTGTCGCCACCGCTGTACTCGATGGAGTCGAGGAGCATCTGGTAGGTCGTCCCCGGCTCGACCCCGTAGACCATGAGATACGAGCCCGCGACCTGCTGGTCGGGCACGTACTCGAACCGCACCACGGTCCCATCCGGGATCACGGTCGGACCAACGTAGGCGCAGGTCTCGCCGTCAAACGTGACCTTGACGCTCAGCCCCGGTGTCGTCGACGTCGGCGCGGGTGTTTCGGCAGTCGTTGGCGTCGGTAGAGGCGTTGGCTCGACGCTCGGTGCTGCGCTGGGCGCAGGTGATGTGCCCGACGAGCAGGCGGCCAGCATGACCGCGAGCAGGCCGGCCACGAGATGCCTCGTCCGCATCATGTGACCCCTTTCAGCCTCGCTACCCGTCCTCCACTGGCCGGATCAGCGGCGCCACGATGTGCCCTGCGCATGAGCGCCGGCTCAGCGATCGTCGAGCGATCGATGAGCGGCCTCGTCGCGTGCTGCTGCGGGTCAAGGAGACGCCTCGCGACGCACCTGCTCCAGCAGGTCGATCTCGCTGGCGATGGCGACGTCTGGGGAGCCTGCCGGGATCCCGGCGACGCGCATGGCGGACTCCGGGAACGCAATCACGCCGAGGGCCCGCGGCATCCGGTCGGACGCGTCAACCAGGAATGTGCCTGCCGTCACCGCCGATTCCACGAGGCCGGCCATGTCCCGCTCGGTGATGGTCCGCGTCGCCCCGGCACCCGGGGACGCGAGCGGGACCAGCCCACTTCCCGAATCCTCGCTGATCAGCCGGCCCGCGAACTCGGTGCCGAGCAGGTAATGCACGAAGGCCCGGACCTCGGGCCGGTCACGAAGCACGACGAGCGTGTACGCACGCCCACGCAGCTCGTTCGCATCTTCGGCGCGGACTGGAAGGCGGACCGGGGTGAGGTCCTCGCGATTGCTCTCTTCCCACGTCGCCCGCTGATCGCCGCTCGCGTGGATCAGCCAGCAGTCGGGCAGCTCGCCTGAGCCCATCTGGAGCGCTGCCCACGCCGCCGGCGTCCGGACAGCCGTCTCCGGGCCGCCGAGAAGGGCGCCGGTCTGGTGGATCAGCGCGTGATAGCGGCGATACGCAGTCTCGATGGCGAGGGTGAAGCCGCTCCGACCCGACGCCCAGGAGTCAAAGCCCGCCGGCGTCAACTCATCGAGGACGAGGTCCTCGATGAGGTCCGCGCCGTAGGCCCCATCGTGCTCACCTCCAAGGAGGCCGAGACACCACGGCGTGCGACGATCCTGGATCATTCGCTCGACGAGCTGCTCCAGCGCCTGCCAGGTGGCCGGTGGCTCGTAGCCCGCGGCGGCGAACGCGTCGGCCGGGTACCACAGCAGACCGGAGGCCGTCGCCGCGATCGGAGCACCGACGAGGCGCGCGGCCGTGCCGTCCGAGGCGCCGGCCGACGCCTGGACCCGGCCGAGATCGGCCAGCGGCCCCGCCTCGAGCATCGCGAGGTCGGCCGGCGACAGGACCTCGTCCAGCCACAGCAGCAAGCCCGCACGAGCCAGGTCAGCGACATCCCCCGGGCGAGCAAGGATGGCAACGTCTGCCTGCTCGACCCCGCCTCGAGGATCGCCGGTGCCGTCGTCATCCGTGATGGAGATGGCACCGTCCTTGGCCGCATAGTCGGCCAGCGCACTAGCAAGATCGGCGGGCACCTGCGAGAAGACCCGCAGGCTCACGCCTCCGATGCCCTGGGCGGCGAGATCGGTCATCGCCACCTGGCCCGTGGCGGTCATGACCCGGAGATCGGCGTCAACCCAGCGTCGATCTGCGGCCGGACAGGCCGGCTGGTGCAGGTAGGTGCGGCATTCGTCAACGGTGAGCGAGCGCCCGGCGGCGGTCTCGGCGAGCTCGATCAGGTCGCTGGTCGGCAGCAGATAGACGCCGCGGGCGCCGTTGGGGGGCGGCGCCAGTCGCACCGCAACAGGGACATCGCTCGACGGGTACGGGATCCTGGCCCGTTGAACGGCCCAGTGCAGCGCATCGAGCGCCTCCTCCGTGATCCACCCCCGGTCGGCCGTCGCTCGCGCCGCCTCGACGGCCAGCAGCAGGGCCAGCGTCGGATCGGTGTCGAGGCGCCCGTTCGCGGCGACCGCCAGCTCGCGCGCCGTGGCGATCGCTCGATCCTCGCGGGCGCCCTCCCCCTGGCGCCAGACGACGGCGAGCAGCGCCGAGACCCCGATGACGCCGGCAAGGAGCACGGCCACGAGTGCCCGGAGCCTCGTCGACGCCCGGCGCTCGAGCCGATACTCCTGGTCGCGGCGGTCGTGCTCGGCCTGCTCGGCCCGCCGGCGCTCGACCAGGCTCGCCTCGAGCAGCTCGCGCTCGAGCGCGTCGAGACGGATGTCGGTGGCGGCGCTCCAGGCCTCGAACAGGTCGAGGCGGCTCCCGGACAGGAGGAACCCGGGATCCCGGTTCGTGGCTTCCCACTCGGCGGCCGTGGCGCTCAGCCGCGCCTGCATCCAGAGCGCCTCCTCTGCCTCCTGGATCCACCCGGCGAGTCGCGGCCAGTGCGTCAGCAGGGCTTCGTGGGCCGGCTCGACGGTTGCTCGGCCGGTCCGCGGATCACGGTCGAAGGCCAGCAATCGCCATCGTCCGAAGGCCTCGAGCACGGCGTCGACACGCTCGGGTGTCGCCTCGATCGAGCGCAGGTCGTCCACCACGACCCGTCGGGCAGCCACGGTTCGCCCTTCGCCGACGGCGGTCATCCGCAGGAACAGCTGGCGGGCGACGTCGCGAGCCGGTTGATCGAGTGACGCGAAGACCGCCTCCGCCCGCCGACCGACAGCGCCGGCGACCCCCCCGATCGCCGCGTAGAACTCGCGACTGAGTCGCTGCCCATCGGCCCGCTCGAACAGCTCCGTCAGGGCGAACTGGAGGAGCGGGAGCGCCCCAGGTCGGTCGACCACGTCCACCTCGAGGTTCGCCGCCAACCCGGGCTCGAGCTCGACGCCGACGGCCGACGCCGGCCGCACGATCGCCCTCTCGAGCTCGTCGCGGGTCAATGGGGTCATCACCTCGATGCCGTCCCGGATGAGCACCCCGAGCTCGGCGCTGAGCAGCGGCCGATCGAACCAGTCGGCTCGCAACGAGGTGATGACGACCGGACGTGGCGGGGGGCCGGTCAGCGCGGCGGCGATGCCGCGGAGGAACCTGGTGGGTTCGGCGGGATCGGTCGCAAGCGCGAACAGCTCCTCGAGCTGGTCGATGACGAGGAGCAGCCGGCGCGGGCCAGCGGCGGCCGCCCGGGTGAGCGCGCCCGTGATGTCCGCCACCTCGGCCCCCGACGCCGTGCCCTGCGGGTCCGTGGCGACCGTGTCCAGCGCCCGCAGCAGCGCCTCCTTCGGGCGGCTGCCCGGCAGCATGACTGCGACGCGCCATGCTTCGTGACCGGACGTCGGCGCCCGCAGCAGCGGCAGGAGCCCGGCCCGGATGACGCTGGACTTCCCGCTCCCACTGGGGCCGACGAGCAGCAGCAGACCGCCCGCCCGCGACACCGCCTCGAGGCGCTCGACCAGCCGCTCCGCGAACAGCTCGCGCCCGAAGAAGTCACCCGCGTCCGCCTCGCCGAATGGCCGCAGGCCCTTGTATGGGTTGCGCGGGCGGGAGGAGGGCCGGGCAACATCGAGCGTCGCGTCCTGGCGCAGGATCGAGAGCTCGAGCGCCTGGAGCTCAGGTGACGGGTCGATGCCCAGCTGGTCGGCAAGGATCCGGCGACCCTCCTGGTACACGCGCAACGCGTCGGCCTGGCGGCCGGCGCCGTACAGGGCGCGCATGAGCTGGACCCGCAGGTGCTCACGCAGCGGCTCCTCGGCCACGAGGGACTCCAGCTCGCCCGCGACGTCGCGACCACGACCGAGCGAGAGGTCCGCCTCGAAGCGATCCTCGAGCGCGCGCAGCCGCAGCTCGCGCAGGCGGGCGATCTCCGGCTGTAGGAATGCGTTGTCCGCGAGGTCCTCGAACGGTTCGCCCCGCCACAGGGACAAGGCTTCGCGCAGCTGCGCCGCAGCCTTGGCGGGCTCCTCGACGAGCCCTTCGTGACCCTCCCTCGCCAAGCGCTCGAACCGGGCCGCGTCGATTGCGTCAGACTCGATCCGCAGAGCGTAGCCGCCGGCCTCGGTCGTGATCGGGCCCCGACCGTTGGCGGCCCCGCGAACGTCACCTGGTCCGGATTCCAGCGCCGCCCGCAGCCGCGACACATGGAACGCGACGCTGCCGGCGCCGCTCTCCGGCGGCGAATCGCCCCACAGCGCGTCGAGAATGCGCTCGGTCGAGACGGCCCGACCGACATGGACGAGCAGCAGCGCGAGCAGCGCGCGCTGACGCGGAGACGCGATCGCGCTGGCTCGGCCCTCCTCGACGACCTCGAGCGGGCCGAGGATCCGGATCTCCATCGGGCGCCCTCGCTGCGTGATCCGGCGGCGTCCGTTGCCGAGCCTAGGACGGCGGCAGCGGCGTGGTCTACGGCCGTCCGGCCTGTCGGACGGTCCTCGATGGGAGGTCATGCCCGCGGCGGGGGATATGTGGCCGCCGCGCCCGGCCGGGCGGACCGGCAGCTACCCCTGGAGCAGCGGCGCGACCTCCTCGACCAGGATGTCGAACGCCTCCCGCTGGACCGTGGGATCGATCCCCGGAAGGTGGCTCCTGAACACCAACGACCCTTCCGGGCCCACGATCGGGTCGTGCTCGCGGATGTGGTTTGCGACGGATCGGCGGGCCCGCGACGAACCACGGACGGCTCCGGGTGTCCTCGGCGGTATCGTGACCGGGTGCACGCCCGCCAGCCCGTGGAGCTCGAGCCGCTGACGCGGGAGCAGATCCTGGTCACCACGGGCGTCATGGCCGCGATCGCGGTCGCGGCCCTCGACTCCACGGTCGTGGGCACGGCGATGCCCACGATCATCGGCCAGCTGGGCGGCCTGTCCGAGTACGCGTGGGTGTTCAGTGCCTACCTGCTTGCCTCGACGACGACCGTCCCGCTCTACTCGCGGCTGGCCGACATCTACGGCCGCAAGCCCGTGTTCATGTTCGGTCTCGTCCTGTTCGTGACCGGCTCGGCGCTGTGCGGCCTGTCGAGCTCGATGCTCGAGCTGATCGCGTTCCGGACGCTCCAGGGCCTCGGTGCCGGTGCCGTCCAGCCGATCTCGTTCACGATCGCGGGCGACATCTTCTCTCCGGCGCGCCGCGCCCGGATGCAGGGCGTCTTCTCCGGCGTGTGGGGCGTGTCGGCGATCGTGGGACCGGCGCTCGGGGGTGTGATCACGAGCACGGTCGGCTGGCCGTGGGTGTTCGCGATCAATATCCCGGTCGGGCTGGTCGCGGGCACGATCATCTGGCTCACGTTCCGGGAACGGTTCGAGCGCCACCCACACCGGATCGACTGGGCCGGGGCGGTCCTGCTCACGGCGTCGATCGTGCTCCTGCTGTTCGCCGTGTCCGAGGGCGGCGACCTGTTCGGCTGGACCTCACCGATCGTGGCCGGGATGCTGCTCGCGTCGGCCGCGCTGCTGGTGCTGTTCGTGCGCCAGGCGGGACGGACCGCGGAGCCCCTGGTC
>Ga0307440_1000074_pt1 | contig 40441 bp, 36 predicted proteins | sample SalMarWE160410MG_FD_202150 | JGI IMG/M metagenome (GOLD analysis project Ga0307440, IMG submission 202150) | Salt marsh sediment microbial communities from the Plum Island Ecosystem LTER, Massachusetts, United States - WE1604-10 | ecosystem: Environmental > Aquatic > Marine > Intertidal zone >...
GATCAGCTTGCTTTGTTGGCGTGAACTAAGTCGACTTTTGCGTTGATACATCGTAGCCATCATAGAGCCCTGTATGGCCCTTAGCTACTTCAGCCCCTATTTTTTTATAAGTCTTTTATGCATGTATTTGCAGCTTTCTTGGTGGGGAGCTATTGCTCTCTTTTTGATGACTAGCCTTGATGTACAAGAGCCTTGATGTACAAGAAGAAGCGTATACGCATAGGGAGAATATACGTTCTTACTTGACGACGCTGAATATGCTGACGCTTTTCGGCGATGGAATTCCAAATATGTGAAATCCAACTAGCATAGGCATCTATTTCGGATCTGCGCAGTTTTCATGGATAAGGCCATATGATCTATCCGGGCCAAAGAAAAGCCATCACGCTTGCCTTAATCACATACTCCATATTTTTTATGATTCCACTCATTCTTGGGGTTTTGGCGATCACAGCGCTCGAGCTATTGGGGATTTTTTTACCTGAAAGAAGCATTCGGTGAGCAAATGTTTTTTCTTGGTGCGTTGGTGCTCCTGTTTGTGATCTTTACGGCGCTTTGGAAAAGGCTCGTGCTTTCCAGAAAAAGATTGACTCGTCTTCTTGAAGCCGCAGGCTTTGGTATTGTCGAATTCGATAGCAAATACCTGATTGGTGAAGGGAAAGGGATGAGGGTCTGTTTTGTGTTCGATCGTCCCTTCATGGGCCCAGGTCGCGCCTGGTTCGCGAGAACGGGCGACAGGTAATCAAATACAAGGGCAGCTACGATCCCAGATACATGTATTGTCTGTCTACATTGCGTATTTGCATGGCGCGCTCGGGTGAGATGAATTTGCCCGACCTGAAGCAGCGCTTGAAATCCAGCCTTCCATAATGGCGTCTTGGAGAGTGTCGAAGGGGAGGGTGGAACGATAATGGTGATCCTGAAGTGGGGCAGTTGGCTGGGCGATAGTGTGATGGCTCTCGTCAGAGAGGTCACTCCAGGCCTAACTGATGGTGCGCCGATACGTTGATGTTTATTCGGGCTGAGGGTTCTGTCGTTAACTTATTGATAGTAATATAATTTATCAGCTTTCTGTGCAGTCGGATTCCAGGCCTTCTATTCCTCTAGGAGCAGGCAAAATATTGATATTTGGGGGCTTCGCCTCTATAATGGGCGCAATTGGCGGGGTCGTCAGGCTGCCTCTGACCGGTCCGAAGCAGACAAGCAGGCCTATTTTCAAGGTTTGAGATCTGCATCAACGCCAGTTCCGCTTTCGGGCGGACCATAAAGGGCCTCTTCAGGGAGGCAACAAGAATGGGCCGGTAGGCCCATTTTTATTTTGGGGCTCCGTAAGCCGGGGCCGGTGCCGCAGCAGGCGGCAGGATGGAGTGAAGGATCGTGGCACGGATGGATCGCAAGGCGCTGATCGAGTGGTTGGAGCCGGAAGTGAACAGCCTGGGCTACGAACTTCTCGATATCGAATGGATAACCGGTCGCGGTTCGACGTTGCGGTTATTCATCGATGCCGAGGCGGGCATTGGCCTGGATGACTGCGCAACTGTCAGCCGGGCCGTGGAGGCCTTGCTGGATGTGCGGGACGTGATTCCCGGCTCATACCAGCTCGAGGTGTCCTCGCCCGGGCCGGAGCGTCCGCTGCGGACGCACGCGCATTTTGAAGCGGTGCTGGGCGAGCGCATTCGCCTGCAGTTGCTCGAAGAGGACGGTGCGGTTCGCAAGCTCAAGGGACGGCTGGTGGATGTGGAAGACGATGCGTTGCGGATCGAGAACGACGACGGGCAGCGCGAGGTTTTGATGGATGACACTTTGGCGGCCCGGCTGATGCCGGCCGGTGATGAAAAGGCCAGTTCCGGCAGGAAGCGAAGCCGGAAAGGCCATTGAGGATGTTAAGGCTATGAGCAAGGAATTGTTGATGGTGGTCGACGCCGTCTCCAACGAGAAAGGCGTATCGCGGGATGTGATCTTTGAAGCGCTCGAGGCAGCGCTGGCTTCGGCGACGCGCAAGCGTCACGAAGGAGACATCGAAGTGCGCGTGTCTGTCGACCGTACGAGCGGGGAATACGAGACATTCCGACGCTGGGCCGTGTTGCCCGATGACGAGGAAATCGAGAATCCCGATGCTGAGCTGCATTTCGAGGAAGCCCGCGAGCGCGATGCGCAGGTCGAGGTGGGTGGCCACGTCGAGGAGCCGATGGAATCGATTGCCTTCGGGCGTATCGCCGCACAGACCGCCAAGCAGGTCATCTTCCAGAAGGTTCGCGAGGCCGAGCGCAAGCAGGTCGCCGAACTCTATGAGAATCGCGTGGGCGAGCTCGTCAACGGTGTCGTCAAGCGCGTCGAGCGCGGCAATATTTACATTGATCTCGGGGGCAATGCCGAGGCATTGATTCCGCGTGAGGAATCGATTCCGCGTGAGTCGGTGCGCACGGGCGATCGTCTGCGTGGCTATCTCAAGGAAGTGCGCGAAGACGTGCGTGGTCCGCAGCTCATCGTCAGCCGTACGGCGCCGGAACTGATTATCGAGCTGTTCAAGCTCGAAGTGCCCGAGGTGGGCCAGGGCCTGGTGGAGATCCTGGGCGCGGCCCGCGAACCGGGCGTGCGCGCCAAGATCGCCGTGCGCAGCATGGATCGGCGGGTGGATCCCGTCGGTGCCTGTGTGGGCATGCGCGGTGCGCGTGTGCAGGCTGTTTCGCGCGAACTCAACGAAGAGCGCGTCGACATCATTACCTGGGACGAGAATCCGGCCCAGTTCGTCATCAATGCGATGGCGCCGGCCGAGGTCCTGTCGATCGTCGTCGACGAGGAACGCAGCAGCATGGATATCGCGGTGGCGGAGGAATTCCTCTCCAAGGCGATCGGCCGCGGCGGGCAGAACGTCCGCCTGGCGAGCCAGCTCACCGGCTGGGAGCTCAACATCATGAGCACCGACGAGGCCGAACAGAAGAGCGAGGCCGAGGCCCAGCGCCTGACCGATATGTTCAAGACCAAACTCAACGTCGATGAAGAGGTGGCCAACATCCTGGTCCAGGAAGGCTTTGCTTCGCTGGACGAGGTGGCTTACGTGCCGGCGTCGGAATTGGCCCGTATCGAGGAATTTGACGAGGACGTTATCGAGGAGCTGCGTAACCGAGCGCGTGACGTGCTTCTGGCCCAGGCGATCGCCTCGGAAGAGGTGGCCGAGACGAGTGGCTTCAACAAGGACATCCTGGAAGTTGCGGGAATGACCGGCGAACTCGCCGTGAAGCTGGCCAACGAGGGCGTTGCGAACCGGGAGGCGCTGGCGGAGCTGGCGACCGATGAGCTGACCGAGCTGACCGGGATGAATGATGAAGAGGCTGCTGCCATGATCATGAGTGCACGCGAGATCTGGTTCGCGGATGAGGCCGAGTCCACCGACTCGGATGCTGCGGAGGCGGCAGAGGCTAAATAAAGGAGGTCAGGCGATGGCTGACGTAACAGTAAAGGATTTCGCCGAGCAGATTCATACGCCGGTCGAACGGCTGCTTGAGCAGTTGGCTGAGGCCGGCGTCGAGGTGTCCCGAGCCGAGGACGCCTTGAGCAGCGAGCAGAAAATGCAGCTGCTGGCTTACCTGCGCCGCGAGCATGGTGAGGACGCGCAGACCGAGCCGCGCCGCATCACGCTTAAGCGCCGCAGTGTCAGCGAGCTGAAGATAGCCGGCGGCCAAGGACGAACCAAGACGGTCAACGTCGAGGTTCGGCGCAAACGGACCTATGTGAAGCGTGCCGCGGTCATCGAACAGGAGCAGCAGCGCATTGACGCCGCACGCCGCGAGCGCGAGGCCGAAGAGGCCAAGCGCGAGGCCGAGGAGAAGGAGCGCCAGGAGGCAATCGAGCGCAAGCGCCTGGAAGAAGAGGAGCGCCTGCAGCAGGAAGCCGAGGAACGCGAGCGTGAATCACGCCGCCGCGAGGAAGAAGAACGCGAGCGTGTCCAGGAAGAGGAGCGCCGCAAGGCCGAGGCCGAAGCGCGTCGCGAGGAAGAGGAAGAACGCAAGCGTCTGGAGCGGGCTTTGCACCCGCGCCACGGCAAGACCACCGCCACAGGTGCTCCGGCACAACCCGCTCCGGGCAAGCCCATTTCGGGCGAATTGCACGTCAAGCGCACCGGACGCGGGCGTCGACCGGCACGGGGAGCCGCGGGCGGACGTAAGCGTCAGTCAAGGATTGCGAATGTAGAGACGCAACACGGCGGGTTCCAGCAGCCGGTGGAACAGAAGAAGAAGGTCGTCGCCATTCCGGAGGCGATCAGCGTTAACGACCTCGCCCAGCGCATGGCGATCAAGGGCGCCGAGGTCGTCAAGGCACTGATGGGCATGGGCACCATGGCCACCATCAACCAGGTGCTGGATCAGGACACGGCGGCCCTGGTGGTCGAGGAAATGGGCCACGAGGCAAAGCTCGAATCGCCGCAGGACGTCGAATCGCAGCTGCTGGCGACCGAGGTCGAGCGCGGCGAGGAAAAGGGGCGTGCTCCAGTGGTTACGGTCATGGGGCATGTCGACCACGGCAAGACCTCACTGCTCGATTTCATCCGCAGCACCAAGGTGACTTCGCGCGAGGCCGGCGGCATTACGCAGCATATTGGTGCCTACCACGTGAAGCACAAGAAAGGCGGCATCACCTTCCTCGACACGCCCGGCCATGCAGCTTTCACAGCGATCCGCGCTCGTGGCGCGAAGTCGACCGACGTGGTCATTCTGGTCGTCGCGGCCGATGACGGTGTCATGCCGCAGACGATCGAGGCCATCGAGCATTCCCGCGCAGCGGGAGTGCCTATCGTGGTGGCCGTCAACAAGATGGACAAACCCGAGGCCGATCCGGACCGAGTCAAGAGCGAGCTGGCCCAGCACGAACTGGTGCCTGAAGACTGGGGCGGCGATGTGCAGTTCGTGCCGGTGTCGGCCAAGACCGGGGAAGGCATCGACGCCTTGCTGGAAGCCGTGTTGCTGCAGGCCGAGTTGCTCGAGCTAAAGGCCTCGCCGGACGGACCGGCCCGCGGCGTGGTGCTCGAATCCCGCCTCGACAAGGGCCGGGGTGCTGTGGCGACCCTGCTCATCCAGGAAGGTACGCTCAAGCGCGGCGACATGTTGCTCGCGGGCAGCGAGTTCGGCCGTGTGCGGGCCATGCTCGACGACAGCGGGGCTGCCATGAAAAGCGCCGGGCCTTCGATGCCGGTCCAGGTCCTGGGCCTGTCGGGTACGCCCGAGGCCGGTGACGAAGCCATGGTGGTGGAGGACGAGCGCCGGGCGCGTGAAGTCGCTTCGCATCGCGAGACCCGCGATCGCCAGGTGCGTCTCGCGAGCCAGCAGGCGGGACGCCTGGACGAGATGTTCAACCAGATGGGCCAGGACGAGACCAAGGTCCTCAATCTCATCATCAAGGCCGACGTGCACGGCAGTCTCGAGGCGGTGCGCGACGGCGTGACCCGTATGTCCAGTGACGAGGCGCAGGTGAAGATAGTGAGCGCCGGTATCGGAGGTATCACCGAATCCGACCTCAACCTGGCTACGGCATCCAATGCCGTCATCCTGGGCTTCAACGTGCGTGCCGACAATGTCGCGCGCAAGGCGCAGCAGGAAGGCGGCGTGGATATTCGCTATTACAGCGTGATCTACGAGCTGATCGACGACGTGCGCAAGGCGCTCTCGGGCATGCTTTCACCCGAACTGCGCGAGCAAATCGTGGGCCTGGCCGAGGTCCGCGACGTATTCCGTTCGCCCAAGTTCGGCGCGGTGGCGGGTTGCCTGGTGGTGGACGGTTACGTACGCCGCGACAATCCGATCCGCGTGCTGCGTGACAATGTCGTGATCTTCGAAGGCACACTGGAATCGTTGCGCCGCTTCAAGGACGACGTGAAGGAAGTCCGTGCCGGCACCGAATGCGGCATCGCGGTCAAGGACTACGACGATGTGCGCGAAGGTGACCAGATCGAATGCTTTGAGCGTGTCGAGGTGGCGCGCGAAATCGAGGCCTGATGAAGAATCCGCATGTATCCCGGGCCGAACGTGTTGGTGGCGAAATCGCACAGGCATTGGCACGCTTGATCGAGCGCGATTGCGCTGATCCGCGCCTGCGCCTGGTGACCGTCACCGAGGTGCGTATGTCGCCGGACTTGAAATATGCGCGGGTTGACGTATCCAGCGTCGACCCGGCTGCAGACGGTGCGGCTGTTATCGCAGCGCTGACACATGCCGGCAATCGTCTACGCCGGTCATTGACCAGCGAAGTCAGACTGCGAGCCGTGCCACGCCTGGATTTTCATTGGGATGACCGCAGTGAACGCCAGCAGGCCCTGGAATCGCTGATCGCCCGCGGGCTGCCGCATGAGGAAGACAGGTCATGAGCCGCCGGCGTAAGCGGGGTCGCCCCATCGACGGTATCCTGTTGCTCGATAAGCCGACCGGGCTGACTTCGACGCAGGCCCTTAACCGGGCCAAGCACATCCTGGATGCCCAGCGTGCGGGCCATACCGGCAGCCTGGACCCGCTTGCCAGCGGCCTTCTGCCGTTGTGCTTCGGGGAAGCGACGAAGATGTCGGCTTTCCTGCTCGATGCCGAGAAACGTTACGAAGTTGAAGCACGATTGGGTGTCGCGACCGATACGGCCGACGCCGACGGCGAAGTGATCGAGACAGTGCCCGTTCCGGCGCTGGACGAGACCAGGGTAGAGCAGGTGCTCGCGCAATTCCGCGGCGATATCGAACAGGTGCCGCCCATGTATTCAGCGCTCAAGCACCAGGGCGAGCGTCTCTACTCGCTGGCACGCAGGGGCATCACCGTCGAGCGCGAACCGCGTCCGGTGACGATCCACGAATTGAAGTTGATCCACCTGGGTACCGACACGCTGGGGCTGGAAGTGCGCTGTTCCAAGGGCACCTACGTGCGCACCCTGGTCGAGGACATCGCCAAAGCCCTGGGTACCCGCGGGCATGTCATCGCCTTGCGCCGCACAGGCGTGGCCGGTTTCGGAGAGAATGACAAATGGACCACCCTGGAAGAACTCGAAGCAGCGGAAACGCCCGAGCAACTGCTGCTCGGTGCCGATGCTGCGCTCAGGGGGTGGCCGGCCATGACGCTGAGCCCTGATCTAGTGCACTTTTTTCGCCATGGCCAACCGGTGATGCTGCCCCGGGCACCTCTTGAAGGATGGCTATGCATCTATGACCAGGACCGGCATTTTCTCGGCGTCGGGGAAGTGCTGGATGACGGCAGGGTTGCGCCACGCCGCCTGATCAAGGCGGCGGCAGCTTGAGTATATTGTCCTTTATATCGTAAAATTATACGGTTAGGGTCTTTGAAACGACATAACTGAGCGGAGATTAGCTGAATGTCATTGAACCAGGAAGAGAAGCGCCGAATCATTGGTGAATTCGGGGCCAGCGAAGCCGACACCGGCTCCACGGAAGTGCAGGTGGCACTGCTCACGGCCCGCATCAGCGGTCTGGGCGACCATTTCTCGTCACACAAGAAAGATCACCATTCGCGTCGCGGCCTGCTGAAAATGATCAGCCAGCGCCGACGTCTGCTGGATTACCTGAAGTCCTCCGACCGGACCCGGTACCAGCAGCTGATCGCCCGTCTCGGTCTGCGTCGCTGAACGCGGCCTGACCTACCATTCCGGGAGTTAATGTGTCTGTAGTTAAGAAAAGCTTCGATTTCGGGGGCAAGCAGGTTACGCTCGAGACCGGGCGTATCGCCCGTCAGGCGGACGGTGCCGTGCTCGTCACCATGGAAGAAACCGCGGTCCTCGTGACCGCCGTCGGCCGCAAGCAGGCGGATCCGGGGCGGCCTTTCTTCCCGCTTACCGTCAATTATCAGGAAAAGACCTATGCCGCCGGCCGCATTCCCGGCGGTTTTTTCCGTCGGGAGGGACGTCCCGGCGAGAAGGAAACGCTCACCTCGCGTCTGATCGACCGTCCGATACGTCCGCTGTTTCCCAAGGGATTCATGAACGAGGTCCAGGTTATCGCCACCGTGGTGTCGATGAATCCGGAGATCGATCCCGATATTCCTTCACTGATCGGTACTTCCGCGGCTTTGTCCCTGTCGGGCATGCCCTGGAACGGGCCGATCGGCGCTGCCCGTGTCGGTTACCGTAACGGCGAGTTCCTGCTGAACCCGACCTTCACGGAGCTGGAAACGTCGGACCTCGACTTGGTGGTCGCCGGTACCGAGGACGCCATCCTGATGGTCGAGTCCGAGGCCAACCGCCTTCCGGAAAAGACGATGCTCGACGCCGTTTTCGCCGGGCAGGAAGCGTTCAAGTCCGCCATCAAGGCGATCAAGGAACTGGCTGCCGAGGCGGCCAAGCCGGCCTGGGACTGGACGCCGCCGCCTGCTCCGGAAGGCCTGGCCGAGAAGCTGGCCGTTGGCTACGAGAGCAAGATTGCCGAGGCCTACAGCATCACTGCCAAGAGCGACCGCCAGGAGGCGCTCGGCGCACTGCGCGACCAGGCGCTGGAAGAGTTTGCCGGCGAAGACGTCGATCCGGCCTTCGAGGCGGACGAGATAAAGACGGAATTCGCCGGTTTGGAGAAGCGGCTGGTACGTGGCCGCATCATCAAGGGCGAGAAGCGCATCGACGGACGCGGCCAGAAGGACGTGCGACCGATCAACGTGGAAGTGGGCGTTCTGCCCCGCACCCATGGTTCGGCGCTGTTCACGCGTGGCGAGACGCAGGCCCTGGTGGTCACCACCCTGGGCACCGAGCGTGATGCCCAGCGCATCGACGCACTGGCGGGGGAGACGAAAGAAACCTTCATGCTCCACTATAACTTCCCGCCGTACTGCGTTGGTGAAACAGGATTTATGGGTTCACCGAAGCGCCGCGAAATCGGCCACGGCCGGCTCGCCAAGCGGGGTGTCCAGGCCGTCATGCCGGACATGGAGAACTATCCCTACGTCATCCGCGTGGTGTCGGAAGTGACCGAGTCCAACGGCTCCAGTTCGATGGCCTCGACCTGCGGCACCAGCCTGGCACTCATGGATGCGGGCGTTCCGATCAAGGCCCCCGTGGCCGGCGTGGCCATGGGCCTGATCAAGGAACCCGACGCCTATGCCGTGCTCACCGATATTCTCGGTGACGAGGACCACCTCGGCGATATGGACTTCAAGGTCGCGGGCACCGAGGACGGCGTTACCGCGCTGCAGATGGACATCAAGATCGACGGCATCACGCGCGAGATCATGGAAGTCGCCGTGGAGCAGGCCCGCGAGGGACGTCTCCACATCCTCGGCATCATGAACAGCGTGATCGACAAGCCGCGCAGCGAACTCTCCGAGTGGGCGCCGCGTATCCTCACCATGAAGATCGATCGCGAGAAGATCCGCGACGTGATCGGCAAGGGCGGTGCGGTCATCCGTGCCATTACCGAGGAAACCGGGACCACGATCGACATCGAGGACGACGGCACGATCAAGATCGCCTCCGTGGACAAGGCCGCCGGCGAGGCCGCCCAGAAGCGCATCGAGGACATCACCGCTGATGTCGAGGTGGGCAAGATCTACGAGGGCAAGGTCGTTAAGCTCATGGATTTCGGCGCCTTCGTGTCGATCCTGCCGGGACGCGACGGGCTGGTCCATATCTCGCAGATTTCCGACGAGCGCGTGGAGCGCGTCAGCGATCGCCTCAGCGAGGGCGACGTGGTGCGCGTCAAGGTGCTGGAAGTCGACAAGCAGGGCCGCGTGCGTCTCAGCATGAAGGCCGTTACGGCCGACGAGGAAAGCTCCGCCTCGGCCTGATCCAGACCGATAAGCCGGAAAAGAAAAGGGCCCGCGACTGCGGGCCCTTGCTTTTGTGTGCCTGAAGGTGGGCGGATCAGATGCCTTTCTGGCGTTCCCGAATTTCGTCCAGCGTTTTGCAGTCGAAGCACAGTGTCGCCGTCGGCCGGGCTTCCAGGCGGCGGATGCCGATCTCGGAGCCGCAGGAGTCGCACCACCCGTATTCGTCGGTTTCGACCCGCTTCAGGGTCTTGTCGATCTTGCGCAGCAGTTTGCGTTCGCGGTCGCGGGTGCGCAGTTCGAGGCTGAATTCCGATTCCTGGCTCGCCCGATCGTTGGGATCGGGGAAGTTGCTGGCCTCGTCCTGCATGTGATGCACCGTACGGTCGGCTTCTTCCATCAGGTCGCGTTTCCAGGCAAGAAGCAGCTCGCGGAAGTGCGCGCGCTGGTCCTCGTTCATGTATTCCTCGCCCTTCTTGGGCTTGTAAGGCGCTATCTGCTCGACATTGGACAGGACTATGGCTTCCGAACCGGATTGCTTCCCGCCCGTGGATTTCTTGGCCGCCTTCTTGACGGCTGTGGATTGCTTTGGAGTCATCTTTTTGCTGGTCTTCGCTGTCGCTTTCTTGCGTGCTGAGGTTTTCCGGGTCACAGTCTTCTCGCGCCCGGCCGTCTTTTTCCGCGTGGTGGCCTTTTTCGCGGTCTTCCTGGTCGTCGTCTTTTTGCGGGCGGCGGCCTTTCCTGCTGTCTTCTTCCTCGCCGGAGCCTTGGCCGCCGTCTTTTTCTTGCCGGCTGCCTTTTTCTTGCCCGACGTCTTGGCTCGACTTGCCGCCATGAGGGCACTCCTGCTAAACAAACTAAAACCGTGGATTTATACCGGAACTGGGCCTTGACTGCAAGCCTGCGCCCGGTATTTCATGTAGGTGTTGACTTTGGTCAGCTGCGGCGTGAATGGGTTGCGACCGCTTCGGGCTCCAGGGCTTCCACCCAGAGGACCGTGATCCCCGCCGTGCTGGCCGGGAGCAGGAAGAGGTTGAGCACCGGCACCAGGGCCATGCAGGCAGCAGCAATGCCGAAGCCGAACATCCGTCCGCGCTGCCCGCGGATCAATTCGTGTTGCCGGGGCCAGTTCAGATCCCGGGCGCCGAGGGGGAAATCGCTCATCATGACGGCAAATGCCCAGGCTCCGAACAGGAACCACAGTGGTCCGATCAAGACATTGATCAGCGGGATGAAAAACAGCATCAGGCTGACCAGGCATACGGCCAGAAGCCAGAGCAGGAGATTTCCCAGGCGCGGAAACTGGCGCCAGAAGCCGATCCAGGTGAGATAGAGCATGTCGCGGTGGGTGTCGGGCAAGCGTCCGGTCATGCGTCGCTCGACCGCGTTGGTGAGGGCCATGAAGAAAGGCAGGCCCACGAGGCCCACTACCGCCGTAAACCCGAAATAGAAGCCGAAGGCATAGGCGAAGGCCAACCCTATCCAGAGTAGCCAGGCGGACCAGGCCAGCCACGACGGCAGGCGGTGATCGATCCAGCCCACGAGACCGCCGAAGTAGTAAATGGCCACCACCAGCAGGACGATGAATACAACGACAGACAGGAGCAGGGGCATCACCGCGTGGCGGCGCAGGCCCGGTTCGGTGAGCAGTCCCAGTCCTTCGAGAAGGCAGCGGAAACCGGCTGCCAGTCCGGCCACGAAGCTCTCGTTGACGTTCATGGCAGGGTGACGGCCTGGGGCGCTTCCCAGTCGGGATCACGGTGCTCCGCAACGACTTCGGTGTAAATACCGCCACGGACGTTGAATTTCGCGCGTAGCCTCAGAAAACGCGGTTTGAGGGCCGCAATGAGGTCGGAGGCGATGCGATTGGTGACCGCCTCATGGAAGGCCCCCTCGTCACGATAGGACCACAGGTAGAGTTTGAGGCTCTTCAGTTCCACGCAATGCTCCGCCGGCACGTATTCGAGCTTGAGTTGCGCAAAATCGGGCTGGCCGGTGAGCGGACACACGCAGGTGAATTCCGGCAGATCCATGCGAATGGTGAAATCCCGGCCCGGTTCGGGGTTCGGGAAGGTTTCCAGATTTTTTGAAGGGCTAGTCGTCATGAACAATAATTTACACTACTCACCTTTAATGACTGCTTCGGGCCCGGATGCGCCTCAAACGAATCAAGCTAGCCGGCTTCAAATCCTTCGTCGATCCCACCGTGATCGAGTTTCCCAGCGCCATGGTGGGCGTCGCGGGGCCCAACGGGTCGGGTAAATCCAACGTCATCGACGCGGTGCGCTGGGTCATGGGGGAAAGCTCGGCCAAGCACCTGCGCGGCGGCCACATAGCCGACGTCATCTTCAACGGTTCCACCGCACGCCAGCCGGCCGGGACGGCCACGGTAGAGATGGTCTTCGACAACACCGAGGGCCGGTTGGGGGGAGAATACGCGAACTGGAGCGAGATTTCGATCCGCCGCAGCCTCGACCGCGAGGGCGTGTCCAGCTATTACCTGAACGGCACCCGTTGCCGGCGCAAGGACATCACCGATGTTTTCCTGGGCACCGGCCTCGGTCCGCGCAGTTACGCGATCATCGAACAGGGCACGATCAGCCGACTGGTGGAATCCAAGCCGGAGGAACTGCGCGACTACCTGGAGGAAGCGGCGGGGATCTCGCGTTACAAGGAACGGCGGCGCGAAACCGAGAACCGCATTCGCCACACGCGGGAAAACCTCGAACGGGTCGATGATCTGGTGGAGGAGGTGACCAAGCGCTTGGCGCACCTGCGCCGCCAGGCCCGCGCTGCCGAGCGCTACAAGGAATTGAAGGCGGAAGAGAGGCGGCTGCGGGCCGAGTTGCTCTCGCTGCGCCTGCGTGCCCTGGAGGCCGAGCTCGAAGGCCGCGAGGAGCTTGCCCGCCAGCAGAACCTGGCCGTGGAGGCCGAGGTGACGCGCGAACGGAGCGTCGAGCGCGATCTGACCCAGGCACGCACCGAGCACGAAGAAGCGGTCGATGCCGCTAACCGCGTGCAGCAACGCTACTTCGAATTGCAAACCGAGATGGCACGTCTGGAAGAGGCCATCGCGGGGGCACGCCGCGAACGCGCCCTGAGCGAACAGCGTCTCGCGGCCCTGGGCGAGCAGCTGGAAGAAAACGCGCGCCGCGCCGCAGAAGATGCCAGCCAGGCCTCGAACTTGCGCAACGAGCTGGAAAACCAGACTCCGCATCTGGAAGAGGCGGAATCACGCGTCAAGACGGCGCGGGCCAAGCAGGAAACGGTCGAGGGCGAGGCGCAGGAATGCCGCCAGGCGGATGCCGAGCATCGGGACCGGTTGGCTGAAGCACGCCGGATCTTGGCGGTGGCGGAAGCAGAATCGTCTGCCGCCGGCCAGCGCGAGCGTGGCCTGCGTGACCGCATGGCACGGCTGACCAGCGAGCGCGAGCGCCTCGAAGAGCAGGCACTGGGTAAGGCCAGTGCCAGCGCTCGCGCCGAGGTCGAGGCGCTGCATGAGCGCGCCCGGAGCGCAGAGGCGGCTCTGGAACGCAGCGAGGCGGAAGTCCTGGAGTGGCGCAGGCGCCAACGTGCCGCCGGGGAATCCCTGGCGGAGAAAAGGCGCGAACTGGCCACGGCCGAGGGCCGCCTGGAATCATTGAACGAACTGCTGCGCGCCGAAAACCTGGGGCAGGATGCCGACGCCTGGCTTGAGGCACAAGGGCTGAGCGATGCGCGCCGGCTGGCAGCGGTACTGGAGATCGAAAAGGGTTGGGAATGGGCCGTGGAAGTGGCTCTGGGTTCGGTGCTCTCGGCCATAACGGTCGACCATCTCGAGTCCGGGCGTTTTGAGCAGTTGCGACAACTGGCTTCCGGCAGTCTGGCGCTGGCCGAAACGCGGAAGGCGGACGAGCCGCCTCGCTCGGGCACCCTGGCCGCTAAGGTCATGCAGGCCCCCGCGGTGGTGCAGGATTGCCTGAACGTGATCCATGCGGCGGACGATGCGGCCATGGCTTGGCAGCGTCGGCAAGGCCTTGCGGCCGGCGAGTCGATCATGTCTGCCGACGGAACGTGGTTCGGGCGTAACTGGGTTCGCGTCTCGCGACCCCAGACCGATACCCAGGCGGGGCTGATCAGCCGCGAGCGCGAGCGCGAGGCTCTGCAGGCCCGGGTACAAGAACTCCAGGAATCGGTGTCGCGGGCAAACTCGGCCCGGGAGGAGGCGGAACAGGGGCTGCATGCTGCGGAACAGGCCCATGTGCAGGCGCGCGGCACGGCCCGCGGTGCTCAGGAAGCGCTTTCGGCTGGGCTGGCGACCGAGGCCGAGGCGGCGGGGCGCGAACGCAGCGCCATCGAGCGGCTCGAGGCTATCGGTGGGGAGACGCAGGAAATACAGCAGACGCTCGAACAACTGGCGGCGGAAAGCCAGGAGCGCGAAACCGCTCTCGCACAAGCGCGCGAATCGCTGTCCGGGCTCGAGGCAGAAAGGGCCGAATATGAGCAACTGCTCGAAGCAGCGAGAGCGCGTGTACAGTCTGCTCGCGAGGGAACAGATGCCGCCACGCGCGAACGCGAAAACCTGGCCCTGCGCATCGAGTCCCTGCGGGCGCAGCTGGCTGCGGGTGAGCAGGCGGCCAAGCGTTTGCGTGATGAGCGTGAAATGCTGGCCGGTGAGCGCGAACGTCTTCAGCACCAGCTTAAAGAGGCGGACGACCCGGCGGAAAGCCTGCAGAAGGAATTGAATTCACGCCTGGATGCCCATCGCAAGGTCAACGAAGAGTTGGCGCAGGCGCGTGACAAGGCGTCCACTATCGAAACACGCGTAGGCGAACTTGAGCACCAGCGGCGTGCGGTTGCTCAGCGAGTCACCGAGCTGCGCGAGAACCTGTCCAATGCACGTCTCTCGGCGCAGGAAATGAAGACGCGGCGTGAAGGGCTGGTGGAGCAGATGCAGGAGATCGGCGCCGAGGCCGAGGCCGTCCTGGCTGAGATCGAGGAAGAGGCCAACGTTGCCGAGTGGGAGCAGCGGCTGGAAGCCGTTATCGGGCGCATACAGCGTCTGGGCCCGATCAATCTGGCAGCGATCGACGAGTGCGCGACCGAGGCCGAGCGTGAGGAGTACCTCAAGCACCAGCATGCCGACTTGTGCGAGGCGCTCGAGACGCTGGAGACGGCGATCCAGAAAATCGATCGCGAGACACGGACGCGGTTCAAGGAAACCTTCGACCACGTCAATTCACGCCTCAAGGAGCTCTTTACGCGGCTGTTCGGCGGCGGCCGGGCCGCCCTGGTGCTGACCGGCGAGGAACTGCTCGATGCCGGCGTCGTGATCACCGCCCAGCCGCCGGGCAAGAAAAACGCCACGATTCAGATCCTGTCGGGCGGGGAAAAGGCGCTGGTGGCCGTGGCTCTGGTATTCGCCATTTTCGAGCTCAACCCGGCTCCGTTCTGTCTGCTCGACGAGGTCGACGCGCCCATGGACGATGCCAACATCGACCGCTTCTGCCAGTTGGTGAAGGAAATGTCGCAGCGTATCCAGTTCGTGCTGATTACCCATAACCGCAGCACCATGGGCGTGTGCAACCAGCTGATCGGCGTCACCATGCAGGAACCGGGAGTCTCGCGTCTTGTGGGTGTCGATATCGACGAGGCGGAACGGCTGGCGGTGGGCTGAGTGCAGGAAGCGCTGATCTATTCATCCGCGGTCGCGCCAGGGCCCGGCCCCGAAGGGGTTTGGCCCCAAAGGCCCGACTGCTGCGTTGCACGGCTTGACCGTAGTCCGTGCTACGGCGCTACGCCGCGCGCCTTGCATCCGGGCCTTTGGGACTCAAACGCGATCCGCGTATGAATAGATCAGAGCTTCCCTAATGCCGATGTGGGGCCTGCGACTCATACTGATCCTGTTGGGGGCAGCTTTTGTCGCGGGTGTGTATTTCTATACGCGCCGGCATCCGCCGGGCTCGCGCAAGAAGGAGCGCTCACTGCAACGTACGGAGCCCACGATACGGCTCGATGCGCCCTCAAGGCCCGTCACTCGCGCCCAGACACAGGCCCATACGGGCGTTCCGCGGCCGCCTGAGCGCAAGGAATACAGGCGCCAAGCAGACGAGAGCAAGCCGGTTCCGGATGCGTCCATAAAGGCGGAACCGGCTGCCCCCGAAACAGACAAGGCGACAGAGGACGTGCAGGCGCACCACGAAGAGATAGTTTTCTCTCTTGCTCTGCGGCTTCCCGGCGAGGGCATCCCCGGCGAACGACTGGTGCACCATCTGGAGCGGCTCGGCCTGGCCCTGGATGAACGGCGAATCTATTCCCATGCCGGTCCGGACGGCGATCCGCTGTTCAGCGTTGCCAACTTGTTCGAGCCCGGCGTGCTGGATCCGCTGTCAGCCGGTGACAAACTGCAGGGCCTGAGTTTTTTCTTTATGGCAGAGCCGTCGATCGCGACCGGCAGCCGTTTCGATCGGATGCTGGGCACGGCCTACGAATGTGCCCGCGCGTTGGGCGGACACCTTGAGGACATGAATCATCGGCCGTTGACGGCGGCACGGGAGCTGGAATTGAAACTCGCAGCGGTGGGGTCTCGCAGTGACTGAAGAGAAAGGGATCCCCGTGGCGGTCCACAAGAGAATCGACAAGCTGCGCAATGCCATAAACGAACACAACTATCGCTACTACGTGCTCGATGCGCCGACGATTTCCGATGCGGAGTTCGATGTCTTGCTCCGCGAGCTGCAGGATCTCGAGCAGCAATATCCCGAGTCCATAACCCCGGACAGTCCCACGCAACGGGTCGGCGCGACGCCGAGTACGGCGTTTGCCGAAGTCGTCCACGCCGTGCCGATGTTATCGCTGTCCAATGCCTTCGACCGGCAGGAGGTGTTGGATTTCGACCGCCGTTTGCGCGAGCGCGTCGATGCCGAGGGCGATATCGAGTACATGTGTGAGCCCAAGTTCGACGGACTCGCGGTCTCGTTGCGCTACGAGTCGGGACACCTGGTGCAGGCGGCGACGCGCGGTGACGGTACGACCGGCGAGGACGTAACCGGAAACGTGCGCACCATAAAGGCCATTCCCCTGAGTTTGCGCAAGAACCCGCATCCCCCTGAGTTGCTGGAAGTCCGGGGCGAAGTACTGATGCCCATCGCGGGATTCGAAGCCTTGAACCGGCAGGCTGAGAAAAAAGGTGAAAAGGTGTTCGTTAATCCTCGTAATGCGGCGGCCGGCAGCCTACGTCAGCTGGATCCTGCGATTACCGCTGCCCGTCCCTTGACCTTCTTTGCGTATGGTATCGGGGAGGGCCAGGACGGCGTTGGCGCCGAGACTCAGAGCGCGCTGCTCGACCGGCTCGCCGAATGGGGCTTCCCGGTCGCCAGGCAGCGGGCCCTGGTGAAGGGCGTCGTGGGTTGCCTGGAGTATTACGCGCGTATGGGTGAAGCTCGCGGGACATTGCCGTTCCAGATCGACGGTGTGGTCTACAAAGCCAACCATTACAGCCAGCAGGAACAGGCGGGATTCGTGGCCCGGGCGCCGCGTTGGGCGCTCGCCCACAAGTTCCCTGCCGAGGAGGCGACCACCGTGCTGCAGGCGGTGGAATGGCAGGTCGGGCGTACCGGAGCGCTCACCCCGGTGGCACGTCTCAAGCCCGTTTTCGTGGGGGGCGTTACCGTATCCAACGCGACCCTGCACAACCCGGATGAAATCGCCCGCAAGGACATCCGGGTGGGGGATACGGTGGTAGTACGCCGCGCGGGAGACGTCATACCTGAAGTCGTGCGTGTCGTCGCCGAAAAACGCCACCGCAATGCCCGCGCCATCGAGGTGCCCGACAAATGCCCGGTCTGCGGGTCCGATGTCGAGCGCCGTGACTTGCGGCCGGCCCGCAAGGATTCACCTGGAGACATGGCAGCCGTACCCTATTGCAGCGGAGGGTTGTCCTGCCCCGCTCAACGCAAGGAATCCCTGCGTCACTTCGCTTCCCGCAAGGCCATGGATATCGAAGGATTGGGCGATAAGACCGTCAGCGAATTCGTGGATGACGGATTGTTGACGGATGTTGCCGATATCTACCGCTTGCATGAGCATCAAAAGGATCTGGAGCAGCGCGAGGGCTTTGGCGAAAAATCGGTCAGCGAATTGCTGGCGGCCATCAAGCGCAGCAAGAAAACGACTCTGGCCCGGTTTCTCTACGCCCTGGGTATTCCCGAGGTCGGGGAAGTGACGGCAAAGGCTGTAGCTGCTGCCCTGCGCACGCTGGACGGTATTCGCAAGGCGGCTCTGGACTATGAGCATGAATGCGAAAAATTACGCAGGCAGGGCGTTTCCGAACACCTGTTCGGCGCTCGTCTCAAGGATACCGAACTGCTCCACGTGGAAGGTGTGGGTGCAGGCGTGGCAGCCTGTATCGCTCACTTTTTCGCTCAACCCCGGAATCGTGAGGTCGTCGAACGTCTGCTCAAGGCAGGTATCCACTGGCCTGAGGCTGAGACAGCCGCGGAGGGACCGCTTACAGGCAAGACCTTTGTCCTGACCGGGACGCTCGGTGCAATGACCCGTGACGAGGCGAAGGAGGCCATCGAGCAACTGGGCGGCCGGGTGACCGGGAGCGTCTCCGGTAAGACCAGCTATGTGGTTGCTGGTGCCGATCCAGGCTCCAAATTGGCCAAGGCCGAGAAGCTCGGTGTTACGGTTCTCAGCGAAGAAGAATTTAATAAATTAATTAATAACAATTAATTAAACTAATAACTTAGAAAATGTCTGATTATTATTTCCGACTGGTGTTGTAGTAATACAAAACACGTATGCCTTTTTGTGCTAGTATCGCTGCGCTTTAAGACAGCAGATACCAAGCACAGAAAATCCGCAACGCAAACCCGTCAGGGAGGGACATTGCGGCATCTGTAACCCAGCGGCGTTTCGCATCTGTTGTACGTATGACGGTCGCCGCTATTCCAAGTGAATGGAGGAACTATGCGTCTTACGACCTGTTTGCTGATCGGTGCACTGTGTGTGACACCTGTCAGCGCCCTGGCTGGCAATAGTCAGGCGGCCCACGGCCTGCATCTCAATTGGCTCGACAAGAGCGTGAGCCCGAGTCAGAATTTCTACAAGTTCGCCAATGGCACTTGGCAGAAGAACAACCCTGTTCCCGCCGCTTATTCACGTTGGGGTATTTTCAGCATCTTGTATGTCGAGAATCAGAAGCGTGTTCGCGGGATCATACATAAGGCCGCAGCGGACAAGAGTGCCAAGCCGGGCAGCACGACCCAGAAAGTTGGGGATTTCTACAAAAGTGGCATGGATATGAAGGCCATAGATGCCGCAGGCATCAAGCCGCTTACCCCCGTTTTCAAGCGAATTAAAAACATCGCCTCGTTGCCGCAGCTACAGTCCACCATTGCGTATCTGCAGAACATCGGTGTTACGACGCCTTTCGCGTTCGGTTCTATGCAGGACTTGAAGAACTCCAGCAAGGTCATCGCCGGCGCATACCAGAGCGGTTTGGGTCTTCCCGACCGTGATTACTATCTGAAAAAGGACGACAAGTTCAAGCAAATCCGCGCAGCCTATGTCAAGTACATTGCCGCCATGTTCGGATTACTGGGCGACAGCAGCAGTAAGGCAGCGGCCGAGGCCAAGACGGTGATGGACATTGAAACCCACCTGGCCAAGGCTCAGATGTCGCGGGTTGCACAGCGTGTGCCGAAGAACACGTACCACGTAATGACGCTCAAGCAGATGGATGCCCTGACACCGAGTATCAACTGGAAGGCATACTTCGCCGCGATCGGACTGCCCAAACTGGACAGTGCGAACGTCGCGATGCCTGATTACTTCAAGGCGCTTTCGGCCGATCTCAAGAGCGTGTCTTTGGCAGACTGGAAGACCTACCTGCGTTTCCATGTCATTGACGATTTTGCACCGTATCTCTCGAAGAAGTTCGTTGATGAAAATTTCAAGATGAGCTCAGTGATCTCGGGAGCCAAGGAATTGCAGCCTCGGTGGCAACGCGTTGTTTCCGCGGAAAACAGGGCTATTGGCTTCGCCATCGGCAAGCTTTATGTGAAGCAGTATTTCCCGCCTTCCTCCAAGAAAGAAGTGCTTGCAATTCTGCATAGCATTCGCCATGCGTTGAAGACCGACCTGGAAACGCTGTCCTGGATGTCGCCTGCCACACGCAAGGCTGCGATCAAGAAGCTCAGCCTGATGGGCGAGCGTATCGGCTATCCGGACAAGTGGCGCAACTATTCGAAGCTTGCGGTGGTGAAGGGGCCGTATGTGGTCAACATCATCAATTCGAATGAATTCGAGAACCAGCGGGATCTGAACAAGATCGGCAAACCCGTGGACAAAAACGAGTGGTACATGACCCCGCAGACGGTCAATGCCTACTATGATCCGTCCAATAACAACATCAACTTTCCGGCCGGCATCCTGCAGCCGCCGTTCTTCGATCCCAAGGCACCGCTGGCGGTCAACTATGGTGCGCTTGGTTTTGTCATGGGCCACGAGATGACCCACGGTTTCGACGACCAGGGCTCGCAGTTTGATGGCCACGGCAATCTGAAGAACTGGTGGACAGCCCAGGACAAGAAGAAGTTTGATGAGGCGACCGCCTGCATATCCAATCATTTCTCCAAATACCCGGTCGATGGCGACCTGCACGTGCAGGGCCACCTGGTGACGGGAGAGGCCACCGCCGATCTGGGTGGCCTGACCCTGGCCTGGCGGGCATTCCATGCCTCACCGGCTTACAAGAACGCCAAGACGATCGACGGGTTTACGCCGGATCAGCAGTTCTTCCTGGGCGCTGCGCATGTCTGGGCAGGCAATATCCGCCCACAGGCCGAGCGTGCCCAGGTGACCACGGACCCGCATCCGCCGGCCATCTATCGGGTCAACGGTACGGTGGCGAACATGCCGCAGTTCCAGAAGGCTTTCCATGTGCCGAATGACAGCCCGATGGTCAACAAGCACCGGTGCAAGATCTGGTAGCGACCGAGCGGACTTGATATGAACGGCGGGCCAGTGGCCCGCCGTTTTTTTATGCCTGTTTCTCAGGCGGTATCGAGTTGACCCAGGCCAGCAGCTCGCGTTGGGCCTGGGTCGGATCGGACAGACCCGACAGGGCTTCATGCAAATCTTCCAGGTCGGCCGCCGTGTCGATGTCGGTCAGGGTAGGAAGGGATTCGATTTGCCCCGCATCCGCAAGTTCGTCCCGCAGGGCTTGGGCAGTCTCAGGGGTGGAATAAGGGATTGCATTCCAGATCCCGGAACCGATTTCACATTTACTGCCGAAGAGCCAGAATCCACCGTCGTTGGCAGGTCCCAGTACGTGGTTCACGTGAGATCGCACGAGAGCGTCAGTGGCAGCGAGAATCAAGGGAGGGGTGATTTGCGGGATGTCGGTGCCTATCATCAGCGTCGCGCCATGCCGGGCCTGGAGCTGGGCATGCACTCGATGGAGCCTATCACCGAGATTGCCGCTGCCCTGAGTAATGCAAGGGAATTGGGTCCAGTTTGCGTGGGCAAGCGGATCGTCCTCGGCCAGTGCCCAGTAAGGTTGGATGGCGTCGCCGGAGGCCGACACGACCTCAGCGGTAGCTCTGGCTGCAAGTTTATGGAAGCAGATGGCTGATGCCGTGCCGATGCCGCGAGCCAGCCGGGTCTTGACCGGCGACAGCCCGGGAGTTTTGACGAAGATGGCAAGCGCGGGCTGCATCAGTCAGGCTTGTATAGGGCGCGCCGTGAGACCTGTGCCTGGTAAAAGGTCTGATAAATATGGCGCAAGGTGACGCGCATCCAGCCTTGTTCGGCATATTTGCGGGCACTGGTCGCCAGGGGGGCACAGAGGCGATGCACGGGCAGCCCCTGGCTGTGCGCCTGCCATACGAAGTGATGGTCTTCACCGCAGGCAAGAGTCTCGTCGAAGCCGCCGAGCGTATCGAAACGTGAGCGCCTGATGACCAGTCCCTGGTCTCCGAAGGGCAGGCCCAGCCAACGGGAACGCAGGTTTGCTCCCCAGGCATTCAGGCGACAAAGACGGGGACCGTCGTTTCTGAAACGCAGGTCGAACCAGCCCAGTACGTCATGTGGCTGCTCGACAAACAGGCCCAGTGCGGGTAGAGATTCCGCAAGCAGCCTCGAGTCTGCATGCACGAACCATAACCATTCTCCGCGTGCCACGCGAGCCCCCAGGTTCATTTGGCGTGCGCGTCCACCGGAATTGGTGTATTCGCGCCAGGCGAGGCTTGCAGGCCAGGACGAAGGACGTTCCAGTTCTTTATTACAGGCCTTCACAAGTATGACTTCACAGTTGCCGGGCAAGTCACTGAGTTGCACGAGCAGGCCGGGCGTTTCTTCTTCGTCGGGTCCCAGTGGGATTATTACCGACAGGGAGTGATCCCTTACTTGCGGATCGACCAAAATTACCCGCCTCCTCAGGCCAGCGCGCCGCCACAGGAGCTTCCGGCACCTGCAGTACAGCCGTAGCAGTGGTCACGGAACGCGATAGGTTCCTGGTTGATCTGTTCGAGGGATGTGATGTCCCACAGGGTGCGCCGTCTGCCGCCGAGTGGCAACTCCAGAGCCTGGTTGAAATCGCAGTCGTAGAGTTCGCCGTCCCAGCCAACCGAGAGCAGGTTGCGGCACATGACGCCTTCCGCCGCGTGCGGATTGAAAGCATCGAGCAGGGTTTGCATATAGTGCTTGTACTGACCGCTGCGTTCGAGTTGATGCAGGAAGCGCTTGATGGGCATGTTCGTAATCGTATACAGGTGGTTGAATACGATGCCGAAATGTTCGCCTAGTTCCATACGGTAAGTCTCTTCCAATTGATCCTGAGCCGGCGGCAGCGACGGGCCTAAAGGGTTATAGACAAGATTCAGCTCCAGATCGGAGTCAGGCTGCCCATAGCCCAGTGTATTCAGTAATTGCAGTGCCTCTATGCTGGGATTGAATACATGCAGGCCGCGTTGTTTCTCCACATTTTCCTGGGTGTAGCAGGGTAACGAGGCGATGACTTGTACGCCCTTGTCGGCGAGAAATTGCGCGGTGTCCTCCTGGCCTTGCCGAAAGAGTACGGTCAGGTTGCAGCGATCCATCACCGTCTTGCCGAGACTTCTCGCCTCGTTGACCAAGGTTCGGAAATGGGGATTGAGTTCAGGCGCGCCGCCGGTTATGTCGACAGTATGCACATCCGGTGCGCTCGCGAGCAGCTCCAGGGTCCGTTCTACGGTACGCAACTCCATGATTTCAGTGCGCTTGGGGCCCGCCTCCACATGACAGTGGTGGCAGGCAAGATCACAGAGTTTGCCCATGTTGACCTGGAGTGTTTCCAATGGTGTGCGACGCAGCTTGAGTCCGTGCGAATGCAGTGTTTGCGTGAAGGGTGCAAGGTGCTCTACGGATTCACGTTTGTTCAGAATAGGCATATCGAGGCCTCCTGCCACGGTTGAACTAGAACGGCAGCCTGCGTCGCCGCCAGCTATGATAGCGCTCCAGCAGGCGCAATAGTCTTTCCGGAGCATGTGCGCGCTTCCAGGCCCCCGCTGCATACTTGTTGGCCTCGCTCCATGTCGGATAGGCATGGACCACGCCCAGCAATTTTCCAAGACCCAGCCGGTATCGCATCGCCAGTGCGAATTCAGCCAGCAATTCACCGGCATGTTGTCCGACAATGGTGGCTCCGAGTATGCGGTCTTTGCCGGGAACGGTCAGGACTTTGACGAAACCCTCTGCCGAATCTTCCGTCAATGCACGGTCCAGATCGGCCAGTTCATAGCGCGTGACTTCGTACTCGATGTCGCGCGCCAGTGCATCGCTCTCATTGAGGCCGATTCGGGCCACTTCCGGATCGACGAAGGTTACGGCAGGCAGCAGGGAATGATCCACCTTGAGGCGGGGCAGGGGGCTGAACAAGGCGTTAACGGCCGCATGCCAAGCTTCGTGTGCGGCCGCGTGCGTAAATTGATAGGGGCTTGTAACATCACCGCAGGCATAGATATTCGGATACAGCGTTTGCAGGTACGCATTAGTTTCTACGGTATGTGGCGCATGAATACCGAGGGCTTCGAGCCCGAAGCCCTCGGTACGCGGCTTGCGCCCTACGGCTACCAATAGCGTGTCGAAGCCGAGACGTGTTTCTTTGCCATCATGCAGGCAGACAAGGACTCGGCCTTCAGACGTGCTTTCGACCCGCAGAGCCTGATGGTTAAGCCGCAGTTCCACACCATCCCGGCGTAATCGTTCTGCGACAAAGTCGCTGACTTCGTGGTCTTCTCGCAGCAGCACACGATCCGCCATCTCGACCTGGGTTACGGTCGTGCCCAGCCTGCTGAAGGCCTGGGAAAGTTCGCAACCAATGGGGCCGCCGCCCAGCATGAGCAACTTTTGCGGTTGGTGGTCGAGTGACCAAAGCGTGTCCGATGTGAGATAGTCGCATGCTTCCAAACCGGGTATGGAGGGAATAAAGGGTTCAGCACCAGTTGCGATGATGATCGCGCGGGTCGTCAAGCGGTCGCCTTCGATATCCACTGTCCAAGGGTCCAGGATCTGCGCCTTGCCCATGCGGACATCCACGCCCAGGGCGCGATAACGTTCGACAGAATCGTGAGGCGCAACCCGTTCGATGGCGGTTTGGACCTTGCGCATAACGGCAGTGAAATCGACAGTAATTTGCCCGGTGGCGATGCCTGCGGAAGCCGCGGCCCTTGCCTGCGCTGCCATCCGGGCCGCATGAATCAGGGTTTTGGATGGGACACAACCGCTGTTCAGGCAATCGCCTCCCATGGACTTTCCCTCGACCAGTGTGACGCTTGCACGAAGCTTGGCGGCTATGTAAGCGCTGACCAATCCTGCCGCGCCGGCGCCAATGACGACGACGTTGCGATCGAAGTGTCGGGGAGGGCGCCACCGCCTTGCAAGCATATTCAAGTTCCTTCCCTTACGCGTCAGAGTGATATTACTGGGTATCGCACTCTTTGGCAGATAGGTTTCAAACCCTGATTTCAGGGAAGATAAAGTCAAACTCCGTATATAGGTCTTCCAATAGGGCATATTCCTTACAAGAATGGGGAAAACTCTCTATTTTTGTAATAACAAGTCTCGTCAGACCTTTAATTTCTTGATTTATATCAAAGGCTAAGCGCCCATACCGCCAAATATTGTCAGTCATGGACGATATTTGTCATGGAGGACTATACCTATCCAAGAAATGTTACTGTGTGTAAATTTTAATAATCTTAAGTTCATGTAATTTAAAGAAAAATTTTTGCATTTCCGAAAGTATGACTTTTGGCACGGTTTTTGCTTCGAGATGGGTGGATCAATTGGCAGCTGCCAGGAGATCAAGATGCCAGCTTATTCAAAAGGTAATGTGCCTCCAGTCATTCCCTCCAAACCCAAGACATTTATTGAGCGGAGAATTGGGCCACGGGATCGCAGGGTGATTGAAGATCGTAGGGCGGGGAAGGCCCTAGGTCGACGGATTTCAATCAGTGTAGGCCAAAGGTTGCCCTTTGCCGCTTTATTGCGGTCTGAAGGGAATGTATTGGCGAAGACACAAAGCCTCGGCGGTGAAGCAGCATCTGTGCAGGAAACGCTTGGGGATGAGTCCAATGCAGTCGATAAGTCCTCCAAGACCGGGCATCTGCCACCGGTGGTTATCGATGCTCTTGATGGGGATAAATCGCATCGGGTCTACAGCGTCAAGCCTGAAGTGTTTATGGACATCGTGAATCGTCCGAGTCTTCAGATGGTGATCCACTACCAGAAGCGCCAGGGGATGAATATCTACTTCATTCAGTTCGAAGAGGGGCGGGTTGAAACCCAGACTCCCAATCGGCTCTCAATGCTGGATTCATCGGATCAAGAAATGGAGACACCAACCGCTTCCGATGTGTCTGAAAAAAATGTTTCGCAAGCAGGTTCAGCTGCTTCCAATACCGCGCCGGTAAGCAGTAGGCCGGCAAAGGTGGCTAAAGATCAAATGGGTTTGAAGGAGAAAGTGATGGCTTCAAAGAAGAAGCGACCATTAATGGAATATCGCACCGAAGAAGGGTATTACGTCACGGAATGGTGGAATAGCCCCGACGATCCGGCGCTCTCGGTCGCGCGTATTCGCATTAAACCTGGTGCAATTACGAGTACCTATGAATTGCATGGCATTACCGAACGTTACCTGTTCTTGACCGGTCATGGGATCGTGGAAATCGACGATAAAAAGTATGAAATATCCGCAGGCGATGGTTTGCTGGTCAAGGCAGGCGCACGCCGGCGCGTTACCAACCGTGGTGATAGCGATCTCGGGTTTCTCGCCATCTGCCGGCCGCGTTTCAGCCGCTTGAGCGATGAACCCATGCTGAATAAATTCGTGAACCAGGTTTGAAATCTGCGAACGGCGAAAAACAGCTTATACGAGGGAAAGGGACCAATAGAAAAAACGGAAAAATCGGTCTCTAGCCTGGAAGGTCAGATGGATTTGCCACAGTGTAGTGGCGAATGATCCGACCGCCTCCCAGGCAGACATCACCCGCATAGATCACGGCGTACTGGCCGGGCGTAACAGCCCTGACCGGTGTTTCGAAGTGCAGGCGCAGTACTTCTCCCGCCTGTTCCAGTGTGGCCGCCACCGGCTTCTGCCGGTAGCGCACCCGGACCTGGACGGTTGCGGGAACCGGGGGTGGTTCACCGGCGATCCAGTGCGCGCGGTCGGCTTCGAGATCCGTCGAGAGCAGGCGTGGATGATCAGGGTCCTGGGCCGCAATCAATGCCTTGCGCTCGAAATCCTTGTCCACGACGTACCAGGGTGCGTCGGCGGCACCGGCTATGCCGCCGATACCGAGACCGCCCCGCTGACCCAGCGTATAAAAATGCAGGCCTTTGTGTTCGCCAAGCAGTTCGCCTTCAGGGGTTTCTATGGGGCCCGGTTCGGGCGGTAGAAACTCGGCGAGAAAGTCCCGGAAAGGGCGTTCACCGATAAAGCAGATGCCGGTCGAGTCGGCACGATTGAAATTGGGCAGGCCGATTTTGCGGGCCAGCTCCCGCACTTCCGGCTTGGTGAAGTCGCCCAGCGGGAACAGCGTGCGTTCGAGCGCTTCTCCGGACACGGCATGCAGGAAGTACGTCTGGTCCTTGTTGGTGTCTAGCGCAGTGAGCAGGCCCGGCCGCCCGTTGATATCGGCGTTGCGGGCATAGTGCCCGGTCGCGATAGCATCGGCCCCGAGGCGGCGCGCCCAGCGCAGGAATACGCCGAACTTGATGAAACGGTTGCAGAGAATATCCGGGTTAGGGGTACGTCCGGCACGATATTCGGCGAGGAAATCCTCGAATACCTGAGCCTCGTAATCGCGTGCGAAATTGACGCGGTGCAAAGTAATGCCAAGATGATCGGCGGCGGCGACCGCGCTGGCTTCATCGTCCACACGTGTGCAATAGGCGTCGTCGGCTTCCCAGTTGGTCATGTGCAGACCTTCGACCCGGTAACCGGCTTCCATCAAACGCCAGGCCGCAACGGCCGAATCGACCCCGCCGGACAGGCCAACCATGACAAGCGGACTGGTGCTCATAGGTCTATGAGGGCGCTGATAACGTCCAGAGGATACTGGATGCCCGCACGGTGCTCCATGAACGACCGCACAACGAGGGGGCTGCGCAGCGGCATGCCGGGCTGGCTGAGTTGCTCAAGGCTCAACCAGTCGGGACCGATGATGCCTTCATCCAGGGAAGCGCGGGGATCGTGCTCGGGGCAATCGCCGATGATGTTGATCCGCAGGAAGGTCTCGCCATTCTCGGGCTTGCGCCATAAGTAGACGCCACCCAGCGCTTGGGGCTCGAACCGGTAGCCGGTTTCTTCCAGCACTTCGCGGATCACCGCATCCACGGGTGATTCGCCGTCTTCGATGTGTCCGGCGGGGTTATTGATCTTTTCTTCTTCCTGTACATATTCGCGTACGACGAGGTAGCGGCCTGCATCCTCGACGACGGCCGCTACGGTCAAATGGGGTAGGAAATCGCGATCATTCATGGGTTCGGAATCGGTTCAGATCTGCAGGCGGCGGGCATCGGGCGCGGGTACGCTGCGTTCCCACAGCGGATCGAAACGGCGCTGGAAGTCGCGTGCCGTGACCGGGGAACCCGTGACGAATGTTCCGGTGGCGGATTCGGTTTTCTGTTGGTGAAAGCTATCGCCGTTGTCGTTGAAGGCATAGACTTCGTCTTCCGCTTCGTCTTCTGCGCATAGTTGCTGCAGGGCGCAGCGGCTGGGCAAGGCCCCCGTCAGGCGCAAGAGGGGGTTGCCGTCCGCTGCCGCCGCGCGGGCGTCCTGGACCAGTAGACGTATGCGCCCACGTCGGCTGGACAGGGCCAAATCCTTCAGCGCGGCCTCGAGCTCGGCCGTGCCGGTCAGCTGGGTAGCCAGATCCGGCGCGTAGAGGGCGAATTCGTGCCGGGCCGAGCGGGCGATTTCGTAAATGGCGCTCCTGAGCTCGGTGAAGCCACTGAGTTGTTTCACCGACGAAGTGCCGTAGTCCAGGCGCATCACTCGATGGGGAATGCCCGCATCCATGAATTCGTCACCTTCGGCCTGAAAGCCGAAACGTTCATAAAACCCGATGGCGCTGACCTGGGCATTGAGTTCGCAGAAGGTGTCTCCACGTTCACGGCCGGCGTCCATCAGGTGGGTCAGAAGTGCGGCACCCACGCCGCGCTTTCTCCACTCCGCCAGTACGGCCATGCGGCCGATGTGCCCGTCCGGTGTCAGGCGCCCGGTGCCGATGGGCTTATCGCCCGCCAAGGCCAGTGCGTGCAGGCAGTCCTTGTCGAGTTCGTCCCACTCCAGATCCTTGGGAACCTTTTGCTCTTCAATGAACACGTGGGTACGTATGTCCCGGAGCGCTTCGGTATCCGGTCCCCATTCAGCGCGTCGGATCGTGAATTCGCTCACGATTTGCTCCCCGGGGCATAACGGCGAACCAGTTCCGCGGCAATACCCGTGTAGGTCGCTGGCGTCAGTGCTTCCAGCTCGCGGCGCGCGTCTGCGGGCAAGGGCAGTTCGGAGACGACTTGCCGCCAGGTGTTCTGGTCGAGTTCACGGCCGCGGGTCGCTTCCTTGAGCGTTTCGTAGGGGGCTTTCACCCCGTAGCGGCGCATCAGCGTCTGTGCCGCTTCGCCCAGCACTTCCCAATGCAGGTCCAGGTCCGCAGCCAGGCGCTCACGGGCCACTTCCAGCTTGCCCAATCCCCGCGACACGGAGGCGTAGGCGACCAGGCTGTGCCCGAATGCGGTGCCCAGCGCGCGCTGCGCCGTGGAGTCGGTAAGGTCGCGCTGCATGCGCGAAACGGGCAGGGTGTTCGCCAGATGACGTGCGACCGCATTGGCCAGGCCCAGGTTGCCTTCGCCATTCTCGAAGTCGATCGGGTTGACCTTGTGGGGCATGGTCGAGGAACCGATCTCGCCTTTCACGAGGCGCTGGCGGAAGTAACCCAGGCTGACGTAGTTCCAGATGTCCCGGCACAGATCCACCAGTACGGTATTGAACCCGGCCAGTGCGTCGAGCAGTTCGCCGACGCCATCGTGCGGTTCGATCTGCGTGGTGAGCGGGAGCCAGGTCAAGCCCAGTGACTCCACCACCTGCTGAGACAGTGCGAGCCAGTCCACCTCGGGATAGGCGCTGACATGGGCATTGAAATTGCCTGTGGCGCCATTGAGCTTCGCGGTCAGGGTGACATCGATGAAACGTTGATGCTGGCGCTCCAGACGGGCTGCGACCGTGGCCATTTCCTTGCCCAGGGTGGTCGGCGTGGCCGGTTGCCCATGGGTGCGGGCCAGCATCGGTGTCTCCGCTTCTGCCCGGGCCATGGTTGCCAACGCATCGATGATGCGGCCCATCGCGGGGGCGCAGACCGAATCGCGGGCCTCGCTCAGGAGCAGAGCCCAGGAGAGGTTGTTGATGTCTTCCGACGTGCAGGCAAAGTGGATGAATTCGCTCGCGGCCTTCAGTTCCGGCACTTTGGCGAACTGTTCCTTGAGGTAGTATTCAACGGCCTTGACGTCATGATTGGTCGTGGATTCGATGTCTTTCACCCGTGCGGCGGCGGATTCGTCGAACCGGATTTCAATACGTTCCAGTGCTTCGCGCGCGGCGGTGCTGAGGGACGGGCAGTCGTCGACATCCGGGCTGTCGCTGAGGACCCTGAACCAGGCTAGTTCCACCCGTACGCGGGCCTTGATCAGGCCATACTCCGACAGCAACTCGCGCAATGGAGTGACTCGCGAGGCATAGCGTCCGTCGAGCGGAGACAGGGCGAACAGAGCCGGATTGGCGTGATTCATGGACAAGACCGACCTTAAAATGAGTATTTTACAGGGGATAGGGCGCTAATCCCGGCTGACCCGGGCAATTCGCCGTCATCGCCCCGACAGGCCCAGGAGATCGTGACGATGAATGCAATGGACGCTGGAACCGGCAGGCCTGCCTGGGTAGAGCGCCTGGTGCGGGAACTGGATAAAACCGATGAAGGCGTGCATCGCCCGACCCTGGACATGCTCCGTGCGTCCGGTCGATGGACGGATGCCAGTCAGCCGGCGGAGGCGGCCGTTCTCGTGCCCATACTCGAATCTTCCGGGGAGCCGGAACTCATTCTGACCCGGCGGCGTGACGATCTGGTCCGGCATGCGGGTCAGGTCGCGTTCCCGGGGGGTGCCGCGGATCCCGGTGATCCGGGCCCGGAGGGAACCGCATTACGCGAAGCGGAGGAAGAGATCGCCCTTCCGGCGCAGAGCGTGGGTGTCCTGGGGCGATTGCCGCGTTATCCGACGGTCAGCGGTTATATCGTCACCCCGGTGGTCGGTTACATAGCAGAGTCCGTCGATTTACATCCCGAACCGTCCGAGGTGGCGGAAATATTCACCCTGCCATTGTCGGTGCTGCTGGACAGTTCGCGCTGGGCCTGGCGCGCCCTGGACATGGGCAACAGGCGCGTGCACTTGCGCGAGATGGATTGGGACGGACAACGGATCTGGGGCGTCACGGCGGGGATGCTGCAGATGTTGATCCCTCTGCTGCGTGAAGCCCGGGAGTCCACGTCATGAATCGAAGGAAGCTGGCAGGGCTGCAACGCCTCCTTGACGTCATGGCGCAGTTACGTGATCCCGACACCGGGTGTCCCTGGGATCGTGCGCAAACGCCGCGCAGCATCGCGCCGTGGACGATCGAGGAAGCCTGTGAGGTGGCCGAAGCGGCGGAGGCGGGCGATGTGGAGCATTGGCGGGAAGAGCTGGGCGATCTGCTCTTTCATGTGGTGTTTCATGCGCGCCTTGCGGAAGAAGCCGGTCAATTTGATTTTGACGTTGTCGCGAGCGAGGTCGCCGACAAGTTAGAGCTGCGCCATCCGCATGTGTTCGGGGAAGAAGAAACGCCGGAAGCCGGCGACTTCAACCGGCAATGGGAGCAGCGCAAAAGCAGCGGGCGCGACCACATCGACAAACATCTTCCGGCGCAATTGCCGGCGCTGATGCGCGCCTACAAATTGCAGAAACGGGCCGCCGCGGTGGGTTTCGACTGGCCGGACGCGAAAGGTCCGAAGGACAAGGTCACCGAGGAGCTTAATGAACTGGAACAGGCGCGGCAATCGGACGAGTCACTGATGCAGGAGCGAGTCAGTGAAGAGCTTGGGGATTTGCTCTTTGCTGTCGTCAATTATGCGCGTCACCTCGGCGTGGAACCGGAGCAGGCCCTGCGTGCCGCCAACCGCAAGTTTACCCGTCGTTTCCGTTTCATCGAATCACGTTTGGCGGAAGAAGGATTGCACCCAGGGGATGTCGATCTCCAATACCTGGACAAGCTGTGGGATCAAGTCAAGGCGACGGAATAGGCCATGCCTGTCTTTTGCTTGACAGGGTTATGTTTGCTTTATAGAGTCGCAGTTCGATTTTCAATATAAACGCTCATGAAGCACTCTGCTTGGGTCTGGCTACTGTTAATTGCGGGAGTATGCCTCGGTGGCTGCACCAGCAGCAATTTCCAGGATACGGTTTTTGACGCTACTGCATCGAAGGTGCAGACAATAGGCTTGCTAAGCATAGCCCCCCCGCCAGGTTTCAGCGTGGTCCATGCAATGACGGCGGGAGAAACTTTCGAGGGAGTGGCGACGGGTATGTTGGCCGGCCCGGGTGGAGCTGCTCTCGCCGAAGGTAATCAGCACGGCAGACTGAGTTCGATGGGTGCGGTTTTTACCCGTGCTATTGAGGCCGACAATTACCACATTGAAACGAATCTAACTGATGCACTGGCCAGGGATCTGCGCGGCGAAGGTTACCACGTGGTTATCGTCAATGTTTCCCGGAGCTCCCGTGGATTTCTAACTGCCTATCCGCATAAGGCGGGTATCGATGCCTATCTGGATATCTACTTCACGAAAGGCAAGGTGGCTTATGTAGGCAGCGCAGGCTATCTAAAGAAATTTCACTCGAAGAACTATTACGCTTATATGCATATAGCGGCACGTTTGGTCGATGCAGGCAACGGAAAAGTCCTCTACGCAAGGCAGAGCATTTACAATCCGTGGCTTTTGCCTATCGGGGTCAATCTTATTAAACCCGATCAACATTATGGCTTTCCGAATTACGGGGATTTGATGAAGCACACCAAGCGAGCGATCGAGGGCTTTCAGGTCGCCGTTGAACAAGTGGCTCAAGTCACTGCAAAAGACATTCAATAAAAAGGCGGCTGCGCATTCACGCGGCCGCCTTTTGTTCCGGCTTTATACGGCTGTTTACCTTTTACAATCCCAATGCCTTGCGGGCCGGGACGTAGTCGAGCTCCAGCGACTGGGCAACCGCTTCGTAAGTGACATCGCCGTGGTGGACATTCAGTCCCTCCAGCAGGTGCGGGTCGTCGGCTAGGGCCTGCTTGTAGCCTTTGTCCGCCAGAGCGTGCACGAAGGGCAGGGTGGCGTTGGTCAGGGCCAGCGTCGAGGTGCGGGCGACGGCCCCCGGCATGTTGGCCACGCAGTAATGCACTACGTCTTCCTCGATGAAGATCGGATCGCTGTGTGTCGTCGGCCGGCTGGTCTCGAAGCAACCGCCCTGGTCGATCGCTACGTCCACGACCACGGCGCCGCGGCGCATTTTCTTGAGCAGCGCCCGGTTGACCAGCTTGGGCGCGGCGGCACCCGGTACCAGCACCGCACCGATGACGAGGTCGGCGTCGGTAACGCTCGTTTCGAGACTGTCCGTAGTGGAGTAGAGCGTTTCCAGGCGCGGGCCGTACAGGTTGTCTAGCTCGGTCAGCCGTTCGATCGATTTGTCCAGGATCGTAACCCGGGCCCCGGTGCCCATGGCCATGCGCGCTGCGTTTACTCCCACGACGCCGCCACCGATGATGACGACGCGGGCAGGCGCAACACCGGGCACGCCGCCTAGCAGCATGCCGCGACCACCCTGGGCGCGTTCCAGACTATGCGCACCGGCCTGGATCGACATCCGTCCTGCGACTTCACTCATGGGCGCCAGGAGCGGCAGGCGGCCATGACGGTCGGTGACCGTTTCGTAGGCGATAGCAATGCAACCGGATTCGCGCAGCAACTTCGTCTGCTCCGGATCGGGTGCGAGATGCAGGTAGGTGAACAGGATCTGCCCTTCGCGCAGGCGCTTGCACTCCTGGGGCTGGGGTTCCTTGACCTTGACGATCATGTCGGCTTTGGCGAATATGGTCTCCGCATCCGGCGCGATCTCGGCACCCGCACTGCGGTATGCGTCGTCATCGAAGTCGATGCCCACACCGGCATGGGTTTCCACGAGTACGGAATGGCCGCTTTGTGTCAGCTCGCGCACACCGGCGGGCGTGAGGCCGACACGGTACTCGTGAGTCTTGATTTCCTTGGGAACCCCGATGAGCATGATCAGTCACCTTTGTTGGAAATAAAGAAACCGGCAACCAGAGCCGGCAAATCCGTGTAATTTTACCAGACCCCGGCCTGGAATCGGGCCGGGCGTGGAGTTAATGGTCCGCCGGGAGGGGCCATCTCAAAATGTTAGTATGCGCCCATGAACTCGAATCACAGACCTCCCCGCAAATGGATGCCGCGCTCCGGTAGCCGCTTTTTCCTGTTGGCCCTATTGATTGCCGTAGTCATCATTGTGGTGATCGAACTGATCCAGTATGGGTTGCATTCACATCCAAAGACAGCCCCCACGAAGAGCCCGGAAAGTGCTACCGCGGCGATCGCCTCATCGAGCGACAGCCTGAAAGGTTTTGAAGTCATACTCTGGCGTCAAGGCTGTGCGACCGGCTGTCCCGACTATGCCTTGCACTACGCCAAAGGAAAACTTCAGTACACCGGCATTCGTAATGTCGAGAAGAAGGGAAACCTGAGCGTCGATTTTGATGGTTATCATCAGCAAAAGCTTCTCGATATGGTCGAAAAAGCGGCCTTTTTCAGCCTCAACGACGATTACACCCTCAAGAGCAAGGATTGCCATCCCGGCAAGATCGGGAAGTCGAAGTACGTATTGGGCGTGACCTTGAACGGTCAGACCAAGAAGATAAACGTCAACGAGGGTTGCACGAACGTGCCCCCAAAACTGACCCGGTTGGCTGACGGTATCGACAAATTGACTCGGAGTAGCCGTTGGACGGGGATCAAGAGCACACCGGTACCCGCTACGGTCGGCAAGACCAGGTAATCAGCTAACCGGCCTGGTTCAGGCCACCGGACTAGTGGGTTCCGAACTGACGAACACACGTCCGTCCCGGATTTCGACGGGATAGGTTGCGATCGGTTCGAAGGCGGGCGGATCCAGCACTTCGCCCGTGCGAATATCAAAGCGCGCACTGTGGCGGGGGCATTCGATGGCGCAACCCTCGATGATGCCACCGGTCAATTCTCCGCCATCGTGCGTGCATACGTCCTGGATGGCATAGATCCCGTCATTGCACTTGATGACGGCCACTTCCTCATCATCGATCCAGATCGTCCGGTAGCTTCCCGGTTCGATTTCATCGACGCCGCAAACCTCGATCCATTCAGCCATCGAATTTTCCTCTTTTTTAAAGCTATCAATATTTGCTGGCGCGGTTGTGAGCGTAGCGAGCGAAGGCAGTTTGGACGCAGCCGGAGCACAGTAACCGGAGTGTACATTCGTCCATGAGGATTGCGAAATACATCCTTGTATTTCGCCCTGTGGGTCATGCTGCGCATGCAGTGATTCGCTCCTGCGAATCGCTACGAGCACCGCCTGCGTTCAAAATATCGAGCGCAGTGGCTCACCATCGGCGTTAGAACATGCCTGTCTGTAATCTTGCTTCATCCGACATCATGCTTGGCCCCCAGGGCGGATCGAAAACCAGTTCCGCATGGACGTCGCCGCAGGTCGGTATGCGTTCGAGTTTGCTGCGCACGTCGTCGAGCAGGATATCGCCCATCCCGCAGCCCGGTGCCGTGAGTGTGAGGTCAACCGTGACGTTGCGTTTCCCGTCTTCCCGTGTTTCCACATCGCACTTGTAGATCAGCCCGAGGTCGACAATATTAATCGGGATTTCGGGATCGAAACAGGTTTTCAGCTGTTCCCAGGCCAGGTTCTCGAACTCTTCGTCGGTCGGGTTCTCCGGCATTGGATCGCCCAGGTCGATATCGAGTCCGAGCGCATCGGCATCCTTCGCATCCACGCGAACGAGGTTCCCGCCGATGTGCACGGTGATGCTGCCGCCCATGGCCTGGGTGATCTGCACTTCGGTGCCCTCTGGAATGATCACTTCGGTGCCCATCGGGACGAGTACGCCCGGGCAGTCCCGTTCCGCAGTTACGACTTGTTTGGTTCCGAACATCCTGTTACTCCGTGCTGACCGCTTGCGGGTCTTCCGCCAGTGCTGATTGCACCGTATGCCACGCCAGGGTGGCGCACTTGACCCGGGAGGGGTAGGCACGCACGCCTGCCAGGGCCTCAAGCTTGCCAAGCTCGATGTCCTGCGAGCCTGTTTCCTGACCGGTAAGAAGCGCATGCATTCGTTCGAACAAGGCCTCGGCTTCGCTAACTGTCCGTCCTTTGAGTGCTTCGGTCATAAGCGAAGCCGAGGCGACGGAGATGGCACAGCCGCTGCCCTTGAAGCTGACATCGCTTATGCGATCTCCATCCAGGGTCAGGTATACGTTCAAACGATCGCCGCACAAGGGGTTATAGCCATCGGCTTGGTGCCGTGGCGGAGGTATCTCGCGAAAGTTACGCGGACTCTTGTTGTGGTCGATGATGATGTCCTGGTACAGGGCTGCGAGTTCGCTGTCTATCATCGGTTGAATATCTCCCGGGCTTCGATGAGTGCCGCGACCAACGAATCGGCGTCCTCAGTGGTATTGTAAAGACCCAAAGAGGCCCGAGCGGTCGCAGGGACGCCATAGTGTTCCATGACCGGCATGGCGCAATGGTGGCCGGTGCGTATGGCCACGCCCGAATGGTCGAGTAGGGTGCCGAGGTCGTGCGGGTGAATGCCTTCGATCTCGAATGAGATCACGCCTATGCGGCGGTCGGGTTCACCGACAAGACGCAGTCCCGGCACTTCGAGCAGGCGTGTGAGAGCGTATTGCAACACCTGGTTCTCGGCATCTTCCAGCGCTTGCATGCCGATGGCGTCGAGGTACTTGATTGCGGCGTGAAGACCGATCGCACCGCCGACGTTGGGTGTGCCTGCCTCGAAGCGCTGTGGAGGGTCGGCATAGGTCGATTCCTCGAAACGCACGGTACGGATCATGTCGCCGCCGCCTTGCCAGGGCGGCATATTGGCAGCAATATCCTGGCGCATATAGAGCGCGCCGATACCCATGGGGGCGTACATCTTGTGGCCTGATAGCGTGTAGAAATCGCAATCCAGCGCGGCGACGTTGACCGGCAAATGTCCGACTGCCTGTGCGCCGTCGACGAGTACCCGGGCACCGGCCTGGTGGGCGAGACGAATCATCTCGGGTATGGGGTTTACGGTGCCGAGTGCATTGGATACATGCGCAATCGCCACCAGTTTCGTGCGCTTGTTGAGCCGCTCCCGGTAGCCGTCCAAAGGCACGTTGCCGCGCTCGTCGATCGGCACGACCACGATCCGCGCACCGGTACGCTTTGCCAGGAGTTGCCAAGGCACGATATTGGAATGATGTTCCAGTTCGCTTAGCAGGATTTCGTCGTCCGGGCCTATATTTTCCGGCCCCCAGGCCCCCGCCACCAGATTGATGGCTTCGGTGGTGCCACGCGTGAATACGATTTCCGAGGCCGATTCCGCGCCGATGAACCGGGCCAGCGCATCGCGTGCGTGCTCGTAGCCGGCGGTGGCACGTTCGGATAACGTATGAACGCCGCGGTGCACATTGGCGTTGTCATGCCGGTAGTAGTCGGCTTCCGCATCGATCACGGATTCCGGCTTTTGCGTCGTTGCCGCATTGTCCAGGTAGACCAAGGCATGGTTACGCACGCTCTGGTGCAAGGCGGGAAAATCCTTGCGCAGGGCAGCAGGATCGGACAGTGAATTAATGAGAGTGGGATCGGTTACAGCCATTCCAGCACCTCCCGGGGTGCCCGCATGCGATCTGCAATCAGCATGGCGAGCTCGTGACGCAAGGCATTTTTTTCAAGGGTATTCAGGATGTCGGCGGCAAAGCCGAATGCCACCATGCGGCGGGCCGTATCCGCATCCACTCCACGGCTCTGCAAGTAAAACAGGGCATCGGGGTCGATCGCCCCGGTCGCAGCTCCATGGCTGCAGGTGACGTCGTCGGCGTAAATTTCGAGTTGCGGACGGGTATCCGCCTCGGCCTGTGGCGACAAGAGCAGATTGGCGGATTGCTGCGCCGAGTCGCTCTTCTGTGCATGTTCGGCGACCACGACGCGCCCGGTATACACACTGCGGCTGCGTCCGTCGAGGACGCTTCGGAAGTGCTGATCGCTGCGGGTATGACTGCTCGAGTGTTGGACCCTGATATCGGCATCGGCATGACGCTTGCCATCGAGCAGAGCCAACCCGTGTAGCGCCGCGCTCGCGCCTTCACCAGCCAGGTCCACATGTACCGATTCACGCGACAGTTTCGCGCCCAGATCCAGGTTCAGGAGCCGGTAGGAGGCATTTTTGGCCGCGCGCACGCTTGTGTGGCTAAGGATACGTGTGCCATCGCCCGCCTCATTGAGCCTGATATGCAGCAGTTTCGCGCCATCGGCCAGCGCGATCTCGGCAACCCGTGTTGCCAGGGTGTCCGAATCACTGCCGGTGTAGCGCTCTATAAGCGTTAGTTCGGCGCCGGTTTCGATCTCCAGTGCGAGGCGCGCGTGAGTTGCCGCAACCCCATTGCGTTCGCCTGAGGCGTAGGTCAGTTCAATGGGAGCATCGAGCCGGTTGTCCTGCTCCAATCGAATCCATGTTCCATGGTCGAACAACGCCGTGTTGAGCGCGACCACGGGATCATCTTCCGGGGCGAGTTGCCCGAGAAGGGCAGTAAGCTCGGCCGCGGGTTGTGCAGCGCAAGTTCTCAGGCTCCGCAACCAGGGCAAGGTTTCGGATTCGTTGGCCAGAAAGCCATCGGTCCAGAGTAGGCGTGTACCCAGTGCGTCTGGCAAAGACGCTGTACCGCCCGGTTTATCGAGGCTTGGCCATTCGCGTCGTCCCAGCGCGGACAGATCGGTATATTTGTAAGCTTCGTCGCGGCGCGTCGGCCAGCCGCGGGACAGAAAGTGTTCCCGGGCGGGATCGCGGAGTCTCCGGAATCCGTCGCGTGCTGCTTCCGGAAGTTTGACTGCAGCCGTGTCGTTCATGCCGCCTCCGCGCGCAGCCAATCGTAGCCGCGGGCTTCCAGGGTGCGAGCAAGTTCTGCATCGCCCGATTTGACGATGCGTCCGTTCATGAGCACGTGGACCCGGTCGGGCTCGATGTAGTCGAGCAGGCGCTGGTAATGTGTGACCAGCACGATGGAGCGCTGGGGGTCGCGCAGACGGTTGACGCCATCGGCGACGATCTTGAGGGCGTCGATGTCGAGTCCCGAATCGGTCTCGTCGAGCAGGGCCAAGGTCGGCTCGAAGAGCAGCATCTGCAAAATCTCGTTGCGCTTCTTCTCGCCGCCTGAAAAGCCCTCGTTCACGCCTCGGTTGAGAAAGGAATCGTCCAGGTCCAGCAGCTTGAGCTTTTCACGCGCCAGCTTGAGGAATTCATAGGCATCCAGCTCGGGTTCGCCGCGGTGCGTGCGCAGGGCGTTGAGGCCCGCTTTAAGCAGGTAGACGTTATTGACCCCGGGAATCTCGACGGGATATTGCAGAGCCAGGAAGAGACCTTCGCGAGCCCGTTCCTCGGGTTCGAGTGCCAGCAGATCCTTGCCGCGGTAGGTGGCTGAGCCGTCGCTGACGGCGTAACCGGGTTTCCCGGCGAGAATGTGGGACAGCGTGGATTTGCCCGAGCCGTTCGGCCCCATGATGGCATGGACTTCGCCCGGCCGGATGTCCAGATCGATGCCGCGCAGGATCGGCTTGTCCTCGACGCCGGCGTGCAGGTTTTTGATGCTGAGCAGGGTGTCCGTCATTATCCGATCGCTCCTTCAAGCGTGACTGAGAGCAGGCGTCCGGCCTCTACGGCAAATTCCATGGGCAGTTGCTGGAATACCGTCTTGCAGAAGCCGTTGACGACGAGGTTGACCGCGTCTTCTTCCGACAGGCCGCGGCTGCGCAGGTAGAAGAGCTGGTCTTCTCCGATGCGCGAGGTCGTGGCCTCATGTTCGACGCGGGCCGTGTGGTTCTTGGTCTCGATGTAGGGAAAGGTATGCGCGCCACATTGATCGCCCATGAGCAGCGAGTCGCACTGCGTGTAATTACGGGCGTTGGTCGCGCTGCCGGTTACCTTGACCAGGCCGCGATAGGCATTCTGCCCGTGACCTGCCGAAATACCCTTGGAGATGATCGTGCTGCGCGTGTTCTTGCCCACGTGAATCATCTTCGTCCCGGTATCGGCCTGCTGGTAATTATTGGCGACGGCCACCGAGTAGAATTCGCCGACCGAGTTGTCGCCGCGCAGGATGCAGCTCGGGTATTTCCAGGTAATTGCGGAGCCGGTCTCCACCTGTGTCCAGGAGATGTGTGAATTGCGTCCCCTGCAATCGCCGCGCTTGGTGACGAAGTTGTAGATGCCGCCCTTGCCGTTCTCGTCGCCCGGGTACCAGTTCTGCACCGTGGAGTACTTGATCTTGGCGTCATCGAGCGCGACCAGTTCCACCACGGCGGCATGGAGCTGGTTCTCGTCGCGCATGGGGGCGGTGCAGCCCTCGAGGTAACTGACCGAAGCGCCTTCGTCGGCGATGATCAGCGTGCGTTCGAACTGTCCTGTATTGGCCGCGTTGATCCGGAAATAGGTGGACAGTTCCATGGGGCACTTCACGCCCTTGGGCACATAGACGAAGGAGCCGTCGGTAAACACCGCCGAGTTGAGGCTGGCATAGAAATTGTCCCCCTGCGGCACCACCGAGCCCAGGTATTTGCGCACCAGCTCGGGGTGCTCGCGGATGGCCTCGGAAATCGGGCAGAAGATGACGCCGGCTTCGGCCAGTTTTTCCTTGAACGTGGTCGCCACCGAGACGCTATCGAACACGGCATCGACCGCGACACCGGCCAGCGCCGCACGCTCGTGCAGCGGAATGCCCAGCTTCTCGTAGGTTTCAAGCAATTTCGGATCCACTTCGTCCAGGCTCTTGGGCGCATCCTTTTTCGATTTCGGG
>Ga0307440_1000075_pt1 | contig 39696 bp, 31 predicted proteins | sample SalMarWE160410MG_FD_202150 | JGI IMG/M metagenome (GOLD analysis project Ga0307440, IMG submission 202150) | Salt marsh sediment microbial communities from the Plum Island Ecosystem LTER, Massachusetts, United States - WE1604-10 | ecosystem: Environmental > Aquatic > Marine > Intertidal zone >...
CAATACAATTTCACTGAGTCCCTGGTTGAGACAGTGCGGAAGTCGTTACGCCATTCGTGCAGGTCGGAACTTACCCGACAAGGAATTTCGCTACCTTAGGACCGTTATAGTTACGGCCGCCGTTTACTGGGGCTTCGGTTCAAAGCTTCTCCCGACGAATCAGGATAACAAGTCCCCTTAACCTTCCAGCACCGGGCAGGCGTCAGACCCTATACATCGTCTTGCGACTTAGCAGAGTCCTATGTTTTTAGTAAACAGTCGCTACCGCCATTTCTCTGCGGCCCCCTTCAGCTCCACATGTAAAACGCTTCACCTAACGAGGGCACACCTTTTCCCTAAGTTACGGTGTTAATTTGCCGAGTTCCTTAACCAGGGTTCTCTCAAGCGCCTTGGGATTCTCTCCCTACCTACCTGTGTCGGTTTGCGGTACGATCACCTAGCTATCTCGATAGAGGCTTTTCTTGTCAGTGTGGGATCAATCAGTTTATGAGACAAAGTCTCTCCTCATCGCTTCTCAGCATTTAAATAAAAGGACGGATTTGCCTGTCCTTTCTGCCTACGAGCTTGAACCACCTAATCCAACAGATGGATGACCTACCCTTCTGCGTCCCCCCAATCTCTCTCGCTCCCGAAGGAGCATCGATAACCGGGTGGTACAGGAATATTAACCTGTTTTCCATTACCTACGCCTTTCGGCCTCGGCTTAGGGATCGACTAACCCTGAGCAGATTAGCTTTACTCAGGAAACCTTAGGTTTTCGGCGAGCGGGTTTTTCACCCGCTTTATCGTTACTCATGTCAGCATGGTCTCTTCAGTCAAGTCCAGCCGTCCTTACGGTCGACCTTCAGGCCTGACAGAATGCTCCCCTACCGATGGCATCCAAGGATGTCATCCCGCAGCTTCGGTAATGTGCTTGAGCCCCGTTACATTTTCGGCGCAGACTCACTCGACCAGTGAGCTATTACGCTTTCTTTAAAGGATGGCTGCTTCTAAGCCAACCTCCTGGTTGTCTGTGCATTTCCACATCCTTTCCCACTTAGCACATATTTAGGGACCTTAGCTGGCGATCTGGGCTGTTTCCCTCTCGACCACGGAACTTAGCTCCCGTAGTCTGACTCCTGCAATAAAAGTTGATGGTATTCGGAGTTTGGTTAGGTTTGGTAATCTGGTAGGACCCCTAGCCCATCCAGTGCTCTACCCCCATCACTTAATTTGCAAGGCTATACCTAAATATATTTCGGGGAGAACCAGCTATTTCCAAGTTTGTTTGGCCTTTCACCCCTATCCACAGCTCATCCGAGCAGTTTTCAACCTACAACGGTTCGAGCCTTCACGCAATTTTACTTGCGCTTCACTCTGGCCATGGATAGATCACTTGGTTTCGGGTCTACTCTACGCAACTCAATCGCCCTATTCAGACTTGCTTTCGCTCCGGCTACACCTCACGGCTTAACCTTGCTACGTAAAGTAACTCACTGACTCATTATGCAAAAGGCACGCGGTCAGGCTGAATAATGATAAGACCAGCTTGATCAATATTCATAGCCCTCCCACTGCTTGTAAGCAAACGGTTTCAGGTACTATTTCACTCTCCTCACCGGAGTACTTTTCACCTTTCCCTCACGGTACTGGTTCACTATCGGTCGTCAAGGAGTATTTAGCCTTAGGAGATGGTCCTCCCAAATTCCCGCAGGGTTCCTCGTGTCCCGCGGTACTTGGGGAATCGATCCAGGAAGTCTGATGGATTTTATTTACAGGACTGTCACCTTCTATGGTGAGCCTTTCCAGGCTCTTCAATTATACATCAGATTTGTAACTTCCCGACAGAGCCGGACTCCGTCCGATCAATCCCCACGACCCCGAGTATACAACGCTTCCGGGCTTTAACATATACTCGGTTTGGGCTATTTCCAGTTCGCTCGCCGCTACTATGGAAATCACTCTTGTTTTCTTTTCCTGAGGTTACTAAGATGTTTCAGTTCACCTCGTTCGCCTCTGAAGCCTATGTATTCAGCTACAGATGTCTCGTCATTACACGAAACGGGTTTCCCCATTCAGAAATCTCCGGATCAAAGCTTGTTTAGCAGCTCCCCGAAGCTTATCGCAGCTTACCACGTCTTTCGTCGCCTCTTGACGCCAAGGCATCCACCGTTTGCCCTTAATAGCTTGGCCACAAAACAATTGACACAATCATGCTGAACATTAATGTGTACTCTTGTCCAAATTGTCAAAGAACATATGGGACTTTCGCCCCGAGCTCAAAGCTCAAAGCTGAAAGCTAATATAACTAATGGATTTAAACCTTTGAGCTTTCAGCTTTGAGCTTTTAACTGATGAAAGTAACGGGTTCGAGCCGATGACCTTCCCGCCTGAAAAGCGGGACGCTCTGGCTGATTAACTTACAGCCCCCTTCATCTCCATTTTCCTCGGTCGTGGTGGAGGTGAACGGGTTCGAACCGATGACCTCCTGCGTGCAAGGCAGGCGCTCTCCCAGCTGAGCTACACCCCCAATACAATTACAATATGGTGGGCCTGGATGGAGTTGAACCATCGACCTCACGCTTATCAGGCGTGCGCTCTAACCGAACTGAGCTACAGGCCCTTTGTCCGTTGCCAAGGCTCCCGCCAGCATCGGAAGATGACCGAGCCATCATTCTTTTTCATGTTAGAGAGCACTTCTTGATCTCTCAAAACTAAATAGTGACAAATGAGTCGGTTGTATTGATCTTTCTCAAAGATTGTCATCCTTAGAAAGGAGGTGATCCAGCCGCTGGTTCCCCAACGGCTACCTTGTTACGACTTCACCCTAATCGCCAACCATACCTTAGGTGCCTGCCTCTCCACTAATGTGGAGTTAGCCCAACAACTTCTGGTACAGCCAACTCTCATGGTGTGACGGGCGGTGTGTACAAGGCCCGGGAACGTATTCACCGCGGCATGCTGATCCGCGATTACTAGCGATTCCAGCTTCATGGAGTCGAGTTGCAGACTCCAATCCGAACTAAGAGCTGCTTTATGGGATTAGCTCACCCTTGCGGGGTCGCGACCCTTTGTACAGCCCATTGTAGCACGTGTGTAGCCCTGGGCATAAAGGCCATGAGGACTTGACGTCATCCCCACCTTCCTCCCCGTTAACCGGGGCAGTATCTCTAGAGTTCCCAACCGAATTGCTGGTAACTAAAGACAAGGGTTGCGCTCGTTGCGGGACTTAACCCAACATCTCACGACACGAGCTGACGACAGCCATGCAGCACCTGTCACCGAGTTCCCCGAAGGGCACATCAATCTTTCGAATGACTTCTCGGGATGTCAAACCCAGGTAAGGTTCTTCGCGTTGCGTCGAATTAAACCACATGCTCCACCGCTTGTGCGGGCCCCCGTCAATTCCTTTGAGTTTTAATCTTGCGATCGTACTCCCCAGGCGGAACACTTAATGCGTTAGCTGCGGCACAGCAGGGGTCAATACCCGCTACACCTAGTGTTCACCGTTTACTGCGTGGACTACCAGGGTATCTAATCCTGTTTGCTCCCCACGCCTTCGCGCCTCAGCGTCAGTATTGGTCCAGGAAGTCGCCTTCGCCACTGGTGTTCCTCCTGATATCTACGCATTTCACCGCTACACCAGGAATTCCACTTCCCTCTCCCATACTCAAGTCCCTAAGTTTCAAATGCACTTCCGGGGTTGAGCCCCGGGCTTTCACATCTGACATTAAAGACCGCCTACGCGCCCTTTACGCCCAATAATTCCGAATAACGCTTGCACCCCCCGTATTACCGCGGCTGCTGGCACGGAGTTAGCCGGTGCTTCCTTTAGTGGTACCGTCAGTGTTGAATGATATTAACATCCAACAGGTTCTTCCCACTTGACAGAGTTTTACGACCCGAAAGCCTTCATCACTCACGCGGCGTTGCTGCGTCAGGGTTTCCCCCATTGCGCAAAATTCCTCACTGCTGCCTCCCGTAGGAGTCTGGACCGTGTGTCAGTTCCAGTGTGGCTGATCATCCTCTCAGACCAGCTAACCATCGCGGCCTTGGTAGGCCGTTACCCTACCAACAAGCTAATGGTACGCGGGCTCATCTCCAAACAATAGCTTACATGTAGAGACCATCTTTGATCTTTAAAACCGAAGTCTTAAAGATATCATCCGGTATTAGCTCGCCTTTCGGCGGGTTATCCCCGATTCGGAGGTAGATTACCCACGCGTTACTCACCCGTGCGCCACTTTACTATCTTTAGCAAGCTAAAGAGTTCTCGTACGACTTGCATGTGTTAAGCACGCCGCCAGCGTTCATTCTGAGCCAGGATCAAACTCTCCAATTAAACCGTAAATTGCATCCGATTGGAAACAGATGCAATGAATTAACTACGAGACCTAACTCACAAGCTGTCACTATTTAGTTTTCAAAGATCAACGAAGCCGCAAAAAAATATTTGCATTTTGTGGTATCATCCAAACTGTCAAAGAAACAGTCCGGAACTTTTATTATATGAAAGCGATCTGTTTTGTCAATACCTTTTTGCTTCATAACTTAAAAAATATTCCCGAAACTTTCGGGTCCATCCAAGTTGATAGAATCGTCCTTTTTAGATCTGATCCCCGTCTTTGTCAAGCATTATTTTTTTTTATTTTGAGTTTATGATACCGCTTTTTACCTGCTCTCAAGACGATCTCCAAGTCAACGATATCGTTAACAGTTAACAGGTAATCAAAGGATGGTACGCGCCGGCCGTTAATATATGCGCCGCCCTGTTCGATAAGTTTTCTTGCAGCGGTTCCCGAGGTCGTCAAACCGACATGGTGATACAGCTTGAAAGCCGGGATACCGTCTTTGAAGCGGTCTTCTTCGATATCTGAATGGGGTATCGAATCCAGGGCTTCCATCGCCAATTTTTCCGAGTCCAATGAAGAAAGGTCCCCCGTCTCTAAAGAATTATCACTTTCAGAACCATTCCGGATTATCGAACTTGACGGCATAATGTCTTCAGGCACAACGCGGGAACCGAACATGCGCTGTGCCGCGAAATACGCTTTGAGGGCTTCTTCCCTGCCGTGCGCAATCTGCGTGGCTTCAAAAGCCAGAACCGCCTTGGCGCTGTTCAACGCTTCCCCGCTGAATTTGCCCAGGGTTCGGATTTCTTCCATGGGTAAAAATGTAAAAAGCGCCATGAATCTGGCGACATCTCTGTCATCGGTGTTAATCCAGTATTGATAATAATCATAAGGTGATGTTTTATTCGGATCGAGCCATACCGCGCCATCGGCTGTTTTGCCCATCTTGGCGCCGCTGCTTGTGGTGATCAAAGGAAACGTGATACCGAAAACCGTTTCCTGACGAATTTTCCTGACCAGCTCAATTCCGGCCACGATATTTCCCCATTGATCGCTGCCCCCCATTTGTAACCGGCACCCGTATTGATCAAAAAGCTCCAAAAAATCATAGGCCTGCAAAAGCATATAATTAAACTCAATAAAGTTTAAGCCCTCGTCGGATTCCAAACGGATTTTATAGCTTTCAGCCTTTATCATACGATTAACAGAAAAATGCCTCCCAAAATCTCTTAAGAAAGGAATATATTCGAGCTTGGTCAACCAATCGGCATTATTCAGCATCAATGCCTTGTCCTCTTTGAAATCAAGAAAACGGGAAAGCTGATTTTTAATCCCCATCGCGTTTTGATCCACCATTTCCGGCGTCAGCAGTTTCCGCATCTCCGTCTTCCCGCTCGGATCCCCGACAAGGCCTGTTCCGCCGCCCACAAGCGCGATGGGACGATGCCCATGCCGCTGCATATGAGCCAGCGACATTATCGGGACAAGGCTTCCCACATGAAGGCTGGATGCCGTGGGATCAAACCCGATATAACACGTCGCCTTCCCGGTTTCGAGATACGCCTTTAATTCCGCCTCATGGGTGGTCTGCTCGATAAATCCCCGTTCTCGAAGCACATCAAGTAAATTCGCCATACGGTAACCCTCGATTTGATTTGCCTTAAAATTTCAGCCCAACAGTCTCAGCCAATAAATATTTTTAACCCTATCAAAAATAAAATGAAATCTCCAAAATAGAGGCCTTTGCGAAATGTTCAATTTTGTTCAAGTTCAAGGAAGACGAAGATTTTAACCGCAGGAATACTTTGAGTATTTCGAGGATTGAAATCTGAGCCTGACACAAAAATTGGGCAAAAGAGGACTTTTCGCAAAGGCCTCTTATTTGTTGGCGTACTCTACAGCCCGGGTCTCCCGAATCACCGTAACCTTAATCTGCCCCGGGAATGTTAACGACTCTTCTATTTTTTTAGCCACATCTCTGCTGATCAGGGTTGCGTCTTCATCAGATATAATTCCGCTTTCTACAATAACCCTCAACTCTCTTCCGGCTTGAATGGCATAGGCGTTTTTAACGCCTTTAAACGAATGGGCGATATTCTCAAGATCTTCCAATCTTTTTATATAATTTTCAAGAAGTTCTTTACGAGCTCCCGGCCTCGCGCCGGATAATGCGTCTGCCGCCTGAATCAATAAATCATAAACAGAGTTGGGCGGCGTATCTTCATGATGGGCCGCAATCGCATGCTCGACCATGGGTGTTTCGCCGAATTTTTTTGCCAGTTTAGCACCGATGACGGCATGTTGACCCTCAACTTCATGATCGATAGCCTTGCCGATATCATGTAACAAGCCCATGCGTCTCGCCAGCTTGGTGTTGAGACCCAATTCAGATGCCATGATTCCAGCCAAGACGCCCACCTCAACCGAATGCTGCAGGACGTTCTGGGCATAACTGGTTCGAAATTTTAACCGTCCGATATATTTAATCAGTTCATTATGGATGCCGTGAACCCCAAGATCGAATGCCGCCTGTTCCCCGGATTCTTTAATGGTTATATCCACTTCTTTTCCGACTTTTTTGACAATATCTTCGATACGAGCCGGATGAATCCGACCATCCGCTATCAACCGCATCAAAGACAGCCTGGCGACTTCACGCCGTACCGGATTAAACCCTGATAGAATCACCGCCTCAGGTGTATCGTCGATAATCAGATCAATCCCGGTCGCCGCTTCAAGCGCGCGGATATTCCGGCCTTCTCTGCCGATAATCCGCCCTTTCATTTCATCGTTCGGGAGTTCAACCACCGAGACCGTCCGCTCGGCGACGAAATCACCAGCGTATCTTTGTATGGCGGTGGCCATGATCTCCGTGGCTTTTTTGTCTGCCTGCTCTTTTGTTTCGTTCTCTATCCTTTTAATAATCTTGGCGCCTTCATAACGCGCTTCATTCTCCATTGCCCGGATCAGGAGTTCTTTTGCCTGCTCCGCGGTTAAACCTGAAATTTTTTCGAGCTGTTGTTTTTGTTCAGCAATCAGTTCTTGATATTGTTTTTCCTGCCACCCGACTTTTTCCTCTTTTTGGATAACCTTTTTTTCTTTTCGCGACAGCTCACGTTCTCGCTGTTCGAACTGTTCGGTCTTGCGATCGATATGTTCTTCTTTTTGCATCAACCGCCTCTCTCTGTTCTTTAGTTCAGATCGAGTATCTTTGGTCTCCGCATCAAACTCGCTTTTCATTTTGAAAAGTCTGTCTTTAACCTCAAGCTTGGCTTCTTTAATGAGTGTTTCCGATCTCCGTTTGGCATCCTCCAGTATTCGTGACGTTTCTTTTTCAGCGGCTTTAACTTTCTGAGATACGATGAGTCCCTTAACCCAGAAGGCAATTGCAAAACCCACAATAAATGCGATAATGCCTATTAACAGATGATATTCATTCATTATCTTTCTCCCCGGAATTATTTATATTTGGCGTTTGGTAGCCGGCGATCCAATGATCCGATATATCCGGTGGCATTATTTGCAAAAACGCCGAATACCAAACGCCAAACCCTGAACAGATCCGATATGTTACGAATTTATTATCAGCAAATCAATACGTTATCAATGCTGCTAAGGCAGCGTATGCAACCATACAATCAATACCAGATCGAAACGAAATTATCCGCTATGCGAAACGTCTGTTAAAATTTTGTTTTGAATTGGATTGGAATGAGATATTCAGGAGGAAAAGGGCAAGGTTTTCAAGCAGTGTTTCTGAAACGTCCTTTTTCAGATATCCAACATGCTTAAAAATAAACGATTCGTTGCATGAATCCGATAAATCTTTTTATAACCTGCTCTTTTTTCAATTTGAGTTGAACAGGACCCCTGCCACAATGCCGTGTTGGGAGGTCTTTGATCCATAAAAAATAAGTGGGCGCCTCGTAATTTTTTTAGGCTTTTCCGTATAAACGGAACGGCACACCAAAATCAGAGAAAGCTCCCTATTATGGAGTGTTGGGTCAAAGTACATCTTCCAATCACAAACACGGCAGGGGCCACATAATTGTTTGAAACAGCTCAAATACCTTCAAGGTCTTATCGATCCTGGAAAGATCACAGAAGATACCATTATCCGCCATTTTCGGGCGCCATTAAAAAATTATGAGAACCGGGAAATCAAACAACCACCGCAACACAGGATTTACTAGTTAATAAGCTTTAACCATTAACCGCTTCATCGAGTAAATTTATCAAATTTGTCGATCTTTTGGAAATATCTTTCAATAAATCTGAATAACTCTCTTTTAGTTTAATATTTTCATTGGCAATATTAAGCGCAGCTAATATCAAGGTCGCAAGCTTATTGACAGAAGATTTGCTCGAATGCTGGGGCTCAAGCCGGGTCACTTCTTCGACCAGATGATTGGCAACTTCTTTTGCGTTGCTCACACCCGCTTCCGCCTTAAACGTATACGGTTGTCCAAAAAGCTCTATTGTAACGAGTTGTTCCAAGTATAATTTTTCAACCTTTTTTAAAATCGCCCCTTCTGGTCATTAACCCGCATCTGTAATATCTTCAAGCTTTTCCAAAAGGCTATCGATCTTTGACCGAATCAAGGCTCTTTCTTCAGTATAATTGCTCTCCGCCTCAACCTTACCTTGAAGTTCTCCCTCTAACCTCTCAATCTTATTTTTAAGTTCTAAATTCGTCGTTTCAAACGACCTGCAAACATTGATTAGATTTTCAACTTTTGTTTCAATTTCTTCAAATTGTTTTAAAATGAATTCGTTATCCAATCCCACACCTCATTTTTAAGTAAAAAAGATTATAATCTTTTATTCAGTTTAAAGTCAAGATATATTCCTCATCCGGTTGCGCATGATGCCTTCAGCAGTCTGCAAATCCCGTATGGTGTTAACACCCACGGTTTCTTTCCAATCGTCACCCACCAAAACGCCCATAACCTTTTTATTCCGGTAGCCGATTTCAACGATATCCGTCAGGTAAAATTCGCCTTTTACATTGTCCGATTTAATTTCATTTAATGAATCAAATAAAAATTCCTTTTTAATGCAATAGATACCGGTGTTAATTAATTTAACCCTCCGCTGTTCGTCGGTTGCATCCGACTCTTCGACAATACCGGTTAACTCTCTGTTTTCATTAATCAACAATCTTCCATATCCTTTTGGATTTTCTATTTCAACAGCCAAAAGGGAGACATCCCGTCCGGCGCTTACATGGTCATCATAAAGGCGTATCAGTGTATTTTCGGTCAGCAGCGGTACATCACCACATAAAATGATCACTTCATCAACATGACTTGGAATATAAGGAAGTGCGCACAACACCGCATGTCCTGTTCCAAGTTGTTCTTTTTGCAGGGCAAAAAGAACGTCAACCTTTTCAGATACGACTTGGCGAACTTTTTTCGCCTGATGGCCGATAACAAGAATCACGTTGTTCCCCGCAATTTTCCGGGCCGTTTCCGCAACATACAAAACCATAGGTTTTTGTAAAATCTCGTGCAGAACTTTGGCCTTATCCGATTTCATTCGGGTTCCCAAACCAGCGCCGAGTATGATGACCGCCACTTCATTTTTGACATCTTTCATATCATTTCCTTGAATAAAAAAGGGTAAACCTTAGTTGGGTCTACCCTTTCAGACAATAAGCTTCTTTTTTTCGTTTTCTAAAACCGCTCTAGACCAAGCTCTCAATATTCATTAAAATACAAAACGTCTATCTGCTGGTTTCCGCGATCCTTATTCGATGCAGTGCTCTTTCCAGAGCCGCTTTTGCCCGGTTGAAATCGATATCCTCGGACTGGCTTTGGGCCAAACGTTCCTGGGCACGCTCCATGGCCGCCTTGGCACGTTCAACATCAATATCTTTTCGCCTTTCAGCCGACTCTGCCAGCACCGTCACTTTATCCGGCAATGCTTCGGCAAACCCGCCGCTGACAAACACAAATTTTTCAGCGCCTTTGGCATCCGTATAATGCATGACGCCGGTCTTTAAGGTGGTCAGGAAAGGCGTATGGCCGATCAGCACACCAAATTCACCGAGGCTGCCGGGAGCCACCGCTATCTGAACCTCCTCGTCAACGACATATTTTTCAGGGGTAACAACTTCTAGTTTAATATTTCCCGCCATATTATACCCTTATATTTTTAACGTTATGCGGCCTCAGCCATTTTTTGGGCTTTTTCGACAACTTCCTCGATACCGCCCGCCATATAAAATGCCTGCTCCGGGATATCATCATGTTTTCCGTCACAGATCTCCCTGAACGCCCGAACCGTATCTTCGATCTTTACATAACATCCCTTGGTTCCGGTGAACGCTTCGGCCACGTGGAACGGCTGGGATAAGAACCGTTGAATTTTACGCGCCCTCGACACGGTAATTTTATCTTCGTCGGACAATTCTTCCATACCCAAAATAGCAATAATATCCTGCAGTTCTTTATATTTCTGGAGGATCTGCTGGACCTGTCGAGCCGTCTGATAATGTTCATCTCCGATATAAGCGGCATCCAGAATTCTCGACGTCGAATCCAGAGGATCCACTGCGGGATAGATGCCGAGTTCGGCAATCTGACGCGACAAAACCACCGTCCCGTCCAGATGGGCAAATGTGGTTGCAGGGGCCGGGTCTGTCAAGTCGTCCGCCGGCACATACACACATTGGACTGCCGTAATTGAACCTTTGTCTGTGGATGTAATCCGTTCCTGGAGTTCGCCAAGGTCTACGGCCAGCGTCGGCTGGTACCCCACAGCAGAGGGCATGCGTCCCAAAAGGGCTGAAACTTCCGAACCCGCCTGGGTGAAACGAAAGATATTATCGATAAAAATCAAAACATCCTGACCTTCTACATCACGGAAATATTCCGCCGCCGTCAGCGCGGAAAGGGCAACTCGGGCTCTGGCGCCCGGCGGTTCCGTCATCTGACCGTAAATCAAAGCCGCTTTGGGAAGAACCCCGGAATCTTTCATTTCGTGGTAAAGGTCGTTCCCCTCGCGCGTACGCTCACCCACACCGGCAAACACGGAGATACCGCCGTGCTGCATGGCAATATTGTGAACCATTTCCATCATAATAACGGTTTTACCGACACCGGCGCCCCCGAACATCCCCATCTTGCCGCCTCTTGGAAAAGGCACCAGCAGATCGATGACCTTGACACCGGTTTCAAGAACACGAACCGTTACGTCCTGTTCGATAAATTTGGGCGCTTGCCTGTGTATCGGCATCATTTTTTCCTGACTCACCGGTCCGAGTCCGTCAACCGGACGCCCCACAACGTTGAGAACCCGGCCCAGGCCGGCCTCGCCCACCGGCATCATGATATCATTTCCGGTATCTTTTACTTTCTGTCCTCGAACCAGACCGTCGGTGACATCCATGGCGATGGTGCGAACCACATTATCACCCAGGTGCTGCGCAACCTCCACGATCAGGTTGTCCGGCTCATCGTTGATGGCAGGGTTCGAAATGGCCAGTGCCGTATAAATGGACGGCAGATTTCCCTGCTCAAACTCCACGTCGACGACGGGCCCCATAACCTGAGTAATCTTTCCTATATTTTCTCCCATCTAAAGACCTCCTGTTGAAATGCGGTATTTTATTTTATTAAGTGTCCATTCATAAATGGTCTTTTTGTCCAATTTGTGCGTATTAGCCTTTAAGCGCTTCGGCACCGCCGACGATATCCATCAACTCCGCGGTAATTGCCGCCTGTCGAGCCTTGTTATATACCAGCGTGAGATTTTCAATCATATCTTTACAGGCCTTGGTGGCATTATCCATGGCAGCCATTCTGGCGGCATGTTCACTGGTGGACGTTTCCAGCAAGGCGCTGTACAACTGTACATATACATTTTTCGGAAGCAACTCTCCCAACAGTTCCTGGGGGGAGGGTTCGCAAATATGTTCGGCGAGATACGGTGTTTCTTCTGTTTCGGCCGCTTCCTCGGCCGGCGTTATGGGGAGTATCGGAAGCACCTGTTTGAGCACCGGAACCTGCCTGCCCATGCCCATGAACTCAGAATAAACGATGTAAACCTCGTCATAGGTTTTGTCTAAAAACCCCTGGATCAATTTCTGACCGCTGGTGGCCGCCACATTAAATCCGAACCTGCCGCCCACGACCCCGATGTGTTCGCTGACAATTTCAAATTTATTTTTCCGGCACCAATCGCGTCCCTTTTTCCCGAAAACGGTGAATGCCACATCGATGCCCTGTTCTTCTTTTTCCTTTTTTAGCGCTTTTGCTTTTGATATGATGTTCGCGTTGAAACCGCCGCATAAACCGCGATCAGACGTACATAGAACAATATGTACCTTTTCCACTTCTTCACGAACCTCCAGCAAAGGGTTGGTTTCCTCCCCGGCTTTTTCGGCAAGGCTCCCCAGGACCTCGGCAAACTTGGCGGAATAGGGGCGAAACCCCTCCATACTTGTCTGAGCGCCGCGCAGCTTTGACGCCGCAACCATGTTCATGGCTTTGGTGATCTGCTGGGTTTTTTTAACTGCTGATATTTTTGTTTTAACGTCCTTTAATGTCGCCATAGACTTTAACCCTTATCGCATTTTATTGAGATTGTTGGTCAATCTTTCAGCCGATGATGCACGGTCGTCCCGGTTATTTAATGGTATCCTGGAATTCCGCGTCATATGCCGTCAGGGCTTCGGTCATCTGCTTTTCTATTTCTTCGGTGAACTCGAGTGTTTCTTTCAGGTTTTCAAAAATCTGCGGATATCTGTCCTCAAGAAACGGATAAAGTCCCGCCTCGTATTTGGCCAGCACATTCACCGGATATTTATCCAAAAATCCCTTTGTTCCCGCAAAAAGGATCGACACCTGTTTTTCCATGGGCAGCGGCTGATACTGAGGTTGCTTCAAAATTTCAACCAGTCGCTCGCCACGGGTCAACTGCCGCTGCGTGGCTTTGTCGAGATCGCTCCCAAAAGCGGCAAACGCTTCAAGCTCCCGATATTGCGCCATATCCAGCCGCAGTGTACCGGCAACCTGTTTCATGGCCTTCACCTGTGCAGCGCCGCCCACGCGGGAAACAGACAGCCCCACATTGATGGACGGCCGAACACCGGCAAAAAAGAGGGCGGGTTCAAGATATATCTGCCCGTCGGTAATGGAGATAACATTGGTGGGGATATAGGCGGAAACGTCGCCGGCCTGAGTTTCGATAATCGGCAGAGCGGTCAAAGACCCTGCGCCGAGTTCATCGTTCAGTTTCGCGGCACGCTCAAGCAGACGAGAGTGGTTGTAGAAAATGTCTCCCGGATAAGCTTCACGTCCCGGAGGCCGCCTCAGGAGAAGAGAAACCTGGCGATATGCTGCGGCCTGTTTGGACAAATCATCATAGATGATCAAGGCGTGTTGTTTGTTGTCCCTGAAATATTCCCCCATGGCGCAACCGGCATACGGCGCAACATACTGCAAGGTCGCCGGATCACTGGCGCATGCGGATACAATGGTGGTGTATTCCATGGCGCCGTGTTTTTCCAAAACCGCATGGACTTGGGCAACCGTCGATTGTTTCTGGCCGCAGGCCACGTAAATGCAATAAATGTCCGTATCCTTTTGAGCGATAATGGCATCCACGGCAGCAGCAGTTTTACCGATCTGACGGTCGCCGATGATCAATTCACGCTGCCCCCGTCCCACCGGCGTCATCGCATCGATGGCTTTCAGGCCGGTGTAACACGGTTCGTGAACGCTCTTTCTCTGGATAACGCCCGGCGCAACCATTTCGACTCTTCTGAATTCTTTGGCTTCGATGGGTCCTTTGCCGTCCAGCGGTTCGCCCACCGCAGAAACAACGCGGCCGACAACCGCTTCACCCACCGGAACCTGGGCGATTCTGCCGGTGCGCTTAACGATGTCTCCTTCTTTGATATGAATGTCTTCGCCCATGATGGCGACACCCACGTTATCCTCTTCGAGATTCAACACCAGCCCCAGAATGCCGCCCGGGAATTCAACGAGTTCCAGAGCCATGACTTTCTCTAAACCATACACCCTGGCGATACCGTCACCCACGGATAACACCGTCCCGGTTTCACTCAACTCTACTTTCTTGTCATAATCCGTAATCTGCTCTTTAATGATTTGACTTATTTCTTCGGCTCTTAGTTCCATTATATGCTCTCACCCCTTTTTAAAGATTCTCTCATATTGAGTAATTGTGATTTGATGCTACCGTCCAGTACCAGATCTCCTATTCTTGAAACAATCCCTCCGACAAGGCCGGGATCCTGTTCCACTTGCAGGATAATATCCTTACCTGTCCTTTTAGACAGAGTTGTACGGATCTTCTCAACGGTCTCGGATGAGAGTTCTGAAGCCGAGACCAGGCTGGCTCGCAACACTCCTTTAAGCTCGTCTGCCAGCTTCTGATAAAAGTCATTGATGTCACTTAGAAAATCAAATCGCCCTTTATCAAACAGCAACAGAAGAAATGATGCAACGACCTTGGAGATCCCCACTTTGTCCACAACCGTCTCCAAGACCTTCTTCCGGCCCGCGGCACCATAAAGGGGATTGCCGATGGCCTGTTCAAGCGCTTTTTCTCCGGATATCATTTTGGCGAATCCATCGAGTTCTTTCCCGTAGGTTTCAGCTTGGCCGTCCTCTTTACCGATAATCAAAAGTGCTTTGGCATATCGCCGTGCAATGGTTAAATTTTTCACGATGCCACCACCTTATCTAAATATTCATCCACCAGCTTTTCCTGGTCCTTGGCCGTAATTTTGCTTACGATGATCTCTTCTGATTTTTGCAGCGCTTTTTCCAGCACTTCTTGCTGAAGTTCCAATTTCGCCCGTTTGAACTCATGTTCAATGTTGCGGCGGGCCTGTTCTTCCAATTTTTCAGCGGCTTGCTTCGCCTCTTCGATAATTCTCGCTTTGGCTTCATTTCCCTGTCGAATATAATCCTCGATCAGTTTTTCAGCTTCTTGTTCCAGATGTGAAAATTTTTCATTGTACGCCGCCAACTGGTCTTCCGCCGCCTTTTTCTTTTCTTCAAGTTCGTCGAGTTGATCTTTGATCCCTTTAATTCTGGAACTTAATGCCTGGGATACCGGCTTTTTTAACAGAAGAAACAGACCAATGGCCAACACTGCAAAATTCATGACCTTATACGTATCCGTCGCCGCCCATCCTTTTGACTCGGTTTCGTGTTCCGACGAGGCTGCAGCCGATATTCCGGTATAACACAAGAAAAGCATTGCCATGACCACCAGCAGAATCGATCCTTTTCTGATGATCTGCCGCTTTTCGCTATTTTTAAGCCATCTTTCACGACCCAGGTTCATTAAACAGCCCTCCCCAAAATTTTTTCACTGATGGCGTTCGCAAAGGTGTCGATTTCCTTGTTTAGAGATTCTCTAACATTCTGCGCTTCCTTTGTGATATTTTCGCGAACTTCCGCAAGATTTGCCTGTGCCTTTTGGTTGATCTGCTCTATAATTCTTTTTTCTTCCTCGGCGCCCGCTTTCACCAGGACTTCTTTTTCATTCAACCCCCTGGCTCTGGCATCTTTGATGCCTGCCAGATAGGCCTCGTCTTTTTCTGCCGTATCTTCATTGAGTTTTTCGATATTCTGTTCTAAACTTGTAATTTTTTCCTTTCGCTGAATGAGTATATTCCGAATCGGTTTGTATAAAATGATATTTAATACCCATATGATAATGAGGAAATTGGCGATTTGAACAAAAAGCGACACATCCGGAATAACCGATATTGAACTGCCAGCGCCGAATGCAACACCTGCGAACAATACAAGCAACGCCGCTTCAAATAGTGCTAAAACAGCATAATGTCTCAGGTTTATACCGGAAATTTTCATATAAGGATCCTCCATCGCAAAAACCTGCAACCCTAACTTATTAAATGATTTTTTTAAGAATAAAGCGCCATCCACCTATGTTTTTAACTCGGCGGTCTATAACATCAGCCATTGAGGTTGTCAAAGGTTTTTTTTAATTTTCGACCGGCTTTATTATTTCTCATACGACCTATTTCAGCGAGATGGCAATCTTCATGCTTTCATGGAACAATTTCCATTAAATATAACGCCGGATTGAATCGAAACCGCTCGAGACTGAATATCTCCCTCGATACGTGCCGGCGGGTAAATCTCGATTCTCGTTCGCGCTTCGATCTTACCGTTAACCTTGCCTCTTATGATGGCGATGTTAACCATGATATCCCCTTGAACTTCGGCGGTTTCCCCGATGATCACCGTCCCGTCGAAACTGGAAATTTTCCCGTTGACACTCCCTTCCAGCCGGACCGTATCTTTGAACTCGATCGTTCCTTCAACGGCGGTGCCCGGCCCAAGCAACATGGTTAACGCATCAGATGTTTTTGACTTTGTCATAGCTCCCTCCGAGTTAACATAACGAAAAGGTCTTGAAGCACTTGGCTTTAAGCCTCAATTTGACGAGTGGAATAACGGCGTTAATGGGTTTGAGGAGATTACCAATGGATAGAAGTGGTTTCAAAACCTCCCCTCGGGCTCAATCAGCCAAAGGCGGACAAGTCTCTGTGTTGGACTGAGACGTCCAATCCTCGAAATATTCCCGATATTCCTGCGGTCGGCCGCCTCAGTCCGCCTTTTTATCCCGCAGGTTTTAGCGGGGGACCTTAAACCCGATTGAAGGTTTTGAAACCACTTCTAATAATTTACCTTGAAATTATTCTCCCGGAAAACGCCTCATGCTGATGTTCATCAAGAGTGCGACACAGATCAATGTGGTCAGCACCGATGAACCGCCATAACTGATAAACGGCAGCGTCACACCGACAATGGGCATCAAACCCATTGTCATGGCGATATTGATGAAAACCTGCCAGAAGATCATTGCCGTCGCACCGACGGCGAGAATGGTGCCAAAGGGTTCTCGGCATCGATATGCGATGTTCAACCCCCAGATGATTAAAATCAAGAATAAACATAAAAGGATAACCGATCCGATAAATCCCCATTCTTCGGCTAAAACGGAAAAAATGAAATCCGTATGTTGCTCCGGCAAAAATGCGAGCGCGTTTTGGGTGCCTTGTAAAAATCCCTTGCCGGAAATCATCCCTGAACCAATGGCGATTTTGGATTGTATGATATGATATCCGGCGCCGAGGGGATCACGGTCCGGGTTTAAAAAAGTCAGAATCCGCCGCTTCTGATATTCTTTCAAAAAAAACCAGACCAAAGGAACTGCCGTCGCGCAAGAAGTGACGATGCACAGCAGTGAACGTCTCTCGATTTTGACAAAAACAGTCATTGAGCCGGCAATCAAAAGCACGATAACAGCCGTACCCAAATCCGGTTGTTTAACGATTAGAATAAACGGAATGACCGCCAGAACAAACGGGGTGAAAAGTTCCCGTAAATTTAACCCCCCGATATTGGCCAGCCTTGAATAATATCTTGCAAGAATGATGATCACGGCAATTTTAGCAAGTTCCGACGGTTGAATCGAAACCGGGCCGAACACAATCCAGCGCCGCGCCCCTGCAACATATTTGCCGAATATCAAAACATATATTAAAAGACAGACACATGCGATATAGATGACGGGTGCCCATCGGTCCAACAACCTGTAATTGAAAAAAAGAGAAAATACAATGACGCCCAATCCGATGCAGTACCAGATCATTTGTTTGAAATACAGTATTTTCTGCGGGGCCGCCGTAGATGACGTCACTGCGCTGTAAAGTGTCAAAAGCCCTATAACAGCGAGCAGAAAGGTCAGCCCGAGCAACCCCCAATCAAAATATTTAACAAACCGGCGATCGATCATTTCAAACTTGCTCCATGATATTAGAAGCCGTCTCAAAATTAGGATTTTCGTTCGAGATCAAGGCGAGGCCGAGAATCAACCCGCAGGCATACTCAAGTATGTCGAGGCTTTGATACGAGGGCTCAACGCCGATATCGGACGAAAAGACTATTTTGAGATAGCTTCTGATCATTCTTTGCGGGCCACCTTCCGCTTATCGGTGCTGAGATTTTCCGGGTGGCCCAGATAGGTTTCTATGATCTCCTTTGCAATGGGGGCCGCCGCAGATGATCCGTGACCGCCATGCTCTATTATCACGGAAACCGCTATTTTAGGATTATCAGACGGGGCATAAGCGACAAACCATGCATGGGGCTCGAATTGATTCGACGGTTCTTTTTTAGATACATTACGCTCATTGCTGCGGCCGACGATTTGAGAAGTACCGGTTTTCCCGCTGATGTCAATCCCCTCGATGTGGGCCGCCCGCCACGCGGTGCCTTTTGGATTATTGACGACCTCCTTCAGGCCTTCTTTTATAATTTCCAAATTTTGCCGGCTCACGGGAAGTTTGCCGACCAGTTGAGGTTTGCTTTCAAGAACGACCGCCCCTCCCGGCACGCGGACGGATTTGAGGATCAGAGGTTTATACAGCTTTCCGCCGTTGCCCACCGCTGATATCAAAGCAAGCATCTGAAGTGGGGTGGCCAGATCATATCCCTGTCCAATGGCCACCGATAGCGTTTCTCCACCCTGCCAGTCGACACCCATCCGACGTTTCTTCCACTGCGAGGACGGAATAAGCCCTTTTGCTTCGTGGTCCAGGTTGATTCGCGTCGGAGATCCCAGACCGCAAGCCACAGCATACATGGCCAGGCGATCGACCCCCAGCTTTTGCCCGACCTGATAGAAAAAAACGTCACAGGATTGGGCCAATGCTTCAATCACGTTGACGTCGCCGTGTCCGGAATGTTTCCAGCATCTGTACACCCGATTTCCATATTTATAATATCCGGGACAAAAAAAGGTCGTATCCTTATCGATAACCCCCTCCTCGAGCCCGGCCATTGCGGTTACAATCTTAAAGGTGGACCCCGGAGGATACTCACCCTGAACCACTTTGTTTTCCAAGGGTCTTAACGGGTTGGAAACGAGAGCGTCCCATTGTTCATGAGACATGCCGTCGACAAATGTATTCGGGTCAAATGAAGGAGAGCTTGCCAAGGCAAGGATTTGACCGGTTTGCGGGTCCATGACCGTCACGGCGCCTGCTTTGCCTTTTAATAGCGCCTCAGCGGTTTTCTGAACATTGAGATCAATGGTCAGATAGATGTTTTTCCCCGGCTGTGCATCGACGGTTTTCAAAACCCTGACCACTTGCCCCATGACATTGACTTCGACTTGTCGTCCCCCTCTCTTCCCCTGTAAAAATGGCTCAAATGTTTTTTCAGCACCGAATTTTCCGATATAATCGCCTACCGAGTACCCCGGATAATCCCCTGAACTCAATTCATCAGGGTTTATTTCACTCAAATATCCGATGAGGTGAGCAGCCGTCTTTTGCTCGATATAATGCCTGCGTGGTTTCACATCGACAAAAACGCCGGGAAGATCGAATTTTCGCACTTCGATGGCTGCCAAAGCATCTCTCCCGATATCTTTTTTCAAAAGTATCGGTTTATAGGATGAAACCGTTTTGCTGCTTTCGATCTTTGACATGAGTTCGGATTCGGGAACACCGATATATTTTGACAATTTCTCGACGGTCTTTTCCACAGGCTTTGCATCTTTTAGCACAATATTCAGATCGAAGGACGGGCGATTATCCACCAGCAAATTGCCGTTACGATCATAGATTAAGCCCCTGGATGGATTTGTGCTTTGCAGGCGAATACAATTATTTTCCGAAAGCCGCCGAAGTTCCTCGCCTTGAATCACCTGTAGATAAAACAAGCGAACAAAAAGTATAAAAAAGGCGCCGGCAATACAAAATGCGATTCGAACCAATCGCTGTTTGTAAAAATCCTGATCCGCAGTTTTTAAATACTTAGTCAAAGGGATCCTCGTGCCTTCAGGTTTTTTGTGCAAACATTTTTTTGGTCCATCGATCCCACCGTCGATGCAAATAATTAAACAACATGAGAAAAAAAGGACCGGTAAACACGGCCCATAAAACCTGTACCACCACCGTGTTTATCATTATTTGAGAGATCTGTAAATTCTGTTCGAACATGGCATCGGCGCCAATGAATATCAAGTTCTCCATAAATACACCGACGGCAACCACAAACGGCAATAGAAAGCTGTCGCCGACATGAAGAAAAGTAATTGCCCAGCGCACACTCAAAAACAGCCAGAAATAGGCCGTTAAATAGAGTCCAAAGGGTCCGCCGGAAATATTGTCCATTAAAAAGCCAAAAACAAGTATCATCACCGTGCCTTCGCGAACGGGTCGAAAAATGCTTAAATAAAGGACAAGGGGCGTCAACAAGTCATAGAATCTTTCGAATACCGGAATATGGGGCATGACCGTCGTCTGAATGACGATCAAAAACAGGCCGATGCAAATATTCAAAAAGTGCTTCATCGCGAAGGCTCAAAATGTTTTTTCTGGTCTAAAACCACGAGAACCTCTTCAAGTTTCTCAAAATCGACATATGGCCTGACGGTCACTTCCTGAAAAATCCCTGCCTTGGGTTTGAAAACGCCCGAGACCTGACCCACGACAAGACCTTTGGGGAAAACACCGTCCAAGCCCGATGACACAACGATGTCACCGACCGAGATATCATGCTTACGCAAGACATACTTGAAAATCAATGCGCCTGCGGCATCTCCTTTGATGATACCCCGCGACCTGTCGTTTTGAACCAATGCATCGACGGCGCTGTTGGGGTCAATGATCAGCAATACCTTGGAATAATGGGAAGACACCTCTGTGATCTGTCCTGCAATCCCTTTGGGAACCACCACGGCCATACCTCTTTTCACGCCGTCTTCTTTGCCTTTATCAATGAGAATTGTTTTAAACCAGGGGGAAGGATCCGTCCCGATAACCTCGGCGGAAAGAGCAGGATCGGTCATTGTCTTCTTAAAATTCAGCAGACTGCGAAGACGGGAATTGGAAAGTGTAATTTCTTTATACCGGATATTTTTTTCAAAGGATTTGTCCAACGCTTTTTTTAAGGCATCATTTTCTTCTGCAATATGAACCAACAAAAAATAATGGTGCCAGATGTCCCTTAAAAAACGAATGGAATTACTGGAAGCCTTCTGAAAAGGGGCAATCACCGAAACAGCGATCCGTCCGGGTCTATAATAAGAAATGTAACGGCGATTGAAAACAGATAGAAGTATGATATTGACGGCCATCATCGCGATCACGCCAACAATCATTACCATCTTTTTCGAAAACATAAAACTATGGGATTACAACTTGCTTGAGGATTTCAATGCTATCCAGAGCAGCACCGGAGCCGAGCGCCACCGTTAGCAAAGGATCCTCGGTTATCGTTATGGGAAGGCTGGTTTCTTCCCTCAAAAGCTTGTCCAGATTTTTTAACAGCGCGCCGCCGCCCGTCAGCACAATTCCCCTGTCGACGATATCGGCGGCCAATTCGGGAGGTGTTTGTTCCAAGGCTATTTTGACGGTCTCTACGATGGCATCTATCTGCTCGGAAATCGCGACTCGAATCTCTTCCGAATCAATGGCCAAAATCTTGGGAATACCTGATGCAAGGTCTCTGCCCTTGACCTCTATGGTTTCCAGGTCCTGGGGTTCCGGATATGCGTTCCCAATGGTCGTTTTGATAATTTCAGCGGTTCGCTCACCGATCAACAGATTATATTTACGCTTGATATACTGAATTATGGCGGCATCCATTTTATTGCCGGCCACCCGAATGGATCGACTGTAAACAATACCCGCCAGAGATATCACCGCAACTTCAGTGGTGCCTCCCCCGATATCCACCACCATATTGCACACGGGTTCGGTAATGGGAAGCCCTGATCCGATGGCCGCCGCCATGGGTTCTTCAATTAAAAATACTTCGCGGGCCCCCGCAGATTCGGCCGATTCTTTGACGGCACGTTTTTCAACCTGTGTAATCCCCGACGGGACGGCGATCACAATCCTCGGACGAACAAACGTTCTCCTGTTGTGAACTTTGTGAATAAAATGACGAAGCATCGCCTCGGTTACCTCGAAATCAGCGATAACCCCGTCACGCATGGGTCGAATCGCAACGATATGGCCGGGTGTTCTCCCCAGCATATTTTTAGCCTCGAGACCAACCGCCAGAACGCGGTTTTTCATGCGATCGTCCGTTCGAACCGCAACAACCGAGGGTTCATTCAATACGATGCCTTTTCCTTTGACATAGACAAGGGTATTTGCCGTACCCAGATCGATGGCCAAATCACTTGAAAAAGCACCCAATATCTTATCTAAAAATAGCGCCATACCCCCCCTTCTTCACACGTTGAAAGTAAACATCCCTCTTTTGCCTTTGCTTTTGCAAGCTCTCAGCCGAATACCGCTATTAAAAAAATTAAAATTATCAAAATTATTTTATAATAACAAGAAAATTATCCATACGCTTTTAATTTGAGAAATGATACCAAATTTGGATCAAGCAATAATTATGCCAAAACATATCAGGAGGATTCGCCAGTAACGAAATTTTCCATAACGGCATCATGCAATATCGGTCTGAAAGCTTTTATTCGATTATTGTCCCGTGACGGATGGACGCGATTGGTGAACAGAATCACCGTGATATTACGATCAAGATCCATCCAGAAAGACGTACCGGTAAACCCGAGATGTCCGATGGTCCTTTTTGAAAAAAACCGGCCGCAACTCGGGGCCATCAAAGACGGGGTATCGAAACCGAGCGCGCGACCGGTATGTTTATCTCGACTTAAAAAGCACCGGGTTAACTCACTGTCAAATATTTTTGCTGCGGCATCCCTTCTATAGCCGGCTGAAAGGTCAGACAGAAGATAAAAAACATCCTCGGCGGTCCCGAAAAGACCGGCATGCCCGTCAATGCCACCCACCGAATATGCATTGTCGTCATGGACAACCCCTTCCAACAAGAAGCCCCGCCATGGACACCTCTCGGTTGCGGCAAATTTTGATCGCTGAGGCTTTACATCAACCGGTACGAAAAACAGATGCTTCAGATTCAAGGGCCGGCATATGTTTTCCATGACAAAATGATCCAGCCGGATTCCGGATACGGTTTCGACGACCCAGCACAAGACCATAAAACCCAGATCACTGTATACGACCTGCCGGCCGGGCGGATGGACCAGCGGTTCTTTGACCAACAATTCCCTTAGCGCATCTTTTCTTTTCCGGGGGTCAAGGTTTTGCAACCGTTTATAATAAGGACGATAATCCGGAAATCCTGAATTATGATAGAGCAAATGTTCAATCCGAATCTTCGCTTTGTCGGTGTTTTTAAACGCGGGCAAAATAGCGCCCAGATTCTCTTTTAAGGTCAGATCGGATCGTTGAATCAGTATCATGACGGATAGGGTTGTGGCCAGTGGTTTTGTCAACGACGCCAAGTCAAAAATCGTTTCTTTTGTCACCGGGCTGCCGGAAAATAGATTCTCGACACCATAAGCCTTAAAAAACACAACGTCGCCGCCCACCGAGACCAAAAGGACCCCGCCGGGAAATACATTGCCGGAAACAGCCTCTTTCATCAGGCCGTCAATGTCCTTTTCATGTAACATAAAGCCGCTTTTTCCCGGCATCCAAAGTTGCATCCTGTCCCAAGGGAACGGTCAGGTTCGTCTCTCCGTGGCCGATGTCAAAACCGGCCAAAATTGGGATGTCCGCATCATGAAATATATTGTCAAAAATTTCAACAATCTCGTTTAGTTGACCGCATTTTTTAAAAGCGCCCAGGATCAGGCCGGCCATGCCGTTAAAACATCCGGCCAATTTCATCTGTGTCAACATTCTGTCGATTCGATATGTCATTTCTCCCACATCTTCAAGGAGCAGGATCTTTCCCTTAAAATTCGTAGCATAAGGCGTTCCCACAAGATGGCACAGCGTTGTCAGGTTTCCCCCGCATAGAATTCCCGAACTTATACCGGACTTGATCGTTTTCCCTTCTTCAGGAACCAGCTCAAGGGGCCCGTCGGATGTCAGGGCCGTTCTCATGGACGAGATGGTCTTTTCAGTGGCACCCGCCAGGCTCGTCACCATGGGCCCGTGAAAGGTGACCAGGCTGCACTGCTCATACAGCATGGTCAACAGTGCCGAGACGTCGCTGAATCCCATAAAGATTTTCGGATGCAGTTGAATGGTCTGATAATCGAGAAGCGGCAGTATGCGCATGCTCCCATATCCGCCCCGGGCGCATACAATCGCCTGAACGGATGGATCGGCAAACAGGCGATTCATCTGATCCGCCCGCTGGGCGTCGGTTCCGGCCAAAAATCCATGTTGTTGAAAAATACTTTCATCATAAAATATGCGAAACCCCATGGTTTCCAGAACCGCTTTTCCCCGCACGAATTTTTCCGGATTGAACGGACCGGCCGGCGCAACAATACCGATGGTATCGCCCGTTTTCAAACACGGGGGTCTGATCGATTTTTTTTTCAAAATGGCCATTCACTGAATAAAACGTGCTTTTTGTGCAATCGTCAACAAAATTTTAGAAGCCATCTCAAAAAAGTCTTTTCGCCCGATATCGGCGTTGAGTCCTCGTATCAAGTCCTCGACATACTTGAGTATGCCTGTGGGTTGATCCTCGGCCCCGTCTTCCGTCTTCACCTGAAGGCTACGCCGGACAAGTGATCTCGACCGAAAATCCTAATTTTGGGATCGCTTCTAATTATATTCGTAAAATTGCATAATGATTCTTTTAAACACAAAAATGACGATCACGCATAATATTTGAAATGAACATCGACCGATTGAATTTTACACCGGGATTCAGGTCATATCTTGACATCGTATTTTTGAAGTGTTACTCATCTTTTTAATGGCTGGACGAGTCGGGGCGTGGCGCAGTCTGGAAGCGCACTTGAATGGGGTTCAAGGGGTCGGAGGTTCAAATCCTCTCGCCCCGACCAGAAAATCCGGCTAAATCAAGAAAATCAGAAATACAGCTTGCCCGCTTTCCTAAAGCGAGTGTTTATCAATTCAATCCATATACTTGCTATGCTTTCAAACGACGAGTTCTTATCTTCTGACTGCTCTCAAAAAGCGAGTGCTCATCCGTAAAAACGGGGAAAAACCCGGGACTCATCATCATTTCCTAAATCCGGCAAATTCGAGATGGGGGCCGTCCCGGAAGGGGGTTGATCGCATGACATTAAAAATCGGAGAGATACACACAAAGGGTGCGACGGTTACGCCCAGCGTATGTCCGTACTGCTCTGTGGGTTGCGCCACCATAATCCACACTAAAAAAGGAAGGATTGTTAACATAGAGGGAGATCCGGCAAGCCCTCACAATGAAGGGGCGCTGTGCCCGAAAGGTGCGGCGATCTATCAACTGCACGTCAATCCGAACCGAGAGACCCGGGTGCTCCACAGGACGCCGGGTGCGCGAAAGTGGGAGGAAGTCGAGCTGGAGTGGGCGATGGACCGTGTGGCCGAACTGGTCAAAAAGACCCGTGACGAGACGTTTGTCGAGCGTCTTTCGGACGGGTCCCTGGTCAACCACACGCTGGGTATTTTTTCCCTCGGGGGTGCGACCCTGGACAATGAATGGAATCACCTTCAACAGAAACTGATGCGTGGTCTGGGAGTTGTGGCCATTGAAAACCAGGCCCGCATCTGACACAGCTCCAGTGTTCCCGGTCTGGGAACGCGTCTCGGCCGCGGTGCCGCCACCCTTTATCCCCGCAACCTGGAGTATTCGGACTGCATTGTTATCCAGGGATCCAACATGGCCGAGTGCCACCCCGTGGCCTTTCGCTGGCCCATGAAGGCCAAGCTGAAGGGCGCAAAGATCATCCATGTGGACCCCCGATTCACTCGAACCAGTGCAATGGCGAATATATATGCACCCCTTCGGGCAGGATCGGACATTGCGTTTCTGGGCGGGCTCATCTGCTTTGTGACAAATGATGAACGTTGGAATAAAGACCCTTTTTTTCACGACTATCTGGTGAACTACACCAATGCCGCGACACTCGTCCGGGAGGACTTCAAAGACACCGAAGATCTGGGCGGGCTTTTCTCGGGCTTGATGCATCATGCCGACGCAAAGGCTGAGTGGCCTTTCAACGGAACCACCTGTCAGTATGAAACGTCCACATGGCAATACGCACGCAGCGGCCATACCGATGAAAATCAAAGTTCCCATCGGGCTGATCGGGATGAAACACTGCAACACCCGCGTACGGTTTTCCAGGTGGTGAAACGCCATTTCAGCCGTTACACTCCCCGGATGGTAGCGGAGGCAACGGGGTGCCCCGAAGAAACCTTTCTCGAGGTCGCCCGCACTGTCCTCGAGAACTCGGGCCGTGACCGGACCACGGCCTGGGCTTATGCGGTGGGGTGGACCCATCACACATACGGACCGCAGATTATCGGCTGCTGTGCATTGCTGCAGCTTCTTCTCGGCAACATCGGACGGCCCGGCGGCGGTGTGCTGGCACTTCGGGGTCATGCTTCCATCCAGGGGTCCACCGATGTTCCGACTCTATACCACAGCATTCATGGGTACATGCCCGCGCCGTCCGCCCTCAAGGACCATGGTTCACTGCATGACTATCTGGCGATGCAAACGGCTGACACGGGTTATTGGGCGAACATGCCCAAATTTCTGGTATCGTATCTTAAATCCATGTACGGAGACAAGGCGTTGCCCGAGAACGACTTTGGCTATGACTGGCATCCGAAGATCATCGGCGACCACTCGCACATGCCCATGTTTTTGGCGATGAGCGAAGGGCGTGTCAAGGGAATGCTCTGCATCGGTCAGAATCCGGCGACGTCCATCAACGCCCGCCTCCAGCGAAAGGGCATGCAAAAACTTAAATGGCTGGTGGTCAAGGACAACTTCATCACGGAGACCGCGTCTTTCTGGAACAAATCGCCAGAGGTGACAAGCGGTGAGGTCAAACCCGAGGACATCCAAACGGAAGTATTTTTCTTCCCGACCTCGCAGGTGGCGGAGTGCGAAGGAAGCTTCACCAATACGCAACGCATGCTGCAGTGGCATTCCAGAGCACTGACCCCGCCGGGGCAGTGCCGCTCGGATCTTTGGTTCACCTATCAACTCGGGCTGCGGTTGAAAAGAATGTACCAGGACAGCAATCGGCCACAGGACCAGGGAATTCGAAACCTGGTTTGGCGCTATGAGCCGGACGAACCGCCAAAGGTCCAGGGAGAACCGGACGCCGAGAAGGTTCTTAAAGAAATCAACGGATACCACACCGAAAGCCCTGAACACCACCTCGCGGGAAGCGCTGAATTGATGGATGACGGATCGACTACTTGTGCCTCATGGATTTACTGTGGCGTCTATCCGTCGCCCAATGAGAATCTTGCCAAGCGAAGGCTGCCGGATCCGCCCGGGACCACGGGCGCTCACTTGAACTGGGGATGGGCATGGCCGGCGAACCGCCGGGTTTTGTACAACCGCGCATCTGCGGATCCAAAAGGGCACCCGTGGAGCGAACGCAAGAAGTGGGTGTGGTGGGATGACGGGAAATGGAGAGGGATGGACGTGCCGGATTTTCCTGTTGACAAACCGCCTGACACTCCCGGAGACCCGAGCCGAAAGGGAATCGATGCCCATTCGGGCAGCGCTCCGTTCATTATGAAACCCGATGGAATGGGATGGCTTTTCGTCCCGGCCGGCCTTGTGGACGGCCCGTTGCCGACGCACTACGAGCCGGCTGAGTCGCCGCTGAAGAACCCTTTCTACGAACAGCAGACGAATCCTGTTTTAAAATATTGGCACCGAGAAGACAACCTGCTCGCTGCTGTTCTTGATGATCGCTATCCCTACGTAATCACGACGTATCGACTCACGGAGCATTACCTTGCCGGTGCCATGAGCCGATGGAGTCCGTGGCTCGCGGAGCTCATGCCCGAACTGTTCATCGAATTGAGCCCTGAGCTTGCCGAGGAAAAGAAAATACAGAGTAAGGATTGGGTCAGCATTACAACGGCAAGGGGACGGATACGGGCCAGAGCGCTGGTGACATCACGGCTGCGCCCTCTCAGGATCGGAGACAGAATCATCCACCAGGTGGGCATGCCCTGGCACTGGGGCTGGCAAGGACTCGTGACCGGAGATGCGGTCAATGAACTCACGCCGATGGTCGGCGACCCCAATGTGAGCATTCACGAAGCCAAAGCCTTTTTGTGCAATGTGGAGAAAATATGATGACGCAAAACACGACACGGCAACGTATGGGTTTCTATACGGACACGACGATATGTATCGGCTGCAAAGCTTGCGAAGTGGCCTGCAAGCATTGGAACAGGCTCCCGGGGGCCGGTGATGGGGGCATAGAAATGACCGGTAACGGCTATGACAATACCCGGCAGCTGGACAACGCCCACTGGCGTCATGTCAAATTCATCGAACAATTCAGCGAAGACCGCAGCAAAAGCCGATGGCTTATGATGAGCGACGTATGCAAACATTGCGTTCGCGCTGCATGCCTGGAGGCCTGCCCCACAGGCGCCATTGCCCGTACCGAGTTCGATACCGTGGTAATCCAGCCGGACGTGTGCAAAGGGATGAAACAATGTGTGGACGCGTGCCCTTTCGGCGTGATCCATCTCATACCCCCTTTAAAAATTGCCCGGAAGTGTACGCTCTGCTATGATCGCATCAGTGAGGGGTTGGCACCCGCTTGCGCCCAGGCCTGTCCCACCGACTCGATCCGGTTCGGACCGGTGCGCGAACTCATCTTAAGCGCTAAAGCACGTGTTCGCCAACTGCATGAACAGAGCGAAACCGAAGCCTATCTTTATGGCGCGGATGAAACCCTTGCCGGTGGCCTTAACGCTTTCTACCTGCTGGTGGACCATCCCGGGGTCTATGGATTGCCCGAAGCAATAGATCTTGAGAAATAAAGGGCATTGCGCCGTATATGATGATAGTTCATATTATTCATCGTTGACTGCCTGCGATAGAGAAGTCCGGGTTCATAATTTTGATTTTTAAAAAAGCGTCCTTTGGGCTGAATTTTTTGATGAAAGAAAATGGTGTAACTTTTGACCGACAGCAGAGAGGTTATGCTCCCGAAGTTCGGCGGACCAATTTTTACAAAATTCCGGCTGCGGTTGAGCCGAGTATTTTACTTCAAAACACCCACTCTCTTCCTTCATAATTTGCAAGGCATCGTTTAATAATAATTCCTTTTCTTGTGCCGTCATCACCGGGAAGCCATAATGCAAATTATCATATTTGAAACTGCCTTTGGTCTTTAGCCGTTGAACGACAAATTCTATATGTTTGGTAAGTCTTTTCCGAATGATCTGTCTGGATGAATCGACGATGACATCCTTGATACGATCAATTACATTTTCCAAAGAGCGGTCTATTTCGTAGCCGATGCTGTTTCTTCCGGAGGCCACTGCGGCGGCGGTTGTCGTTCCCGTTCCCAAGAAAGGGTCAAGTACGGTATCGCCTTTGGCCGAATACATATTGATGAGTCGATACGCAACCTCAAAAGGATAGGCGGCGCTTCTTGATCGGGCATTCTTATTGTCAAGCGCCTGCGGCGTACCCTTGACATCAAACCACACATCCGAAAACCAGCTATTGCGCTCCTCCCAAAAGACAGCGCTCTCACGCCTTATCCTTTTATCTTCATCTTTCTTGAATTCCCGCTTCGGGCCTTTTCTTAGGATCAAAATGTACTCGTGTTCCAGCGTCACGTAAGCCCCTGCCGGCAGCATTCCTGATCCCATGAATTTGTTGGGTGCGTTGGTCTGTTTCCGCCACAGGATGCAGGGAAGCGCAGAGAAACCAAGTCCCAGAGCTGCCTGCAACGTTCTCATATGGTTCGGATACAGTGCAAAATGTTTGTTGATGGTTCTGGTTGCATCGCCAATATTGATGCAGGCAAGACCACCGACTTTTAATACACGATAGACCTCTTCCCAAACAGGGTCCAGCATCTGGTGCATCAACTCAAAAGCCTTCGGGCCATCCCCTTTTACCAAGGCTTTCTTGACAGATGCGTTCTGGCGACCGAACATCTCGTCCCACATTTCAATCATCGGATAGGGTGGGGAGGTAACCATGAGATCAACGCTCTCAGACAATACCCCTTCCATATCCATCGCATTATTAAATATAATCTTATGATTTGTTTTCATTTAAGCTTCATCAGTATCACTTCTCGATGATTACAATCCTTGGCTGATATCGACGATCCGTGTCTTCACGTGATCTCCCCGTATATTGAGCAAAGCAAGAGACGCCGGATAATTGCGGCGGGGCTGCGAAGCGCTGCCGGGATTTAAATAAAGTACGCCGGCCTCTTCAGAAACGGACGGACGATGAAAATGGCCGAAGATGACAGCATTGAAGCCGGCTTCCGAAGGAGCAATATCAAGTCTGTGAATATCATGAATGACATACAAGAGAACATCACCGACCTCGACGGCCTCGGTTTCGGGAAGATCTCTCAAGCCATCGATCATATCCATATTCCCCCGGACGGCCTTTACCGGGGCGATAAATTCCAGTTCATCCAGAACTTCGGTATTGCCGATGTCTCCGGCATGAATGATGAGGTCGACATCTTTCAGCGCTTTTATCGCCGTCGGCAGAAGAAGACCATGGGTGTCGGAAATGACCCCGACAACAATATTTTCCTTGTTTTTGAAATGAAGCGGCATTATCCCCTTTTAAAATTTGAAACGCCCATTTTGAGTCATAGATACCGAAAGTCAGACACGCTGTCAATGTTCAGCGGGCTGTGCCCAAATATAATTTTCCTGCGGTTGGGACACGTAACCGAAGTTATTTAAACCTAAGTTGAGCGGTTTTTGCGAAGATATGTGCCGCGGTCTTGATGCAGAAAGATTTGCACAAACCGCAGGCATACCCGTGGATATGTCGAGGATTTTTGCAAAGCCTTTATGCGCAAGAGATCGGTGCAGATCGAGTAAAAAATCGCGCAATTTAGGTTAAAACAAAGCGCGCAAAAATTAAAATGGAAAGATCGATCGGTTACCGGTTTAGCCGTGACAGGATGGGAAATATGCTTACAGTGCAGCGCACTCGCTTTGACGCGAGAAAATAATTTTGATACGTTGAAAATTCATTTTGGCGGCTATCAGATCAAAAAAAGATATTAATGAACTGATCCGGTTTAGTCTGGTTGAATATTTCACGGGCAAAAATCATGTTTTCAGACCGTTCCAACTGGGATCAGCGTCCCAATTCATTGAGCGTTCTTCTTCAAATCAAAAAATCCAGAGGAGATGCCATTCTTGATCTGACGGTGTCGAATCCGACCCGGGTCGGACTAAATTATGACTTTGAAGAAATTCTGGCAGCCCTTTCACAACCCCAATCCATGGCATATGAACCCGATCCCCGCGGTTTGCCCAAGGCCCGTGAGGCCATCGCAATATATTACGCCGATCAAGGCGAGCGTGTGGATTCGGATGCCATCTTTTTGACCGCTTCCACCAGTGAAGCATATTCGATCCTTTTCAAATTGCTGGGAAATCCCGGAGAGGAAATCCTTATCCCGAGACCCGGATATCCTTTGCTTTCCTATCTGGCCTGTTTCGAAGGGTTGAACGCCGTCTCATATCCGATCAGATATGACGACCGAAGGGGATGGTCCATAGACATGGATGTTCTGACGGCGCTTATCAATCCGAAGACCAAGGGAATCGTTTTGGTCAACCCCAACAACCCGACCGGTGCTTACGTGAAACAGCAAGAACTGGTAGCGCTTGACGCTGTTTGCCGGGAGAACGATCTGGCCTTGATTGTGGATGAAGTATTTTCCGACTTCAACGCAGCAGAAACGTCGGGCCGGGTGCGAACAACGGTGAACCACACAAACTCTCTGGCTTTCGTGTTGAACGGTTTATCCAAAATGGCAGGATTGCCTCAAGTGAAACTGGCATGGATTGTGGTGAACGGCGCCCCGGCTCTGTCTGCTGCAACCTTGTCTCGCCTTGAAATGATGCTGGATTTTTATCTGTCCGCGTCAGCTCCGGTCCAGCATGCCGCCCAACGGCTGCTTCAACAGCGTCAAATGATTCAGCGTCAAATATTTTCCCGAATCGCTTCAAACATGGGTTTTTTGGAAGAACAGATTGCCAAAACATCCAATATTCGATCGCTAATCCGGGAAGGCGGGTGGTATGCCGTCATCGAGATATCCGACGCCGTTTCCGATGAAGACCGCGCAGTGCAATTATTGGATCAGGACAATACGCTGGTGCATCCGGGGTACTTCTACGATTTTCACAGAGATGGATTTCTGGTGGTCAGCCTGTTGCCGCCTGTTGAAGTTTTTAGAGACGGAATAACCAGACTGATCGCTCGATTCGGCAGCTGAATAAAGGGATCGAGAAATTCGGATTTAAATCAGATCCTTTAAGCTGCTTTTGAAAATACCTTATTTACATTGCCCGGTCGAGAAAGCGATATTGGTTTGGGTCCCGGAACAACGCTCACCGAATCGCGGGTCAGCCAACCGGAACGGGGTGCCGTTACCAATCCCCAGAGCGAAATCCAGCACAAACCGAACAGCCAGAAAAAAGTATAAGGTATCGCCCAGCGCCAACCGAACCATCCGCCATAGCGCCATTGATAAACCACCGCCGGCAATACGGCACCAATGATACAACCGATGGCCATAATCACTATCGTCGGCACGAAAGCCAGATAAAGTTGTGCCGCCACGGCAAATTTGGAGGCCTCGCCCATGGTCATTCGAAATAATTGTGTGGCGCTGAAAAGACGGATCCAGCCGCTGCCGCTGTCGGTACGGCGAAAACGACCGGTGATAAAAGAGAGCATCACCAGGTTTTCGCGCACATTGCTGCGGGCCCATCTCAGCATCATCCTGCGCAACCCTTTGAAAGTCGTCGGTATCTTGGTCATGACCACGGCTTCCCGCTGATAGACCACGCGAAACCCGCAGCCGAGAACCAGGTTGGTCAGCGCGCGGTCTTCGCCGATGGCGGCAGGACCGCCCATAAAGGTTTGGTTGGACCAGTTTGACAGATGGGGCGTGATCACCTCGGCCCGGTATGCTGAAAGTGCGCCGGGCGTACAAAAAACACCGCCGTAAACGCTCTGGCCGGAACGAAGGAAATCAAAGGCGCTGACAAACGAAACCTCCAGCATTTTAGGAATGGCGCCTTCGCTGATGTTCAGCACGCGTACATTCCCGGCAACCGCGCCCACCCGAGGGTCGCTATTCAGCGGGCTGACCAGATGGCGAAGGGTATCGGGCAACACTTCGGAATCCGAATCGATGGTCACATATACCTTCCCGGACGCCTGAGAGAAGCCTGCCATCAGCGCATGCCGTTTGCCGCGGTTAAAAGGCTGGCGCAGCAGACGCAGGCGCCGGGGAAATTCTCGCTGCGCATTTTGCATCCACTGCCATGTATCGTCTTTGGAACCGTCATCAACACCAATCACCTGCATTTTTTCCGCAGGATAGCGGCTGTTCATCACCGACCGAACGGTATTCAGAATCTGCCGGCCTTCGTTGTATGCCGGTATGACGATCGTAATGGTCGGCAGGGCATCGTCAGATAAGGGTGCATAAGACCGGTAACGACAGGCAAACCAGATCCGAAAGGCCAGGATCGAAACCGTCCAGAGGGTCAACCCGGCGGCCAGGTAGTTTTCTGTCGACCAGTATTTCAAGAACTCCCAGGCTTGTCTCATCTCCTGGGCTTCCACCTGCCACCAGGCCAGCACCAAAGCGGAAGTCAAAGTAAAAAGCAGCAGCCAGGGGAAAAAAATATCCGCATTAAAGCGGTAAGATCCTTTTGTATTTGCCATAACTCACCTCAAATTAAAGCATATTTTAAAATATGCCATTTATAAAATTATGATTTTTCCCCCCGATGACGATACAAAAAAAACAGCATGCAAAACCACTATTTGGGAAAAGTAGAGTTTATCTGCAATAGATATGCCAAGGGAAATGAAAGACGTATTTATCTGAAATTAATGATATTTTTGTTTAAAAACCTATTACGTCCAAAAGATTGAGAAGGAAAATCCATACAGGGGATGCATCGAAAAAAACCGAAAATCACGCTAAGTCGTTAATTATTTCTGTTTTTTGAAGTGGAGGGAATGTCATACAACATGGAGGAATTGACATACACCGGTAAAAGGATCGACAAATCGACGACTATTAATTATAATTTCATATAGATACCATCAAACTTATGCCGGATAAGGACATTATTCCGCCCTTAATGCTTCTATGGGATTCAGTGTGGAAGCCCTATGGGCCGGTAAGACGCCGGCCAGAAGACCGATGAGAACCGCCAGCGTCTCCGCCAGCACAACATACTGCCACGGGGTGTGCGTGGGAAGCGCCGGAACGATAGCCCCTAACACCCATGCCCCGCCGGCGCCGATCATCAGCCCGGCAAAACCGCCGATACCGGACAGGACAACCGCTTCACCGATGAAAAGCGTCAGTATCTGTCTCCGGCGTGCGCCGATGGCGCGAAGCAGTCCGATTTCCGCCCGCCTCTCATTGACGCTGATGGTCATAATCGTAAGAATACCCACGCCCCCGACCAACAGCGAAATTCCGCCCAAAGCGCCTACGGCCAACGTGAGAATGTCGAGCACGGATCCCAGCACGTCCAGCATCTGCTCCTGGGTGGTGATGGTAAAATCTTCGGTGCCGTGCCGATCCACGAGCAGTGATTTGACCTTTTTAACGATGTAGGCCAGATTTCCTGTGGCGGCATACAACAGATCGATTTCCATCAGACTGTCCCGGTCGAACATGGCCAGGGCCCTGGCCGTCGGAATATAGACGGCATCATCCAGGTCGAATCCAAGCATTTGCCCCTTGGATTCCATAACACCGATAGCCCGAAAGCGCCGTCCGCCGATGCGAATTCGCCGGCCCAGGGGATTCTTATTTCCGAAAAGTTCATTTTTCACCTTATCGCCCAAAACGGCAAAAGCCCGGGATGCACGGGGGTCGTCATCCGGAAGGAACCGGCCCATGGCCACTTTCATTTGCCATACTTTGGGTGCTTCCGAACCCACGCCGAAGACGTAAGTCCGTCTGCCGCGTTTTCCGAATTCCGTGGATGCATTTCCCTGGACAAAGGGAACGACCCCGAGAATTTTCGGAATTCGGCCAAGGGCCAGCGCATCATCGATGCTCAAGGGGCGGACATTGCTGATAACGGCTCCCGACATGCCGACGGTGGTGGTTTTGCCCGGCGTAACGGCGATAAGGTTGGTCCCGAACTGGGTAAACTCGGAAAGCACGAACTTGTGGATGCCCTCGCCGATGGAGGTGAGCAACACCACCGAAGCAATGCCCACGGCGATGCCCAGGGCGGTGAGAAAACTGCGCATCCGCTGGCTGGTCAGAGCGTGTGCGGCAAGTTTTGCTGAATCATTGATCAACATGGCGAATGGTCATTTGGTTCATTATTTAAAATTCTTGCCCGGAGAAATTTTGCACTTCTGAAATTACCCTGACGTATTGAATTTCCAAATGTCAAAAAATCCCCAATGATGAAATTCGAAATTCCAAACAATGGCAGGCCTTGCTGGAAATAGAAAAATATGTTTGTTAATCCGTGACTTCCTCTATCCTCTTTCCTCTTTTCTCTTTCCTATTTCTTTTTAGCAGTTGTTTCACCTTCTAGACAAGGCCTCTACCGGATCGAGTTTTGCCGCCCGTTTCGCGGGCAACACCCCGAATATCAGGCCGGTTAAAAGCGCGACAAAAACGGCGGCGCCCAGGGCCCATGCCGGAACCGTCACCGGAAATTCGGGATAGCTGCGGGCGATTCCCCAGGTCCCTAAGAACGCCAGCATGATTCCGAAAGCAGCGCCGATGAGAGAGAGAATGGCGGATTCCGCCAGAAAAAGCCGAAGGATCTGGCGGCTCGGGGCGCCGATGGCCCTGAGAAGCCCCACCTCCGTGGTTCGCTGGGAAACGGCGATGAGCATCACGTTCATGATCAAAATGCCGGCCACCGAAAGACTGATGGCGGCGATGCCGGCAACGCTCAATGTCATGGCCAATAGAATCCGATCAAAAGTGGACAGCAGGGCGTCCTGGGTAATCACGGTGACGTCGTCTTCGCCTTCGTGCCGTTTGCGAATGGTATTCAAGATCGTCTTTTTGGCTTTTTGAACGGCATTACGGCCGTTGGCCTGCACCAAGACGCGAAAGAGTCCGGAAGTATTGAACAGCGCCTGTGCGGAAGCCACGGGCACAATCGCCACATCGCCCATATCCAGTCCCAGAGACTGGCCTTTTTTGGCCAGAACCCCGATGATTCGAAAACGGCGCTCGCCGATGCGAACCCATTCGCCCAAGGGAGATTGATTCCCAAAGATTTCTGTTTTGAGTTTGTGCCCCAGGACACAGACCCCCGAGCCTCTCGTGGGGTCACCGCCGGGAAGAAACCGGCCCTGGGCCATTGTAAGCTGGCGGATATCAAAAAGCGATTCCGTGGAGCCGAGAATCGTCACCTCCCGCTCCCGATGTTTCCATGAAACCGGTGCCGAACCCACCGTAATCGGCGCGACACGTCGGATGACGGAATTCCGGGCGAGGTACAGGGCATCTTCCAGCGTGAGCTCTCTCGGTGTTTCCCCCAGTAGCGGCGGCGGCCCCCCGGTGGTTTCGCTGCGGCCCGGCAATACGATCAAAATGTAGGTGCCCAGAGAGGAAAATTCCCGGGTTACGAAAACGCGGGCACCCTCACCCAATGCGGTGAGCACAATGACCGACGCCACGCCGATGGCCATGGCCAGAATCATCAAAAGCGTTCGGACCGTATAGCCCGACAGGGCCTTCGCGCTGTATTGAAGGATATCCCGAACTTTCATTTTTTCATGAACTCCCGGTGTCTGCCGAGATTCTTCCGTCCACCAGCCGCACCCTTCTTAAGGCCCGTTTGCCCAGATCGGGATCATGGGTCACCATCATCAAGGTAATCCCTTTATCATGAAGGTTCTCAAGTATTTGAATAACCTCTATCCCGGAAGTCCGATCCAGGTTGCCGGTGGGCTCATCTGCAAGAATAATATCCGGTTGCATGATCGTGGCCCGGGCAATGGCAACACGCTGGCGCTGTCCCCCGGATAACTGGTCCGGACGGTGTTTCATACGTTCGCTGAGACCATAGGAAGAAAGCGCCTCAAGAACCCGGGATTTCCTTTCGACAGGATCCATACCGGCCAGAATCATTGGCAATTCCACATTTTCCGCAGCACTGAGCCGGGGGATCAGATGGAAAAACTGGAAGACAAAACCGATTTTATTTCGGCGGACCGATGCCTGCTGGTCATCGGTCAACTCGGTGGTATCCAGGCCTTCCAAAGAGTAGACCCCCTTGTCCGGTCTGTCCAAAAGACCGATGATATTGAGCAGGGTCGATTTTCCGGATCCCGAAGGCCCCATGATGGCGACATATTCCCCTTTGGAGACGCTGAAATTCACGTTACTGAGTGCGTGAACCGTCTCGCCGCCCACCGGGAAGGTCCTGTCAATCTCGGATAATCGGATCATGGCGCCTCTTTGGATACCACGGCGGCGGCATCGTCTTTCATTCCGGCGCGATCCACATTCATCACCACCAGTTCGTTGGGCTTCAGACCTGAAATGACCTCGGTATAATCCCAATTGGAAATGCCGCTTTTAAACGTTCGATCCTTGATCTTTTTCTTATCGGGCAGATAAACAAAGACATGATTTCCCTCCAGAACAGCCTGGGTGGGGATGCGCAACGTGTTTTTCCGAACATCCAATATGATCTCTACATCCGCGCTGTAACCTGCCAGCATTTGTCGAATATCCTTCGGGATGTCAAATTGAACCTCTACGTCCACGGTGCGGGCCTGTTTTTCGCGATCGAGTACATATGGCGCGATCCGGCGGACCCTGCCGCTAAATCGGCGATCTCCGAAAGCATCCAGAGTCACCCGGGCGGTCATGCCCGGTACAATACTCGGAACATCGACTTCATCGATGGGTGCGGTGACATAAAAACAGGTGTTGTCGATAAGATCCACCACCGGCGGCGTGGGAATGCCGATGGGCGAGGGCGTGACGTATTCGCTCAGTTCGCCGTTGATCTCGGCGATGACGCCGTCAAAAGGGGCGATCAACCGGGTTCGGTCCAGATTTGCTTTGGCGACCCCGACACGGGCCTCATTCATTAGCGCGGACGCCGTTGCCGCTTCATAGTCCGCCATGAGGGCCTTGGCATCCGTAACCGATTTATCTGTTTTTTCTTCCGAAGCGGCTCCGGTTTTGCGAAGTTTGACAAGGCGGTTCGCTTCCCGTCGGGCAACCTCGGCTTTCAATAACGCGGCTTTTGCCCGGGCCTTTGCCGCTTCGGCTTGGCTTTGGGCAAGTTTGACCTGGGCAACCAGGTCTTTGTTCCAGATTTCAAGGAGAAGATCTCCGCTCTTCACCCTATCGCCCTCATGGATGGGAAGCTTTGCAATCTGGCCGCCGATGCTCGGAGAAAGTTTGGCCCTTCGGCAGGCTTTAACGGTTCCGGCCCGTGTATTAGCGACCGCCCGTTCCACGACTCCGTAATCTGCGGGCTTCACCACAACCTCGACGGGCTTGGGCCGGGTGAAATACCAGACGGTCACGCCAACGGCTGAGATGAACAATACCAGAAATACCCAGCGGAAATATCGACGATTCATCAAGTCACCCCTTTCGAATTTTTAGGCGTCTTTTTATTTGGAAGCAATCAAAATCAAAGCGGTGCAAAGGTACAACATTATAAAAAAATATAACAACCTTTTTTTCATACTTTCCATTACGTTCCATGAATACGCAGATCCGAAAAACCGGGAAAGATACAGGCGGACATCATTTCGAACCGGTGTCCGGACACCGGTTCGAAATATGATGACGAAAAGCGGTTTTTATGCGGAAAATTAGGATGGCTTTTTAAATATTACATATCTGACAAGACCGGCAAGCCCCATCGCAAAAAAACAGATGAGCGCCACTGCGGATACAAGGCCTATTTTCAGGGCCAGCCAACCGGCGCCCACCAAAGGAATCAGCATCAAACGAACCGCGGCACGCAAGTAATCGTGTTTCTTGATAAAATTAGCCATTGGCGGTGAATGGGTATAATAAAAATGCACCAACAACCTGCCGATTCTATTGGTGATCAGGAAATGGTCGCGGAATTTACTCAATACCCTAACGTATGGGGCCAACGGTGAACCATCGGCGGCGGTGGCGATGAAACACCCGCTGCCCCCGTTTTCAGTACCCGTAATGGTCACGGTTACATCCGGTGCGGTCAGGCCGCTGTAGTCGGTATCTGCCGAAGTCGCAGGGCCGATCATAATGCTGTAGGTCACACCGCTGGTGG
>Ga0307440_1000076_pt1 | contig 39553 bp, 33 predicted proteins | sample SalMarWE160410MG_FD_202150 | JGI IMG/M metagenome (GOLD analysis project Ga0307440, IMG submission 202150) | Salt marsh sediment microbial communities from the Plum Island Ecosystem LTER, Massachusetts, United States - WE1604-10 | ecosystem: Environmental > Aquatic > Marine > Intertidal zone >...
ATCTCGGCCAGGTGCTGCTGGCGGCGGCCGAAGGGCGCCTCGCCGGCACGGAGCTCGAGTGGGACGCGCGCGTGGCCCTGTGCGTCGTCGTCGCCTCCGACGGCTATCCCGGCAGCTTCACCAAGGGACAGCCGATCCTGGGCATCGACGCCGTGGAGCAGGCCGGAACCGTCGTGTTCCATGCCGGCACCGCCAGGCAGGACGGCGTCATCGTCAACGCCGGCGGGCGGGTGCTCGGCGTGACGGCGTTGGGCGCCACGGTGTCCAAGGCGCAGCGCGTCGTCTACCGGGCGCTGGAGCAGCTGAACTGGGCGGGCGGCTATTACCGGCGCGACATCGGCTACCGCGCCGTGGCGCGCGAGCAGCGCTAGGCGCGGGGTTTTCTCGTCGCGCTCGCGCGGCTATGTTGCAGTCGGGTTTGATCGAGACGCAAAAGGCTATCCTGCCTATTGCCCGGGACGCGGAATAATGGTGCGATTTTATTCCGCTCACTAAAGCCGCACATCCATATGCGGGATGGAGATGGGAAATGGAAAATATCAAGGTGCTTATCCTGATGGGCAGCAAGAACGACATGCCGACCATGGAGAAGGCATCGGCCGTGCTCGACGCGTACGGCGTACCCCACCAGATGCTGGTCCGTTCCGCCCACCGTACGCCGGAGGCCACGGCCGAGGCGGTCAGGGATGCCGAGGCGGCCGGTTGCCAGGTGTTCATCTGTGCCGCCGGCATGGCCGCCCATCTGGCCGGCGTCGTCGCCTCCAAGACCGTCAAGCCGGTGATCGGCGTGCCGATCGCCTCGGGCGCGCTGCAGGGGCAGGATGCGCTGCTGTCCACGGTGATGATGCCGCCCGGCATCCCGGTGGCCACGGTGGCCATCAACGGCGCCAGGAACGCGGGCCTGCTGGCCGTGCAGATGCTGGCCCAGAACGATGCCGTCCTGGCCGACAGGCTGAAGGCCGCCCGCGCCGCGGAAGCCGTTCCGCAGGACTGATCTGCATCCGCATTTCCAGGCGCTGGCCGCAGCGCGCCGCATCCGTGCCGGCGGGTTGGTGGCCCATGCCACGTCCACGGTACCGGGCGTGGCCGCGTCGCCGTACAGCCCGGAGGGCCTCGGGCGGTTGATCCGCTTCAAGCAGCGCCCCGGCCCGTTCCTGATCCTGGCCGATTCCGTGCCGGCGGCGGCCCGCCTCGCGCCGTACTTCACCCCCGGGCTCCGGCGCCTGATGCGTGACTCCTGGCCCGGACGCACGACGTTGGTGTTCCGCGGGCGTCCCGGCCTGCCGCCCTGCTGCTACCGGCGCGGCGCGGTGGCGGTGCGCGTCGATGCCAGCGGCTTCGTGCGCGAGCTGGCGCGGCGATGCGGCGGCTATGCCCTGTCCAGCAGTCTGAACCGGCGCGGCGGGGCCACGCGTCCGCTGACGCGATCCCTGCGCTGGCGCTGGCAGCGGCACCTGGCGGCCCTGGTCCCGGGCGAGGCCGGTGGCGGCACTCCGTCGACGATGCTGCGCCTGCACGGCCGGCGCGTCCGTCGCCTGCGCTGAGCCGGCCATGAACGAATCCATGCACAAGCCGGGGCGCGTGCCGCTGCACCTCGCCTCCCACGCCGCGGAGCTGCTGGCCCGCGTGCTCGAGGGCCCACCGCCGGCGGATAAGCAGATGGAGCAGTATTTCCGGCGCCATCGCCGGCTCGGCGTGCGCGACCGCGGCTTCGTGGCCGAAACGGTGTACGGGGCGCTGCGCAGCCTGCGCCTGTGGCGCCATGTGGCCGGCGAGGATGCCGGCACCGCCGAGCTGATCATGCTCGAGTTGCTGCACCAGGGGTTCAGTGCCCGGGCGCTGGAGCAGGCGCGGCTCTCCGAGGCGGCTACGCTGCGCCAGCTCGCCGAACGGCTGCGTACGCTGGACACGGGCGCCCTGCCGCTGGCCGTGCGTACCAGCATGCCGGACTGGCTGATCGACGGCCTCGGCCGGAGCATGGACGAGGCGGAGATCGAGGCGCTGGCCACGGCCCTGAATCGGGCCGCGCCGCTCGACATCCGCGCCAACACCCTGAAGGCCAACCGCGACCGCCTCGCCGAGCGCCTGCACGGGGAAGGCATCGACATGGCACCGACGCCGTTCTCGCCCGTCGGCCTGAGGCGCGAGGACCGGGCGCCGCTATTCGCCACCGAGGCCTTCCGGGACGGCTGGTTCGAGGTGCAGGACGAGGGCAGCCAGCTGCTGGCGCTGCTGGTCGAGCCCAGGCGGCGCGAGATGGTCGCCGATTACTGTGCCGGTGCCGGCGGCAAGACGCTGATGCTCGGGGCGATGATGGCCAACACCGGCATGCTCTACGCCTTTGACACGCATGCGCGCCGGCTGGCCGAGATGCGCCCGCGCCTGGCGCGGGCCGGGCTGGACAATGTACGGGTGGTGACGCTGAACGGGGAGCGTGACCCGCTGCTGTCACGCCTGGCCGGCAAGATGCACCGGGTGCTGGTCGATGCGCCGTGCAGCGGTACGGGCACCCTGCGCCGCAACCCGGACATCAAGTGGCGCCCGGTCGATCTGGAGGATATCGTGGCCGCGCAGCGGACCATCCTGGCCAGCGCGGCCCGGCTGGTGCGGCCCGGCGGCAGGCTCGTGTACGCCACCTGCAGCCTGCTGGCGGCGGAAAACGAGGACGTGGTGACGGCCTTCCTGGCCGGACGAGGCGATTTCCGCCCCGTGCCGGTGGGCGGGATCCTGGACCGGCAGCATGTGGCGCTGCCGCAGCAGGGGCCGATGCTGCGCCTGGTTCCGCACCGCCACGGCACCGACGGTTTCTTTGCCGCCGTGATGGAGCGGGCAACCTAGAGTGGTAAAAATTGCGCCGATGAACGTACAAGCTTTCGGCTTAATATTTCAGAGGCGCTATGGCATAGTCCGCAATCTCAATCAGCGCGGCGTGGCCGCGGTCAAGCCAGATGCAGGGGAAGGTGCTTTATTTCGAACGAGCGACTGACCAAGGGTTTCACGGATGAATAATCTCAACGAATCGCTGAAACAGGTGATCGCGCGCCTGGGCTCGATGACGCTCGCCGTGGCCATTCTGTGCGTGCTGGCTGTCGCATCGGCCATCGGCACCGTGTTGCTGCAGAACCAGGAGCAGACCGACTACCTGAGGCAGTTCGGCGAGCTGTGGTACTGGACCTTCCGCAGCCTCGGCCTGTTCGACATGTACCACACCTGGTGGTTCCTGACCCTGCTCGCCTTCCTGATGGTGTCGCTGGCCGTCTGCCTGTGGCGCAACGTGCCGCATATGCTCAAGGAGATGCGCACGCGCAAGGTGGCCATCACCGACAAGTCGCTGAAGACCTTCCATCACCAGCACCACTGGGAGCTCGCCGACGGCGCCGACATGGCGGACGTCAAGCGCCTGGCCGAACAGGGCCTGTCCGAATGGGAGCTGATGGAGGCCGAGAAGGAAGGCGCCGTCTACCTGCGTGGCGACAAGGGCCGCTTCCACAAATGGGGCTACATCCTGGCGCACTCGGCCGTGCTGATCATCCTGATCGGCGGCTGGATCAGCGTGCATTACGGCTTCCGCGGCAACATGTCGGTGCCGGAGGGCCAGAGCGACAACGAGATCGAGTTCCTGCGCGGCACGGCGGTGCATCACCTGAAGATGCCGTTCCGCGTCCGCTGCAACAGCTTCCACATCGCCTTCTATCCGTCGGGTCCGCCGAAGGAGTTCCGCAGCAACCTGAGCATCATCGACCACGGCAAGGTGGTGATGACCAAGGACATCATCGTCAACGAGCCGCTGAAATATAAGGGCGTGCGCATCTTCCAGGCTTCGTTCGGCGACGGCGGCTCCGCCATCACGCTGAAGCTGTTCAACCTCGACGGGTCCCAGAAGGTCCAGACGGTCAAGACGCATGTGTACCAGACCTGGAGTGATCCCAAGACGGGCGTGTCGCTGGAGATCACCAATTTCCGGCCCTTCAACATCCAGAACATGGCCGGACCGGGTGAGCCCAAGGATTTCGAGGACCTGGGCCCGGCGGTCGAGTTCATCATCCGCGGTCCGGGCCTGAAGCCGGTCAAGGTCAAGAGCTACATGAACCCGTTCGTCTACAAGGGGCAGAACCGGGGCACCCTGCTCGAGGTGTCGGAGAGCGGCGACGGCAAGGATTACCAGCCCTTCCTGCTCGGCCTGGACCTCACGAATCCGAAGGAATGGCAGCTGTTCCACGCCTTCGTCCATGCGGCAGCCAGTGTCGGCGGCGGCAATACCCAGCAGGAGCGTTTCAAGGCCTTCAACGCCGCCCTGAAGCAGGTCTACGGCGACAAGCGTCCGAAGGACTTCCAGGACCTGGGCGTGCGCCTGCTGCAGGCCATGCAGTCGCTGCCGCGCATCCCGTGGCCGTACATCCCGCTCCTGGTTGATTACGACCAGGTCTATTACACCGGCCTGCAGCTGACCGAGGATCCGGGCATGAACGTGGTGTGGACGGGTAGTATCCTTCTGGTGCTCGGCCTGTGTATCATGTTCTACATGCCGCATCGGAAGATCTGGCTGGTGATCCGGCCGGCCGCAAAGGGGCTGGATATCGACGCGGCGGGCATGACCAACCGCAATACGTTGGGCTTCGAGAAGGAATTCCAGGCCCTGATGAACAAACTGAATACCATATTTGAAGCGCACAAAAGCACTTAATTAAGGAGGTACTTATGAGCGTAGCACTGGCAAACCAAACGATGTGGGACAACCTGAGTCACGGGCGTCCCGGATTCATCCGCTTCGGCGCCTACCTGGGACTGATCCTCGGTGCCGTGGGTCTGGCGTTCTACGGCAGCGGCGGCTATGACCAGAAGCAGTACCTGTTCCAGCTGTTCAGCGGCCAGGGCCTGATCTGGTGCGGCACCGGCGCCATCATCGGCGGCCTGTCGTCCACGGTGCTGAGCACCCTGCGTCCGTCCATCACGGAGGCGAAGATCGCCACGAACCTGGTGTCGTGGCTGGATGGCGCGGCGCTGCTGCTGTTGCTGACGGCGCTGCTGTCGCAGTTCGAGCCGCCGAAGTCGATGATCTCGTTCGACGACCAGTCGAACCTGTTCTCGGGCCGCGTGATCATGACCATGAACATCGTGTTCATCTTCTCGGCCGCCAGCTACATCGCCTACCTGTTCGCCCCGGAGGCCTTCATCGGCAAGCTCGGCACCTGGGCGGCCTGGGCCGGTGTCTATGCCGGCGGCTCGTCGCTGCTGCTGCGCTGGCACGAGTCCTACCTGATCAACACCGACATCGGGCATGCGCCGGTATCCAATCTCTACGAGGTGTTCATCCTGCTGTGCTGCGTGACGACGGTGGTCTACCTGACGCTGGAGCGGCGCTACCAGGCCAAGGCGATGGGCGCCTTCGTGATGTCCCTGGTGGCGGCCGCCGTGTTCTTCGACATCTGGCTCGCCTCGGTCGGTGAGGCCAGCATCAAGCCGCTGGTGCCGGCGCTGCAGTCCTACTGGATGAAGATCCACGTGCCGATGAACTTCGTCGGTTACGGTTCGTTCTCCGTCGCCTGCGGTGCGGGCATGGCCTACCTGTTCCGCAGCCGCCTGGAGTCGCGCGGCAGCAAGGCCCGCGTGCTGGCCGTGATGCCGTCGCTGGACCAGCTCGACCAGCTGGCCTACAAGGCCGTGGCCATCGGCTTCCCGGCCTTCACGCTGGCGACGATCCTGGGTGCTGCCTGGGCGTCCGAGGCCTGGGGCGGCTACTGGTCCTGGGACCCGAAGGAGACCTGGGCCCTGATCGTATGGCTGACCTACGGCGCCTACCTGCATGCACGCGTGTCGCATGGCTGGCATGGCCGGGCCCTGGCCTGGTGGGCCGTCGCCGGATTCCTGGTGACGCTGTTCTGCTTCCTGGGCGTCAACATGTACCTGTCCGGTTTGCACTCCTACGGGCGGTTGAGCTAAGTTCCCCTGTAAGGGGGGAGGTATGACACGTCTGCATAAGATCGTCTTTCCGACGGCCGGCATGGGCACACGCTTCCTGCCGGCCACGAAGGCGACGCCGAAGGAGATGCTGACGATCGTCGACAAGCCCCTGATCCAGTACGGCGTCGAGGAGGCGCTGGCGGCGGGACTGGACGAGATCGTTATGGTCACCGGCCGCGGCAAGCGCAGCATCGAGGACCATTTCGACGTGTCGGCCGAGCTCGAGCACGCCCTGCTCGCATCGGGCAAGACGGCGATGCACGACCGGATCTCGCATATCTCGAACATGGCTGAAATCGCCTATGTGCGGCAACGGCAACCGCTTGGCCTCGGCCATGCGGTTGCCTGCGCCGAGCATTGGGTCGGCGGCGAATGCTTCGGCGTGTCGCTGGCCGACGAGCTGATCATGTGCAAGGTGCCCGCCATGCGCCAATTGCGTGACGTGCACGAACGTACCGGCTTCTCCGTGATCGGGCTGGCGCGCGTGCCGCGCGAGCAGAGCCGGCGCTACGGCATGGTGGCGGCAGAAAAGGAAGGCGAGCTGCTGCGCCTGACCGACATGGTCGAGAAACCGGATCCCGATCAGACCCCGTCGGACCTGGCGATGATCGGGCGCTACATCTTCACCCCGAGGCTGTTCGATTGCCTCCGCGATACGACTGCCGGCACCGGCGGCGAGATCCAGCTGACCGATGCCATGGCGATGCTGGCCCGCGACGAGCCGGTCTACGGCGTGGTGATCGAGGGCGAACGCTTCGATGCCGGCCAGCCGCTCGGCTTCCTGCTGGCCAACCTGGAACTCGGCCTGCGCCATCCGGATTACGGCGAGCCGCTGCGGCAGGCGATCCTTTCCCTCAGCAAACCTTGAACGTGCTGGCCCTGGATGCCGCCTTCGGGCAGGCCTCGGCATGCCTGCTGAGCCACGGGCGCGTGCACGGCGCCACACTGACGGAGCCGACGCCCCATTCCCAGGCCATCCTGCCGCTGCTCGACCGGCTATTGGTCAGCGCCGCCCTCGAATGGGAGCAGCTCGACGTGCTGGCCGTCGGCGCCGGCCCCGGTTCCTTCACCGGCATCCGCGTGGCGCTCGCCACCATGGCCGGGCTCAATGCCGTGCTGGGCAAGCCGGCGCTGGAGATCTCGTCGCTGGCCGTCACGGCACGCCAGGCGGACGTGCCGGGCCCGGTATGGGTGCTCGAGGATGCGCGCGCCGGCGAGATGTTCGCAGCCTGCTACGCGGACGGTGAGGGGATCGTCGCCGATGCCTGCCACGAATACCGGGCACTGGATGCCTGGCCCGTGGGGCGATTCGTGTCGCATCAGCCGCCGCCGGGTTGCGAGGCCTGGACGAGGCTGCCGCTCCGGATCGATCGGGACACAGCCCTGGCCCGGGAGGCGGTGTCGCGCCTGGATGCGGTGGCCGATGTCGGGGCGCTGCCGCGTATGGTCCAGCCGGCCTACCTGCAACGCTCGCAGGCCGAGAGGAACGCGGCCCGTGGCTGAGGCGGTGGTGCGGGTGCTGTTCGTCTGCCTGGGCAATATCTGCCGTTCCCCGCTGGCCGAGACGGTCGTGCGCGATCGGGCCCGGGAGCGGGGGCTGTCACAGCGATTCGAATTCGCGTCGGCCGGAACCGGCGACTGGCACGTCGGCAAGGGGGCCGATCCGCGCTCGGCGGCGACGGCCCGGCGCTACGGGCATGACCTCGAGGATCACCGTGCCAGCCAGATCACGCCGTCGCGCCTCTCCGGCTGGCACTGGTTCGTGGCCATGGACAGCGACAACCGGGAGAATCTCCTGGCCATGGGCGCCCCCGGCGAACGCGTGCTGATGATGCGCCAGTTCGAGGAAGGCGGCGGCCCGGCGAAGGACGTGCCGGATCCCTATTTCGGCGGCGCGGACGGCTTCGACCGCGTCTACGCCATGCTGCGCGACAACGCCGACCACTTGCTGGATTACCTCGTCGGGGAATCCTGATCCGCCGGCTCAGCCCTTGAAATAGTTCGGATCGATATTGTATTTGCGCAGGAGCTTGCGCACGGTGTTGCGGTTCAGCCCCAGCATCTCGGACACCTTCAGCTGGTTCCCGTGCGCCTGCTCCATGGCCAGGATCAACAGCGGCGGCTCGACCTGCTCCAGCAGGTGCTTGTGCAGGTCGATCGCCTTGGCGTAGCCGAGGCGGTTGATGTATTCCCGCATGCAGCGGGCCACGGCGTTCGGCAGCGATTCGGACTCCTGATCGGTATTGCCGTCGTTGCCGAGCGCCAGCGCCACGTCCGACAGATTGATGGTGGCGCCCGGCGTCAGCACCGCAAGCCGGCGCATGACGTTGCGCAGCTCGCGCACATTGCCCGGCCAATCGTGCCGTTTCAGCAGCTCCAGGGCGTCGTTGAGCAGGATCGGCGGCGGCATGCCCAACTCGTCGGCGGACAGGCGCAACAGGGATTCCGCCAGTTCCTTGATATCGTCACGGCGCTCGCGCAGCGGCGGGATATGCACCGGGATGACGTTGAGCCGGTAGTACAGGTCCTCGCGGAACTCGCCCTTCTTGATCTTCGTCTGCAGGTTCTGGTGGGTGGCGGCCAGCAGGCGCACATTGACGGTGCGAGCCTGGTTGCTGCCGACCCGCTGCACCTTGCCTTCCTCCAGCACACGCAGCAGTTTGGCCTGCAGGGACAGCGGCATGTCGCCGATCTCGTCGAGGAACAGGGTGCCGCCGTCGGCCTGCTCGAAGCGGCCGGGCCGGGGCTTGTCGGCGCCGGTAAAGGCCCCCTTCTCATGGCCGAACAGCTCGGCCTCCAGCAGATCGGCGGGAATGGCTGCCGTGTTGATGGCGATGAACGGATGGCTGGCGCGCCGGCTGCGCTCGTGCAGGGCGCGTGCGACCAGCTCCTTGCCGGTGCCCGATTCGCCGGTGATCAACACGGTCAGGTCCGAGGCGGCGACACGGCCCAGGGTGCGGAACAGCTTCTGCATGGCCGGGCTGCGGCCGATGATGATCTGCTGACCCTGCGGCTCTGCGCGCGCGGTGGCGGCGACGTCGGTGGGGAGCGCGCGTTGCGCCAGGGACCGTACCTCGTCCAGGTCGAAGGGCTTGGGCAGGTATTCCATGGCGCCGACCTTGTAGGCCTGCGCCGCATGATCGAAGGTGGTCTCGGCGGTCAGGATCACCACCGGCATGTCGAATTCACCGGACTCCAGCGCATCCATGCCGTTGCCGTCCGGCAGGTAGACATCGAGGAACACGATGTCCGGCCGCTGGGCGGCACGCTCGGCCATGGCCTCGGCCAGGCTGCCGGCCATGTGCACCTTGAAGCCTTCCTCCTCCAGAACCCTCCCGAGGACCCAGCGGATACCCGGATCGTCGTCGACCACCAACGCATGCATCATGACGAGGAAACCTCCAGCGGGAATTGCAGGGTGAAGCGGGTGCGGCCGTGCTCGGAACGCAACTGCACGCGGCCGCCATGCTCCAGCATCACGCGCTGCACCAGCGCCAGGCCTAGGCCGCTGCCGCGCGACTTGCTGGTCACGAAGGGCTCGAACAGGCGGGTGCGCACGTGCTCGGGAACGGGGGTGCCATCGTTGGTGATGCTGATTTCGATGACGCGTCCGGCGTGCCCCGGCAGCTTGGCCACGGGCGAGATGCGGCTCTGCCACTCGACCATCGTGGCCCCCGCCTCGAGGGCGTTGCGCCACAGGTTCTCGATGGCCTGGCGCAGCCGGCCGGGGTGGGCGCGGATCTCCGGCAGGCTGGGGTCGTAGACGCGCATCAGCTGGACCCCTTCCGGCGGCCGGCAGACATCGTCGATGACGCTGTGCACGTTGACCGCCTCCATCTGGATATCGGCGCGCGGGCCCAGCTGCAGGAAGGCGTCGATGCGCTCGCGGATGCGGTCCACCTCGGCCAGAATGTGGTGCACGGTGCCCCGCGTGTTGTCGTCCTCGGCATGTTCGCCCAGCCATTGGGCGGCACCGCGCAGCGCCGCCAGCGGGTTCTTGATCTCATGCGCCATCTCCAGGGCCACGCGCGCGATGGCCTCGGCGATCTCGTGGCGACGGGACTGCTGCTCGACCTCATGGCGGTTCGCCTCGGGCACGATCATCGCCACGGCACCGGCCTCGTCCGGACCCACGTGCAGCGAGCAGGGCTGATTTTTGGTGCGCAGGGTCAAGCTGTGGTCCGAAATGTTGGCGTGGTGCGTAAAGACATGATCGAGCATGCGCTGAATCGCATCGGCCGGCGCGAACAGGTTGCTCAGGTGCTTGCCGGCCAGGCCCCGGGAGGACATGCCCAGAAACTCCTGGGCCAGCAGGTTGGCCTGCACGATGTTTCCCTGCGGATCGATGAACAGCATCGGCAGTGGTACCGAGGAAAGCTGGATCTGCTCAGGCAGCATCGGCGAAGCGGTCGTCGCAGCCGAGGAAGAAGGCCTCGGCCGCATCCAGCTGGGCCTGCCACTCCTGCAGGCGCTGGAAGGCGTTGCGGAACTCGCTGGAACCGGGCAGCCCCTTCGTGTACCAGGGGATATGCTTGCGGGCCAGTTGCGAGGCGGTGCGGATGCCGTGGTGCTCGGCCAGGTGGCGCATGTGCTCGCGGATCACGAGCCAGCGCTCGGCCGGGCTCGGCCGGGCCGGCGCCGGTTCCCCGAGCAGGGCCGCGCGCACCTCACCCAATACCCAGGGGTTGCCCTGGACGGCACGTCCGACCATGACGCCGTCGCAACCGGATGCGGCGACCATGCGCCGGGCGGAGTCGCCGTCGACGATGTCGCCGTTGCCGATGACCGGGATGGATACCGCCTGCTTGGCCAGGCCGATGTCTTCCCAGTTCGCGTGGCCGTTGAACATCTGGCTGCGCGTGCGCCCGTGCACCGTCAGCAACTGCACGCCGCATTCCTCGGCGATGCGGGCAATGCGCCCGACGTTCTTGCTCGCCTCGTCCCAGCCGGTACGGATCTTCAGCGTCACCGGTACCGCGACGGCGGCCACGGTGGCCTCGAGCACGCGCGCCACCAGGCGCTCGTCGCGCAGCATGGCGGAGCCGGCCACCTGCTTGCAGATCTTCTTGACCGGGCAGCCCATGTTGATGTCGACGAAGTCGGCGCCGCGCGCCACGGCCCACTGCGCCGCCTCCTGCATGTAGGTGGGATCGGAGCCGGCGATCTGTACCGATATCGGACGCTCCTCCCGGTCCAGCTCGGCCATGCGCTCGGTTCGGCCCCGGCCCTGCTCGATGGCGCGCGAGGCGATCATCTCGGTGACGACGAGACCGATGCCGAAGCGGCGGCAGACGCGGCGGAACGGCAGATCGGTGATGCCGGCCATCGGCGCCAGCACCAGCGGCGGGTCGATGCGGTGCCGGCCCAGCGTAAAACCGGGCAACAGCCGGGATGGGGAGGGGGCCGTGCTTAACATTTAGGCAATTCTAGGGAGATTGTGTCCGGGCGCCAGTGTTTTGTGCGCGCGCGGCGCTTGCCGCGGCGCCGTCCGGCGGCCAGCCTTGCCGCCATGTCCGTGGAATCGCCTGCCCTGCGCTGGGCCGAGACGCGTTTCGTGCAGTCGGTGGCCGACGTGCGCCGCTTCCCGGCATCCGCGCTGCCGAACCTGGCCGTGGCCGGACATTCGAACGTCGGCAAGTCCTCCCTGCTCAATGCGCTGTTCGGGCGCAAGGGCCTGGTCAAAACCTCGAAGAGCCCCGGCTGCACGCGCCTGCTGAACCTGTTCGATGTCGATGGCCAGCTGCTGGTGGTCGACCTTCCGGGCTACGGCTTCGCACGCGCGGCCAAGCGCGAGCAGGCGACGTGGGCCAGGTTGATCGAGTCCTACCTGCAGGGCGGACAGGCGCCCGATCTGGTGCTGGTGCTGCTGGACATCCGGCATGGCCCCAAGGATTCCGACCTGCAGCTGATCGACTGGCTCAACGTCCGCGGCATCCGCTGGCTGCCGGTGGCCACGAAGGCCGACAAGCTGTCGGGCAACGCCCGGGCCAAGCGCCTGAAGGAGATGACCGGAGCCATGGGCGGCCTGCTGGCGCCGCTGCCGACCTCCAGCCACGACGGGCGCGGCATCGAACAGCTGCGCAGCGCGATCGTGGGCGAGCTGTTCCCCGCACCGGGTGCCTAGCGTGCACGAGAGGGAGGCCTCCGACCTGAACGTCCGGTTCGGCATCCCGGGAGGGCTTGCTTTCCGCACCGTCAACGGCGTCGTGGTCGCGGATGTATCGCATGCCGCCGCCACCGCGAGCATCGCGCTGCAGGGCGCGCATCTGATGCGCTGGGCGCCCAGCGGCATGGCGCCGGTGGTCTGGCTGTCGCCGCAGGCGCGGCTCGCGCCGGGCACGCCGATCCGCGGCGGCGTCCCGGTGTGCTGGCCATGGTTCGGCCCGCATGCCGGCGGCTCGCCGTTTCCCAGCCATGGATTCGCCCGTACCGCATCCTGGGAGCTTGTTCAGGCCGATCCGTCGCCGCAGGCCTTGCAGCTGCTGTTCAGGCTTGTCCCCGATCCCGCCGTGCGGGCATGGTGGCCGCATGCCACCGGCCTGGAATTGCGCATGGTCATCGGCGCCCGCCTGGAAATGGAGCTGGTGACGCGCAACCAGGGGGACGAGCCCGTCGCCATCAGCCAGGCGCTGCATACCTATTTCGGAGTCGGCGACGTACGGCGGGTGCGCATCGAGGGCCTGGACGGCTGCCCCTATATCGACAAGGTGGACGGGGGGCGGCGCGGGATGCAGCACGGCGTGGTCACCATCCGTGGCGAGACGGACCGCATCTACCTGGATGCCGTCGCGGACTGCGTCATCGACGATCCGGTCCTGGCCCGGCGCATCCGCGTCGAGAAGCGCGGCAGCCGATCGACGGTGGTCTGGAACCCGTGGGCGGACAAGGCCGCTGCCATGGGCGATCTGGGCGAAAACGGCTATCTTCACATGGTGTGCGTGGAAAGCGGCAACGTGGCCGACGATACCGTGATCCTGGCACCGGGTTCGGCGCATCGCCTGTGGACGGGTTGCAGCGTCGAGCAATAGCGGGCATCCGCCGCCCGCTTCGGAGGTAGACCGGCATGTTCGAATCCGCCGAGTTGGGTCATGCGATCGACAAGGATGCCTACGATGCGCGGGTGCCGAAGCTGCGCGAGGCGCTCTTGGAGGCGCAGTACGAGGTGCTGCGCCAGGCGGCGTTCCCGGTCATCATCCTGGTCGGCGGCGTCGACGGTGCCGGCAAGGGCGCGACCGTCAACCTGCTCAACGCATGGATGGACCCGCGCCATATCCAGGTGCACGCGCTGGGTGATCCCACCGAGGACGAGCGCATGCGGCCACCGATGTGGCGCTACTGGCGGGCCTTGCCGCCGAAGGGGGAGATCGGCGTGTTCTTCGGCTCGTGGTACACCGAACCGATCGTGCATTGCGCCATGGGCAAGGCGGACATTGATGATCTGGACGCGCCGCTGGACGAGATCCGGTGTTTCGAGCGCATGCTCGTCGACGAGGGGACGCTGATCGTCAAGCTGTGGTTCCATCTGTCCAAGAAGGAGCAGAAGAGGCATTTCAAGGCCCTGGAGAAGGATGCGAAGACCCGCTGGCGCGTCACCGAGACCGACTGGGCGCACCACAAGCGTTACGACAGGTTCCGCAAGGTCTCCGAGCACGTGCTGCAGACGACCAGTACGGCCACGGCCCCGTGGATCGTCGTCGAGGGTTCCGATTTCCGCTACCGCAACCTGACCACCGGCACCGTGCTGCTCGAGGCCATGCGCAAGCGCCTGGCAGGCCCGGCGGAGCCGTCGCCGCTGCCGGCCGCGCCCCTGCAGGTGGCGCTCGACGAGCGGAACGTGATCACCTCCCTCGACATGTCCCAGACCATGCCCAAGAAGGACTACGCGGATGCGCTGGCGAAGTACCAGGGGCGGCTGAATCAGCTGACCCGCGACCCGCGTTTCCGCAAGCTGTCGCTGATCATCGTGTTCGAGGGCCGCGATGCCGCCGGCAAGGGTGGGGCGATCCGGCGGGTCAGCGGTGCGCTCGATGCCCGGCAGTACCACATCATCCCCATCTCCGCCCCGACCGAGGAGGAACTGGCCCAGCCCTATCTGTGGCGGTTCTGGCGCCATATCCCGCGGCCCGGCCGCGTGACGATCTTCGACCGCTCCTGGTACGGGCGCGTGCTGGTCGAGCGCGTCGACGGCCTGTGCTCGGAGGCCGACTGGATGCGCGCCTACGGTGAGATCAACGAGTTCGAGGAACAGCTGGTCGCCCACCGCACGGTGCTGGTCAAGTTCTGGCTGGCCGTCAGCAGGGACGAACAGCTGGGGCGCTTCAAGGAGCGGGAACGGGTGCCGTTCAAGAACTTCAAGATCACCGACGACGACTGGCACAACCGGGACAAGTGGGACCAGTACACCCATGCCGTTTGTGATATGGTCGACCGCACCAGCACCGAGCAGGCGCCGTGGACGCTGGTCGAGGCCGACGACAAGTATTTTGCGCGCATCAAGGTGCTGAAGACGCTGTGTCACCGGCTGGAAGCGGCCATGCAGACCGGATAGGGCGCGCGGCATCGGGGGAGGGGCGGTGAAGATTCTGGCTTCGTACAATATCAAGGGCGGCGTCGGCAAGACCTCGGCGGCGGTCAACCTGGCCTATCTCGCCGCCCAGGACGGGCTGCGCACGCTGCTCTGGGACCTCGATCCCCAGGGCGCGGCCAGCTACTGCTTCCGGGTGAAATCGAAGATCAAGGGCGAGAAGCTGCTGCGTGGCAAGTCGGATATCGAGGCGCTGGTCAAGGACACGGGCTATGCGCACCTGGACCTGTTGCCGGCCGATTTCTCTTACCGGCATTTCGATCTGTTCCTGAACGATACCAAGCATCCGCGCCAGCGCCTGAACAAGGTGCTGGCGCCGCTGGCAGAGGCCTACGACTACGTGTTCCTGGACTGTCCTCCGGGCATCTCGCTGTTGTCCGAGGCGGTGTTCCGCACGGCCGATGCCCTGGTGATCCCGACCCTGCCCTCGGTGCTGTCCCTGCGCACCCTGAAGATGCTGATCGACTTCAGGAAGGCGAACAAACTGGACCTGCAGCTGATGGCGTTCCTGACCATGGTCGATCGTCGCAAGAAGCTGCACAACCAGATCGTCGAGGCGCTGCCGAGGATGGGGCCATGGATGCTGCCCGCCATCGTGCCCTATGCCAGCGAGATCGAGCAGATGGGCGAGCGCCGGGCGCCGCTGCCCAGTTTCGCGCCGCACAGCCGGGCGACGCTGGCCTATGCCGCGCTGTGGTCCGAGGTGCGCGAGCGGGCCTCCTAGACAGGGGCCGGCAAGAAGCCGACCATGCCGCCATGCGCGTGTGCAAGCCGAACCCGGGCCGCATCCTGTGGCGGGCCTGTGCCGTTTCCCTGCTGCTGAGCGCCTGCACCGTCAGCGTGCCCTATCCGCTGGGCATCGGGGGCCGGCAGCATGTCGCCGTGGCCATGGCGCCGTCCACGTTCAGCGCCCCGGTGCACCGGCTTTCCGATATCCGGAACGGCGCCTCATCGGTCGCTACCCATGACAAGGCGCTGCTGCAGCAGGACCTGGCCGCCGTCAGGGACAGCGTGGATACGTCGGTCCGGGACTGGCTGCACGGCCGCAGCTATGTGCGACGGGTGGACGCCGCCCCGGCGGCTCCCCTGAAGCAGGCCCTGGAACAGGCCAGGCGCCAGGGCGCGGACCTGCTGATGGCCGTCGACGTCTCGGGGTACGGGCACATCAAACGGCGCTGGATCGTGCTGCTGTTCGGCAGCGGCGTTATCGAGGGCCTGACCCAGGGCGTGGCGGCGGCGGATGCGACCGGCAACCCGGCGCTGGGCATCGGCGTCGGCGTCGAGGAGGTGGCCTCGGAAGGGCTGACCTGGATCGGCGGCTCCTGGTTCTGGGGCAAGTATTTCGCGCCGGTGACGCTGGAAGGGCGCATGTGGCGCGTGCGCGACGGGCGGCTGATCTGGCACGACATCCGCTTTGCCGACAACAGCGACGAGTTCTGGCGTCTGCTGGTCCGCAAGCCGATGCCGCCCAAGTCGAAGGCGCTGGCGGCATCGCTGGCCGGTGCCGAGAAGGACATGTTCGAGGATCTCGGGCGCTATATGCGCCGGCAGATCCTGATCCATCGGCCGCCATCCGCGGCCCGGCCGGTTGCCGCCGAGCGGGGTGCCGCCGGCTGATGCGGTTCCGGTCTTGCACTATCGGTCGGAGCACCCCATTCTTGGTACGGGAAAGACATTCGACCGCGTCTGATGGATGGGAATGACATGCGATACTGGAAGCTACTGATCTTCACCGTGGCCCTGGCGCTGTCCGCCTCGGGCTGCGCCATGCGCGATGCGGGACTGGCCGACAACCAGCCGGCCGGGGCCAGCAGCGCCGGCGCCGGCAGTACCTCCGATGCCGGCCAGGCCGGCAGCACCACGCCGGCGCCGCCGCCGGTCAAGATGGTGGCCGAATTCGATGATATCCCGGTGCCGGCCGATCTGAAGCGCAACGACGACCTGAGCTTCGTCTACGAGGCTCCCGGCGTGACGATGGGCGTCATCACCTACAGCGGCTATTACAAGGGCGCCAGCATCGCCAAGTTCTACCGGTCACAGATGCCGACCTACGGCTGGCAGTTCCTCAATGCCTTCAGCGAGGGTAACCAGTACATGGTGGCCTTCCTGAAGGCGAACCGCTCCTGCATCATCAATATCGACGAAGGGGCGATCTCGACCAAGGTGACCATCAAGGTCGGCCCGACCTCGGCGTCGACCGGCACCGTCCCGAACCTGCGCTACGAGGTCGGCCACTGACCGCTGGCCGCCCGCCTCAATTCAGCACGTAGATCGACGCGACCAGCGACAGGGCGTAGGCGACCCAGACCAGATACGGCCCGATCAGCCAGGCGACGGCCCGTTGCCGCGGCAGGGCCATGGCGAACAGGGCGGCGATGCTGACCAGCAGGGCCACCATGTCGACGAGGCCGAGGCCGATCCGGTGCAGGCCGAAGAACAGCCATGACCACAGCCCGTTGAGCACGAGCTGCACCCCCCACAGGGCCTTCATCCACACGTCCGACCCGGCGAAGATCAACCAGCCGGCCACCGCGATCATCAGGTACAGCACACTCCAGACCGGCGGGAACAGCCAGTTCGGCGGCGTCCAGAACGGCTTGTCGAGATCCGCATACCATGCGCCAGGCTGGAAATGGATTCCGGACATGGCGATCCCGGCCACGATCAGGATGAAGACGGCCAGCATGGGGTAGGAGCGCTTTGCAGTCATGGATCAACCTCGGCGGAATCGGTTTCCGCAGCCGTGGAGGCTGCGGCGATCACACGGCGCTGTCCAGAAGCTCGATCCAGTGGCGCACGGGCAGCGTGGAACGGCTGGCCAGGTGCATCTGGCAGCCGATGTTGGCGGTGACGATCTCGGCCGGGCGGCCACTGTTCAGCGCGGCCAGCTTCCGCTCCAGCAACTGCCGCGACAGTTGCGGCTGCAACAGCGAATAGGTGCCGGCCGAGCCGCAGCACAGGTGCGCGTCGGGAACTTCGGTCAGCGTGAAGCCGAGCCGGCGCAGCAGCGCCTCCAGGGCACCCGGCAGCGCCTGGCCGTGCTGCAGCGTACATGGTGCATGCACGGCGATCGCCCCCCGGCTTTCCGCGTGCAGGCCCGACAGGTCCTCTCCATGCAGCACCTCGACCAGATCGCGGCTCATCGCCGAGACGCGCGCGGCCTTGTCGGCATAGGCCGGATCATGGCGCAGCAGATGGGCGTAATCCTTGACCATGACGCCGCAGCCGCTGGCCGTGGTCACGATGGCCTCGGCGCCCGCCTCGATATGCGGCCACCAGGCATCGATATTGCGCCGCGCCATGTCGCCGGCTTCCGTCTCGGCCCCCAGGTGCTGGCTGAGTGCACCGCAGCAGCCGGCTTCACGGATCGCCAGCAGCGAGATGCCCAGCCGATCGAGTACGCGTGCCGCGGCGGCGTTGGTCAGCGGCGTGGCCGCCGGCTGCACGCAGCCGGCGAGCACCAGCATCCGGCGCGCATGCCGCGGCTCGGGCCAGTGGCCGGGCACCTGCACGGCGGGGATCTTCAGCTTGAGCGTCGATGGCAGCACCGGGCGCAGCAGGCGTCCGAGCGCCAGCAGGGCCGCGAAGCGCCGACGGTGCGCCAGCAGCAGGCCGAGGGCCCGGCGCAGCAGGCGTTCGCGCACGGGACGTCCGACCTGCCGCTCCACCACGGCGCGACCGATGTCCAGCAGATGGCCGTAGCGCACCCCGGACGGGCAGGTCGTCTCGCAGGCGCGGCAGTTCAGGCAGCGATCCAGGTGCGTCTGCACCTTGTCCGTGGCGGCCTGGCCCTCGAGCACCTGCTTGATCAGGTAGATGCGTCCGCGCGGGCCGTCCAGTTCGTCGCCAAGGATCTGGTAGGTCGGGCAGGTGGCGGTGCAGAATCCGCAATGCACGCAGGAACGCAGGATGGCATCGGCCTCCTGCCCTGCCGGCGTTTCCGAGAATGCCTTGCTCAGCCTTGTCTGCATGCCTAAAGCCCCGCGTACATGCGCCCGGGGTTCAGGATGCCGGCCGGGTCGAAGGCCTGCTTCAGCCGCCGGTGCAGCGCCCACAACCCGTCGGCCAGGGGATGGAAGTCCACGGCGGACGCGTCGGCATGGAACAGCGTGGCATGGCCGCCGAGCGCGGCGGCGGCGGCCCGCACCTGGTCGGCCGGGGCATCGCCGGCAAGCCAGCGCTGGGCGCCGCCCCAGTCGATCAACCAGTCGCCCGCGAGCGCCGGCTGGGGCGCGGCCGGCGGCAGGGCGATGCGCCAAAGTGCGCGGGCGTCGGCGAAGAACGGCAGTCGGCGTTCGCGCAGATCCGTCCAGAAGGTCGCGGCGTCCGTCAATACATCGCCGGGTACGTGCTCCCGGATGGAGGCGAAGGCGCTGGCTGCACCGGAAAAACGCAGGTGCAGCCCTCCCTCGGCCCAGGCGGCGGCCGACAGCGGCAGCGGCCGGCCGGCCAGCCGGTTCATCGTCTCCAGTGCCTGGTCCGGCGGGCAGGCCTGCACCAGCGTCAGCTCCTGCTCGGGGGCGGGCAGCACCTTCAGGCTGACGTCGAGCAGCACGCCGAGGGTCCCGAGCGCACCGGCCATCAGCCGCGCCGCATCGTAGCCGGCGACGTTCTTCATGACCTCGCCGCCGAAATGCAGCGGCTCGCCCCGGCCGTTGAGGACGCGGCAGCCCAGCACGTAATCCCTCGCCGATCCGGCAAAGGGGCGGCGCGGCCCGGACAGGTTGCAGGCCACGGTGCCGCCCAGTGTCGCCCCTTCGCCCCAGTGCGGCGGCTCGAAGGCCAGCATCTGACCCTGCGCCGCCAGCAGCGCCTCGATCTGGGCCAGCGGCGTGCCGGCGCGTGCCGTCAGCACCAGCTCGGTCGGCTCGTAGCTGATGACGCCGCGATGCCCGCCGGTGTCGAGCGGGATGCCGTCGGTGGGCCGGCCGTAGAAGCCCTTGCTGCCGCCGCCGCGGATGACCAGCGGCGTGCGGCCTTCATGGGCCTGCACGACCTGCTGGCGCAGCGCATCCGTCTGGTCCCGGTCGCCGGCCATCAGAAGCGCTCCAGGTCGGGGTGGGGCAGCTTGCCGCCGTGCACGTGCATGGCGCCGAACTCGGCGCAGCGGTGCAGCGTCGGCACGGCCTTGCCCGGGTTCAGCAGCTCCTGGGGGTCGAAGGCATGCTTGATGGCGTGGAACTGGGTCAGCTCGGCGGCGCCGAACTGCACGCACATCTGGTCGATCTTCTCCATGCCCACGCCGTGCTCGCCGGTGATGCTGCCGCCGACCTCGACGCACAGCTCCAGGATCTTGCCGCCGAAGGCCTCGGCCCGCGCCAGCTCGCCCGGCTTGTTGGCGTCGTAGAGGATCAGCGGATGCAGGTTGCCGTCGCCGGCGTGGAACACGTTGGCCACGGGCAAATCGAACTGCCCGGACAGCTCGCCGATGCGTCGCAGCACCAACGGCAGCTGCCGGCGCGGGATGGTGCCGTCCATGCAGTAGTAGTCCGGCGCCAGGCGACCGACGGCGGGGAAGGCGGACTTGCGGCCTTTCCAGAACAGCGCGCGCTCGGCCTCGTCCCTGGCCAGGCGCAGCTCGGTGGCGCCGCCCTGCTCGAGGATCTGCCGCACCCGCGTCACCTGCCCGGCCACCTCCTCGCGCGTGCCGTCCAGCTCGCACAGCAGGATCGCCGCCGCCTCGCGCGGGTAGCCGGCATGCGCGAAGTCCTCGGCGGCGCGGATGGCCAGGTTGTCCATCATCTCCAGGCCGGCCGGGATGATACCTTCCGAGATCACGGCGCCGACCGCGGCCCCGGCCTTCTCGACGTCGTCGAACGCCGCCAGCAGCACCTGCGCCTGTTCCGGCCTCGGCAGCAGGCGCACCGTGGCCTCGACGACCACGCCGAGCATGCCCTCGGAGCCGGTGACGAGCGCCAGCAGGTCGTAGCCGGGGCTGTCCAGCGCCTCGCCGCCGATGACCAGCAGCTCGCCCTCGGGCGTCACCAGCTTGATCTGCAGGATGTTGTGCACGGTCAGCCCGTATTTGAGGCAGTGCACGCCGCCCGAGTTCTCCGCCACGTTGCCGCCGATGGTGCAGGCGATCTGGGACGAGGGATCGGGGGCGTAATACAGCCCATATGGGGCAGCCGCCTCGGAGATCGCGAGGTTGCGCACGCCGGGCTGCACCCGGGCGGTGCGGGCGATGGGGTCGATCGCCAGGATCCCATGCAGCCGGGCCAGGCCCAGCAGGAGCCCTCGTGGATGCGGCAGGGCCCCGCCGGACAACCCCGTACCGGCGCCACGTGCCACCACCGGCACGCCGTGGCGGTGGCACAGGCGCATCACGTCCTGCACCTCGTCGACGGTGCGCGGCAACACGGTGATCCACGGCTGTTGCCGGTAGGCCGACAGCCCGTCGCACTCGTACGGATGCAGGTCCTCGGGCTCGGACAGCACGCTGTCGGAGGGCAGCAATGCGAGCAGTTGCGCGACCATCTCGGCCTTGCCGATGCCGCCCCGGTCGCTCATTCGTTGGCCTGGCCGCTGAGGCGCCGGTAGACCGTGGCCAGCGCCGTATCGTCGCCGACGTTGCCGGGGAAGATCACCACCGGCAGCTCGGGGTAGCGCGGGTGGTCCGCCGGGCAGCGCACCACCGAGCAGCCGGCCAGCACCTGCCCCAGCACGCGCGAGGTACCGAGGGCGAGGCCCTTGCTGAGCACGTCGTTCGAGGTGATGCCGCCCTTGCTGATCAGGAATCCGATCGTTTCCGGCAGGCCACGCACCACGTCCATCAGCAGGGCCGACACCTGCTCGCCGAAGGCCAGGCGCGCGGCCTGGTCGGGGAAGGTCTTTTCGGTGCGGCTGGTGTAGATCGCCGGCGTCTCGTCCCGTGCGTGCGCGGCCGCGGCCTTCTCGAGGGTCTCGGCCAACAGGGTGTCGCGGTCGTCGGCGATGCGCGCGACGTCGACCTCGATGCCGGTGACACCGGGCTGGCCGAGCAGGGCCTGCAGCTGGGCGGTCGTCTTCCTGACATGGGAGCCGACGATGACGGCGCCGGCGCGGCCGCCGCGCACGTACCCGGCCATGGCCTCGGCGGCCACCGGTTGCGGGCCGAGGCCGGCCAGCGAGGTCAGCAGGCTGGCGGCACTGCGGAACAGGAAGCGCTTGCCGGAGGCCGCCGCGGCCCGGATCTGGGCCGCGAAGCGGTCCATGTCCGCCTGGGTCTCGGCATCGACGACGCCGCAGACGTTGCCGTGCAGCTCGGCCAGGCGTGCCGAGATGTCGCCGCGCACATCACGAAGCGTGAAACGCTCGACCTGTTCGGCACCGATGCGGCCGCCGGTCTTCTCGGCCACGTAGTCGGGCAGGTGGCTGTGCCGGTAGCCGAACACCGAATCCCTGGCGAACTCCGTCTCGTGCACCGGCACGGCCTCGCCGTCGGCCAGCAGGTAATGGATCGAATCGCGCGTGAAACGCCCGCCCTCGAAGAAGGCCGGAACCAGGAAATGCGCATCGAACGGCCCTAGCTGATCGGCGATGACGTCGGTTTCGACCGGGTAGTGGCCGCGCAGCGTCGAATCGGAGCGGCTGACCAGGATCGGGTTGATCGGCCGGCCCTGTGCCGCCAGCTGCGCCAGCGCCGCGCGCACGTTGACGCAGGCCTCGCGCGTCACCGCCGCCGCCTTCGCCGCCGCCATGCCGCGCGTGTTGGTCAGCACGAAGAACAGCGGCGAAGCATCCGTGAGCGCCGTAACGAGTGTCGGTACGTCCCAGCGCGTCAGCAGCAGGCAGCCGTGCACCGTCTGCGACCCGGTCGGGTCGTCGTCGAGCACGATGATCTTCGTGACCTGCTCCATGGGTCTATTTGAGCAGATTCCGCGCCCGCTCGGCCATGGCCTCGGCGGTGATGCCGTTGAAGGCCATGATCTCGTCGGCCGAGGCGGTGGTCTCGCCGCGCTTCCAGCAGAAGGTGTCGCGCCTCGCCGCCCGCGTGCGCAGCAGCACCGGCTCCAGCGACGCGGACGGCCCGCCGCTGACGCCGATCAGGGCATCGCCGTCGAACAGGGCGTTGAAGCGATCGTCGTCCATGAAGCTGTTGTCCGGCTGGGACACGGTGTCCCAGGCCACGTCGGTCGGCCGGTACAGCAGGCGCGGGTTGACCGCGGCGACGATGCGCACGCGGTAGCCGTCGGCCTCCAGCGCATCCTTGGCCGCGAACACCGGCAGCAGCACCATGTCGCCGGTCACGGCGAACACGACGGTGCCCTTGTCGCCGGCCGCACTCTCGTAGATCGCCGCCGCGCCCTCCTCGACCGCCTTCCTCGAGGTGTCCAGGTCCATGTACACCGGCAGCGGGCTCTTCGAGGCGATGATGACCATGCCCTTGTTGACGCTGTCGGTGGCGTATTCGTAGGCCGTCTGGATGCCGTTCGCATCGCAGGGGAACAGCGGGAACACGTTGCCGTTGCGCATCATCGCGGCGAACAGGTTCTCGATCTCCGGGCGCTGGTGCGTCCAGCCGTTGCGTCCCTGCTCCAGGGCGCCGGCCGTGAACATGCAGACGATCGACGGCGTCCTGCGGCGCAGCTCCGCCATCGCCTGGGTCACCGTCTGCACGATCGGCCAGCCGTTGATGGCGAACGACTCGTAGGACAGCCACAGGGCGCGCGAGCCGAACAGGGCCAGTCCGGCCGCCAGTCCGGCGCAGGCGTCCTCGTTCAGCGGCTCGTACACCTGGCCGTTCGGCTCCTGGTTGTACAGCGGGTCGCGCGAGGGGTGGCGGATCTTCAGCGCGTCGTTGATGTTCTTCATGGCCGAGGCCTCGTTGCCGTCGGCGTTGGTGACGACGAAGCGCGGATCGGCCTTGCCCATCTGGGCCACCAGCGCACCCATGGCGGTCGACGGCACGGCCTTGTCGCCGGGCTTGAAGGCCTCCATGGCCAGCTTCGGCATCGGCACGATGTCCAGCTCGCTTTCGGTGACCACGGTGCGGACGGCGGGGCCGCCGCCGGCGCGGGAGAAGTTGTCGCGCACGATCCGCCAGGCCTCGGGCGGCAGGGCGCGGCGCTTGAGTCCCTCGATGATGTGCGGCTGATCGAGCGTGTCCTTCGGGTACAGGTTGTGCGACTTGGCGCCGACGGTATGCACGCCGGCACCCTTCAGCTGCTTGATGATGAACGCGGTCAGTGTGCCGCCCAGGGACGAGCGGGCCGCCGCATCGACGCCCTGCAGCACGGCCTGGGCGAAGGCCAGGCGCCGGCCGTGCGAGAAGCGGGTGCTGTCGACGTAGGGCAGCTCCTGGCCGCTGTCGTCGAAGTCCTTGGCATCGACGAGCACGACCTGTTCGAAGCCGTGGCCCCGCCAGTAGGCGATCATCTCGTCGTTGGTCAGGCGCGACACCATCGAGTGGTGCTCCTGCGAGTAGCCGTTCCACACCAGCACCGGCAGGAAGTTCGTCACGTTCGGGAAGGCGGTGTGGAAATGCATCATGCTGTTCAGCACGTACGGCTCGCCCATGCCGCCGTCGCCGATGGTCACCGGGAACAGCTTGCCGGGATGCAGCAGGGCCCCGGCCATGGCGAAGTGCTGGCCCTGGCCGAGCGGGCCGGCCGGTGCCAGCAGGCCCGGCACGGCGCCGGACAGGTGGCCGAGCAGGCCGTGGCGCTCGCGGAAGCGCGCCATCATGTCGTCCATGGTACGGATGCCCATCTCCTCCAGCGAGGAGTCGAGGAACATCGAGGAATAGAAGCCCGGCGCATGGTGGCCGACCTCGGTGACGATGTTGGTGTGCCCCAGCATCACGAGGGCGGCATGCGCCTCGGCGCTGGAGGCGAAGCCGCCCGGATGGCCGGAGCCCTTGGAACCGGTCACCTGCAGCGTCAGGTAGCGCAGCGCATCCGCCGCCAGCAGCGCCTGGTAGGCGGCTTTGGCATCGGCCGCATCGGCGATGGCGGCCTGACCCTCGGCGATGACCGCCTGGTCGGCCTGGCTGTCGAAGTCCGGCCACTTGTCGCCGAAGTGCTGGATGCCCTGACAGAATTCCGGTGCGTTCATGGTGCTGCTCCTCAACAAAGAAATGACGGCGGCCGGCTGCCGGCCAGTGCCGATACCTTACCGAACCGGTCGTGATTGCGCAATGCACAATTGATTTCATAATGTGAAAGATATATCCTCGGCCCATGACGGCTACCTCGAACATCCAGGTCATCGACCGTGCGGCGGCGCTGCTGGACAGCCTGGCGCAGCACGGCCAGGCCAGCCTCAAGCTGCTGGCCGCCGATACCGGCCTGCACAGCTCGACCGCCTTCCGCATCCTGGCCTCGTTGCAGCAGCACGGCTGGGTCGCGCGCGACGGCAGCGGCGCCTACCAGCTGGGCGGCGGCCTGATGCGCTATGCTGCGCGTGCGGGCCAGGGGATCGACCTGAAGCAGGCGGCCGTGCCCATCATGGCGGCGCTGCGGGACCAGACCGGCGAGACCGTGAACCTGACCCTGCGCGAGGGCGACGAGGTCATCTATGTCGAACGCGCCATCTCCCATCGCCTGATGCGGGTGGAGCAGGTCATCGGCAGCCGCGCGCCGCTGCACGTGACGGCGGTCGGCAAGCTGCTGCTGGGCGAGGAGACGGCCGAGGGCTGCCTCGATTACGCCCGGCGTACCGGCCTGCCGGCCTATACGGACAACACCATCACCGATGCCGGGGCGCTGGTCGATGCGGTACGGCGCGCCAAGGCGCAGGGTTATGCCTACGATAACGAGGAGGCGGAGCTCGGCGTCGGCTGCATCGGCGTACTGGTGCGCGATGCCGGGGGCCGAGCCGTGGCCGGGCTGTCCATCTCGGCGCCACGGGAACGGCGCCGGGACGAATGGGTGCCGGTGTTGCAGGAGGCCGGCCGACAGCTGTCGCAACGGCTCGGCTATTTCGATCATCCGGCACCATGATGCCCTGGGCGGTTGAGTCCCGCCCTTCCCCTCCTTGACAAACCGGGTCGGTGGTCCACGTTTCATAGCAGGCCTGCGGTATCCGTCGCCCGCGGAAAGGGGGCAGCAATGGCAGCAACACAGCGATTGCATGACATCGGTCAGAGCCTCTGGCTCGACAACATCACGCGCGATTTGCTGACCAGCGGTACGCTGGAGCGCTACATCCGTGAGCTTTCGGTTACGGGCCTGACCTCCAATCCCACGATCTTCGATCATGCCATCACGGACGGTGATGCCTATGACGAGGCCATCCGCCAAAAGGCGCTCGCCGGCAAACCGGACGAGGCGCTGTTCTTCGAGCTGGCCCTGGAGGACCTGGTGCAGGCCGCGGACCTGTTGCGTCCGGTCCACGACGCCAGCAGCGGCGTCGACGGCTGGGTGTCGCTCGAGGTATCGCCGCTGCTCGCGGACGATACCGCCGCCAGCATCGAGGCGGCGTCGCGCCTGCACGCCCAGGCCCAGCGCCCCAACGTGTTCATCAAGATTCCGGGTACCGGTGCCGGGCTGCCCGCGATCGAGGAGAGCATCTTCGCCGGAGTACCGGTCAACGTGACGCTGCTGTTCTCCCGCGAGCACTACCTGGCCGCGGCGGCGGCGTACATGCGCGGCCTCGAACGGCGCCTCGCCGCCGGCCTGGACCCGGCCGTGGCCTCCGTGGCCTCGCTGTTCGTCAGCCGCTGGGACGTGGCCGTCCAGGACAGGGTCCCGCCCGCATTGCGCAACCGTCTCGGTATCGCCGTCGCCATGGACAGCTACCGGGCCTACCGGGAGCTGCTGGCCTCGGAGCGCTGGCAAGGCCTGGCGGATGCCGGTGCCCGGCCGCAGCGTCTGCTGTGGGCCAGCACCGGCACCAAGAATCCCGAGGCCTCGGACATCCTGTACATCGAGGCGCTGGCCGCCCCCGATACGGTCAACACCATGCCCGAGAAGACGCTGCACGCCTTTGCCGGGCATGGCGAGGTCCGCGGCGTGCTGCCGGCCGATGGCGGCGATGCCGGGGAGACGCTCTCGGCCTTCGCCCGCGAGGGGATCGATGTCGAGGCGCTGGCCGCGCAGCTGCAGGAGGAGGGAGTCGACGCCTTCGCCCGGTCGTGGCGTGACCTGATGCAGCGCATCGCGGCCAAGCGGGAGTCGCTGGGCCGTGGCTAGGTAGGGGCCCTACACCTTAAGTCGGCGTTAAGTCATATCGGGGCAGCGTGCGCCGATGTGGCAGAGATCGACGCTGGACCCCAATCGCTGCGCGCGGCCCGGGCTGTTGCTTGCCGGGCTGTTGCTGCTGGGCGGTTGTGCCCGCTATCAGGCCCTGCCCCTGAACGATCATCCGCAATGGCCTTCGTCCTTCGCCCATCTTGACGTCACACGCGCCAGCCTGCCGTTCCCCCAGCTGGCCAGGCACCGGTTCGATCCGTCGGACGGCCTGGACATGACCGAGGTGGCGATGCTGGCCGTGGCCAACAATCCCGATCTCAGGCTGGCCCGCGATGATGCCGGTATCGGCCGGGCCCAGGCCTTCGCCGCCGGCCTGCTGCCCGATCCGCAGCTGAGCGTCAGCCGCGACCTGCCGGCCTCCTCCGCAACGGGTCTGGTCAGCGCCTACAGCATCAGCCCCGGCTACGACCTGCAGAGCCTGCTCCTGCACGGCACTGGCCATGCGGCAGCCGAGGCCGATAGCCGGCAGATCGATCTGAACCTGTTGTGGCAGGAATGGCAGGTCGTGTCCCAGGCGAGGGTGCTGTTCTCGCGCGCGATCAGCCAGGACGCATTGCTTGGCTGGCTGCAGCAGAACCAGCGGATGCTGCATGATCGGTATGTCCGCACCAAGGCGGCAGCCGAGGCCGGCAATGTCACCGCCGATGCGGCCAATGCGAGCCTGGTGGCCTGGCAGGATATCGGCCGCCAGGTGAACGACCTGCAACGCCAGCGGCTGCAGACGCGGCACGATCTGAATACGCTGCTCGGCCTGGCGCCGCAGACGGTGCTGCCGTTGCGAAACAGTGAATCGCTGGCGCTGCCGGACAGGCAGGCGATCGATGCGGCGCTGGCCGAGCTGCCGCGGCGTCGCCCGGACCTGCTGGCGCTGCAGGCCGGCTATCGCGCCCAGGATGCGCGCTACCGCCAGGCCATCCTGGCCCAGTTCCCGCCGCTGAACCTGGCCTACGCCCTGGCACGCGATACCGGCGGCGTGGTCACGCACGGCCTGGCCCTGGCGATGGCCGTGCCGCTGCTGAACGGCAACCGCGGCCAGATCGCCGTCAGCAAGGCAACCCGGCAACGCCTGCACGATGCATACGAGAACCGGGTGCTGGCTGCCCGCGCCATGGTCCACCGCCTGCTGGCGGACAGCCGCCTGATCACGGCCCAGCTGGCCACGGTGCGGGCCGGCCTGCCGCAGCTGGATGCCGTGGCCGAAAGCGCCCGCCAAAGCCTGGAGCAAGGCGATATGGACGAGGCCGGCTTCGTGCCGATCGAGACCGCCCGCATCAACAAGCACATCGAGGCCATCACCCTGCAGCAGGCCCTGCTGGAAGACCGCATCGCCCTGCTGACCCTGCTCGGCCTCGACAGCGCAGGAGCCCACCCATGAAACATTTTTCGCTGATCATCCTTACAGCGGTGTGGGCCGCCATCATCGGCCCGGGGCCCGCCCTTGCCGACGATGGCGGCGGTGTCGTGGTGACGGTTCATCTGATCCCGCTGCAGCAGGGGAGCCTGCCAACGTCCGTGACCACGTACGGCAGGGTGATGCCGTCCCAGAAAGCGCGACAGACGCTCTCAGCACCCGTTGCCGCCCGGGTGGGCAACGTCGAAGTCCAGGAAGGCGAGAGGGTTGGCCGGGGCGCACCGCTGGTGACGCTGGTCCCGAGCCCCGGGACGCGCTCAAACTACAAGCAGGCCGAACTGGCGCTCAAGGTCGCCCGGCAACTTTTGGCACGGAGCCGGCAGCTGGCCGCGGCACATCTGGAGACGGCTGCCCAGCTGGCGCAGGATGAAAAAAAGGCAGCAGATGCAAAGACCACGCTGGAGGCGCTACGGGAGGAGGGCGCCAACGGCCCGAATACACTGAAGGCACCATTCGACGCCGTCATCACGCGCATCGCCGCGAGTTCCGGTGCATTCGTTGCCCAGGGCGCGCCGGTCATCGAACTTGCCCGCCCGGCAGGGCTGGTATTCAAAACCGGGGTGGTGCCCGCCGAGGCCACAGAGATCAGGAACGGCGACGAAGCGATGATTACGCCGTTCAGCGGAAGCGGAACGTTTCACGGCAAGGTGGTCCTGCGCGGATCCGTTGTCTCAGCACAGAACGGCCTTGTCCCCATCGAGATATCGCTTGCTGACAGTCCCTTGCTCACGGGGGAAATGGGCAAGGTGGTGATCGATACCGGCGTCAAACAGGGCTACGTCGTTCCTCACGAAGCGGTCCTGCTCAACACGAGCGGACAGACCTATATCGTGCAGTCGATCGACGATGTCGCCCGGCTGATCCCGGTGACGGTCGTGACATCCGAGGGCGACAGGGATCTGGTCCAGGGCGATCTTGTCGCCGGTGCGGCCGTGGTTGGCACGGGAAACTACCAGCTCGACGACGGCACAAGGATACGTGCGGCCGGGAACAGCGGCGGCGCGGCTGGTAACGGCAGCCGATGAACTTCATCAGCTGGGTTGAGAGCCACCGGCGGAGTCTGCTGTTTATCGCCTTTGCGGCGACGTTGGCGGGTGTCATGGCGGGCATCACACTCCCGATCCAGCTGTTCCCGACCGTCAATTTCCCGCGTATCCGGGTCGAGATCAACAGCGGCGAGATGCCGGCCAGCACCATGCTGATCAAGGTGACGGAGCCCCTGGAAAAGGTGGCGCGTGCCGTACCGGGCGCGCTCAACGTCGAATCGACAACCACCCGCGGGTCGGCGGAGATCTTCGTCGATTTCCCGTGGGGCTACAACATGACCAATGCGCTGCTGCGCGTCGAGGCGGCCCTGGCACAGAAACTACCGGACCTGCCTCCGGGGACGGGCTACGATGCACTGCAGATGGCGCCCAACGCGATCATGCCGTTCGTCTCCTTCGCGTTGATCTCCGACACGGTGTCACCGGCCGAGTTGCAGACCATGGCCAAATACCAGATCGCGCCGCTGCTGACCGGGATACCCGGCATCCGGAAGGTCAGCACGCTCGGCGGCCAAACCAGCGAGGTCCAGGTTTACATCAGCCCGGAGCAACTCCAGGCCTACGGTCTGACGCCGACCGACGTCGCCCGTGCCGTCTCCGGGGCGAACTCACTGGAAGCGGTGGGGCGTCTCCAGGACAACGACCTGCTGTATCTGACGCTGACGAACAACCAGTTCACATCCATCCAGTCGGTCCGCAACGTCACCCTGCACACGAAGACCGGTGACCTCGTTCGCCTGGGCAACATCGCCAGGGTGGAAATGGGTTCGATCCCGCAGTGGCTGCTGGTGGATGACGATGGGCAGCCGTCGGTCAATATCAACGTCTTTCAGCAGGATAACGCCGACTCGCTGAAGCTGAAGAACGAGGTCGTTTCGAAACTCGACACCTTCATGAAGAAGGCGCCGAAGGGGATCACCGTCCATAAGTGGTATGACCAGACCGATCTCGTCAGCTCGTCCATCGGTGCCATGGAAGAGGCGATCGTCATCGGCCTGATCTTTGCCGCCTGCGTGGTGCTGGGATTCCTGCGCAACTGGCGCGCGGCGCTGGTGTCGATGATCACCGTGCCCATGTCCGTCCTGGCCACCTGCGTGCTGCTGTCCGCATTCGGGATGACATTCAACATCATGACCCTCGGCGGTATCGCCGCCGCCATCGGTCTGCTGATCGACGACGCGATCGTCATGGTCGAGCATGTGGCGCGTCGTGCGGGCGTCCCTGAACTGGAACAGCCGCAGCGGGCCGTGCTCGGGGCGGCGCGGGAGTTCCTGGCGCCCCTGACGGGATCCAGCAGCGCCACCATCATCATGTTCATCCCGCTGGCGTTCCTGTCCGGGGTGACGGGGGCGTTTTTCAAGTTCCTGTCGATCACCATGGCGTCGTCCCTGATCATCTCCTACGGCTTCACGGCCCTGCTGGTGCCGCTGATGGCCCGCGGGCTCATCGACTTCAACAAGTGGCACGATCCGTCGCATGACAGCGAGGACTGGATGCGGCGCCTCCACGGGCGCCTGCTCGGCGGACTGTTCGCGCGGCCGTGGCTGGCCGTCGTCATCCTCGCTGTCGTCGCCGCTGTCGGTTATCTTGGCCAGCGGCACGCAGGTTCGGGCTTCCTGCCAAAGATGGACGAAGGCGGGTTCGTGCTGGATTATCAAACGGCACCCAGCACCTCATTCATCGAGACCAATCGGGAACTCGCACTCGTCGAGGCGATCCTCAAGAAAAATCCGTACGTGGAAACCTACTCGCGCCGCACCGGCGCCGGTCTGGGCGGCGACCTGATCATGCCCTACGGCGGTGATTTCTTCGTCGAGCTGGTTCCGCCGTCCAGGCGGCCGCCCATCTGGACCGTGATGGCCCAGATCCGGGAGAAAGTCGACGCCGCGGTTCCGGGGTTGACCTATGACACCCATCAGCTGCTGAGCGATATGATCGGGGACATGGTCGGCCGGCGACAGCCGGTGGTGATCAATCTCAGCGCGAACGATCCGGACATTCTGCCCGGCGTCGCCGGGAAGGTTGCGGATGCGATCGCCCACGCCGCCGGCATCCAGCCGTCGTCGGTCGATCCGGGTACGCTTCCCACCGGCGATGCCCTGAATATCCACGTCAATCAGGCGCAGGCCGCCATGAACGGCCTGACGGTGGCCGAGGTCAAGGACCAGGTCGCCCGCTATCTCAGGGGCGACGTCGTCACGGACTATATGGGCGTCGTGCAGCCTGTCGGGGTACGTATCTGGTCGCAGCCCCAGAATGCGCACTACCGGGAACACAGCCGGCTGCAGCGCGACGAAATCAAGAACCTTCTGATCCAGGCGCCGGACGGGCACACCTTCCCGCTGGGATCGATGGCAACGGTCAAGTTCGTCTACGGACAGCCGGCGCTGTTCCGGGAGAACCTGGCGCAGATCATTCCGGTGACGGCCGAAACCAGCGGCAAGCTGGCCCTGAGCACGACCATCGCTTCGGTCAAAGCCACCCTGGACAAGGTGCTGCCCGAGGGGGTCTATTACACCTTGGGCGGCGCCTACAAGCAGGAGGCGAAGGCCGCGCGCGGCATGAAGATGGTGTTCGCCGCCGTCGCACTGGCCGAGGTCATTCTCCTGCTTTTCCTCTACGAAAACTGGTGGTTCCCGGTGATCATCCTGGGCACGTCAACCCTCTCCGCCGGTGCGGTATTCTTCGGTCTGTGGGTGACCGGTGTCGAACTCAATATCACCGCGATGATGGGAATGGTGATGATTCTCGGCATCGCGGTAGAGATGTCGATCTTCCTGTTTTCCGAGTTCCAGAACCTCCGAAACACGATGCCGCCGCGGCAGGCGATCTTTGAGGCGGCGCTCAACCGGTTCCGTCCGATTATCATGAGCACCCTGGCCATGATCCTGGCGCTGCTGCCGCTGGGTGCTGCGATCAGCGGTTCCGGTGACCAGATGCTGCAGCCGCTCGCGATCGCGATCATCGCAGGTATCCTGGTGCAGCTGCCGCTGGTCGTCCTGGTGCAGCCGGTCCTGGTCAGGTGGACGCTGCCGAGGGAGGAAACACCCCCGCCGCCCGGACGCATGGCGCAAGGCTAAGTCTGCCTTAAGTCCGCCCCGGCATGATCCGTTCATACCCGATCGCAAGGAGATCCCATGAACAGAACCCTGATATCCATGTCCGTCGCGACGGCCTTGCTGGCCCTGCCGGCCCTGGCCGGCGCCTATACCGGCGAGGCGCTTGCCGGCCAGGCGAAGATATCGCTGCAGCAGGCCCGCACCATTGCGCTCGGAGCATTTCCGGGAACAATCACGGATCAGGAGCTTGAACGGGAGCATGGTGGCAGCGGCCTGCGTTATGCGTTCGATATCCGAAAGGGTGGCGTGGTGCATGAGGTGGGGGTCGATGCCGTCAGCGGCAAGGTGCTGGAGAACAGCCCCGAGGGCCCGCACCCGGACTGATCGGCTGGGAGGAGGCGGAGAGCGCGCGGGTATGCGATTGCTTGTGGTGGAAGACGACCCGATGATCGGCGACAGCCTCAGGCGCGGCCTGAAGCTGGCGGATTTTGCCGTCGACTGGGTGCAGGACGGTCCAGCCGCGGAACTGGCCCTGCACAACGGCGTCTACGACATGATGATCCTCGATCTCGGGCTGCCCGGCAAATCCGGATTGCAGGTGCTGCAGGAGATGCGCCGGCGCGGAAACGAGCTGCCGGTGCTGATCGTCACCGCGCGCGATCTGGTCGATGACCGGGTCACCGGCCTGAACCTCGGTGCCGACGACTATCTGGTCAAACCCTTCGACCTCGACGAGCTGAAGGCACGTATCCATGCGGTACTCCGCCGCCAGGGAGGCCGCGGCTCGCCGGTGATCCGCTACGGCCCGATCTGTCTCGATCCGATCAGCCACCAGGTGACGCTCAGGGGGCAAGCGGTGGCCCTGTCATCCAGGGAGTTCGCCCTGCTGCATGCCCTGATGTCGCATCCCGGCGCCGTGCTTTCCCTGGCCCAGCTGGAGGATGCGCTGTACGGCTGGAACGAAGAGGTGGCCAGCAATGCCGTGGAGGTGCATATCCATCACCTGCGGCGCAAGCTGGGCAGCCACGCCATCCTGAACGTCAGGGGCGTCGGCTACCGCGTGGCCCGACTCGACGATGATCTCGATCCATAAGCGCCTGCTGATCTGGCTGCTGACCGGCCTGCTCGCCGTCAGCAGCATCGCCGGCATCGCCACCTACCGGAAGATGCTGGAAGAGGTCAACGAGATGCAGGACTTCGAGCTGCGCCAGGTGGCCAATGCCATCGAATACGCCAGCCGGGCGTTGCCGGCCGGCGTCAATGCCCTGAAGCCGCGCGAGACCGCCAATCCGTCCTTCCTGGTGCAGCTGTGGCGGCCCGGTGCGAGGTTGCAGTACTCCTCCCAGCCGGACGTGGACCTGCCGCTTGCGGCCGGGCGCGGCTTCTCCTTCATCGACCGCGGCGATGAACGCTGGCGGGTGTTCAGCCTCGACGCCGGCGACCGCATCGTGCAAACGGCGCAGTCCGTCGAGGATCGCCAGGAGACGGCCGCCGACATGAGCCTGCGCATGCTGATTCCCTTCCTGGTGCTGGTGCCGGTGCTGGCGGTGCTGGTGTTGCTGGCGGTGCGGCGCGGTCTGTCCCCGCTCGGGCGGATCGCTGCCGATATCGGCCGCCGGGATTCGACCACGATGCAGCCGCTGGACGAGGGGGCGTTGCCGGCGGAGATCCGCCCGCTCGTTTCCGCCCTGAACGACCTGCTGGGGCGGCTGGCCGAGGCCATGGACGCGCAGCGCCGCTTCGTCGCCGATGCCGCGCATGAGCTGCGCACGCCGTTGACGGCACTGACCCTGCAGGCGCAGCTGGTGCAGCAGTCCGCAGACGAGGGCGAGCGCCGCCAGGCCGTCGCCGATCTGAGGCAGGGCATCGGCCGCGCCGCGCACCTGGTGCAGCAGCTGCTGGACATGGCCCACCAGGAACCGGGCTCGCCGCACGCCACCTCCCGCCTGAATCTGGCCGAACTGGTCCGGGTCAGGGTCGGTGAGCTGGCGCCGCTGGCGGCGGCCAGGGAGATCGACCTGGGCGTGACGGCGGACCGACCCCAATGGATCGATGGGGATGAACCATCGCTGCGCATCCTGGTCGGCAATCTGGTCGACAATGCCGTGCGCTATACGCAGGCGGGGGGGAAGGTGGATGTCTCGGTCGGCGCCGATGCCGAGGGCGTGTGGCTGGCCGTCGCCGACAACGGCCCGGGCATCCCTGAGGAGGAACGGGAGCGCGTGTTCGAGCGCTTCTACCGCCCGGCCGGCCAGCCGACACCGGGCAGCGGCCTGGGCCTGTCCATCGTCAGGCAGGTGGCGAGCCTGCATCGGGCGGATATCCGTCTCGAAGCGCCGGCATCCGGCCCGGGCGCGGTGTTCCGGGTGCGCTTCCCCTTCCCGGTCCCGCGCGAAGCAGGTCCGGGTTGACGAAGCGGTTGCGCATGTGCGTGCTGGGATGGATCGGGAAATGGCGCACCCTAGAGGATTCGAACCTCTGGCCTCAGCCTTCGGAGGGCTGCGCTCTATCCAGCTGAGCTAAGGGTGCGTTGGCGCGCATCATAAAGCCCCGGGCGGGGGCAGGCAAATATCGGGTGGCTATTCCCGGGCGTCCATCTCGACGCCGACGATGCGCGACACGCCCGGCTCGGGCATGGATACGCCGATCAGGCGATCAGCCAGCTGCATGGTGATCTTGTTGTGGGTGATGGCCAAAAACTGCACGTTCTCGGTCAGCTCGCGCACCATCTCGCCGAAGCGGCCGACATTGGCATCGTCCATCGGCGCATCGACCTCGTCGAGGATGCAGAACGGTGCCGGCTTGATGCGGAAGATCGAGAACACCAGGGCCACCGCCGTCAACGCCTTCTCGCCGCCGGACAGCAGGCTGACGTCCTGCAGACGCTTGCCCGGCGGCTGGGCGATGACCTCGACGCCGGCGGTCAACACGTCGTCCGAATCCAGGCGCAGCTCGGCGCGGCCGCCGCCGAACAGGCGCGGGAAGGTCTGTTGGAACAGGGCGTTGGTCTGCTCGAACACATCGCGGAAGCGCTGGCGGGTGGTGCGGTCGATGCGGGCGATGGTCTCGGTCAGCGTCTCCAGGCTCGCCTCGAGATCGCGGGACTGCTCGGACAGGAAACGCTCGCGCTCGGCCGCCTGCTCGTATTCCTCGATGGCCAGCAGGTTGACCGGGCCGAAGCGCTCCAGGCGCTCCTCCATATCGCGCGCCTGGCCGAGCACCGTCTCCGGGTCGGGGGCCTCGACCATGCCGGCGATGCGCGCGACCAGCTCCTCGGCCGGGACGTGGCAGCGCTGGGTGATCTCCTCGCCCAGATCCTGCACGCGGGCCTCGTCGGCGGCGATGCGCACCGCCGCCTCCTGACGTCGTGAGGTCCCTTCCTGCCATTGCTGCCGTGCCCTGCGCTCGGCCTGCTCCTGCTCGTGCGCCGACTGCTGCAGGGCATGCCCCTGCTGGCGCAGTTCGCTGAGCTCGGCATGCATGCGGTCGACGTCGGCCGCGGCCTGCGCCAGCTGCCGGTCGAGTTCGTCGTGGCGCTCGCTCTCGGCCAGCTCCACCTCGGTACGTTGCCGGCGCGCCTCGTCCTCCTCGCCCTGCCTTTGCAGGCGGGCCTGCTCGGCCTGCAGCCGTTCGCGCTCGCGCAACAGGCTCTGCTGGGACTGGTCGAATAGCGCCAGGGCCTGTTCGGCTGCGGCCACGCCCTCGCGGGCCTGGCCCATCGCCTGTTCAGCCTGCTTCATCGATTCGCTCTGGCGATCCAGGGTCTCGCGGGCGGCGTCCAGTTCGCGGCGATCCAGCGCCGTATGTCCGTCGAGCTGGCCCTGCCATTGCGCCAGCTCCTCGCCCAGCTCCTGCTGCTCGTGGCCGAGGCGCTCCAGGCGCTCGCGCAGGGTCTCGGCCCCGGCGTGCAGGCGCTGCTCCGTCGCCTGTCCGTTGTGCAGGGCGCTCTGGGCCTCGGTGGTCTCCAGGTGGCGCTGCTGCCAGGCGATCTGTTGTTCCGTCAACGCCTGTTCGGCCGTCTCGAAGCGGGATTTCGCCTGCTCCAGCGCCGCCGTCTCGTCCTGAAGCTGGCTCTCGGCCTCGCGCAGCTGACGCTTCAGGGCCAGGCGCCGGGCCGTCTGGTTGCCGGCCGGCGGCACCAGCCATCCGTCGGCCTCCCGGCGCCAGCCGGCGCGACTGACCGCGCATTGTCCCTCCGGGGCATGCACGATGTCGTCGACCAGCGCCACGGCGGCGAACATGTGGTACAGCGGATGTCCGGTGTCCAGTTGCAGCACCGCGGCCAGGCTATCGGCCACGGCAGCGGACGGGGCGGCCTGTTCGGCATATAGGGCGATGGGGGCATCGGCTGCCTGAGCCATAGCCTCGCGCCAGGTCTCCGTGCCGGCATCGGGTGGCATGCGTGCGTCCGCGGCCCGGCCGCGCAGCGCCGCCGCCACCGCCGGCTCCAGACCCTCCGGTACCTGCAGCTGCTCGTCGACCCAGAGCCCGCCCTTGTCGCGGATCAGCCCGCGCAGTGCGGCCGGCACGTCCTGGCCGGACAGCTGCGCACGCAGCTCCTGGCTCACGCCGGATAGTTCGCGCACCCGCGATTCGCCTTCGTTCAGTGCCTTGGACGCCGCCTCGCGCTCTTCCCGGCATGCGTCCAGCGCCTGCTGGGCCGCGGCGAGGTCCTGCTCGGCCCGCGCCAGGCGCTTGGCGAGCGCGTCGATGGCGGCCCTGGCCTCGGCGTGGGCGGCATCGGCCAGGCGCTGCTCGTCCTCGCTGCGCCCGACCTGTTCGGCCAGGCGTTGCCGGCGCTCCTCCAGGCGGGCCAGGGAGGTATGGATCTGTTCCTTGCGGCGTCCGGCATCCTCGAAGGCATGGCGGATGCGCTCATAGGCGGAAAGCAGCCCGTCGCGCTGCTGGCTCTGCTCGGCATAGTGCTTGCGGGCTGCCTCCAGCGTCTGCTGTGCCTCGGCGAGCCTGGACTTCAGCGTCTCGTCGTTCTGCTCGGCGAGTCTTCCGGCCAGCTCAGTCTCCTCGCGGGTGAGCTGGGCCAGCCGCTCGCCGGCCTCGGCGATGCGTTGCGCCAGCATGCCCTTGCGCTCGGCCAGTAGCCGGCGTTCGCCGGCCTGGCGCTCCGTCTCCTGCTGCCAGCGCGCGCGTTCCTGCTCGGCCTGGCGCAGCCGGTCCTGCAGGCCCTGCACCTGCTCCTCGTGGTGGACCGAGGCCTGGCGCGCGTCGGCCAGGGTGCGTTCGATCTGCGCATGCCTGCCGGCCAGCTCCGTCTCGGCGGTCTTGACCTCGTCCAGCTCCCGGCGCCGGCCGGCCAGCTGTTCCGTCGCCTGCTGGTAGCGGAAGCCGAAGCTCAGCGCCTGCAGGTCCTTGAACTCGTCCTGCATCTTCCTGAAGCGCTCGGCGCGCGAGGCCTGCTGCTTGAGGCTGCGGCACTGGGTGGCTACCTCCTCCAGCAGGTCGGTGACGCGCTCCAGGTTCTGCCGCGTGTCCTGCATCTTGCGCTCGGCCTCGCGGCGGCGGTGGCGGTATTTGACGACGCCGGCCGCCTCCTCGAGCAGCTCGCGCCGCTCCTCGGCCTTGGCCGTGATCATGCGCGCGATGGCGCCCTGCTCGATGATGGCGTAGGCGCGCGTGGAGATGCCGGTATCGAGGAACAGGTCGACGATGTCCTTCAGGCGCACCATCTTGCCGTTGATGAAGGCGTCGGATCCGGATTCGCGGTGCATGCGCCGGCGGATGCGGATCTCGTCCATCTCGTGGTAGGGCGGGGGCAGTTGTCCCGGTTTCACGGCGAAGGTCAGTTCGACATCGCACATGGCCACCGGGGAGCGGGAATCGGAGCCCTGGAAGATCAGGTCGTCCATGACGCCGCCGCGCAGCTGTTTGGCCGAATGCTCGCCGAGCACCCAGCGCAGCGCGTCGACGATGTTCGATTTTCCGGAGCCGTTCGGGCCGACGATGGAGGTGATGCCCTCGCCGATCTCGATCTTCGTCGGGTCGACGAAGGACTTGAAGCCGGCCAGCTCGATGCGCTTCAGTCTCATGGCGTCCGCCCCCTCAGGCCCTGGCCGGCTGCAGGCGGTCGAGCATCATGAAGCTGACCATGCAGGCGGTGAAACTGGAGGCCACGATCATGTACAGCACGATCAGCTGGGCGCTGGCCGCCGCGATCGGCGCGGCGCCGGCGAGCACCATGCCGACGAAGATGCCGGGCATGTGCACCAGGCCGACGATGCGCAGCGTATCCACCGGCGGGATCATCGCCTGGCGCAGGCCGGGCATGGCCCCGCCCTCGCCGTCCATGCGGTTGAACATCAGTGAGATGGTGTTCATGCCGTTGGCCACCAGCATGCTGCCCAGCGGAATCAGCGAGCGGGTGTCGGCATGGATCGCACCCGAAAACGCCAGCCAGGGCAGGGTGACGGCGCAGGCCGCGGCCAGCCCGAGGCTGGCGGCCGGCCAGGCCAGTTTCGGATCGGGGTGATGCGTGGCGGAGGTGCGCGCGGCGATGACGCAGAAGCACAGCAACAGCCCTGCCTGCGCCCAGTGCGAGCGGATGTCGAAGATCCAGTGCAGCACCAAGGCCAACAGCAGCAGCTGTAGCGGCCCGCGCAGGCTGGCCACCAGCATGCGCCGGCTGAGCCCCAGCTTCTCGTGCCATGCCCAGGCGGCGGCTCCGCCGAGCAATAGCCAGGCGGCGGCCAGTCCGGTCAGCGTATGGAGATCCGGCAGTTGCATCAAAGCCGTGAAATATCCGCAAGCGTCAGGAACAGCCCACGCAGGCGGGCCAGCATGGCCAGGCGGTTATCGCGCACCGCTTCATCCTCGCACATCACCATGACGTCGTCGAAGAACCGGTCCACCGGCTGGCGCAGGGTGGCCAGCGTGTCCAGCATCTGTTCGGGATCGGCGGCACCGATGGCGTTTTCGGCCTTGATCAGGGCGGCGAACAGGTGTTTCTCGGCATCGAGCTCGAACAGGTGCGCCTTGACGCCGTTCTCCCCCGCCTCGGCCTTCTTCAGGATGTTGGCGATGCGCTTGTTGGCGGCGGCCACGGCCTGGCCGGTTTCGGAATCGGCGAAGCCGGTCAACAGGCGTGCCACCGCGATCACCTGATGCAGCGGGCGCTTGGTGCTCGATGCCAGGGCCGCCTCGACGGACGAGCGGGAGCAGTCGAAGGCGCCGGCCATGCCGAGCAGGCGCTCGAGGATGAACAGATAGACCTGCTTCTGCACGTCCACCGCGATGGAGGTGGTGATGCGCTGCTGGTTCCATTGCTTGGCCGACTGCTGCAGCAGCACCGGCAGGCCGACCGTGGC
>Ga0307440_1000077_pt1 | contig 39383 bp, 34 predicted proteins | sample SalMarWE160410MG_FD_202150 | JGI IMG/M metagenome (GOLD analysis project Ga0307440, IMG submission 202150) | Salt marsh sediment microbial communities from the Plum Island Ecosystem LTER, Massachusetts, United States - WE1604-10 | ecosystem: Environmental > Aquatic > Marine > Intertidal zone >...
ACAGGCTCGGAGGCTTCGTCGGGGCCGGTTCGGCAGGGATCGTGGCCTGGGAGGCCGGCCGTGCTCTCCACGAAGGTCCGATGCCGCGACGCCCACACCCGGTCGGCCACCATGTCCATGGCGGTCTCCAGGTCGAGCTCGCTCCACTCCGTGGCTCCGGGCGCCCGGTATCGGACGCGCTCCAGACGGGACGGGTTGGTCATGAGCTGGTAGGAGGCGGAGCCCTTGGGGCACAGCGTCCCCTGGCTCACGGGGCTCTCCGGGTCGCCTTCGATGGACAGGAGCTCACCGTCGTGGTGGTAGGCCAACTGTCCGCATCCGACCCCACAGTACGGGCACACCGAGCGCGCCACGGAGGCCCCCTCCGTCCGCGCCCTGAGGGCGCGCGTCCGCGCCGACATGGCTTCGGGGCCCGTGCCGTCGGACCGTCCGAGCAGCTGCCGCAGGAAGGGCCAGCGCGGGGATGCTCCGGATGCCATCACATCACCTTTCTCGGGGACGCCCCCGTGTCCCGGCGAGCGGTGTCGCATCTCGCCGAATTCTGAAAAAAGCCACGCTTTGGACCTAACTGGCGCGCACCTGCGCGTCAAACCAGCGTCGCGCACCGCCAGGCGGCGTGATCGCCGACCCGTCCGGGCGCCGGGAGACCGACGGCCCTCGCTCCCCTATCCCTTCACCGCCCCCAGCGTGAGACCCGCCACGAACCGATCCATGAACAGGTTGTAGACGATCGCCATCGGGATGCTGGTGATGAGCGCCGCGCCCATGAGGGCGCCCCAGTGGTACACGTCGCCACGCACCAGGGCCACGGGCACCCCGAGGCTCACGGTCATCTTGTCCACCGAGCTGATGAAGGTGAGGGCGTAGATGAACTCCTGCATCACCAGAGTGAAGGTGAACACCACGACCGTGAGGATCCCCGGAACGGCGAATCGCAGCACCACCCGGAAGATGACCCCCAGCCGGCTGTATCCGTCGATCATGGCCTGCTCCTCGATGTCCCAGGGCACCGACCGGAAGAAGCCCATGACGAGCCAGGTACAGAAGGGGATCGTGAAGGTCGGATACACCACGATCAGGCTCCACAGGCTGTCCTGCAGCCCCAGGATGGCCACCAGCCGCGAGAAGGGTATGAACAGGAGCGTCGGAGGGACCAGGTAGGTGAGGAAGATCCCGATCCCCATTCCCTCGCCCCAGCTCCCGGCCAGCCGCGCCAGGCTGTATCCGGCCGGCAGGGCGACCACCACGGTGATGACCACCACGGCCACCACCACGATGAGCGTGTTGAGCAGCCAGGTGGGATAGGCCGTCTGGGTGAACAGGAGCTTGAGATGGTCCAGCGTCGGGGCCGCGTTGAAAATCCAGGGGACGTGCTTCAGGTTCGTGGCCGAGACGTACAGGTCCTTGTTCTGCTTGAAGGTCGTCAGCGCCATCCAGTAGAAGGGAAAGGCGGCGAACGCCACGAAGCCGAGCGCGGCCACGTACACGCCGGCGCGCCGAACGTAGCGCAGAAGCCGGTACCGGTTCATCGGGACCCCATCTCGGAGCGTCGGGCCACGCGGAGCATCCCGATGGCCGCCACGAGCAGGAAGGGCAACAGGAACAGGGCGATGGCCGCGCCCTGTCCGAGGTCGAGGCCCTCGATGCCGCGCTGGAAAGCCAGGGTCGGGAGCACGTGCGTGCTGTCCGCGGGCCCACCGCCGGTCAGCAGGTAGACCACGCTCATGTTGGTGGCCGTGTAGACGATGCCGAATAGCACGGCCACCGTCACCACGGGAAGAAGGAAGGGCAGCTCGATCTGGAACAGGCGGCGCCAGAATCCGGCTCCGTCCATGATCGAGGCCTCCACGACGTCCTGGGGGATCGAGGTCATGCCCGCGAGCACGATGACGGTCGCGAACGGGAACAACCGCCACACCTGGACGATGATGATCGCGATGAGGCCCAGGGTCGGGCTCCCGAGCCAGTAGAGCCAGCCGTGCATCAATCCGGACACCTTCAGGGTCCAGTTCACTACGCTGAAGGTGGAGTCGAAGATCCACGTCCACGCCATGACGGCCAGCGTGATCGGCACCGCCCACGGGAGGAGCAGGAAGAAGCGCATCATCCGCTTTCCCACGAACGCCTCCCGGAACACGATGGCGGCCGCGGTGGCCAGTACCACCACCAGGACCTGGACCGCCACGGTGACGATCACCGTGTTGAGGAGCGCCCGCCGAAAGGTGGGATCGGAGATCACGGCAGCGTAGTTGGACAGCCCCACCCACGAGAAGCTCAGGCTCCCCGCCCTGGCGTTGCTGAAGCTGAGCAGGATGGCGAGGACGAAGGGGATGCCGACGAGAACGACCACGTACAGGATGGCCGGAGCCAGCATGACCTTGGCCAGGAAGCTCTCGCTGTCGGCGAACGTCTCCCGTGGCGGCAGGGTGATCGGTCCGAAGGGGAGCTTCACGCCTCCGCCTTCCTTCCCTTCCCGTCCGGTGGCTCCCGGCGCTTCCCGCTCTCCTCGTCGAAGAAGCGGAGCTGCGTCGTACGGACCGCGAACTCGTGTGTCTTCTCCGCATCCACCGACACGCGCAGCATCGCCGGGAGGCGGGCCATGATCGGCTGGTCGGGGTCCTCGACCTCTCCGATCGAGCCGTACAGGTAGCGCTCGGCTCCCAGGTACTCGACCCGGCGCACGTGGTACTTCAGGGTCGTGACGTCGTCGTCCTCCCTGAACGCCGAGCTCGGCAAGAAGTGCTCGGGCCGGAATCCCACGAGCGTGCCTTCGGGAGCCAGGCCGTCCACCGACTCGAGCAGGTTCATGGGCGGCAGTCCGACGAAGGTCGCCACGAACGTGTCGGCGGGGTGATCGTAGACCTCGCTCGGGGTCCCGAACTGACGGATCTGCCCCGACTTCATAACAGCGATCCGGTCGCCGAGGCCCATGGCCTCGACCTGGTCGTGCGTCACGTACAGGGTCGTGATGTTCACCTTCTGCTGGAAGCGCTTCAGCTCGTCGCGGGCCGTGGTCCGCTGTTTGGCGTCCAGGTTGGACAGGGGCTCATCCAGCAGAAAAGCCTGTGGCTCGCGGACCACCGCCCGGCAGAGCGCGACCCGCTGGCGCTCGCCTCCCGAGAGGTGCCTGGGAAAGGCTTCAAGGTACCGCTCGATGTCGAACATGCGCACGGCCCATCGCACCTTCTCCTCGATTTCGTCGCGGGGCGTGTGCAGTGCCTTGAGCGGAAAAGCGATGTTCCCGAATACGGTTCGGTGCGGGTAGAGCGCGTAACTCTGGAACATCATCGCGATCCGGCGGGCCCTGGGGGGCACGTCCCGGCCGAGGAGCCTTCCTCCGAGCCGAATCTCGCCCGACGTCGGATGCTCGAGGCCCGCGATGGTCCGCAGCAGCGTCGTCTTCCCGCAACCGGAGGGCCCGAGGAGCACGACGAACTCCCCGTCCTCGACGGACAGGTCGACACCGTCGACGGCCCGTTGGCCTTCGAAGTGCTTGTGCAGGTCCCGGATTTCGACGGAGGCCATCGTCGCCTAACCACTCCCTCCCTGTGGGTCGTCCGTCATCGTTCGGCGGTCCGATGCCACCCATGATGATACCTTCGGGCGCTACATGGAAAGCGCAGGGAGCCCAACCCGGCCCCCTCCGGAGCTCTCCAGTCTCGCGGCGGGCCGGGGAGGGCCTCGCGGCCGCTCCCCGTCACCGCTGTGGGCTCAGCGGTCGCCGCCGCCGCCGCCCACGAGGCCTTGCTTGCGCCACTTCTCGTAGATCTGCTTCGTGCGGCTGACGGCCTCATCGAGCGCGTCCTTGGGGCTCGCCTGGCCCGTCGCCGCCTTGGCGAACATGGTTGGAAGCACGAAGGTGTCGAACACCTCGCCCGTGGCCGGATTGGCCGGTCCCGGATGGCCCTGGTTGGTCGACCACTTCAGCGCGGTCCCGATCGGGGCCAGCTTGTTCGGCGGCGTGGAGCCGAACGGATCGTCGCTCGTGACCTGCTTCAGCCACTGGGCGCCGGCGTCGGGCTTCTGGGCCACCGGCACCGACGCGTCGGCTACCGTGCCCGGGAAGGACGGGAAGTTGTAGAGCTTGCTGCCCTTCACGGCATCCCGGTAGGTGCCCAGCAGATCCAGCAGGAACTGCTTCGCCACGTCCGGGTTCTCGGCGAACTTCCAGATCACGTAGACGCCCATGACGTGCTCGCTGGCCCACTGGTCACCGTGGGGCCCCTTGAGCGCCTCGACGAAGAAGATGTCGTCCGCCACCGGCAATTGGTTGTCCTGGGCCGTCCGGTAGGCCGAGATCGAGTTGAGGATGTAGCTGGTGGCCTGCGCGTTCAGGGCCTGGTTGTTCGAGGCGGCGTTCCAGCTCAGGACGGCATCGTTCATGCCCGCCTTGAACAGGCGCGTCATGTAGTCGATGGCCGCCCGCGTGGCGTCGGAGTCCAGGACCACGTTCTCGTTGGCGTCCTGCACGGAACCGCCGAAGGACCACAGGACGGCCCTGCCCGCCATGTTGGAGTCCAGCTCCTGGGACATGCCCAGTCCGATCGGGATCTGGATCTCCGGGTGCTTCTTGCGGATCTCGGGACCGGCCTTGACCAGATCCTCCCAGGTGCTCGGACCGTTCGGCATCCCAACGTCCGACCAGATGCTCTTGAGGTAGTCGCCGGGATCGGGCACGTAGTTGTCGGAGAAGCCGAACCACTTCTTCGTGACCGGATTGTACGTGCTGTGCTTGGCCAGCTCGAGGATGGGCCCGTAGTGGGATTCCGCCTCCTGCACCATGTCGGCCATGTCGAGCACGTGCGGCTCGAACGCCCCCGGTGGAGAAAGGAACTGGAACAGGTCGTGCCCGCTCTGGGCCGAGACCTCGGCATTGGCCCGTGTGCCCAGGTTGCTGAGCGCGATGTGATCGACCGTGACGTCCACGCCCTTCTGCTCGCCCCACGCCTTGGCCCACTTGTCGAACCAGACATCGTAGGACGGGACGAAGTGGCTCCACTGCATGATCTTGAGCGACTTCGCCTGACGCCCGTAGCGCGGCACCCAGATGGTGGGCGCCACCGCGGCCGCGAGGCCGTACTTGGCGCTGCTCGTCAGGAACTCGCGGCGTCCGATGCCGTGTCGCTCGGCGGTCTCGTCCGCCCGCGACGCCGGATCGCCGCGCGGCCTGGGGCCTGTCTCCGATTCCTGGGCGGCGCTCTCCAGCGCGTCGCCAGGGCCGTCGTTGCGGCTGGAGTTCGAATCCGACATGGATGCACCTCTCCGATCGTGAGTGTGGGGTAACGGGCTCGTGCGTGGTTGGGGTCGGCCCGGACGTGTTGACGCGTCCCCGCGGGCCGGACGAGGGAGCGCGGCCGCCTTGGTCGGTGGACGAATGCCTCTATGATGGAACCGCCGGAGCTCCGGCTCGCGCGCCGCGAGAGGGAGGTCGCCGTGCGGGAGATCACCGGCGGTCGAGTCGCTGCTGGAGAGGTGGGGAGGACGGAGGGAGACTCCCGCAGCGAAGCCGAACCCCGATCCAGGGCGCCGCGCCGAGCACGACGTCGATCGTACATCCTGGCCCGTGGGACTCGCTGCGCATCACACGGCACGCGGCCGTTCTCCCCGCTGGTGACGCTCCGAGGTCGCTCCGCGCACGGGCGCGGCCCTCGGCCACCGGCAGGTGACGGTCGGACCGCCACGTCGCACACGGGGTTTCCTTCCCCCCGTTGCATTCGCATCTTCCGTGCCCGGTGGTCGGCCGCTCCCCCCCGGGATTCGGGGGTCACGGCGGGTCGGGCCGAGGTCGCACACAGGACGAAGGAGGCGGCAGGATGACGACGGACACGCGGCCGGAACCGGGCGACATCCTCTGGGACGGACTCATCGCCGGCGCCCTGGGAGCCGTGACGGTCGCCCTGTGGTTCCTGATCCTCGACCTCTCCAAGAACCAGCCCCTCTACACGCCTTCTCTGCTGGGGGGCGCCCTTCTCCACGGCGCGAGCTCGGCGACGAAGGGGGTGGAGGTCGAGCCCAGCCTGGTGGCGGTCTACTCCGGCATCCACCTCGGCCTGTTCGCACTCTTCGGACTGACCACCGCGTGGGTGATCTCGAAGTTCAAGCAGACGCCCATCCTCGGCTACCTGCTCGTGTTCTTCTTCGTGTTCTTCGAGTTCGCCTTCTACGTGTTCGTGCTGGTGTGGGCCCAACCCATCGCCGGCCAGCTGGCCACCTGGGCCATATTGGTGGGCAACTTTCTGGCGGTGGTGGTAATGGGGGGGTACTTCACGGTGCGGAACCCGGGCCTTCTGCGGGGGGACTACTCGCCGGAGGGCCCGCCGCGCGGCTGAGGAAGGCGGCTCAGCCGCCCTTCCCCGCGCCGTAGTTGATATACAGGAAGATCATCGCGCTGATGATCGCGGCGGCGATCAAGAGCGGGCCGGCGAACAGCCCGGAGAACACCCTGGCGTCGAACTTCAGGTGCATGAAGAACAGGACGACCAGGGCGAACTTGGCCGCCATCAGGATGAGCAGGATCGGCACCATCACCGGCTTGAGGGAGGGGAGGAAGAACACCATCACCTCGAGCGCCGTGAGCACCGCCAGCACGGCGGCCACGCCCACGTAGGTCCGGTTGCTCGCATGGGGCTCGCCGTGCCCCGCCATGGCCTGTTCGCTCACATTTCCTTCCATCGCAGCTTCCATCTCCATCAACTCTCGCGTCCCGCGCTGATTAGGTGCGCCATCGCCAGCGTAACCGGTACGGACGTCAGGTGTGCACGCCCTGCATGAGGTAGATGACCGTGAACAGGACCACCCACACCACGTCCACGAAGTGCCAGTACAGACCGGCGATCTCGACCGTGAGACTGTGCTCCGGCCCCAGCTTCCCCCTCAGCGATTGAACCCAGAGAGTGAACAGCCAGATCACGCCCACCGTGACGTGGGCGCCGTGGAAGCCGGTCAGGACGAAGAACGTGCTTCCGAACAGGTTCCGACTCAGGCTGAGCCCGCTGTGCGCGAAGTGCGTGAACTCGATGACCTGGCCGCCCAGGAAGATCATCCCCAGGAACGGTGTCAGGAAGAGGTAGACCCTCGTCCACTTCTTCTGCCCGCGCTGCACGGCCGACAGGGCCAGCACCATCATGAGGCTGCTCATGAGCAGCACGAAGGTGGTCACCGAGATGAACGGGACGCTGAGCAGGTCCTTGGGATACGGCCCCTGCACGTTGTGCCCGTGATACACCAGGTACGTGGTGATCAGGGTGCCGAAGAACATGCATTCCGAGCCGATGAAGGCCCACATGAGCATCTTCCGGCTCGGCTGGCCGGTGCTCGTATACTCGTGGTCCAGTGCGGCGGCTTCCCCTTGACTCACGGTCTCCTCTGCATCGTAACCGGACTCGCTCTCCCCCGCGGACGGGCGCTCGTGACCGTCAGCGGTAGACGGGCTGGAACGACCACCCGTAGGCGGCGATGAAGATCCACAGTACGGACACACCCACGAGCCACAGGTGGCTGCTGATGGCCGCGATCGCGAGCAGAAGCAGCCCCGCGGCCAGGCAGATGGGCCACGCCGACCCCGCCGGCATCTCCGGCTCGTGGTCGGCCGGCGGCTTCTCGTAGCCGCCGTCCGCCCATAGCGGGTCGCGGCTGCGCACGGTCGGCAGCGTGTCGAAGTTGTAGTGCGGAGGTGGCGACGGGATCGACCACTCCAGCGTGGCCGCGTTCCAGGGGTTGTCGCCGGCCTCCTCTCCCGTCTTCAGACTCCGGAAGAAGTTCCAGAAGAAGAACAGGAACGAGAACGCCAGCAGGAAGGAGCCCACCGTGGCCGCCAGGTTCATGTCGTGGAAGCCCAGGCCGGGCTCGTACGTGTACGTCCGCCGGGGCATGCCCTGCAGCCCGAGGAAGTGCATCGGGAAGAAGGTGATGTTGAAGCCGATGAGCATCAGCCAGAAGTGCCACTTGCCCAGCGTCTCCGACATCAGCTTGCCGGTGATCTTGGGATACCAGTAGTAGATCCCCGCGAACAGCCCGAACACCGACCCGCCGAACAGCACGTAGTGGAAGTGCGCCACCACGAAGTAGCTGTCCGTCTGCTGGAGGTCGGCCGGCGGCGAGGCGTGCATCACGCCGCTCAGGCCGCCGATGATGAACATGATGATGAAGCCGAAGGCGAAGAGGAACGGCACCTTCGCCTTGATCTTCCCGCCCCACATGGTGGCGAGCCAGTTGAAGATCTTCACGCCGGTGGGGATGGCGATGATCATCGTCGTGGCCGAGAACACCGAGTTCGCGATCGGTCCCATGCCGACGGCGAACATGTGGTGGGCCCACACCCCGAACCCGATGAAGCCAATCAGCACGCCCGAGTATACCACCACCGGATAGCCGAACAGGGGCTTCTGGGAGAAGGTCGGGATCACCTCCGACACGATTCCCATGGCCGGGAGGATGAGGATGTAGACCTCCGGGTGACCGAAGATCCAGAACAGGTGCTGCCACAGCACCACGTCCCCGCCCGCCGCCACCCGATAGAAGTCGGCTCCGAAGAAGCGGTCCATCATGAGCAGGGTCAGGCCCACCGTGATGGCCGGGAAGGCCAGGACCATGAGGAAGGAAGTGACGAGCGTCATCCAGGTGAACAGCGGCATGCGCATGAGCTTCATGCCGGGCGCCCGGAGGTTGAGGATGGTGATCGCGAAGTTCAGCGCGGCGACCAGGGAAGAGAGCCCCAGGAGCTGCAGCCCCAGGAACCAGAAGTCGATCCCGAGCCCGGGCGAGTATTGCAACGACGTGAGGTTGGCATAGCCGAACCAGCCGCCGTCGGGCGCCTGGAAGAACCAGCTCGAATACAGGAACAGTCCCCCGAACAGGAACAGCCAGTAGCTGAACGCGTTCAGCCGGGGAAAAGCCACGTCCCTGGCCCCGATCTGGAGCGGCACGAGGAAGTTGAAGAACGCTGCACCCAGCGGCATCACCGCCAGGAAGATCATCGTGGTTCCGTGCATCGTGAACAGCTGGTTGTAGACTTCCGGGCTCACGATGCCGGCGTTGGGACCGTGGAGCTGGAGGCGGAGGATGAGCGCCTCTATGCCTCCGATCACGAAGAAGCTCAGGGCGGTCAGACCGTAGAGGATCCCGATCCGCTTGTGGTCCACGGTGGTAATCCAGCTCCAGATGCCACCACCGTAGGTGCCCTCGTGACTGTGCGCTCCGGACATCGGGGCGCGGAGCGCCGCTTCGCTGGTCGCCATCCCTCTTCCCTACTTCAGGCTCTGCAGGTAGGCCACGATCTTCCGGATCTGGTCGTCCGGAAGCTGCGGGATCTTCATCTTGGTGCCGGGCTTCACCGAATCCGGGTTGTGGATCCAGCGGAACATGTTCTCGGGCGTGTTGGGCAGGATCGTGGCCACCAGGGTCTGGCGGCTGCCGACGTGGGTCAGGTCGGGCCCGATGGTGCCCTGAGCCTGGGTGCCCCGGATCGTGTGGCAGCTGATGCAGATGCCGTTGGTGACCAGCTGCTTGCCCTCGATCGCCATGGAATCCGTGGGCTCGCGGGCGTCGGGCTTCTGGCTGTCGGCCCACGTCTGGAAGGTCGCCGAGTCCTGGGCGATGGCGAGCACCCGCATGAGCGCGTGCTCCTCTCCGCAGAACTCGGCGCACTGGCCCGGATACTCCCCCGCCGAATCCACCGTGAACCACAGGAAGTTGTGGTGCCCCGGAACCACGTCCCGCTTCCCGCCGATCCGCGGGACCCAGAAGCTGTGGATCACGTCCGTGGAGGTCAGGTGGAGCTCGACGGTCCGTCCCACGGGGACGTGCATCTCGTCGGCCGTCACGATCCCGAGCGTCGGGTAGCGGAACTCCCACCACCACTGGTGCCCGATCACGTCGATCGGCAACGCGTTGTCGACCGCCGGCGGCGGGTTGTCGACCACGAAGATGGTCCGGATCGTCGGCACCGCGATGAGCACCAGGATGACTGCCGGGGCCAGCGTCCAGGCGATCTCGAGCCTGGTGTTGCCATGCACTGGCTCGGGGCGCCCCTCCCCCCCGCGGTCCCGGAACCGGAACACCGCGTACACCAGGAGCCCCTCCACGACCACGAACACGCCCACCGCGAACCAGAAGATCCGACGGAAGAGGTCATCGATCCGTCGACCGAAGTCGGAGATGGGATGCAGGGTGGACTGCGGCAGGGCGCCGGTGCACGCCGCCAGACCAAGCACGAGTACGAGCCCGAGCACCAGTCCCGGGCCTTTCCACGACCACGTCTTCTTCGAAGGCATTCGCCCCGTCGCGATCCTGTCCTGTGAGGGATCCTCCGTGGGGAGGATTCAAGCACGCGCCACAGTAGAGGGACGTATGGAGGCAGTCAAGGGAACTTGGTCGCCGGAGCCGGGTGGCGGGGGCGGAGGAGAGCCGGCCGCGAGTGGCGGCCGGCTCACTCCTGGATGGGGGCGTCCCCCGTCAGCTCAGTGGGTGGTCTCGTCGATGAAGCGGGCGAAGTTCTGCTTCATCTTCGCCAGCGACGCATCGTGCACGTACATCATGTGGCCGGCGTCGTAGTAGGCCATGTGCACGTGCCCCCGGAGATCGGCGGGCAGCCCGAGGTGGTCCATGGTGTACTCGGTCGCGAAGAAGGGCGTGGCCAGATCGTAGTAGCCGTTGTTCACCAGGACCTGCAGGTGCGGGTTCCGCTGCAGCGCCTCCGCCAGGTCCGGCGCGACGTTCGTGAAGCCGGGCCAGCCGAAGCTCCGCCCGTGCGTCCAGTCCCACGGTCGGACGTTGCCGCTCACCTGATAGGGACGCTCGGTGCGGTAGTGGAGCTCGTTCTGCAGGTAGGTCCGGAAGGTCGACGCGAACGCCGAGCTGATGGCCACCGACTGGGGGTCGTAGGGCGCCCGCTCGCCGAGCAGGTCACCGGTGGGCCCGGTGAAGCGTGCATCCAGGCGGCCGATCACCACCCCATGCTCGCGCATCAGCTCCTTCTCGAACTCGCTGTTGTCCACCCGCAGATCGGCCTTGTCGAGGTAGTCCCGGCTCAGCCCCGTGTACTGGTGGAGCTTGTCCAGGACGGCGTTCCGCTCCTGGTCGCCGATCTTCGAACCTTCGGCCAGGGCGTGCGCGTAATCGGTGAGGGCGAAGCTCCTGACCTGCCCCAGGAAGGGCGCCAGCGAGTCCGGCCGCTGCGGAAGGGCGTGGTGGTACCAGGCCACCGCCGCGTAGGACGGCAGGTAGAGGAGGTAGGGGAGCTCGTTCCCGGCGCTCCACCCGATCGTCTGGAAGTCGAGGACGACCGACGTGAGAACCACGCCGTTGAAGTCCATATCGTAGTGGTTCTGCATGTAGTTTACGAGGTTCGCCGAACGCGTCGTCCCGTAGCTCTCGCCGAACAGGTAGCGCGGCGAGTTCCAGCGGTCGTTCTGGCGCACCCAGCGCGTGATGAACTGCCCCACCGACCGGACGTCCTGGTCCACGCCCCAGAAGTCCTTGCCCTTGGCATCTCCGAGCGGGTGGCTGAAGCCGGTCCCGACCGGGTCGATGAACACGAGGTCGGTCTTGTCGAGCGGCGTGTACGGATTGTCCTCCAGCCGATAGGGCGGCGGTGCGATGTGCGCGGTGTCGCCCATCACGACCCGCCGGGGGCCGAGGGCGCCCATGTGGAGCCACATGGACGAGGAGCCCGGCCCCCCGTTGTACGCAAAGGTGACCGGGCGGGTGGAGGGATTCTGCACGCCTTCCTTCGTATAGGCGACGTAAAACACGCTGGCCGTCGGCTTCCCAGCGTCGTCGCGGAGCTCGATCGTGCCGGCCGTGGCTCTGTAGCGCACCGTCTGTCCCGCCACGGCGATGGTATGCTCCGTCGTCGAGGCCGGCGGCTCCGGGTAGCCCGACGTCGTATCCGCCGCCTGGCGCGCGTGCGGCTCCCGGCCGGGCGCCGTGCGCTGCTGCGCCGACGCCGGCGACAGCATTCCGGCTGCCAGCGTCCCGCACGCGAACAGCGCCAGCACCGAACTCGCGATCTTCCTCATCCGTCTCCTCCCTGGTGTTTTCGAGATCCCACCGCCCGCAACGCGACCGCGGGTGTCGCTCCTCCCCTAGACACCCGGGACGCTTACCATGATGCATGGAGCGACGACGCGAATCGCGTCAGGCGGTCGGCCATGATCTAACGACGAGGCGGCCGTCGGGCCACGGAGGAGGTTCGGCGGAGCGGCCGGGAGAGCCCGCGACGGACGGAGACGGTGGATGTGGGCCATGTCACTCCACTCATCGCGGGCGGCGTTCCACGGACCGGGCCCTGCCGGCCCCGGATGTCCAACCTGGTCCCCCGGTGGGCGAATCCCGATCGGGTGGACCGCGCCGGCCACCTGCCTTTCCGTGCGACCGCTCAGTGGCGGAACAGCCTCCGGCCCGTGAACACCATGGCCAGGTCGTGCTCGTCGGCCGCCTCCACGACTTCGTCATCGCGGATCGAGCCCCCCGGCTGGATGATGGCGCGCACGCCGGCCTCCGCGGCCACATCGATGTTGTCGCGGAAGGGGAAGAAGGCGTCGGAGGCCAGCACGCATCCCCGGGTCTCCAGGCCCGCCTCGCCCGCCTTGCGGACGGCGATCTTCACGGCGTCCACGCGGCTCATCTGCCCCGCCCCGATGCCGATCGTGGCACCGTCACGCGCGAGCAGGATGGCGTTCGACTTGACCGACTGCACGGCCGCCCAGGCGAACCCGAGGTCGGCCCGCTCGCCCTCCGATGGCTGACGTCGCGTCGGAACCTCGGTACCTTCGCTCCGGGCCACCGCTCTCGGGTCCACCGGCGCCGGCGCCGTCTGGACCAGGAGTCCGCCACGCACCCCCCGCGCGTCGAGGCCGGAACGGACGTGGCCGGTCGGAACACCGAATTCGACCCCCTCCTCGGGCTCGAGGATCCGCAGGTTGGACTTCCCCTGCAGGAGCCGGAGGGCGGCCCCCGCGTACCCCGGCGCGACGACGCACTCCACGAACAGGTCCGACATGGCCTCGGCCGCAGCTTCGGTCACCGGCTGACTGAAGGCCACGGTGGAGCCGAACGCCGACATCGGGTCGCAGGCCCGTGCCTTTTCGAACGCTTCGGCGCACGTGCGGCCCACCGCGAGTCCACACGGCGTCGTGTGCTTGAGAATGGCACACGCCGCCACCTCCCCATCCCCGAGGAAGGGACCCAGGGCCAGGAGCGCGCCGTCCACGTCGAGCAGGTTGTTGTAGGACAGCTCCTTGCCCTGGAGCTGCTTGAGTCCGGGAACGCCCCATGGCGGAACCGACGGGTCCCGATAGAATGCCGCCGCCTGGTCGGGGTTCTCCCCGTACCGCAGCGATTGGACGCGCTCCAGCGGCCACAGGAGCTCGGCAGGCAGGGTTCCGACCCCGGCGTCCGACGTCCGCTCCTCCAGATGCCCGGCGATGGCGGCATCGTAGGCCGCGGTGTGAAGAAAGACCTTCGCGGCCAGACGACGACGGAGACCGGGATCGTCCTCGGCCTGCATGGCGCTCAGGACCGTGTCGTAGTCGTCCGGATCGCACACCACCCACACGAACGCGTGGTTCTTGGCCGCGGCCCGCAGGAGGGTCGGCCCACCGATGTCGATCTGGCCGAGGGCGTCCGCCTCCGAGACGCTGGGGCGGGCGACGGTCTCACGGAAGGGATACAGGTTGACCGCGACCAGGTCGATGGGAGAGAGCTCGTGTTTCCGAAGTTCCTCCATGTCCGAGGCCACCGACCGCCTGGCGAGGATGCCGGCGTGCACGGCCGGGTGCAGGGTCTTCACTCGTCCCCCCATGAGCTCCGGGAAGCCCGTGAATTCCCCGATCTCCGTCACGGGGACGTCTCCGCCCCTGAGGGCTCGCGCCGTCCCTCCGGTGGACACGATCTCCCACCCGCGGCCCTGAAGCGACCGGCCGAACTCCACGATCCCCCGCTTGTCTGACACGCTCAGCAGCGCGATCGGCATGTGGCTCCCCATATCATGTGGAATAGGACGTTGGTCTCACTCTGCGGGCCCGTCTCCGCCGCCGATGAAGCGCTCGGAGACGAACCACGGCCGGGTCCAGCGACACCGACCGTCTTCCAGCCTCACCACTCCGCGCGCCAGCGCGGACACGACCTCCGGCAGCACCCGATGCTCCACGCGCAGGACCCGCGCCGCCAGGGTCTCCGGATCGTCGGCTTCGAGCACCGGCACCGGCCACTGGGCGATGATCGGTCCCCGGTCGTAGTGCTCGTCCACGAAGTGCACGGTCACGCCGGTGACCCGCACCCCCGCTTCCAGGACGGCACGATGGACGCGCTGGCCGTACATGCCCTGCCCACCGAAGCCCGGCAACAGTGCCGGATGGACGTTGACCATCCGGCCCCGGTAGGCACGGACGACCGTCGCCGGTACCATGCGCAGGTAGCCCGCGAGCACGACCAGGTCCGCCCGGCACGCATCCAGAAGCGCGCCGATGCGCTCCGAGTCGGTCCCCGCGTCCACCGCGTCCAGCACGTGGCCCGGCACGCCGGAGCGCCGCGCTCGCTCGAGGGCGCCGGCGCGCTCGGAGCTGGCGATCACAGCTGCCACCATGCCGGACGGATCCCCATCGTCGCCGAACCGGTCGAGGAGGGCCTGGAGGTTGGTTCCCGAGCCCGAAGCCAGCACCGCCAGCCTGGCGGGGCCGGATCGGCTCGACCCGGTTCCCTCACCGCTCATCGTCGTCTCCGCCTCCCGGGCCGAGCGCCCTCGTCACGGCTTCCCACAGGTCCTCCACCACCTCCACCGAGTCCGGAACCTCCCCGGATTCGTCGCCCGGACCGGTCCGCACCATGAACCCCGTGCCGCCCGTCCGCTCGGCCGGCAGGACATCGTGCGGGCGGTCGCCCACGAACAGGGCCTCCGCCAGTCGGATCCCGCGGCGCTCGGCCAGCTCCCGGTAGAGCGCGAGGCCGGGCTTGCGGCACGCACAGGCGCTCCCGCCGCGCGGATCGTGGGGGCAGAATGCCACGCCGTCCAGCGCCGAGCCTCTCAGGGCCAACTGCCGCTCCATCTCGTCGTGTACGACCCAGAAGTCGGCCTCCGTATAGAGCCCGCGCCCGATGCCCGACTGGTTCGTGACCACGTACACGGGAATCGCACGGGCGTTGAGCAGGGCCACCGCACGGGCCGCCCCGGGCAGGAGCTCGACGCCGGCCGGATCGCCCAGGTAGCCGCGGTCACGGATGAGCGTGCCGTCGCGATCCAGGAACGCCGCCGAGTACCTCAATTGCCGCACCCCGTTCGTTCCCTCACGTGTCCTGCGCCTCGGCGAGGGCCGCCGTGAGCACGTCCCGGACCAGCCACTCCTCGCCGGGGAGGATCGTGCGGAAGTCGACGCGGAACCTCCCCTCCCGCACCCGGCCCACCAGGGGCGGACGCGCGTTCCGGCAGGCGCCGTCCACCGCGCCCGCGTCCACGCCGGACACCTCCCAGCCCGCCGATGGGAGCTCGAAGCCAGGAAACGAGCCGCCGCCGACCAGCGAGGTCACGTCCCTCAACGCGACCCGGACCGAGCCGGGGGCATCGAGGCCCTCGAGGGCGCCCCGCGCCCGCTCCCGAACGGACGTCACGTCCTCGGTCAGCATCCGGAGCGCCGGGATCTCCCGCACGGCCTTCGCCGGGTCACGGTACAGCCGGAGTGTGGCCTCGAGCGCGGCCAGCGTGGTCCTGTCCACCCTGAAGGCGCGCAGAAGCGGGTTCCCGCGCAGTCGGTCCACGGCCTGGCGCCGGCCGACGATGACCCCGGCCTGCGGGCCGCCGAGGAGCTTGTCTCCGCTCCAGGTCACCAGGTCGGCCCCGGCCTCGAGGGAAGCTCCGGGTGTGGGCTCGGCGGGGAATCCCGGGAGGAGCTCCGGTCGAAGCAGGCCAGAGCCGAGATCGTGGACCACCGGGACGCCGCCGGCCCGTCCCAGCGCGACGAGCTCCGCGAGCTCGACGCTCTCGACGAATCCTTCGACCCTGTAGTTGGACGGGTGCACTTTGAGGATCAGGCCCGTGCCGGGCCCGAGCGCCCGGCGGTAGTCTTCGGCCCGGGTGCGGTTCGTCGTCCCCACCTCCCGGAGGCGAGCTCCGGCGCGGGCCACGATGTCGGGCACCCGGAAGGAGCCGCCAATCTCGACGAGCTCGCCCCTCGAGACCACGACCTCGCCCCCGGCCGCCATCTCGTTCACGGTCAGGGCGACCGCGGCGGCGTTGTTGTTGACGACGAGGGCGGCCTCCGCCCCCGTGAGCTCGCGCAACAGCGCCGTGCAGTGCTCGTAGCGGCTCCCGCGCTCGCCCGCCTCGAGATCGTATTCGAGGTTGGAGTAGCCGCGCCCCACGCGCTCCATGGCCTCGAGCGCGGCCGCGGCCAGCGGTGCCCGTCCCAGGTTCGTATGCAAGACGACCCCGGTCCCGTTCAGGACCCTGTCCAGCGACGGTCGGCTCCGCGCTTCGAGCCACGCCTCGGCCGCCGCGAGAATCCTCTCCGTCGGGTTCCCGGACCCGAGGCTGCCGGACGAGAGCTCGGCCCGGACCCGATCCAGGCCGGCACGCAGAGCGCGCACGACCTCGTCCCGTCCGCTGCGCGCCGTCCAGGCCGAGGGCCCCGGCAAGTCGAGGAGACGGTCCACCGCCGGGAGTCGGCGCCGGGGATCGGCCGCCCGCTCGTGCTGCCGAGCCGCTTCGGGATCGGGCCTCATCGTCCGCCTCCCACCCGGCCGGCCGTGTCGGACGCCGGATACACGAACAGCGTGTCGCCCCCTCCGGAAAGGTCGCGCAGGTTCCGGACCGCCTCCACCGTGACCCGGTAGGCGCCCGGCGCCAGCGGACGTCCCAGCCGCGCCAGGAGCTTCTGCACCGGGAGCGCCGATGTGCCGGTGGCGGGCGTGCCCCGGCGTGGTCCCGTGCCGGCAGCGCGCGCTCCCGTCGTGTCGAGGGAGACCGGGGGCGTCGTATCGGGCGCCGGACGGCCGGCCGTGTCCGCGCTCTCCGGGCGCGTGGGCTCACCAGGCGACCCGGCCGAGTCCGCCGGTGAGCGCCCGGCCGTGTCGGCGGCTGCCGGGCGCGCCGTATCGGCCGGCGCTCCGGCGGCGGAGGGTCCTCGACCTCCGACCGCGCTCCTCCCGCCGACCGTCTCCGGCTCCACTCCCGACACCGGCCAGGACGCGCCCGTGACGGTGTCGCGGATCGCCACCCGCACAGAGTCGAAGCGCTGGTCGGGATCGAGGTAGTCGTCGAAGCGCAGCTCGACCGTCTGGCTGTCGAGGGCCGTGGCCACCAGGAGGCGGGGAGGCGTGCTGTCCGGCTCGGTGAGACGCAGCGTGAGATCGACGGTGGAGGTGGAGTCGGGCAGGTCGAAGGCCGCGCTGTCGTACGACTCGAGCCGGCGCTGGAGCCGCATGTCCCCGTTCAGGTCCCGGAAGCCATAGACCCGATAGTCCCCCGTCGGGAGGGAGGAGAGAGCGAACCTCCCGCCCGTGTCGGACACGGCCGAGTAGGGGATGGTGTCGGGTGGGTGCTCGAACAGGACGCGTGCCCCCTGCACGCCCTGTCCGCTCACTCGATCCAGCAGGGTCCCCGCGGCCCGGGTGTCCGTGATGGGAGCCCCGGTGGAGAACACCACCCGGATGGGCGTGGTCGTCCGGTTCCCGAGCAGGTCCGGGATGCCGGCCGGGATCTCGATGACGTACACGGCGCCGGCCCGCCAGCCGCCGGCCGGATGGATCTTGAGATCCGAGAACCCGCTCCCGACTTCGTAGCGGTAGGCGGGCGAGCCCAGCAACGTCCGCGACAGGTCCTGCGGAGGTTTGATGGGCTCGTTGAACACGATGTGAAGGTCGCCGTCGAAGCCGGGCACGATGGAGTCGTTGCCGGGCTCGATGCGGGACACCTGGGGCGGACGGGTGTCCGGGAGGGCGCCGGGCGGCGCCTCCTCCTTGGCGCAACCGGCCAGGAACAGGAGCGCGGCGAGACCGACCCCGCGACGCAGCGCGAGTCCGGCCCCGCCGAATCGTCTCACGACGATCCCCCGGACCCGGACAGCACCCGCCGCTTGGCCTGCAGCCGCTCCCGCTGCTCCTCCAGGGACCGGGCCTTGTCGCGCTCGCGCTGGACGACCTCTTCGGGCGCCTTGTGCAGGAAGTCCTGGTTCGCGAGGCGCTTCCGCGACGCGTCGAGCAGACTCCCCAGGCGGTCGAGCTCTTCCTCGATCCGTTCCCGCTCGCGGGCGAGGTCGATGACGTCGGCCAGCGGTACGAACAGCTCCGTGCCCGAGCGCAGGACGGCGTGCGCCCCGGCCTCGCCGGCGACGCCCTGTCCTCGACGGACGGCTTCCACCCGCGCCAGGCGCAGGAGCCCGTCCTCCTCGGCTTCGAGGGCCCGCTCTAGGTCGGGCGACACCGAATCAAGGTGGACGGCCAGCTCTCGATTCGGATCGATGTTATACTCGGCGCGCACGTTCCGAAGCGTGGAGATCAACTCCTGCAGCTCGCCCACGGCCGCCTCGGCGTCCGGCTCCTCCCACTCGGCGGGGGGAGCGGGCCACGGCCCCAGCATCAGGGTGGCCCCCGCGTCCACGCCCGGGAGTTTGAGGTAGAGCTCCTCGGTGATGAACGGCATCACGGGGTGGAGGAGCCGCAGCCAGGTCTCGAGCACCCGGCGCAGCGTCCAGGCGGCCGCCCGGCGGCTCTCCTCGCCGCGCTCCCCCGCCAGCCGCGTCTTGGCCAGCTCGAGGTACCAGTCGCAGAACTCGTCCCACACGAAGTGATACGTGACGCCCGCCACCTGGTGGAGCCGGAAATCGTCGAGGGCGGCGCTCGTCCCGCTGGCCGCGGCCCGCGCCCGGCTCAGGATCCACCGATCGGCCAGCTCGAGCTCCGGCGCGCCCGAGCCGGTGCGGTCGGACGGCTCCAGGTGCGGGAGGGCGAAGCGCACTGCGTTCCAGATCTTGTTCGCGAAGTTGCGGCCCACCTGGAAGGCGGCATCGAGGTCCTCGTAATCCAGCTGCAGGTCCGTGCCGAGGGCCGCGCCCTGGAGCAGCGTGAAGCGGAGGGCGTCGGCGCCGAACCGCTCCACCACCTCGAGCGGATCGATCCCGTTGCCGAGCGACTTGGACATGCGGCGCCCCAGGTGGTCGCGGACCGTGCCGTTGATGACCACGTCCGTGAACGGAAGGTCGCCCATGAACTCCAGGCCGGCCATGACCATACGGGCCACCCAGAAGAACAGGATGTCCGCCGCCGTCACCAGGGTGTCGGTCGGGTAGAAGGCCTGCAGGTCCGGTGTCTCCTCGGGCCAGCCCAGCGTGCTGAAGGGCCACAGCCACGAGCTGAACCACGTGTCGAGCACGTCGGGATCCCGCTCCAGCGCCCCCCCGCACTCCGGACACACCTCCGGGTCCTCGCGGACCACGACCTCGGCCCCGCACGCCTCGTTCTGGCAGTACCAGACCGGGATGCGGTGACCCCACCACAGCTGACGACTGATGCACCAGTCCCGGATGTTCTCCATCCAGTGCTCGTAGATCTGGCCGTAGCGCTCCGGGTGGAAGTGCAGGCGCCCATCCCGGTAGGCCTCGAGGGCCGGACGAGCCAGCGGCTCCATCTTCACGAACCACTGCAGGCTGAGCCGGTGCTCGACGATCGTGTCGCACCGATAGCAGCGGCCCACCGAGTGGACGTGGTCCTCGACCCGTACCAGGTCGCCCGCCTCCTCGAGGGCCGCCACGATGGCCTCCCGGGCCGCGAACCGGTCCAATCCCCGGAATGCCTCTGGAACCTCGTCGGACATGGTGGCCTGGTCCGTCATGGCGTCCACCAACGGGAGGTCGTGCCGGCGGCCGATCTCGAAGTCGTTCGGATCGTGGGCCGGCGTCACCTTGAGAACACCCGTGCCGAATTCCGGGTCGACGTACTCGTCGGCCACGATCGGCAGCCTTCGTCCGACCAGGGGGAGGATCGCCGTGCGTCCTATCAGGTCCGCATGGCGCTCGTCGTCCGGGTGCACGGCCAGCCCGGTGTCCCCGAGCATCGTCTCCGGACGGGTGGTGGCCACGATGACCGTGCGCCCGGGCTCATCCTCCAGGGGATAGGCGATGTGCCAGAGCTTGCCGGGCTGCTCCCGGTGCTCGGCTTCCTCGTTGGAGAGCGCCGTTCCACACCGCGGGCACCAGTTGATGATGTACTGGCCCCGGTACACGAGGCCCTTCTCGTACAGCGAGACGAACACCTCGCGAACGGCGCGCGACAGGCCCTCGTCCAGCGTAAAGCGCGTGCGCTGCCAGTCGCACGAGCAGCCGATGGCCTTGAGCTGCTCTATGATGCGGGTCCCGTACTCCTCGACCCACGCCCACACGCGCTCCACGAACGCGTCCCGGCCCAGGTCCCAGCGTGTGAGACCCTCCTCGGCGAGCTGGCGCTCCACCACGTTCTGGGTGGCGATGCCAGCGTGGTCCGTTCCCGGAACCCACAGCGCGTGGCGACCCTGCATGCGCCGCGCCCGGATCAGCACGTCCTGGATCGTGTTGTTGAGGCCGTGACCCATGTGGAGGGCCGCGGTCACGTTGGGCGGAGGGATCACGATGACGTAGGGGTCCTCCGCCTCGGAGGCCTCCACGTGGAAGTAGCCCTCGGAGGCCCATCTCCGGTAGAGACGGCCCTCGAGGTCCGTTGGATCGTACCGTGCTTCGAGCTCGTGTGTCACCGGAGGCTCATTCCTCGGATTGCGCTGCCGGGGCTCTCGCGGCGCGAGCGGCCTCCGAGAGCATGGAGGGCGCCCCGCGCGCGGCGAACGCTGAGTCTAACGGGCGGCCCGCGAGCGGAGCAACGTCGCGCCGCGGCGCGGGCTGGAGCCGCCGGGCCCGGTCCCCCGGCTCCTCGGAGGCGGGGTCGTCACCGCCCGCCCCCGCCCGTCGTGTCCCGCGGCGAGCCGCCGGAGTCGGCCGACGGCTTCCCTGCCTCGTCGCGCGCCCGTTTCACCATCGCCTTCTCGCGCTCCTGCTGGACCTTGCGAGCCTCCTGCAGCGCGTCCTGGAAGCGGATGATCTCCAGGTCCCGGACCTGCTGCTCCAGTTCCCTCGCCTTGTCGCCGTAGGGCTGGAACAGCTGCCCGAACGGGATCGGGATGACGATCTTGCCCAGGTGGAGCCCGTCGGACGCGATGCCCCAGCTCTTGTCGCCCTTGTGGATGAGCCACTCGCTCGCCCGCTTCCTGGCCTCCGCGCTCAGGGCGAGGCTGTCCAGGTAGCCTCCGAGGATGGCGCGCACGGCGCTGTCCGCTCGCGCCAGCTCGGCGAGGGTGCGCGGCGGGAGCTCCTCCGCCCGGATGCCCTGCCACACCCTCAGGTCGCCGGGACGTGGCTGCAGCTTCTCGCCGTTGGTGAGACGTCCGCCCTTCTCCACACGGACGGCGCCCCGATTCTCGGACGTTCGGGGCGAGGCGCCGGTCTCGGGTCCCTCGGGGCTCTCGGGACGCGCCGGCTGGCCGGTCGGCCCCGAGGCGGCCGGGGGCACCTGGAGCTGGAGCGCCCGGATCCCCTCGAAGGACGGAGCCCGGCGCGAGGTCGGGGCATAGTGCATCGAGGGGAGCGCCAGCTGACGGGAGAGGAAGAGCACCGCCACCACGTGGACCAGCAGGGAGACGGCCAGGCCGACGGCCATCACGCGGCGGTCGTGGCGCTCGCGCTCGGCCCTCGGCGGATGCGGGTCTCTCACGTCCCGCCGGTCCCGGCGTCCAGGGCCAGCGCGTACGCCTCGTTCCGCGGCATCCGGAAGCGCTCCTGCAGGTGCGTGGCCACGTCCCGAGTGCTGTCACCCGCTTCGATCCGGCGGCAGGCTTCCTCTCGGATGTCGCCGAGTCGGTCCCTCCAGTCGGGGGAGGCTCCCGCCTCGATGACCAGCGTCACCTCGCCCCGGACCTCCGTGCCCGCCAGACGATCGGCCAGCTCGGCGACCGTCCCGGACGACACTTCCTCGTGCAGCTTCGTGAGCTCGCGGCACAGCACGCACCGGCGCTCGCCGAGTCCGGATCGCACCAGGTCCGCGGCCAGCTCAGCGACCCGTCGGGGCGACTCGAACGCCACCACGGTCACCGGGCTCTCCGAGAGGCGCGCGAGCCACTCCTCCCGCTCCCCGCCGGAGCGTGGGGGAAATCCGAGGAACAGATAGCGATCCGCCGGGAAGCCCGAGACCGACAGGGCGGCGGCGGGTGCCGACGGCCCCGGCACGGTTCGGACCGGCAGGCCGGCGGCCAGCACGGCCTGCACGACCCGGCTCCCCGGATCCGAGATGACCGGCGTGCCGGCATCCGACACGACGGCGGCGCTGCGTCCGCCGAGGAGGAGGTCCACGACCTCCGAACACCGGGACGCCTCGTTGTGTTCGTGCAGGGAGCGGAGCTCCGCGTCGATGCCGGCCGCGGCGAGCAACCGTCCCGTGTGCCGCGTGTCCTCAGCGTACACGCGATCGACGCCGGCCAGCACCGTCGCGGCGCGGCGGCCGAGGTCCTCCAGGTTGCCGATCGGTGTCCCGACCACGTACAGGGCGCTCTCCATACCTCCTCGTTCCACCTTCAGGCCGGGTCCCGGGCCCCTCCAGCAGAACGCCTCCCGGTCCCCGAGGGACCGGGAGGCGTCTCTCCCCGGGTCGCCGGCCCGGTGTCCCGGCCGGTGTCCCGCCCCTTCGTCCGGGGCGGCCGGCGCGCCCTCAGACGTGCTCCTTGATCTTGCGCTCCAGGGCGGCCTTGGGCACCGCGCCCACGACCGTGTCCACGTGCGCCCCGTCCTTGAAGAACAGGATGCTCGGAATGGAGCGGATCTGGAACCGCTGGGTCGTCCTCTGGTTCTCGTCCACGTCCATCTTGCCGACCTTCATGCGCCCCGCATACTCCTCGGCCAGCTCCTCGACGATGGGGCTCACCATCCGGCACGGCCCGCACCATTCGGCCCAGAAGTCCACCAGAGCCAGTCCAGCGGCGCCCTCGATCTCCGTCTCGAAGTTGTCGTCCGTCAGCTCGATCAGCCCCGCGTCCGCACTCATCGCTCGTCCTCGTCTTCGATGATTCGTTGAAACCGCTCGACCGTATCCGATAGTGCGACCGGCGGACCGCCCCGGTCGGGCGGCCCTGCGCTCCCGTCACCCGCGTCTCCCCCGTGCGCCGGTCGTGTCACCCTCTCACATTACCGCTGGTGCCACCGAATGTTCGCCGATCCGGGGGAGCCCGATCGCGGCGACGAGCCCGGAGCGGGAGAGGAGCGCATGAGCAAGGTCGATCACGTCGGCATCGCGGTCAACGCGCTGTCGGATAGCGTACCCCTTTACGAGGCGCTGCTAGGCACGCCACCCTCCGGTCGCGAGGTGGTCGAGTCCGAGGGCGTCCGTGTGGCCTTCTTCGGCGAGGGAGCGGGACGGGTCGAGCTCCTCGAGCCCACGGCTGCCGACAGCCCCGTGGCCCGTTTCCTCGAGCGCCGCGGGCCCGGCCTCCACCACGTATGCCTGGTCGTCGACGACCTGGACGCCGCCCTCGCCGGGGCCGCCGACCGCGGCGCCGAGCCCCTGCCCCCCGGGATCCGCGTCGGCGCCGGCGGGCGCCGGGTAGCCTTCCTGCACCCACGGTCCACGGGCGGCGTCCTGCTGGAGATGGTCGAGGCCGAGCCGGATCCGCGCGCCGAGAGCCCGTGACGAGGTCGCTCTCGATCACCGGGCCCACGCTCGACGAGGGGGACGGACCGGGCGACACACCCTGCGTTCGGCGACGCGGCGGAGCTCATCGTGGCGGACGGAGGCGGCACGGACGGGACCGTGCGGGAGGCCGAGCGGATGGCCACGGTGGTGCGGGCCCCTCCCGGCCGGGGATCGCATCGCGACGACGTCCCGCCGGTGGCGCACCGCCACGGGAGACCAGGTCATCTGCGCGCGGCGCCGGGCATTCGCCGCCAGCGGCGGATTTCCCGACTATCCCCTGTTCGAGGACGTCGTGCCGGTGAGGTCCCTGAAGCGCGTGGGGCGGTTCCGGTCCATCCCGGCCGGGGGGGGGGGGCGCCCGTCCAGCTGGCGGACGGGTACGGGGACCCCGTCAGGGCTGGCCTTCGCGGGTGAGAGAGCTCAGGTCGATCTTCTCGAGGAACCAGCGGCCGTTCTCCGTCGAAACGGTGATGAACGGCAACGTCACGGTCCCGCGGCTGGTGCCCGTCATGGTCACCAGCAGGCGGTGTTCGTAGGGCTCCAGCAACGCCTGATGGGCGGCCTTGACGTCGTAGCCCGAGTGCTCCAGGAAGGCGGCCAGCACGACCATGCGCTGCTCGACGTCCCTCACGCCCAGCGTGAGCTCGGCCGGCCCCTTGTGGGTCCCGAACTGCTGCCCCATGCGCTCGTAGTCCTTCGACTGGGCCGCATCCAGGAAGGCATGCACGGTCTGCTCGGGCGTCATCGAGCCGTACTGGCTACGGGGCGCGCTCAGCACGCGACCCGAGCTGGCGCACGAGGCCCACACCGCGAGGCCGCACGCGACGGCCCCGGCTCGCAGCATCCGACGAGCTCGGGCTCGACTCTCCACGCTGGCTTCCATCCGGGCTGGGGGATCGGGGAGGCGACCCGGCGGGAGCCGCCCCCGGCAGGATGTAGGCGGACGGGATGCTCGGGTCAAGCCGGAGCCGCGCCCGACGCCGCCCCGACCGCCGCCGACCTTTCCACCCGTTCGAACCGGAAATCCTCCTGGTCGGGCCCCGCCACGTCCACCCGAATCGTATCGCCGTCCTCGAACTCGCCCTCGAGGAAGGCCAGGGCCAGCGGGTTCTCGATGCGCCGCTGGATGACCCGCTTGAGCGGACGGGCACCGAAGGCCGGGTCGTAGCCCTCCTCGGTCAGGCGACGACGGGCCGGCTCGCTCACTTCGAGCGCCACCTCACGTTCGGCGAGGCGCTCGTTCACCCGCTCCAGGAGCAGCTCGACGATCCTGTCGAGATCCTCCCGGCCCAGGGGACGATACACCAGGATGTCATCCACGCGGTTGAGGAACTCGGGCTTGAAGTGGTCGTGCAGGCGCTCGCGAACGCGGCGGGTCACCGCCTCCCAGTCGTCTCCGCGCCGGGCCGCGTCGAGAATGGCGTCGCTCCCGATGTTGCTCGTCATGATGAGGACCGTGTTGCGGAAATCCACGGTCCGGCCCTGCCCGTCCGTCAGCCGTCCGTCGTCCAGGATCTGCAGGAGGACGTTGAACGCGTCCGGGTGCGCCTTCTCGATCTCGTCGAACAGGATCACGCTGTAGGGGCGGCGTCGGACCCGCTCGGTGAGCTGTCCCCCCTCCTCGTAGCCGACGTAGCCGGGTGGGGCGCCGATGAGGCGGGCCACGGCGTGTCGCTCCATGTACTCCGACATGTCGAGGCGCACCATCGCGTCCTCATCGTCGAACAGGAACTCGGCCAGGGCGCGAGCGGTCTCGGTCTTCCCCACCCCGGTCGGGCCCAGGAAGATGAAGCTCCCGATCGGCCGGTCGGGATCCTGGAGGCCGGCGCGGCTTCGCCGGACCGCGTTGGCCACGGCCGCGATGGCCTCCTTCTGGTCCACCACGCGCTCGTGCAGGTGATCCTCGAGGTGCGCGAGCCGCTCGCGCTCGGACTCCAGCATCCGCGAGACCGGGATCCCCGTCCACGCGGCCACCACCTCGGCGATGTCCTGGGGCCCGACCTCCTCGGTCAGGAAGGCCGTGTCCGACTGCAGCTCCCCGAGCCTCTCCTCGGCGCTCCCGAGCTCACGCCGCGCCTCCGGAATGCGTCCGTGGGTGATCTCGGCGGTGCGCTGGAGGTCTCCCTCCCGGCGGGCCTGCTCGGATTCGAGGGTGAGCTCCTCGATCTGCCGCTTGAAATCGCGCACGCGCTCGATGGCTTCCTTCTCTGCCATCCACCTGGCCTTCATGCCGGCCAGCCGCTCCCGGAGCTCGGACAGCTCGGCCTCGAGGGCCTCGAGCCGCCCGCGGCTCTTCGGGTCCTCCTCTCCGCGCAGGGCCTCGCGCTCGATCTCGAGCTGGGTGACGCGGCGGTCGACCTCGTCGATCTCCTCGGGCATGGAGTCGATCTCGATCCTCAGGCGGGAAGCCGCTTCGTCCACGAGGTCGATGGCCTTGTCCGGCAGGAACCGGCCCCCGATGTAGCGGTCCGACAGCCTGGCCGCGGCCACCAGGGCCGGGTCGGTGATGCGCACGCCGTGATGGACCTCGTATCGCTCCTTGAGCCCGCGGAGGATGGCCAGCGTCTCGTCGACGGACGGCTCGGGCACGAACACGGGCTGGAAGCGGCGCTCCAGGGCCGGGTCCTTCTCGATATTCTGGCGGTACTCGTCGAGCGTGGTCGCTCCGATCATGCGGAGCTCACCCCGGGCCAGCGGCGGCTTGAGCATGTTGCCGGCGTCCACCGCTCCCTCGGCCGAACCCGCCCCTACGATCGTGTGCATCTCGTCGATGAACACGATGTAGCGTCCACCGGACTCGGTGATCTCCTTGAGGGCGGCCTTGAAGCGCTCTTCAAACTCGCCGCGGTACTTGGCGCCGGCGAGCATGGCGGCGATGTCGAGCTGCACGAGCCGCTTGTCGCGGAGCGACTCGGGCACGTCGCCCTCGACGATCCTCTGGGCGAGCCCCTCGACGATCGCCGTCTTGCCGACGCCCGCCTCCCCGATGAGGACGGGATTGTTCTTGGTGCGCCGGGTCAGCACCTGCATGACCCGACGGATCTCCGCGTCCCGGCCGATGACGGGATCCAGCTTGCCGGACGCCGCCCGGGCGGTGAGATCGATGCCGTACCGCTCCAGCGCCCGGTACTTCCCCTCGGGATCCTGGTCGGTCACCCGGTGCGGGCCCCGCACCTCCGCGACCGCCTTCCGCAGCGCGTCGGGGTCCGCGCCGGCCGACTCGAGAAGATCGGATGTGGTGCTCGCCTTGCGGCCGGCCAGCGCCAGGAGGAGATGCTCGGTCGAGACATAGGCGTCCTCCATCCCGCGCGCCGCCTCGTCGGCCTCGTCCAGCACGCGGGACAGCTCGCGGCTGATCTGGGGGCTCGACCCGCTCTGCACCGGGAGCCGTCCCAGGGCCTCGTCGACCGACTTTCGCAGCGATGCGAGGCGCGCCCCCGCCCGCTCCAGGATCGGCCCGACGACCCCCTCCTCCTGGGCCAGGAGCGCGGCGAGGAGATGCACGTCTTCGACGGCCGGGTTCTCTCGGAGCCGCGCCAGCTCCCCGGACTCCTGCACGGCCTCTCGGGCCCGGACCGTCAGTCGATCGAACGAGATCATCGCTCAGCTCCCCGGTGTGCTCGGATCTGGATGGACTCCCGGCCCACGCCCGGCATCACTCGATCTCGACCGCGCGGGACTCGACCGTTCCCTTGCGTGGCAGGGAGATCTCCAGCACGCCCTCGACGAGCCGGGCGCGGATCGCGTCCACGTCCACGTCCGCGGGCAGACGGAGGGACCGACGGAAGCGCCCGTGCGAGCGCTCCGCGCGCAGGACCTCCGAGCCCTCGGGCAGGGCCGGCTGCTCCCGCTCGCCCGACACGACCAGCTCGTCTGCCACCGTGGTGACGTCCACCGCCCCCCGATCGACGCCAGGGAGGTCGACGTAGACGCGGTAGCCGCGATCTCCGGTCCGCACCAGATCCAGCCGGGGGCCTCGCGCCGAGACCGGCGGAAACTGTCGCACGCCTTCGATCACGTCCTCGACCACCTGCTGCATGTCCGAGAACGCCTCGCTCCATGCACTCCGGGACTTCCGGCTGCGGCCGTCGCCCTCCGCTTCCGCTTCGGCGGCCGCTTCCTGCTCGCCGGTCTCGACGTCCGGCGCCTCCGTGCGCTCCTCGTCCATGCTGGCCTCCGGGGCTTGGCCCACCTTCGGGTGGCCGGGGCGCAGGCCCTCTCGGACCGCCACCGCCGGCCGCTCACGGTACCCGAGGAGGGGCAAGACACGTGCCCTCGAAGGCCCTCCGGGGAGAGGCCGAAAGGGCACCTCGACGGGAGAGTCACGCCGATCAGGCGTGGCCTGCCGCTCGCCGGCCCCGCCTCCATGTCAGATCGGCAGGTCTCCGGAACGCCGCCGGGATGCCGCCGGGCCGGCAGTCGGAGGGACGCCGGGAGGCGCCCCGTCGGCGCCGGCTGGCTTGACAGCCCGCGCGGCGAGCGGGTAGCCTCCACCCTGTCCCGGCATCGCCCATCGGTTCCGGCCGCGTCGCGCGGTGGGTGCGCGGTGTCCCGTCGCGGCTTCCAACCTGGATTCGCATCGTAGAGATGAGCAGCGAGACCGACGCCTCGCGCGCGCGCCCGCTCCGAGGGCCGGAGCGGCGTCGTCGCGAGACGCCCGCGGCGACCGTGGCGTTGATGGCGCTGCTCGCCGGGGTCGCGTGCGGCGGTCGGTCCTCCGCGGCCCCCGGAGTCCTCCCGGAGTCCACCTACGTGCAGGTGATGGCCCGACTCTCGCTGACTGATTCGCTCCTGGCTCCCGCCGAGTACGCTCGGCCGGCGAACCTGAGCCGGGATTCGGCTCACGCCCTCGTCCTGCGCCGCTGGGGAGTGGCCGACAGCGCCCTTCTGTCCTACGCGGCCCGGCTCGGGGACGATCCCAGCCGCCTCAAGGATGTGTGGAACCGCATCCGGACCGTGGCCGACTCCCTGGCCCGCGCCGGGTGGATCCCCGCCGCGGCGGAGGCACGATGAACGAGGACGGCGACAGCAGCCCGACGGGCAGCCCCGCCGCGGATGCCCTCCGCGACGGGCACGAGCGGGTGCCGACCGCAGACGACGTCGAGGCACCCGGCCCCGCCTGGCTGCGGGCCCTGGGCCGCCTCGGCATCGGCGTGGCGCGCCACGCCGGCCGCAGCACGATCCTCATGGCGGCGACCGTGCGGGCCATGGGCCAGCCGCGTCGCTACCTCCACGAGACCTTCGTCCAGGCCAAGCGGATCGGCGTGGACAGCCTGGGGCTGGTGCTCCTGGTGGCGGCCCTCAGCGGTGCGGTCCTCGCCCAGCAGACGGGATACCAGTTCACCACCCTTCCCATGTGGGTGGTGGGCGAGGGCGTGGTATCCGGCATGATCACGGAGCTCGGGCCGGTGCTGACCGCCATCATCCTGGCGGGACGCGTAGGGGCGGGAATGGGGGCCGAGCTGGGCACGATGCGCGTCACCGACCAGATCGACGCGCTGCGGACGCTGAACCGGGACCCCGTGCTCGAGCTGATCGTGCCGCGCGTGCTGGCGGGGATCATCGTCATGATCCCGCTCGTCGTCCTGGCCAACGCGGCCGGGATCTTCAGCGGCTGGCTGACCGGGATCACCCTGCTGCCGATGACGACGCACCAGTACGTCTACGGAGCCCGGGCCATCTACCATTCGGCCCAACTCGTGCTGTCACTGATCAAGGCCCTGGCGTTCGGCTTCGCCGTCAGCTTCATCGGTTGCTACGTCGGCATTCAGGCCCAGGGAGGAGCCGCCGGGGTCGGGCGGACCACCACGAACGCCGTGGTGTCCATCATCGTGGCCATCATGGTGCTGGACGTCCTGCTGGCGCCCATCTACCGGGCCGTATCGTGAGGCTCGGGGCAGCGGAGGACCCTACGGCATGATCGAGATCCGGAATCTCAAAAAGGTCCTGAACGGCAAGAAGGTGCTGGACGGGATCGACCTGGACGTCCGCGAGGGCGAGACCCTGGTCATCATGGGTCCGTCCGGCACGGGGAAGAGCGTGCTCATCAAGCACATCGTCGGCCTGTTCGACCCCGACGAGGGCGACATCCTGGTGGATGGCCTGTCGGTGACCCGGGCCGGGGGCCGCGAGATCGGCCTCATTCGATCTAAGATCAGTTACGTGTTCCAGAACTCGGCCCTGTTCGACTCCCTGACCGTGGCGCAGAACATCCGTCTGGGACTGGACGCAGAGCTCTGCGACCGGGAGCACGAGGAGTGCGCGCGGCGGGTGCGGGAGAGCCTCACGCACGTCAACCTGGGGCTCGAGGTACTCGGGCTCCTGCCCGCGGAGCTGTCGGGAGGCATGCAAAAGCGCGTCGCCATCGCGCGCTCGATCGTCGGCCGCCGCAAATACGTGCTCTACGACGAGCCCACCACGGGCCTCGACCCGGTCAACGCCGCGGTCGTCAACGACCTCATCGCGCGCCTCAAAGAGGAGATCGGCCTCACCAGCGTCGTGGTCACGCACGACGTGGAGTCGGCCTTCTTCCTCGGTGACAGGATCGCCCTGCTGGCGGAGGGCAAGATCCAGGCGCTGGGAACGCCCGAGGACATGAAGAACAGCGAGAATCTAGCCGTGCAGAGATTTCTTTCCGGCCGCTCCGACCTCACAATGGTGGCATGAGAGACCCCGGCCTGAGGACGCAGCACGGCGCCGAGGTGCAGGTCGGCGTCCTCGTGCTCGTGTCCATCATCGCGCTCGTCTGGGGAGTGGTCTGGCTCAGCGGGAGTGGCATCGGGGGAGGCAGCTTCGCCTTCGCCGTGTTCACGCCCAATGCCCAGCAGATGACGCCCGGAAGCCGCGTCTACCTGCACGGCGTGGACGTGGGGTCGGTGGACCACGTGGGGCTGGCGAAGGGCGGCGTCGTCCTGGACGTCTCGGTGAGCCAGACCGTGACCCTTCCGCGCGACAGCAAGGCCGTGATCCAGTCTTCGGGCTTCCTCGGCACCCAGACGCTCGTCCTGGAGCCCGGCAAGGCCCCGGAACCCCTGGCGGCGGGCGACACGATCGCGGCCGTGCCGGCTCCCGACCTGCAGACCATGGCCGGCTCGCTCGGGAAGGACGCGCAGTCGGTACTGGACCGGACCCAGCGGCTGTTGGCCGACAGCGTGATCGCCGCCATGCACTCCAGCGCCGAGGACCTGTCCGGGACGATGCACGACCTCCGGGGGCTGGTCGACAGCGAGCGCCAGACCCTGGCGTCGCTGATCGAGAGCCTCGACAAGACCTCCTCGCAGCTGGCCGGGGCCACGTCGGGACCCGAGCTCCAGGAGACGCTCGTCCGGATCGACTCTCTCACGGGACGGCTGCACGAGACGAGCAAGGGCCTGGACGCGTCGAGCCGCTCCCTGGCGTCGATCCTCGAGAAGGTCGACGGCGGACAGGGCTCGCTGGGCAAGCTCGTGAACGACGCCAACCTGTATGACAAGGTCACGGCGGCGGCGGAGAACATTCAGTCGGCGTCGGAGGAGATCGCGCTCCTCACGAAGGACATCCGCGAGCGCCCCGAGCGCTACCTCAAAGGCTTGAAGTTCTCGGTGTTCTAGGGCTACAACCCGGTCGGGTTGTCCAGGAAGCTCCACTCGAGGCCGTACTCCTCGGCCAGGTGCCCGGCCAGCGCCCGCACCCCGAAGGTCTCGGTGGCGTAGTGCCCCGCGTACACGAGATTCATCCCCCACTCCATGGCGTCGTGGTAGGTGTGGTGGGACCCTTCGCCGGTGATGAAGGTGTCCAGCCCCTCCGCCCGTGCCTGCGGGAGGAGCGAGGCGGCCGCTCCGGTCACGATGCCCAGCCGCCGCACGTGGGCCGGACCGCCCGGAACGACGACCGGAGGCGCGCCGCAGGCCGTCTCCAGCCGCTCGGCGAGCTTCTCCCGCGGCAGGTCGGCGGCCGTCCACACGCCGAGGCCCTCCAGGCCCTCGTGCGTCCCGAACCGGCCCTCCACCGGGAACCCGAGGGCGCCCGCGAGGAGCACGTTGTTGCCCACGCGCGGGTGCACGTCCAGGGGCAGGTGTGCCGAGTACACGGCCAGGTCGGCCTCGAACAGGGCGCGGAGCCGCCGGTAGCTGCGACCGGTGACGGGCAGCGGATCGCCCCAGAACAGCCCGTGGTGCACGACGAGGAGCTGCGCCCCCTGCCCCACGGCCGCCTCGATCGTCTCCTGGCACGCGTCGACCGCGGCCGCGATCCGGTCCACCGGCGAGCGACTGGCCACCTGGAGACCGTTGTAGGCTCCGGCGTAGTCCGGGATCTCCGCCACGCGCAGGTAGCGGTCCAGGTACTCGACCAGCTCCTTCAGCTCGGCCATGGGATCCTCCCGGTCGAAGGCCTCACTCCCACTCGATCGTGGCCGGGGGCTTGGACGACACGTCGTACACCACCCGGTTGACGCCCGGGACCTCGTTGATCAGGCGGGACGCGGTACGCCCCAGCACCTCGTAGGGCATCGGGTACCAGTCGGCCGTCATCCCGTCCCGGCTGGTCACGGCCCGCAGGGCGACCACGTTCTCGTAGGTGCGCGCGTCTCCCATCACGCCCACCGACCGCACCGGGAGATGCACGGCGAACGCCTGCCAGATCTCGTCGTACAGCTCCGCGGCCCGGATCTCCTCGAGGTAGATGGCGTCGGCGGCCCGCAGCGTCTCGAGCCGATCGGCGGTCACTTCCCCCAGGATGCGAATCGCCAGACCGGGGCCCGGGAAGGGGTGGCGACCCACCATCTCCTCGGGGAGTCCCAGCTCCCGTCCCACGGCTCGCACTTCGTCCTTGAACAGCTCCCGTAGCGGCTCGACGAGCTCGAACGGGTGGTCGGGCCGGAGCCCTCCCACGTTGTGGTGCGACTTGATCGTGGCCGACGGTCCGCTCACCGAGGTGGACTCGATCACGTCCGGGTACAGCGTGCCCTGCACCAGATAGCGGGCGTCACCGTGGCGGCGGGCCGCCTCCTCGAACACGTCGATGAAGGTGTGACCGATGCGGATCCGCTTCTCCTCCGGGTCCTCGATGCCGCGCAGGCGCTCCAGGAAGCGCGCCGCGGCGTCCACCACCTCGAGCCGGAACCCGAGGTGCTCTCCGAACACCCGCTGGACCGACTCGCGCTCACCCTTCCGGAGCAAGCCCGTGTCCACGAAGATGCAGGTGAGTCGATCCCCGATCGCGCGGTGGACGAGCGCCGCGGCCACCGACGAGTCGACCCCTCCCGACAGGCCGCAGATCGCGGCCGCCTCCGGGCCCACCTGGTCCCGGATCGCCTCCACGCGCGAGTCCACGATGCTGCCCGGGGTCCATTCGCCGGCGCAGCCGCAGATGCCGAACACGAAGTTCTCGAGGATCTCCTCGCCGCGGGTCGTGTGAGCCACCTCGGGATGGAACTGGACACCGTAGATCTCCCGGGTCGCGTGCCGGAAGGCGGCCACGGGGAGGCTCTCGGTCCCGGCCAGGACCTCGAAGCCCTCGGGCGCCGTCTCGACGTGGTCCCCGTGACTCATCCACACGGTCGTCGTCTCGCCCGGACCGAATCCCCTGAACAGGCGGTCGGGATCGCGGATCTCCATCTCGGCGCGCCCGTACTCCCGTCGCGCCCCGCCGACCACGCGCCCACCCGCCCACCGTGCCAGGAGCCCCATGCCGTAACAGATGCCCAGCACCGGGAGGTCGAGCTCCAGGAGACCCGAATCGATGTCCGGCACTCCCTCGTCGTAGACGCTGGCCGGACCGCCCGAGAGGATGATCCCGGCCGGACCCCACTCGCGCACCCACTCCGGCGTGCGGTCGGGTCCGTGGATCTCGCAGTAGACCCGCTGTTCCCGAATGCGGCGGGCGATGAGCCGCGTGAACTGGGACCCGTAGTCGAGGATGAGAATGCGGTCGGTCACGCGCGACTCCCCTTCAATAGGCCCGGGCCCACAGGGCCTCGTCCGCGGCGATCTCTCCGCACACCAGGCAGCGCCGGGGCGACGGATCGGAGCGAAACTCTTCGTCGGGGAGGACGCGGATGGTGGCGCCCGTGTCCTCCTTGGCCTTCGCCTCGCACGCCTCCGAGCCACACCAGCCGGCGTACACGAATCCGCCTTCGCCCTCCATCCGCTCTCGGAACGCTTCGTAGTCATCCAGGCCCCGTACCGAGTGGGCCTCCCGACGCTGCAGGGCGGCCTCCAGGAGCTCGTCCTGGATCGCGTCGACCAGCCGGGGAAGGGCGGCGATGGCCTCGGCCTCGCCCAGGAAGCGCTTGCGCTCCTCGCCTTCGGGCGTGAAACGGCGCACGGCCACTACCTGCTGCTTGGCCACGTCACGCGGTCCGATCTCGACGCGGAGCGGCACGCCCTTGCGCTCCCACTCGTAGAACTTGGCGCCGGGGTTGAGGGTGTCGCGCGCGTCCACGTGGACCCGTAGCTCCCCGGAGAGGACCGAGTAGAGGCGCTCGGCGGCCTCGAGCACGAGTACGCGCTGGTCCTCGTCCTTCCAGATCGGTACCACCACCACCTGGTGGGGCGCGAGCCGGGGGGGCACGACCAGCCCCTGGTCATCCCCGTGCGTCATGATGAGGCCGCCCACCAGCCGCGTGGACACGCCCCACGAGGTGTTGAACACGTAGTCGTGCTCGCCCTGTTCCGTCTGGAACTGGACCCCGAAGGCCCGGGCGAAGTTCTGGCCCAGGTAGTGGCTGGTCCCGGCCTGGAGCGCGCGGTTGTCCCGCATGAGGGCTTCGGTCGCGAAGGTGCGCTCCGCACCGGCGAACCGCTCGCTGGCGGTCTTCTCCCCGGTCACGACCGGCATGGCCATGGTCTCCTCCATGAAGGCGCGGTAGACGCCCAGCATGCGCCGCGTCTCCTCGAGCGCCTCCTCGGCCGTGGCGTGCGCGGTGTGACCCTCCTGCCACAGGAACTCGGTCGTGCGCAGGAAGGGGCGCGTCCTCAGCTCCCAGCGAACCACGTTGGCCCACTGGTTCAGGAGCATGGGCAGGTCCCGGTAGGACTGGATCCAGTCGGCCACGATGGGCCAGATGATCGCCTCGGACGTCGGGCGCACGATTAGCGGCTCCTCGAGCTCCTTGCCTCCTCCGTGGGTCACCACGGCGGTCTCCGGAGCGAAGCCCTCCACGTGCTGTGCCTCTTTCTCGAGCGCCGACTGTGGGAGGAAGAGCGGGAAGTAGGCGTTCTGATGACCGGTACGCTTGAAGCGCGCGTCCAGGTCGCCCTGCATCAGCTCCCAGATCCGGTAGCCATACGGACGAATGACCATGCAGCCGCGCACGGGCGAGTGCCCGGCCAGCTCGGCCTGCTGCACGATCTCGTTGTACCACGCCGAGAAGTCCTCGGACTGCGGCGTCAGCCGTGTGTCTTCCGCCATGTCACTCCCGTTCGTCCAGGAGGGGGGAGAGCGGCATCTCCTCCTCGCCCCCCGTCTCCATGCTTCGAACCACCACCACGCCGCGGGCCACCTCGTCGGGGCCGAGCACCAGGGCACGCGAGGCTCCCGCCTGATCGGCCGCCTTGAACTGCCGTCCCACGCTGCGACCCCTGTAGTCGAATCCCACTCTCCGTCCCCGGGAGCGCAGCGCTCGGACCAGGCGCAACGCCAGGTCCCGCTCCGCATCCGACACGAACACCACGAAGTCCTCGACCGCCGGAGCCATCGGGGGCACGAGATCCCGCTCGCGCAGCAGCTCGCCCAACACCACGTCTCCCATGCCAAATCCGAGCGCGGGCAGGTCCGTGCCGCCGAGGGCGGCCAGCAGGTCGTCGTAGCGTCCGCCGCCGCAGATGGCGCGTAGCTCGCCGCGCCGATCCCACAGCTCGAACACGAGGCCGGTGTAGTAGGCCAGGCCACGCACGAGGCCGGCGTCGAACTCGGCGAACCCGCCCAGGCCGAAGGCGTCCAGGTGCCCGAAGAAGCGCTCCAGCCGGCCCGCGGCCTCGAGCACGTCGCTGGCCTCGCCGTAGGCCTCGACCACCTCGCGCAGCGACAGCTCGCCGAGAGCCAGGATGCGCCGGGCGCCCTCCCCGTCCGCGCCGGCGGCCACCAGCTTCTCAGTCGTCTTCGCCTCGGGCTCCCGGTCGGCCTTGTCGAGCGCCTCGAAGGCGTCCAGCAGTCCCTCCTCGGGGACGCCACACTGGATCAGAACGGCCCGCACGAGCCGCCGATCCGAGACCCGGGCAACGAAGTCGTCCGGGCCGAGCCCGAACGCCCGAAGCATGTCGACGGCCGCCGCCACCAGCTCCGCGTCCGCGATCACGTCCGCCTCGCCCACGATGTCGAGGTTGAGCTGGAAGTGCTCCCTCGTCCGCCCGCGCTGCGGGCGCTCGTAGCGAAACAGCTGCGGGATCGAGAACCACTTGATCGGCTTGGGGAGCGCCGCGGCCCGCGCCGAGACCATGCGGGCGAAAGTCGGAGTCATCTCGGGCCGGAGCGCGACCTCGCGCTCGCCCCGGTCCGTGAACGCGTACAGTTGACCGATGATCTCCTCGCCCGACTTGCGGGTGTACAGCTCGAGAGGCTCCAGCGGGGGGCCGTCGTACTCCACGAATCCATACCGTTCCGCCACCTCCCGCCACACGCGGAAGATGTGGCGCCGGAGGGCCATGTCCTCGGGAAAGAACTCCCGGAAGCCGGGCAAGCTGCTGATATCCATAGAACGCCGAATGTAGGCGGCGGCGAGCGAGGGCGGCAAGCAAAAGCCGGCCGGAGGCTACCTCCGGCCGGCTGGACCGCCCCCGAGCGGGGGAATCGGAGGGCGCGCCGACGTCAGGCCACGGCACCACACCAGCGGTCGAAGGCGTCCGTGAGGTCGGCCGCGATCGCCGCCGCCTCGCGTCCCTCGATCTGGTGCCGTTCGAGCATGAACACGAGCTCGCCGTCCCTGAGGAGCGCGAGCGACGGCGACGACGGCCGGTAGCCGGTGAAATACGACCGGGCCCGCTCGGTCGCCTCGAGGTCCATGCCCGCGAACACGGTGACCATGCGGTCCGGACGGGCGTCGTGGCTCGCGGCCAGCGTCACCGCGGGCCTCGCGTTACGGGCGGCGCACCCACACACCGAGTTCACCACCACCAGCACGGAGCCTTCTCCCGCGCCCAGCACCTCGTCCACCTCCTCGGGCGTGCGCAGCTCCCGCACGCCGATCCTCGTCAGCTCCTCCCGCATCGGCTGCACCAGCCTCGGGTCGTATCGCATGGGCTTCCTCCCTGACTCGGTTCCTCAGTCGCCGGCGTCGAGCGCGTCAAGGGCTTCGGCCACGGTGTGGCACGAGCCAGCTACTACTACCGTGCCGGGGCCGGCGAGTTCGCGAGCCCGCCCCAGCGCCTCCTCGAGCTCCGGCACCAGCGTGGTGCCCGGCATCTCGCCGTGCGCGGCGGCGGGGTCCCACCGGCGCTCCGCCGGTGCCGACCCCGCCTGCGTGAGCACCGCCTGTAGACCCGCGTCGCGCACCGCCCCCAGCATGGAGCGCCAGTCCTTGTCCGACAGGACCGCGAACACGACCACCCAGGGCCGAGGGGGGGCGACGCGCCGCAGCGTGTCGAGCAGAGCCGCGATGCCGGCGGGATTGTGGGCCACGTCCACCACGCAGCTCCCGCCCGGCCCCTCCAGCATCTCGAAGCGACCTCTCCAGTGCACCGCGGCCAGGCCGGACCGCACGATCTCATCGGAAAGCGACAGGGGCAGCGCCTCGAGCGCCAGGAGCCCTGTCCCCACGTTGAAAGCCTGGTGGATCCCGGGGAGCGGGACCCTCACCCTGAGTCCGCCGGGCCGAGCCGCGGAGGTGTAGAGGAAGGAGGTACCGGCCCCGTCGACCGTGACGTCCCGAACCGTGGCGTCCCGCCCGAGCCGGAGGAGCGGGGAACCCACCTTCGCGGCCCGCGCCTCGGCGACCGCCAGCGCCTCGTCCGGGAGCGGTCCCAGCGCCGCCGGCACGCCCGGCTTGAAGATGCCCGCCTTCTCTCCGGCGACCTCGGAGAGCGTGTCCCCCAGCCACGCGGTATGCTCGAGCGCCACGCTCGTGAGCGCGCAAGCCTCGGGCGAGAGCACGTTGGTGGCATCCAGACGGCCGCCCAGACCGACCTCGACGACCGCCCACTCGACGCCCGCTTCGGCGAAGACCAGGAAGCCGAGCACGGTGAGCACCTCGAAGTAGGTGGCGCTCGAGCCCTCCGAGACGCGCAGGAGCTGTTCGGCGCAGCGCTCGAGGAGATCGGCGGAAGCCGGTCGGCCCGAGACCCGGATCCGCTCCTCGACGCGGAACAGGTGGGGAGAGGTATACAGGCCGGTGACGTGCCCGCTCTCCCGCAGGACCGCCTCGATCGAGGCGGACGCCGAGCCCTTCCCGTTCGTGCCTCCCACGTGGACGGCCCGGAAGGCGGTCTCGGGATGATCCAGGGCGGCCAGGAGGTCCCGGGTCCGGTCGAGCCCCCAGCGCATGGTCGTGAGGGGACGGGAGCCGAGGAGTTGCTCGACGGCGCTCACGGTACGGACGCCGGGGACGGTGGGACGGCTCAGCACATGTGGCCGAGGAGGACGCTCACCGTCTCCTTGAGCTCGCCGCGAGCAACGATCTGATCCACCATCCCGTGCTCGAGCAGGAACTCGGAGCGCTGGAAGCCCTCCGGAAGGTCCTGGCGGATCGTCTCGCGGATCACTCTGGGCCCCGCGAAGCCGATGAGGGCGCCGGGCTCGGCCAGGATGACGTCCCCCAGCATGGCGTAGCTGGCCGTGACGCCGCCGGTCGTCGGATGCGTCAGGATGCTCAGGAAGGGAAGACCGGCATCGGCGACACGACCGAGGGCGACCGACGTCTTGGCCATCTGCATCAGCGAGTAGATCCCCTCCTGCATACGGGCCCCACCCGAGGCCGACACGATGATCAGCGGGTCTCTCTCGTCCACGGCGCGCTCGGCCAGCCTGCGGATCTTCTCCCCGACGACCGACCCCATGGAGCCGCCGATGAAGCGGAATTCCATCGCCCCCAGCTTCACCTGCCGTCCGTCCACCCGACCGGAGCCGGTCCGGATAGCATCCTCCGGTCCCACTTCCTCGCTGGCCGCCTCGATCCGGTCCCGGTAGCTCTTCGAGTCGACGAAGCCGAGCGGATCGGCCGAGCGCAGACCGGTGTCGAACTCCTCCTCGAAGCCTTCGTCCAGCAGGAGGTCCACGTAGGCGAGCGCGCCGATCCGGAAGTGATGACCGCAGGACGGGCACACGTGGTGATTCTCGGCCAGTCGGCCGCTGTAGAGGATCTCTCCGCAGCCGTCGCACTTCTCCCACACGTCCGGTGGGAGCTCGCGCTTCTGCGAGGTGATCTTCTGCTTCGGCTTCTTGAACCAGGACATGGTTCCTCTCGTGCGAGTCGGGAGTGGCGCGGCGGAATATAACCGGCCCGCCGGGCGTCGGGCGACATCAGCTCTCGGCCGCCACCCGCTCCACCATGGCCAGGCCCGCCCACACCGACACGAGGAAGCTCCCTCCGTAGCTCAAGAACGGGAGCGGGAGACCCGTGATCGGCATGAGCCCCACGGTCATACCCACGTTGATCACGAGGTGTGCGAACCACACGCCGAACAGGCAGAAGACGACCGTGCCGCCGAACTCGTTCGGCGCTTCCCGCGCGTCGGCGAGGGTACGCCCCAGGAACCAGCCGAGCAGGGCCAGGAAGACCA